>Ga0224558_1000235_pt1 | contig 66180 bp, 57 predicted proteins | sample 714S32024metaG_FD_180682 | JGI IMG/M metagenome (GOLD analysis project Ga0224558, IMG submission 180682) | Peat soil microbial communities from Stordalen Mire, Sweden - 717 S3 20-24 | ecosystem: Environmental > Terrestrial > Soil > Wetlands > Peat | place: Sweden: Norrbotten County, Stordalen... | reverse complement strand
GGCGGCGATCTTTCTTTTTGGCCGGCTTTGAATCCGTTGCCGCTGCGCCTTTGATCTTGGCCCAGCGTATTTTCCGTGCCTTCGCCAGGGCCTTTACAAGTTTGCGTCGATGGGCGGCGGATAATTTGCGCTTGGCTGGAACTGGGGCTTCCTCGGCGGACGGGATTGGAATTCCACCGCCGCCGCCGGCAACAATGGATTCGATCTGGCCTTGGAGCGCCTCGATCTGCTCCTTGATAACGATGACGCTCCTGAGTTGGCTTGTCGTTAAATCTCTAAAATCTGTCACCGGAGAGTGGTAATGCCGGGAGTGTTTTGGGTCAATCACGGATGTGGCCGCTCCCCAGGCGCTGCCGGGCGCAGTCAATGGCCGTTTCAGTTCGATTTCGCGGTTGTCACCTGAGGCCGGACGTGGCTTCGTCCATCTGGCGGCATTGGCGGCGGCGGTTCTGGTGGGTTTTTGCGCCGTGCCTGATACTTTCGTTTCCCACGGTGTATCTGCGCTTCCATTATGTCGTGGACCTGCTTACGGGCGCGGTTGTGGCTTTCGCAGGTTGGTGGATGGGCGAAAAATATGAGGCGTCAACAGGCAGCCTGTAGATGTTGTCCTCCATGCTCAACACCCGGCAAAGTTGACCCGGCGCAGCCCGCATCAGTCAGTTCTTCCGATTCGCTCTGGAACCCCGTTCCGGCTCTGCAATGCGTGCGTCGTTTCGCTCAAAGGAAAGCATGGCAGGGTTTTGGTCAAGCGAGGCACGGGCGGGTCGAGAGAGGTGAGAGGGCTGGAATCAAGCCCACGGTGTGTGTGGTTCATGGCGAAGCCTCTTCTGGATTCGAGCCCCTGAGTGCGTTGAATTCTAACCCTCGACTTCTCCGTACAGCCAGGCCACCGAGGTCTTCAAACATTTGGCAATGGCGGCCGCTTCGTAATCCATCACATACCGCGTCTGTTTTTCGACGCGCGAGATCGCGGTTTGATCGAGGACAATGCCTCGCACCGCCAACCGGGCTGACAAATCCTCTTGGGACACGGGCGGGTTGCATTTCAAGCGGGCCTGGCGGACGCGCTTGCCGACGATATTCCGACTATGGGATTGGCGTGTACTTTTCACAGCATGTGAATCTCACATCTCACACGCTGGATATTTACAAGAGAATGCGGCTTTATTTATGTGGACTTCACATATCCTCAATAATATGATCCGCGCGGAAGCATGAGGAAAAAGGTGAACATTCTGCTCGTTGAGGACGACATGGCGCTCTCCACACTGATGGTGCGCGCGCTGACGGAGCGGGGATTTGACGTGGTTCCGGCACGAACTGGAGACGAGGCAATGCGCCTGGCGCAGACAGGTGGATTCGATCTCATCACACTGAACGTTCACCTGCCGGACACCAACGGCTTCGACCTCTGCGTGCGGATGTTGCAGAACCCCAGTCTGAGCGACACCCCGATCGTCTTCGTTTCCGGCCGTCTGGAGGACGAGAATAGATGGCGCGCACTGAAGTCGGGTGCCGTGGCCTATATCGTGAAACCGTTTGATTTGAATGCCCTGGTTTCCCTGATCAGGCGGCACACGGAGGGAGTGCAAGATGACGAAAAGCACTTGGCCAAATTGCAAAGGATAAAATGAGGTCCGATTCATCCGCGCTGCATTTTGTGCTGAATAATCCCCACGGTAAACCGGATGGGAATAACGGCGTTCCATCCACTCCGACATGGAGCGCGCGGGCGGGTTCAAAATTCTTCCGGGAAAACGTCTTTGAGGCGAATCTTCAGCTTGTCGAGCACCGTTTCCAATTTGTTCAGTGTCAAATGATGTTCGCCGTGTTCGATTCGGAAAAGCGTTTGATGGGACAACCCGACCCTTTTTGCAAATCGGGCGTAAGACAAGGACCCCCGCTCCTTTCTCAGGAACTTTGCCAGTTGGCGATCAAAATTTCGGCGCACTCCAGGAGAGTGGCAAATAATTCATAACGTATGCGTGACGCTTTTTCTTTACAAAAGCGGCGGTTTCGTGTGAAATCAGTTCAAATGAACTTCCGGGCTGGGCAACGACGAGCAAAAGGCGGCGGTTCCCTTTTGGGAGGGTGCGGTCATGGCCAGTGCCGCAGCCATCACGACACCGCGGCACAATCCATTAACCCCTCATCGGGCTATTCTCGCGGCATCAGACACCTCCAGGAGCATCGAAGTCCCAACCGGATGCGAAAACTGGTGGTGAGCAGAATATTAATTTCCCCCGCTTCAACCTTTTGCAGGTTGCGAGTGGCAATTCCAGCCTTTTCCGCCAGTTGCTCCTGCGTCATGCCCTTGCGCACCCGCTCCCGGCGCACATTCGCGCCAAAAACCCGTATTCTCGACCATTCGTTTTTGTTCAGAGGCACGACATATTACATCGCCGAGTCGGGAAGAATATGGAACGATATGGTACATCGTGAAAAGTTTCAGATTTGTCTTGCTAAAATGTGGGGCCGTGCTAAAACGACATCCTCTTCGGGGATGACGCTATTGCAGGGCATGAACTCCTGATGAAAATGAGGCCAATTCGAGGCAAAAGAATGATGAATTCTGAAAGATCAGACGACTTTCATCCGTGGGAAAAGGACGGATGCACCCGCGCCGATGCCGGGAACGGCGACATGCGGGAAATCAGGCGGAGCATTTTGCAAAAATTGGCCGTTCGCATGGAGGAGTTGTCCCAGGCGAAGAGAATCTCTCGTAACCAGAAAGTCACGAGAAATAGATTGCGTTGGATGACCGGGCGGTGCTAACCTCCTGACCGTACTCAGGGGGGCACCGGGATTTGGAAATTTGGTTTTTATGGGAATCGTTAAAATCAGGCAGTCGTCGTTCGTGACGCCGCCGAGGCGCGAGAAAATACGCCTCACCTCCGCCTTGTGCACTCCTGTCAGCCGGAGGGTCGCGATATATCCTGTTTGGGGAAAATCGCAATCGGCTCCTTGCGTCTCCCATGCCCAGGTTCATCTCAAGTCCTCAAGACCCAAGAATCCGATGAATACGCAAAAAAGGATCGAACAACCCGGCTTCACGGCGCTCAAGGAAAAATATTTGCAGTGCTTTGGCGTTCGTGCCAGCAATATGCAGGCTTGGCAGGAAACGGTGAGGAGTTTGAATGATCGCGGCATCTCTCGCGAGCTGCTGGTGGATTGGGCGGTCGGAGCGGGCTATTCAAGGAGCTATGTTTCCAGTTTGTTGAGTCGCATCTTCTGCTCGCTCGGTCTGAGGAAACGCGGAATCGGAGCCGGGCGCAAACCTTCGCCGGATGCGCTTGAGCTTCTCGCCCATGCTCGAGACCGGTTTGGGGAGCGATTTCTCAAAGTGCTGCGCGCCGCGTGGCGGGCGGGAAAAACCCAATCGGCGGCGGCCCTTGCGACTGAATCGCCGTCACGCAGTGCGATAGACATCGTTGTGGCTCCACAATTAGGACACAATTCCAAGGTTTCCGGCAAGCGGTTTAATACTCCTGGCACCCGGTCCAAGCACGACCGTCAATCATTGGCAACCATTTTCAAAACGAATGTCAACACAGTGAAAAAAGCGGGAAACCAAACTCGCGCCATATAAATATGAAAACAAAACCTCATCGCGGCACAATTCTGAACCGAGCAACCGGCACCCCGGAGAATCGAAGCGGCGCAGCATCCAGTTCCCCAAAGTTGCGGGGAGCACTTCCCAGCCGTGGGCCGCGAGGCGCTTTACGAATCGGGTGCGCCACTGTTTTGCTGCTGCTATTGTCCGTCAGCGTCTTTGCCCAGCCGCCGCTTCCAGTTCTTCCGAGTCAGTCGTTCGGTTTCCCGCCGAACTTCGCCACGGGGTCCGGCAGCATGCCCATCAATTATACGACAGATCTCATCTCTGAGCCTGTGGACGCCGCGCCGTTTTACGGCAACGCACTTATCCTGTAACTGTTTAGGTAGGGACGCCTCGCCGAGGCGTCCGGGGCGAAGTTCACCTAGAACAGTCTTACCTCGGACGCCTCGGCGAGGCGTCCTTACCTCCTGAATAGTTACCTTATCCTGGACACGACCAACCAAGCCCCCGCATCCTTGAACTATAACGTGCAGGACACCAGTCCGACAACAACTAGAAATATCAATTACTCCCAGGGGACCGTTTTATTCTATTTCGCCCCGAACTGGGCCAGCGTCAGCCAGGGGGGCACTGGTCCTGGGGACACGGCTTATTTTCTCGCCGGAGGAGATTGGACCACCAATTCGACCAACGGCTTGTTTGCCATCTATGCGGACGCCGTCGGCTCGAATATCTACTTTGGCGGGGTGGGCTCAGGAGACGTCGAGGTTTACGCGAGTGCCCCGATTTCCTGGAGTTCCAATACGTTTCATCAGATTGGGGTGGAATGGACGACCGGCGATTGTGAGATTTACCTGGATGGAGCACTGGCTGCCACGGGGGACGGGGTGATGTATGTGCCGAAACGCAGCACTTGGACAGATGGCTTCTTCGTCTCATCGGACAATAACGGTTTCGAGCAATCGCGCGGGGCAACCTATGCCATGCTGACTTGGGGTGTCGAGGAGGCGGGCGTTTATACCAACGACTGGCCTTCGGTTTCCAACTCTCTTGCCAGTTGGCAGTCCGGTTTGGGCGGCGGCGGCTTTGGCGGGATGATGGGGACGGGGGGATTCGGTGCATTGATTCCCGATGGTGGCGGCTGTGGTTGCATCTCGAACACCACACCTTTCCTAACCAACCTTACAGCCGTGCCGACAAACGGTGCTGGCATGACATTCACCTTCACGATTGAAGGGGGAACCAATGGGGTCAATTACGGCATATTCGCCACAACCAATTTAGTCGGCAACCCGGCCACCAATTCCGTCTGGACGTGGCTTGGGCAGGGAACAAACTGTGGGACTTATCAGGCGGTCAATCAGGGGAGTAATGCGTCCTTTTATGTTTTGGGCGGGCCGCAAATGGCCTCTGACGGCAGTGGTTGGACAGTGGCGTTTGAAGCCCTGATTCCAAACTGGAACCATGCCGATCCCAACATTCCGGGCACCAACGTCTTGACCGTGACGATTGTCAGCCCGGCGCAGGGGGCCATCATTCAATAAAAAGCGGCCAACCAAACTATTCTGGGAATCTTATGAAAACCATTCACACAACACGCCATATTTCTCCCTCCTCTTTGGGCGACTCAATGTCCTTGCAGCCAATCGCCACGAAAGGAAAGCCGTTCACGTTTCTACGCGTGATTCGATGCGCTGTCCTTTTTTGTTTGGGCGGCGTCTGCGCGCTTACCAATCTGACTGCGCAAACCAACCTTACAATTACCAACCTTACAATTCAGGAAATATATTCCTTCCCAACCAACGGCAATTATGGGAAGACGCCCAACACCCTCGTTCAGGGCAACGACGGCAATATCTACGGGACGACTTATGGAGGTGGTGGCAGCTTTACCAACGGGACAGTCTTTCGACTCAACTTGGGACCTCCCGCGTCCGTAACCAACATTGCTGCGTTCACGGGCACCAATGGAGCTTTCCCCGGAAAATCTCCGGAAGCCGGTCTTATCCAAGGCACCAACGGCCTTTTCTACGGAACAACCTACGCTGGCGGAACGAGCAACTTGGGCACGGTATTCAGCATCGCAACGAACGGAAACACGAACTTATTAGCCTCTTTCAGAGGGACCAATGGGTCCCATCCTCTGGCTCCACTGGTGCAGGGCAGCGACGGCAATTTTTATGGCACTACTTCGACTGGCGGCACTAACGGCTCTACCAACGGCACGGTCTTCCGACTCACCTTGGGACCTCCGGCGTCCATAACCAATCTTGCGACATTCACCGGCACCAACGGCGCTCTGGCCGGAGCAACTCCTTCGGCCGGTCTCGTGCAAGGCACGGATGGTTATTTTTATGGAACTGCCTTGAATGGCGGCACATATCGGAGAGGCACGGTTTTCAAAATATCGGCCAGCGGCAGCACGAGCAACCTCCTATCATTTACTCCCACCAATTCCACGGCTACTAACCCTGTTGGTGGATTGATCCAAGCCAGCGATGGCAATTTTTACGGGACGACAGCCTCACCCATCTACGCCACACCCGGCTCCGTCTTTCGCATGACGTCCAATGGGGTGCCCACAACTATTTTTGTTTTTTCAAACACTGTCGCCGGCAAACCGAATCCTGGATTGATACAGGGCAGCGACGGTTATCTATATGGGACAACCCCGGACGGCGGCAGTAATGGTCTTGGAACGGTTTTTCAAATGACGACCAACGGGACGATAATAGGGCTTGGGAACTTCTATAACACCAATGGCGAACAACCAGCGACGGGCTTGATCCAAGCCAGCGACGGCAACTTCTACGGTACGACCACAAAGGACACTACCAACGGAAATGGGGGCAGCATCTACCGTCTGGTCTTTCCGCCTTCGTTTGTGACGGGGCCGTCGAGCCGAACCAATATTGCCGGGACAACCGCCCAATTTTACGCCGCAGCAACCGGGACAATGCTCAATTATCAATGGCTGAAGAATTCCACGAATTTGACCAACGGCGGCAACATCTCGGGCGCGACCTCCACAAACCTGACCGTCAGTTCTGTCAGCGATTCAGACGCGGCGAGCTATTCTGTGGTCATCAGCAATGCGGGCGGATCGATCACCAGCAGTCCTCCGGCCATTTTGACCGTCGTAGACCCGCCCACCATCACATCACAGCCGTTAAGCCAAACCAGCACGTCGGGCACAAGAACCATTTTTAGCGTCGCGGCACAGGGCAAATTCCTGAATTATCAATGGCAGAAAAACTCCATAAATCTCCTTAACGGCGACAACATTTCGGGCGCGACCTCCACAAACCTGACCATCAACGCGGTCAGCTATTCAGACGATGGAACTTATTCGGTGGTGGTCACCAATCTGGCGGGCACCGTGACCAGCAGCAATGCGACATTGGCGGTGATTTTTCAATTCAACCCCCTCGTTGGCAATGGTGCGACGGTGGCCATTGGTCAAGAACATTGTCTCGCCCTGCGGTCAGACGGAAGCGTCTGGTCTTGGGGCAACAATCAGGCCGGACAGATGGGCAACGGGGCGGCCAACTGTGTCTTTCCTTTGCGGGTAAGCGGCGTGAGCAATGTCGTCGGCCTTGCCGCCGGGTGGAATCATTCTCTGGCCGTGGAAGCCAATGGGACGGTATGGACCTGGGGAACGAACGATGGAGGGCAGCTTGGAAATGGGTTCAACACAAACAGCCCAACACCCATCCAAGCCGGGGCAGGGGTACTCACCAATGCGATTGCGGTGAGCGGGGGGATGAGCCATTCGTTGGCCCTCCTGGCCAATGGACGGGTGATGGCTTGGGGCACCAATTCCGTGTATGAACTTGGCAATGGAACTTCCACTTCGAGCGCCACGCCGGTTTTTGTCTCCAACCTGACCAGCATCATCAAGATTTCGGCTGGTGCATATCATTCGGCGGCGCTGGATTCCAACGGAGTTGTGTGGTGCTGGGGTTACGGCCACTATGGGCAGATTGGCAAAGGAAACTCCAATTCCTACAATACGCCAGTAAGCGTTTTAAGCAACGTGGTGGCGGTCGCTGCCGGCCTTTACCATACCCTTGCCTTGCAAAGCAACGGAACCGTTTGGGCTTGGGGTGACAATTCCTACGGAGAACTCGGATTGGGGACCACCTTCAACGCCGATGCGCCAACCCAAATCACCGCGTTAAGTGGCGTCCAGGCCATCGGTGCCGGAGCTGACACATCCGCCGCCGCCCTTGCCAACGGCCAGTGCTACATTTGGGGCTTCGACAATGGTGCTAATCAAAGTCCTGTGCAAATCGCGCCGGCTTCCGCCTTTACTCAAGTGGCGGTGGGAAAAGGCAATGTTGGTGTTTGGCTTGGCCTGGACGGCAACGGGGGCGTATGGGCTTGGGGCGACAATGTCTATGGGCAATTTGGCAATGACACAACACAATCTCCCGCCTTGACCAGTTTTAATTTTTCCCCCACACTCAGCTTCGCCGCCAACCCGCCCGCTCGTTGGGGCATGTTCTATCGGGGCAATACCTGTGTCCAAGGCAATTCGCCCAACGACCTGGATTTTTGCTCGCTGGTGGTTCCAATTGATCTCGAACAGGGGGTTCATCTCAACCGCACCGGCAGCGACGCATACTGTTACAACAACCGGATTCCGTGGTTCCTCGCCATTTCCAACCAAACCCTGTATCTGCCCGACTCGCTCATCATTGGAACCACCAATTTGAATGTGTTTCCGGTCAACAATCCCGTGGTCGCCTTTGGCAGTCAGGGCGGCGGCTCAGCCCTTAACCTCAACCAGCCCTACCGCTTTGGCGTGTATGCCGGCGGACTTGACGAGAACACGAACACTCTTGGCGCCACCAGCGTCATCCGTATTTCCGTGTACAGCGCCACCAACTTTTCGGCGGGCGTCACCAATGTCGCTCCCGTCAATGTATTCACCATTCCTTTGCCGCGCCGGACAGTCGCCGCCGATTCAAATCTCTGGACGGCGTTTATGACCAACGGGGCGTCAACGACCGTGACGAGTAACGGCTTGACCACGACCGTTGAGTTTCTGGACAGCGGCGACCCGAACAACAAACCGTTCGGCCTCACTTGGATGTCTGGACCAACCATCACAAATTTCATCCTGACCGGCTACAAACTCACCCACACCGCCAGCGCGACGAATTATTTTTACAAGGTTGACGTCCTGGGCAAGGTACAGGTAACCAACAACGCCCTTGCGCCAATGGCGACCAATGCGTCGGGAGTATGGATGCCCACGCCGCTCTACACTCTTGATTTTGCGCAACCCGATCCGTTGCAGTCGGTCTATATAAGCCGCCTGTTCTATCAGGGAACGCCAAAGCCTCCGACCTACGAGCAGGCGACTTTTAGCGGACCCAACGGCATCGCCCTCAACATCACCAACGTCGTCCTGACGAACAGCATTTATACCAATGTGGACAACAGCCCCGAATTGCGGCGTCATCCGGTGCTCGATCAATTCGTGCTCGACATGAACAAGGACCCGCTGGCGCTGGCCAGTTACGTCATCAATGAAATCGAATTGACAGACCCGTACGCCAGCGCGCAGAAGAGTGCGACCGTAAACCCGGTGATCACCTGCGGCGGCGTGGATCGCAGCGCCTTGGGAACGTTTCTGGAAGGCCAGGGATCGCCCATCGAACAATGCGAGTTGCTCGTCTATTTGTTGCGGCAGGCGGGATACCCGGCGGCGTACGTCTTCCCGACCAACAACAACTTGTTCATGCTGGACAGCCATATCAGCCAGCTTTGGCGCGTCCAGGTGCAGGGCGTAGTCAATAACGGCGGAGTTCCGCTCCTGACCAACAGCCTTTTGACCGTCAATTATCCGTGGGTGGTCGCCAGCATAGGAGCGAACACCGTTCATATATTTCCATGGCTCAAGGACACTTCGATTCAGGAAGGCGTCAATCTCTACGATTACATGCCCACGAATTACAACACCGCCTTGAAGTGGGTGGAAAACTATGTCCGCGGAGACACCAACATCCTCAGTCTGGACAGCGAAAACGTGGTTTCCAAACTTTTCCCCGAATTTGTGCAGGAGTATCTCAATCCGCAAGACCCGACGTTCTCCCTGGACGCGCTCGGTGTCAGGGCCTTCAATCGCCGCCATCAATTCCCAACCTGGTCCTACCTTCCGCAGCCCGACTTGATCACCAACGTCGGCACCCTATCCATCGTGGACGTCTTAACCAACACGACCCCCTATCCGTTTCTGACGAATATGTTCAACACGGTGGAGGTTAAGGTTTATAGCAACAGCCCGGCCGGCTCCAATTTGCTCGACACTCTCACTTGGAATTCCTGTGAATTTGGCAATCGGAAACTTCTCTTGTTCACGAACAATGGACGCCTTTCATTATGGCTGGCTCCCTACACCACCAATGTTACCACAGTCCAATCGTTCACCGGCCCCAGTTTGACCGCATTGCAATCCAATTCTGTTGCCACAGATTCGCTTACCACCCTTGCCGTGCAAACGATTCATCACCGGCAAGTGGCAACACTCACCACTCCGTATAGCGACTTCCCGGTCAGCGAAGCGACCGGGTCCACCAATCTGGCTCACTGTAACATGGGAGACACCGCCGCCATTGCCCTCGATTTCGGTCGCGTCACACCGCTCATGTTGGAGCAACATGCCGAAACATATTGGGGATTGCAACGCCAGCGCGCCGCCAACACAAATTTCATTCCCAATGTTTGGGATTACAACGGCACGGCGGCCTATCTTCTGGGGATGGGCTATTTCCAAAAGAACGACGCCTTCGATGTGTACGACCAGCAGTGGCACAAGGTTCATGGCCTGATCAAATTCTCGTCGGGGCTTGGAGTGATCGGCGTCTGTCCGACCGCCACGAACATGCAGGCCAAAGTGGATATGTTCAACAACGGTGAAGTCATCCTCGGCAATGCTTCGCTTCGCCCGGACAGCGCCGTGCCGGAGTTGACCGTGGCGCAGAACTATTTCATCCTGAATATCGCCGCCGGTTCCGCCCAGGAGCATGACATCTTGCAAACGATGTTCCCCGACCAAAGCGCCGTCTCCACCGTACGGTTGCTGCAATTGGCCCAGGCACGGGCGACCAACGGGAATTCACCCATTTTGGAATTGGTCGATAACAGCGTTGTTGCGGCGGGCAACCTGACCAACGCAGGTTATCCGGGGCCGTTGAAAAGCCAGGATGCGAGCATGTGGGTTTCCGTGACGAACATCTTCACGCAAGTGGGCGGCGATTATGCGCGAGTGCTTATCACCCCGGGAATGATTACGAACGCCGCCAAGTCTTACATCGGCATGGGCGCTCTCATCCTGAGCTATAACGAGCAGGCAGCGCTCATTTCTGCGAACTCCGCGACACTCAATGGGGGATGGGGCACTGAGCAGTCCGGCTTTTACAATCTTCCGAGTTCCAGCACCACGCTCACTATGGATCTCAATTCAACTCCGTCCGGGTTGACTTTTTTGCCAGTTAGCGCGACCGGCAATAACGTCATCACCACTCCCAACTTCATCGACCTCGCGTCTGCCAGTAGCCAGGTCAACAACATATGGTCTCCACAAGACGGTTTGCAATCGCAGCAAACACAGAATTTGCTCGGCCTACCCGGTGGATCAACGGGGACTGGAATGACCACAGGCGGCAACTCCGGTGGAATCGGCCCGACGGATGCAGGCCAGCGCAGCGTCTGGCAGACTATAGCCGAGCCGGTGAACGTGACCTCGGGGGAATTCTATGTTGATACGGTTGACCTGTCGTTGCCGGGACCGTTCCCGCTCCAGTTGCGCCGGAATTACACCAGCCTCAATCTCCAATGCAACGAGTTTGGCTACGGCTGGAAAGTCAATTTCACTCCTTACCTCGTCTGTGCCGGCAATCTCATCTACGCCGCCGAATTGGACGGAACGGTTCTTGCCTACCGTCTGACCAATGGCGTTTGGAAGGTTTTGCCACAGGATAATCCTTCCCTCAACAACAACAGCACCTATGGCACCGGCTCAAGCGCCAACCTCTTTAACTCGGTTTTAAACACCAACAACGGAACCAATTTTGTGATTTCCGCGCCGGATGGAGGCACGCGCACCTATCAGACCATGACGTTCAACGTCGCAAATGGCACCAACACTTTGAATCGGACGCGCCCCTATCTCACCCAATGGCAGGACCATGCGGGGAATTACGCCCTCTTTTATTACGGCACCAATTCCGCCGGGGACGATTGGGGACAACTCAACCGCATCAACATGGCCAACGGCAATACGCTCGTCTTTAAATACGACTTCTATGGCCGCATCATCCAGGCCATTTCGGGCGACGGGCGCCTTGTGAATTATGCGTACGACAATTACGGCGACCTTATCACGGTAACCCTGCCGGACGCCTCGCAGTGCCAATACCAGTATCAGCACTACACCTTCACGACCAACAGCGCCACCTACACGGATTCCACGCACTTGATCAGCCAGGAAATCAAGCCCAATGGCCGGATCGTCGCCAACTATTACGACAGCTTGCGCCGCGTCACCAACCAGGCATCCACGGTCGGGACGAATCTTGTCCTGGTGACAAATGCCTATTTTTATTACACCAACAACGTCACCAGCCTGACCAATCAATTCGCCAGCGGCAGCACTGGCGTGCAGGACTTTTTCCACAATACCACCGTTTACTATTACACCAACAACCTCATTACCAACATAGTCGATCCTTTGGGCTGCTCAAACACGCAGGTCTGGTTCCCTGACAACGCCACCGCTCCCGGCTATCCCCGAAGCCTGCAATACACGGTTGATAAGCGCGGGCTGACCAATCAGTATTATTATGACACCAATGGGAATGTCACGCAGATGGTCGCTCTTGGGAATATCACAGGGGAAGGATTCACCAACGCGGCCAGCACCTTTACATACACAGCGCAGAATCTTCCAAATACAACGACCGATCCTACGGGCAACGGAGCGCAGTTCACCTACGACAGCGTTGACCCGTTCAAAGTGACGCAAGCCGTTCGGCAGAGCGGCGGCGCATCGGTTTCCACCAATCTTTATTACTACACCAACATCGGGAGCACGGCTTTCGGGTTGATTGATCGGGAAGTGCGCGCCGGAGCGACCAACGATTTCGCATACGACAGCCACGGGTTCAAAACACAGGAAACCAATTACACCGTCACGACGGACACTCCCTCCGACGCGGACCCGCCTGTGGTCACGTATTTCAATTATAACGAGCGCGGGCAGTTGTATCAGCAACAAATCGCGGGGGGGGCGACGATTCAGATGGATTATGACCCGATGGGCCGGATAACCGCGCGCCGGGTCTTCGATCAGAATAGCAACAATGTCTCGCAGGAATATTTCTATTTCAATCGCAATGGCGAACTGGAATGGTACGACGGCCCCCGTAGCAATCCCGAAGATTATGTTTACTATATCTATGATGGCGCTGGCCGGAACATTCAACAGATCAGCTGGCGCTCCCAGGGCAAACTCGACGGCAGCGGAGTCGAAGCACCCGCCGGGAACGCTCTGTATTCCACTTCCTTCCGCACTTTCGATGGCTTTGGAAACCAGACTTCCGTTACCGACCCGCGGGGCGTGGTCATCACCAATCTCTTTGACGCTTTGGGCCGGGTGTTGCAGCGCCAAGTGTTGGAGACCAATGGCTCGGTCTTGACAACCGAGAAGTTTGCCTACGAGCCGGGCGGGCAGGTGACGGCGACGACCAACGCCTTGGGCGGGACCAACCAAATCCTCTTCACGCAGACCGGCAAGCCGTTCCGCAGCGTGGGATTCGATGGGGCCACGAACGGCTGGACGTATTATCTCGATGGCCGTCCGAAACGCCAATATCTCGCCAATGGAAGTTATTGGCAGACGACGTATAATGATGTCAGCTTGCTCGCCACTCGCACGTTCTATTCTGGAGCGGGCGTTGCGCTCGCCACCAACGTCTCCGGCTTTGACCGTCGGGGCAACCAGATTCTGCGCGTCGATGAGTTGGGTAATTCCTTCACCAACGCCTTTGACGGATTGAACCGGGTCAAGTTCACGACCGGTCCCGTCATCAGCGGCTCCCCGAGCGTTCAGCAAGTCCTCACCAGTTATTACGATGCCGCCGGTCTGGCCGCGACCAACGTGAACGCGCTCGGCGAAAAGACGATCACGCTTTTCGATGTCCTGGGCCGTGTCATCGACACCGAAATCCACGACGTCGCGAACAACTTGGTCCGCATCACCACCACCGCTTATTCCCCCGACCACCAAAGCGAGACCGTCACACAAGGCAGCGGGTCCTCCGCCATTGTCAAGACCATCTACACGGACAACGCGGGCAAGCCCGTTCTCACCATCTCCTATCCCTCCCCGGGCACAGAGGAGTTCATTTTGGACACCTACGATCTGGTTGAGAACCTTGTCTCCGAAACGCACAACACGGCATCCGGTGGTGTCGTGACAACATGGACGGTCGCCAACTTTGCCAATGACGGACTCAACCGTGTCACTTCCAAGACTGACCGGGACGGCGCGGTCACGACCTATGCCTATGATTCCGCCGGAAACCTCACCAACCAGGTCATGCCCGGAAATGCGCCCCCCGTCTGGTGCGCATCCTACAATTCCGCGCTGCAAGAGCAGTTCGATTATGACGCGGCTTCCGGGGGCGGCGTGACCCGCAGCAACAGTTACACCTACTCCTCAACGACCGGACTGGTGCAATCCAAGACCGACGGACGCGGCGTGACCTGCACCCACTATTTTGACGCCTTCCTGCGCCCGTCCTCCAATGTCTATTCCGGTTCGTTGCCGGAACAGAACATGACCACGGTATTTAGTTATGACCCGCGCAGTTCCCTCACGAATATTTCCGAGAGTTTTGGCTCCACCAACACCGGCCCCGGTGTTTCCGTAGCCAGGACCCTTGACGCTTATGGCGAACTCATCGGCGATGCCGTGTCGGGCGGCGCTGGTTACACAGCCACTCAGACTTGGGATGCTACCGGGCGCAGAACAAGTCTTGGCATTGGCAGCTTTGGGTGGGGCTTTTCATATCGCGCGGACGGCATGTTGCTTTCAGTGGCGGGGCCGTCTGGATACGGCGGTGGTGCTTACTCCTACGATGTGGCGGGGCAGTTGCTCACGCGGACGTTCTCCCCGCGCGTTACGAGCATCACGCAGCGCGATGGCGACGGCCGGCCGCTGGCGGTCAATACGGCCATCAATGGAGCCAACGTCTTGACCGAAACATTATCCTTTACCCCCGACGGCCTGCTCGCCGGTCACACCCTCGTCCGCCCTGATTTCACCGATTCCCGCAGCTATGCCTACGCGAACCTGAGCCGGCGGTTGACCCAAGAAATCGTGGGATTGAGCACCAACAACTCGTGGACCAATGTCTTTGCTTATGACTCCGGAATCCCCGGAGGCCCCGGCGTGCTCACCAGCGACAGGCAGTCCGCGGGCACGAACGTGGTTTGGAAAGCCGGAACGGACGCCTTCTCGCGCGTCAACGCCGCGACCAACTCCGTGGCCCAACGACAGGCGTACGGCATGCTCAATGGAACAGCCACCATGACTGCGTTTCTGGACGGTAATCCAATTAACGTCACGACCATCGGCAGTAATGACGTCTATGAGTGGCGGTCGCAACTGGCATTGCAGCCGGGTGCTCATCAATTGATCGTCAATGCGCTCAATTGGAGCGGCTATTACACCGCCTCGGCCACCAACACTTTCACCAACAACGCCGCCGACCGCGTCCAGAGCACTTACGCCGGTAACGGCGAAGTGACGAACCGGGTCTGGATAAACTTCAGCAATCAGGTCAACGCGACGCAAAGTCTCTCCTGGGATGCCCGGGACAGACTGCATGGCGTCACTTATTTGGACAGCAACACCAACGGCTATATTTGGAGCGCCATTTATGATCCCCTAGGCAGGCGTATGTCAACCACCACCATATTCATTACCAATGGAATAACCGTTTCCAACCTGCCCAGGACCATCAGCCAGTACTTCGATCCGAACGTCCAGTTTTTGGAATTGGGAGAAACCGACACCGGCTTCACCACCTGGAAATTCATCGGCCCCGATCTGAATGGCGTCTATGGCGGGATGCAGGGCGTGGGCGGTTTGGAAGCGGTGGTCAACGGCCCGAGCCAGTCCAGTCCCGTGGTCAGCGACATACGGGGCAATGGCTATGCGATTTACAATGCTGCCCAGGGCAGCCTCTCATGGTATTCCAGCCGCGTCACCGCGTTCGGCGCGGTGACAGGCTACCAGCCATTGCCGCTGGCGGATGGCGCGAGCGTCGCGCAGGCAAGCGCGTGGCGCGGAAAATGGGCCGACATCACCGGCCTATACTGCTTGGGGAATCGTTATTACGACCCCATCGCTGGAAATTGGCTGGGAGCAGACCCTCTCGGCCACAACGCCGACCCATCCCTCTACGGTTTTGCGGGCGGTGATCCCGTCAACTACTTTGACCCGGATGGAAGGTGCATCGAAGGAGCCGCCAATTACGTGTATAACGGCGGAGTAGCTGGCCAGGTGTTGCGTGGCGTGAGCAGCTACCTGAACGGCTATGCCAACAGTAGCGCAGGCGGGGGCTACTTTACCGGCGCTGCCGGGACAATAGCGAATGAACTGGCAGGAATGAGCGCGCCGTCCACTTACGTAAATGGCGCTCTCAGTTTCGGCAACAACATCAATACCGTCTATCAAAGCGGCGGAGTCGTGGACGCAGCAAGTTATGGGCTGACAAGCTGGAATATGGGGGCAGTTATGTCGGGTGCGGCAAACCAGGATCAGGTGACGGGCCAGCCGGTGGGGGACTGGTATCAGCGGGGAACAGTCATTAGTGGCGGCGTGGCAGGCACGGCGGGAGTTGCATCGGCGGGTTTGAGCGGAATCACTGCGTTGACTTCGACCTCCTCAGGGGGAACAGCGGGAATTGCGGCCGCAGAGGGGGTAACGACGGGAAGCGGACCGGCCAGCGGATTCCTAGAAGTCAGCGACGCTTACGCTTCATCAAAGGCTGTACAAAACTTTGCTTCATCCACCCCAACCGACTTTATTTATGATTCGCAAAGTCAGCGGTTTGTCATGGGCAATAGCCCCCTAGGACACCCAGGCATTTTAAATGTGGCAGGAATTACGCCAAGCGAGAGCACAGTTGGAGGCCAAATCTTTTTGGGAAATGATGGCCTGACGACCACCGAGTGGAGTGGGCATTTCGGGCAAAATTGGACTCCTGCACTTCGTGAGGAATTCCAGAACTTCATGCAACAGAATGGGGTGAATATCGTACATCACAACTGGTGACCATCATGGACACGAAACTACAAGAACGACTAATATCTGAATTGAGCCGCCCTGAGCTTCTGTGGAAGCAGAGTCCAAATCATGATTCGCAAGAACGAGCCATGCTTCGATGGGTTCCGATTGCAAGTCTAACCGACGAGAGAATCCAACTCGGCCTTTCCTCAGATGCCTCTTGGGTGCGAGCAGCCTCTCAGTCAGTGATAGTGTTTAGGTCGGAGAAGCCGTGCGTTTTTTTGCTGCCAATTTTGGAAGTTGATCTGGAAGACGTGCGGCGATTGCTTGAGCACGGACTTCAAGAAAAGGGCTTGTCTCGAGAATTTGTTAGGGTGTTTCCGTTCGAGCATGTCGTTATCACGGGTTTGGAAAGCCACTCCGAACACTGGGCGGGTCTGGCGCTGAAATGGGCGGAACAATTGGCCACCTCAGTAGGACTCCAAAGCGCACTTGATGCATTAATAGACAAAGGGCCAACACAACAACTCCGCCATGCAGCACAGAAGCTCCGAGCGCGGCAACGCAGTTCAGCCGCTGGGCAAAACGAACCCTTATGAATATAATCGTGAGAAGTCGGCTGCGATTGCGAGGGTTGCCATTTGCCACGAAGACGAAGGCGAGTATAATGATCCGGGTTTATTTGACCCGAAGTTATAGCTGGGCCGTGAGAAGCTGGACACCACGGCCATTTACACAGAAGTCTCGATTAAACAGTTGCAGGAAGTTAATGCCCGCTGCCATCCCTCCGCCCGTCTGCCCGACGCGCCCCCCGGCCCGCCGGACGCGCCAAATCAGCCAAATCAACCTTGCCACCGGGCGGGCGGTCTGGCAAACTCCGCGCCGTGACAGAACGCGCCAGCCGCCTTTTTCTTTTAGCCGCTTTCCTGTGGCTGGGCGGCTTTTCGGCCCTGGCCACCCGGTTTGAGTCCCCGGAAACTCGTGTCGGGGGGTACGGCCTTCCGGCACGGGATGGCCCCGGCCCGGTAGCCTCGCAAGCCCTTGCAACGGCAATGGGTTGCGGGGAAAGCGGCTGGCAAACCGCGCCGGGTCAGAGCAAATGGAAATTTTACGGCCCCGATCTGAATGGCGTCTATGGCGGAATGCATGGCGTGGGCGGTTTGGAAGCAGTCGCGACCGGCCCGCAGCAGTCCAGCTCTGTCATCGCCGACATCCGGGGTAATGGTTGTGCAAGCTACAATGCTCAGACCGGCTTGACCTGGTATTCCAGCCGCGTCACCGCCTTCGGCGCGGTGACAGGCTACCAGCCATTGCCGCTGGCGGATGGCGCGAGCGTCGCGCAGGCAAGCGCGTGGCGCGGAAAATGGGCCGACATCACCGGCCTATACTGCTTGGGGAATCGTTATTACGACCCCATCGCCGGAAATTGGCTGGGAGCAGACCCTCTCGGCCACAAGGCCGACCCGTCCCTCTACGCTTTTTGCAATGGGGACCCGGTAAACTCCTTTGATTCGGATGGACGGATTGCGACCCAAGTTGGACGTGAAGTCCAAACTGATTGGAATGCCCTGCCCCAATTTGCCCTCAATGTCGGCAACAATGTCGAACAAGGAAACAATGATTTTTGGACGGGAGCGTTTAACTCAGCCGGAGGGCTTGCCAATGCGGCGGCGCACCCAATTAACACAACCGCATCGGCCATTAACGGGGTATCAACCTTGGCGGCGAATCTCACCGTCGATGCGTCAGGGACGCTGAACAATCTGTGCAACGGATTTGCAAATAATTTCAGTGATCCCAACAGAGCTTCCCAATTCATTGGCTCGCTGACCTTCGGAGCTGAGACGACAATTGCAGGAGGGGCGGCGTTGCAGACTGTAAATGGAGCCCTTGATGTTGGGGCTGCCGCAGAGGGGGGAGCACTGAGATTCTCTCAGACCACAGCGAGCCCTTGGTTCAGTGCTCAGGGGGATTTTGCTGGTCAGACCATTAGTGACGTGGCGGGTCAACTTCGAGCGGGAACTATGTCGGCGGCAGACGTGCCGGTGCAGGTAGTCACGATGGACGGAAACACGCTCATTGTTAATACGCGCTCATCATTGGCGCTGTCCCAAGCAGGCATCCCGCAAAGTTCGTGGAACCTGATTGACATGACCGGCAACGCAGACGTGATGAACTCAATCACAACCCGTTTGGGCAACAATGGGTTGACCACTGCGGGAACGTCAACGTTGCGAATCACTGGCTCCGGGAGTGGCGCAAGCACATACATTGGAGCAGGCACAATTCCACGACCCTAACAGATTATGAATAGAACTCTGTGGAAGATGCCCGTGCCAGCAACTGGCCTTATCAGAGGCCCCGACTTCAAGGAGCTTGCAGGACGGAAATGCGAAATTGCATTCTCGATTGAAGCGGAAGACGGCAGCGAAAAATGGTTGTCTCTTGGTTTTGAAGGCGTAGAAGTTTTCAAAGCCACGTATCTGACTTCCCTTGGTTCCGTTGACCCGGAACTGCAAAGGCAAGCGTACGGCGCGATTATTTCCGTGGAAGAAAGTTCTTGGTTGGCAGGCGTGAAAAAAAGCTATTTGGGGTACTGTGCGACGGCGCGGCTGACTCCAAAGGAACTTCAACATCTCATGATCTGCTTTGATGACGGCCCGTGCTACGAGTTTATTTGTGTGAGCTTCAGCCTTGTTCCAAAACCATGACTGAAGAGCAGCGCAAGCTCTGTCGGGATTTGGTTATCTTCCCGAACGGGCAAAGTGTTACGCACTTTTTTAACATCGTACTTTTGGCCGAATTGTTATCGTAAAAAATCGGGAAATCCGGCCAGAGCCGTCGTAAAAATCCGTGCCGTCGTACGTTTGGCGTATGGTACGATGGGACGGGCTGTGAAATTGAGTGGACGTTACGACCAAACGCGGCTGTGTTGTTCTAATTCGGCCGCGTTCCGGATTGGCCTCGTAACTGCTTTGGCCCAGAACGGTCGCAGCATCGGTTGGATAGGCCGTCAGGCATTTGGCATTCTGTTTGAGTTGGCTGGCGAGCTTTGGCGGCATCATGGTGGCGGAGACGCGCCGCCAGGATCACGCGGAATGCCAGCACGTTGCAGCGAAGACGGCCCTGGACGGCGCGACTCGGTTCAGAGGGGTCATGGGAAGGGAAAGAACGGCGCTGAACGGCACTCATTTACGACGGCACTGTGGCCGCAAAGTGTAGAGCATTGACCAAGTGCGACACCAAGGGCCGGTTTCGGATGTCAATTCGGCCAAAAAACGGCACTTTTTACGATGGCACTGCGGCACTTAACATCGAAGCCGATTGGCATGTTCGCCACGAGGACGTTGTCAGTGCGTTGGATAAGTTGCGCTCCCCTGAGACAGTGGAGGTGCTGTTTCGTGCGACTCAGTGGATACCGAAATCGCTGGAATATGATGACAGCCGGGCCTTGGCTGTAAAAGCAATTTGGGCGCTTGGGAAAATACCAGGCACCGAAGCCGAAACGAAGCTGGAGACGCTTGCGCGTTTTGAAAACACCATTCTGCGACAGAACGCCGTGGAGCAATTAGAGCGACGGCGCAAAGCGGCCTGAGCGGTTCAGTGTGCGCATATTGCCGCCGCCACAGCCGCGTCCAGCGGATAGGGACGCTCAACGGCGCTTGGCAGCGGAGACGGCGGAGTGCCGCTTTCGACTGCGGCGGCGACCAAGTGAGCCAAAGGTGTTAGGTCTTCGATGCGCACGACCCACTGGTTTACGTAACGTTCGACGGCTTCACCGGAGAGTCCGATTTGAATGGCCCTGACGCCCCCAATGGGTTGCAGCCGTCAGTCTCGTTCCGGGTCCCACTGAATCCTCACTGGTCTTGCCGTCAGGAGATTTTGCCACTGTTCGGGCGAGGCGTGAACGGCAGGTGTGAACTTGGACAAAACGGCATTCTTGAGCGCCCACTCGAAACCTTCGCGGGTGATGTCAATCCCAAGCACGACTTCTTGACCTGGTTTGGTGGCATAGCCAGAACGGTACATCATCCAGTTAAATGACGGTTTGATCCACGTCATCCGGCTCATGTTAAACGGCGGAACAAATCGTCCAGCCTTCGATGCGTGTAAAGCAATCTCTGGCCGATACGCTTGGTAAACTCGGACAGTGCGGTCTGAGTAGGCGGCTCTGATAACGTGTTCTGATGTAGACACGCCGTAATTATGCTCCTCAGCGACCATGTTACCAAGCTATTTGTGATCGTACTTTTCATCGAATTGGCGTCGTAAGGTTTTTGGGCATGTGGCCGTACTGCTATGGTGTTTTGCATCCGAATAACCAGGCTGTGGTCGTATCATTCCAGCTGGTTCGGGTTTTGGCCGGACTGTCATCGTAACCGGCGATTTTCGTCTGATTGCCGCACTGGCATCGTAAGGAACCATTGGCCACTCGGATTTCCACAGTGGCGTCGTAACTGCTGATTTTCGCCGGTGGCCGGGTTTTCGACCGTGCTGGCGTCGTACGGTGGCGACGCCAGCGGTTGTTTTATGGCAGGCAGGTGATGAACGCAAGCAACTCTGGCCGGTATTTGAAGAGTGTCGTGCCCTGGCTGGATCGGCAGCGATGCTGGCGGGCCGCCAACGCGTTGGCCACCACGGCAGGGCGTTTTCCAAGTGGATTTCCGTGCCTTTCACTCCTGAACAGGGGAACAGGGAAGCCCCGTTCTTTGAACGGGGTTAGAAACAGAGCTATGCTGGAACAAATGATCAAGATCACGGTATCGGGTCAGGCAACGGTTGCCCGCCGATTCTTGAACGGAGCAGGATTCTGGGAATGTCGAAAGGCGTAGCGACATTCGAATCTCGGACGGCGCAGGCAGCGCGTGGGAGCAACAGTGGCCTCCTATGGAGGCCACTGCCCAAAGCCCCGCCCTTTGGGCAAGGATTTTTACTTCTGTTCGCTCTGCTGTTTCTCTTGTTCCGCTTTATAGCGGTGGACCACAATAGGAGTGATGGAAAACCATGCCTCTGCCGTGCTCGGCGGCATCAGTTGCAGATAATGCTGCTTGATAATCGACGTGGAATTTCCCGACTCATAGGCAACCCGGGGCACGTTTTTGTCGATGGCAACGCACGCAGAAATGCAAGTATGCCGCAGCGCGTTCTGCTTCCACTGGATGCCAGCGTCCTTGGCGGTTTGCTGCTGGAGGCGGTAAAAGAGGCTGTGGCTGCCAGGCCAGACCGGTTGATGAGGCCGGGTGTGTGGATTAAGCCACTGGGCCAGCGTCTCGTGGATCGAGATGGTCCGCCTGCTGTTCGTTTTGGTGATCCCAGCTTCCAGGTTAATGACCCTGTCAGTATCATTCTGTGTGACGAGTCGGATATTGTCCCATCCAATGCGCTCAATTTCTGCCGACCGCATTCCCGCAAAAGCGGCCAGGGCCAGGCATGGAATAAACGTGTCAGGCGAGGCGGCCAGCAGCCTTTTTAGGTCATCAGGCGAATAGGTCAGCACGTTCCCATCCTTGACCAAGGGGAGGGTCAGGTGGTCGATTTCCGACCAATCCTCTGGCAGGCACCGCAGGCGTTTGCCGAAAAACGACATGACACGAATGGCTCTTGCAAAGTTGAGTTTTCCACGGGGGCCAACCTTCCGGTCATTCAAAAACTCTTGGATCATCTCACGCGTGATTTAATCAGTCATGGTGTCCGGCCCGATCTCGCGCACGAAAGTCCCGCAATAGGATTTTAGCACCTGAACATATCGCGTCGAGCGGCCCTCACTCTCCATCGTCGAAATGAAGATGTCTTTGAGCCTGCCAAGCTGGATCGGCGTGTGTCTCGCCGGGCCGCTGGAGACATTCTTCCGCACGATGTCGGTCAAGAGTCCAGCCCCGCCTGCGGCGGCGCACAGATCGGCATACTGGCGGCAAATCGTCTCAAGGCTTGACCGGATGCCCGCTCGCTTCAAAACGTTCATTGCAGCCTGCCAATCGAGCTTTTCATCGGCGGCCAAGTGGATTTTGCTGTCACCTTGAGTGTAAATTTCCTTGATGATATTCTTGGCGTCAGCTTTGGCGTCAGCCAGTGAACTAAAATTTTTGGGGCGACGTTCGCCATTCACTCGGTGGACGACACGGTAAAGTGTCTTGTTCCGGCACTTCATCGGGTAGACTTTCCACGCGTGCCCGTGAAGGGCAACCTCGATTGCTTTTTTCTTCGATATGGGCGATTGCATCATGTTTACAAGTAAACTTGTACTGTGCCGGTACTGCAAGCCATTTTATGAGGTGATGTATACCATTTAAGTCATTGCATTCATTGGTCTTATAGCTTGTGCGGGCGATAGATCAACAACCTGTTCCGAAGCTTCTTTCATATAGATTCTCTTTCCAGCAGGGACCGCCAATCCGGCAGCATCCCAAATTATGCCGGGCAGTTCACTTTGCTGTTGCCGCTAGACACCAATGCGCCGCAGGAAAGCCCGGATGGCTACGGTTACGCCGCCATCACCAACACCCTGGGTGGAATCTCCACTCTGGGCGGAGCTCTGGCTGACGGTACGCCCTTCCTATGGTCGGTGCCGATTACCCAAAATGGAGGCATCCCGCTCTACCAATCTCTTTATTCGGGCAGAGGAAGTTTGCTGGGATGGATCTATCTTACCAACGAGCCACCGAAGAACATGTCCACGAATAATTGGGTCAGTTGGATCAAGCCGTCCGTTTCCAAGACGTTGTATCCGTCCGGTTTCACCAATCTCACCGGAGTGCTCGGATCGCCCTACACGAACACGGCGAAGGCGGGAATGCCGGGGTTGAACCTGACCAACGGCACGCTGGTCCTGACCAACGGCGGCTGTCCAACGGCTTCCTGATCTACACAAACATAGGCACCAACCGCGGCAGCCACAACACCCTGACGAACCTGGATGATGGAAACACGAATCTTTCCCCAACAAACCACTTGGTCATTGCGATCAACACGAACAGCGGCGTCGTGATTGTGACCTTCCAGCCAACGGGGATGAAAACGAACATTGTCGCGCATGGGGCTGTGCTGCAAAACCAGACAGACGCCGCTGGCTATTTTCTGGGAACCAATGAAAGCGGCGCATTCGTTCTTGGCCCGCCATAGAAAAGCACGGGGAAATGGCTGACTCCTGACGACCTGGTGACACGGGGAGCGTTGCCAGGTGCATGACAGCAAAAAAGAGGAATCCGGACGAAGTTCAAATTCCCCTTTCAAGCTTAGCCCGCAATTCTCGTCAGCCCTCCCACCTCCTGCGTTGAAGTGGCCAATCTCGCTCTCCCCTTCCTTTTCCTGTTGATTCGGCAGATCGTGATTGTTTTCAGCCCAACAATCCGCACACTCTCCTTCATGGGCTTTTGCGTATTTGTGGCCAGTGGTTTGAACTTTGATGTGGACAGCTACCTGAAAAGCAGTCCGTTCAAGACAAGGTCTATATTTCGAAAAGGCGATATACCTGCAAAGGACAACCCGGAGCGCCAATCAAGACCAGATTCCGGTTTCGTCGTTCTGGTCAGCTCGGAGGAAGGGCAGGGTTTATCCGCACAGGTCAAGACGGCGATGAAGTTCCTGGCCAAGCACGAGAAGGAACTGGACCGCCTCAAACTGCGGGGCGTGGACAATATGCTCCTGGATTTTGGTGTGGAGTTGGGCGACGAAATTCAACACTCCGAATACCTGCCGCCAGAGTTGTTGGTGGTCATGGCACGGTTCGGAATGGGGCTTGTGTTCAGCGCCATTCGAATTCCTCGCGGTTGACCTGGATTGATCTCGACCTGTCTGGCGGAGTGAACATCTAACCGGCCAAGTTCTTGAAGTGACGCAACTTCGATAGTGCCGCATCAATTGAGCTGGCGAAGCATTGAAGAGTGGAGGCCATCTCTATCAAGAGATGAGCATCCTCTTGTAAATGAACCAGTTACGCCAGCTTTGGCGCTACAGGTCGTTACCGAGACGCCCATGAGATTATGACCTCCACGATCTTGGGTACCAGGAACAGGGCGACCGAGCCGCCGAGGTTCTTTCCCATAGCTTCCATGTCTCCGTTTTTAAACTTTATAGCTGCTACCCCCATGAAGATCACCCCTAAGAGGTAAAAAACATAAAGGGCGTAGTGAGCGACGGAGATCAGCGTGTTGGTCAAGCCGCCGCTTTCGCTGGCGCCGGTCGTGAAATCGCTCACGCCCACGCCGCCTGTGATGCCGTCAGCACCGCCGCCCATGCCGCCTGTTGACGTTGTGCCTGTGCCGCCTGAGCTCTGCGCCTGCGCGGCAGCGGGGGTTAGGAAGAGAAGCGCCAGTGCGCACAGCAATCCGGCTGGAACCAATGTTGCGAGTAAGTTTTTCATAATGTTGTTAATGTTATCTTTGCTTTGTTTGTTTGTTTCAGCCCTGCCCCGCCCCATCACGGGCTGTCCGGTACAGGCCTCATGCTCTTATTGTAGGGTTCATACAGTGGGTATTCAACCAACACGCCTGGAATATTTTCAAATGTGTCCGACGCCCTCTGCAAAGTCCTGCGGGAAGAACTGAATAAGTATCCGGCAGAGGCAACCCGTGGTGCAGTAGAAGGACAGGAAGACGGCGGAAATGATTCTTATAAGAAGAGCGAGCTTGGGGGCGTGAAGCGGTTCAAAAACCTCGGTAATATACGGGTTGACGGCTACGTACATGCCTGCCGTAAACAGCATGCTGGCAAAGATAACGAGCACGACCGCGTTGATGTGTGGGAACGGGCGGGCCCACCAGTTCATAAGATGTACCAGCGCTTTCCTCATGGGGTCGCATTCTGCCAACGGGTTGCCCCGCTGGAATCAACGCTGAAGGCCACTTGTGCCCCAATTACCTGGGGGTTGATCTGGAAGTTCGCGTCTCCTTTGCCGGCCAGGCCGGCTTGCAGCTCCATAATTCGGAGAGTTGGGTCAGTGTTGGTTTGGCTCAAGCCCTCCATGTTTGCCAGTTGTTGCATTCGCTGCAAGCTGGCCAGCGTGTCAGAGCGGGCCGCGCTTTGGGCATCTTGGCGCAGCAGCCCTGTTCTCCAGATGCCGATGGCGGCCAAGATGATGATGACGACGATCATCGCGATCATCTCGACGAGGGTGAAGGCTTTGCGGGAAGAGGCGCGCATGTTGATCAGGAGCCTGTAGGAACACGAATGGAATCGAGCGCAGCCTTCTTCTGCTCCTCTGCGTCTTGCTTCTTCTGACGGTGCCCCTTCCGGCTGGCGTGCATTGCGTAGAGGGCAATTCCAGGTATTCCCCCGAAGCCTGCCGCCAGAGCTGCCTTGCCGACCGAGGCATTCGTTCCAGGTATTTTTGCTCCGATCAAGGCCCCGGCTTTTCGCTTGGCCCCGCCCACTGCGGCGCCGCCGGCCTCCAGGGTCGCGTTGAACGCGCGTCCGCCGGCAGACATTGCTCTGCCAAACACGTTTCCTCCGGATCCCACAGATTGCCCATTCCCAGCCATGGCTTTGCCGGATGGGGTCGTTGGTCCTGCTCCTGATCCAACACCACCGCCACCGGCTGGCGCTCCACCACCTGCCGCCCCGCCGCCACCGCCGCCTGCGGCGGCGGCCGCCCCGCCTTTGGCCGCCGCCCCCCCCGCCATTTTGCCGCCGAGCATGGCCAGTCCGGCGCCTCCAGTAGCTGCGGCAAGGGCCAGCATCGCGACCGTTTTCACCCCGGACATCTGGGCCAGGAAGACGTTGCCTCCCGTGAGCATGACCTTGACGATCTTCGGCAGCATGAATATGGAGACGATGCCCAGGCACAGCGGGATGGCGTCGAACATGATCGCCATACCAGAAATATTGGCGCCTATCGTGCCTATCCAGGACGACATGGCAGCGGTCAGCTGCATGATGATGATGAGGGCTGCCGGATAAATGGCCGGGTACCACATGGTCTTCAGAGCGGTCCAGAACACCTTGGATGTGCCCGGCAACATGATGAAGGGAGCCGTCAGGACGACCATGACCACACCCAACTTGCAAAGCGCCATCGCGAGGATCAGCCAGAAGAACAGGCCGGCCATGAGCAGGACCTGGAGAACTCCGCTGACGATGAAGCTCATGATGCCGGATAGGATGCCGTTCGCCCAGTTGAGGGCTGATTTGCCCAAGCTTGCGAGATAGGAAATGCCTGCCCGGACAGCTGACCAGAAGCCGTAATTTGCGTTGTGAGCCTGCACTATCGCGACCAACCCCGCCATGGTCGGAGCCGCGGGCTCGTTGTATGCGTTTTGAACCGTGGAAGCAGAGGGATCGTTCGCGGCCTTGGCCGTCAGATACGACCACTTGGTCGTGCCGCCGGAAATCGTCAAGGAGCTCGTGGCTTGATCGATCTTGGAATTGCCGGCGGTGATGCTGGGGTCTCCCCAGTAGATTCGAGCGCAGGCGGCTTGGAAGTTGGTCGTATACATGGCCGCATTGGTGTCACCCAAGGTCGTGTGCGCGGCCAGGTTCTGCATGCCTACGTTGTAAACCACCTCGAGGCAGTACGCTCCCTGCAGCTCCTTGAGCGGGACGCCGGAGGTGGGGTCCGATCCGCCCGACCCGCTGCCGCCATTGTAAGCCTCCGGTCCTCCCATGTATTCGCATATTTGGCCGGTAAGGGCTGCTCCGTTTTCATTGAAGAGGAACGCCTGGAGATTGTAGTTGTCGTAGCCCGTCTGAAACGCCTTGGCGAGGGCCGGCTCCTTCGAGCCGGAAATCACTCCATTGATCCCCGCCAGAAGCTCTGGACCGTATATCTTCATGTACCAAGCGTTTAGTCCGCCCTGGTAGATGATGCCATGCATGACCGATCCGTTGATCAAAGCCGCCAGGCCTATCGCCGCGGCGAGGATGTAGTTGCAGAACTGGTTGGCGTTGATTATGAAAAGAACGGAGAAGACTCCCTTCCCCAGCCACGATACGAGGTCCAGCTTTCCTTCGTGCATCTGCTGCAGGATGGCGATGCCCATGGTTATGATCAGGACCAGGAAAACGGCGAAATACACGGCGGCTCCGAAGAACTGCTGGAGGTAGATGTCCATCGTCGAAAAAACGTTCACCAAGGTCGGCACAATGACCCACCCGGAAACGATTCCGACGGAGCTGGTCCCCGGCGCCGAATCCACCACGGAGCTCGAAGTCATCGGGACACCTCCGGTGAATATGCTCATGACGGACTGTGACGTCGCGTTATCCATGGAGGCCCCAAAGGCAAACAATGAGGAGATGACCGCCTGCTGAGAGGCGCCGTAGTCAGCGTTTGTTCCGGTGCCAACGTAGGACGACAGGCTGCTGTAGTTCGTGCTGGACAGATCCATCGCGTTGGAGGTCAGCAGGCTCGACGGCGGCGACCCATACGCTGTCGACAGGTTGCTGGCGACCGTCTGGGCCGTCGAGAAATACACCCCGTTCTGGGTTTGGCCATGGCCAGGCAGGGCGGCCAGCAGCTGCAAACCCATCAGCAAGATTATGCGGAACGGCTTCACGATGTTATTGTATGCCACTGTGATCGAAGGCGTTCTCCGAATCTTGCTTGTCTTTGAGACGCATGAGGTTCGTGTTCCGCTCCATCGCCTTGAAGGAAGTGCGGTTGTTGATGGCGTTCTGAAGCTCCGCCATGGTCGAGGTCTTAAGCACCTCCTGTTCGTTTCCAAGAGCGGCGCGCTCTATCATGGTTCCGCTGCCCGTCATTTTGGCATAAATGCTCTGCTGCTGATTGGACAGCAATACGGATGACTGGCGGGCGGCGGCAGCGCCTGCCAGGGCGGACTGCACCAGCGGATCGCCCGCGGCGCTGTTGGCATACAGGGAAAGGGTTGAGACGGAGCTTGGCGCCTGCGCTGCCGGGATGTGGTAGCTGGCATCCCCGTAGGAGTTGGTCTTTTCCTGTCCTAACAGGGCATTGTTGGCCTGCTGGGTGACGAGATCCTGGATGTCCGTGACGGCATTCTGCTGCTGTGTCGCGTTCTTGAGCGTGTTCATGGCGGCGTTCTGCGGCATCAGCGTGATCCCCCCGCTGCTGCTCAGGCCGCGGATGAGCTGTGCGACAATGGTGTTGTACAGTGGGTTCTGGATGCAGCCGAAAGTCGTGGGAAAGCATGGCGTCTGCGCCCATGGCGGCCCCACCAGCCACATTGCGTAGGCGCCGATGCCAATGGCGGGAATGCTTATGGACGTGTTCCCAACCTGCGAGTTAAATATCTGCTGGGCCTGCGCCGTAGTAATGACCGTGCCGATCGGGTCCTGCTGGGTGAGCTGCGTTCGGTAAGTGCCAACCATGCCGAGCATGGTCAGATCGTTCTGGTCTGCATCGCTCAACTGGGTGTTCAGTTCACCAATGACAATCTGATAATAGGCAATCAGGTTTTTGGCGCATGACGCATAATTGCGAAGAGCGGCAGCGTAGGCGCGGGAGTGAGCCAGTCTGCCCCAGCGGAAGGTGTTTCCGCTCCAGGACCCGGAGTTCATGATGTCGTTGAAGAGAGCCTGCAGCAACAGGGACCTTAGAGTCACAGGGCTCGTGGCGTTGTTGAGGTAGATGCTTCGGATCGACGTGATTGCGTCCGATGGCTGCCGGACTGCGGCCGGATCAATCACGGCGCCCGCCGCCTTCATGGTGGCAAGGTCCTGGTCAAAGGTGGAGTTTGTCATGTCCACCGACGCCGGAAGGGCGTTGGTATCTATGGTGTTGGTGCTCAGGCCGGATGTGTTTGTGGCTTGGGCATTGCTCATGAGCAAGCTCAGCAGAGAGCTGTCCGGGGCGGAGCCTTGGCCTGCCGTGGCCAACTCGTACATGCTGGCATTGGGCATGGAGAGGTTGATGATCGTGAAATCCTGGGTCAAGTACTGGCCGTCGGGATCACAGAGGTTTTGGTTGAACCATGCGCCATAGAGGTCCGTCTTCAGAGCGCTCCAAACGGCGGCTGAATCGAGGCCGGTCTCTGTCAAAGTGCGGCCGTCGATCACGGCGCTTATCGCATAGGCGGACATGTAACCGCCGGACATTGTTATTGCGACAGCCTGCCCGTCGTCGCTCTGCAGCCCTGTGCATGCGGCGTACCAGTTGGTAGACCCCTCCAGATGCCCGATGCAGTTGGTGGAGTGGATCTTCAGGATCCGCATCTGCTGCTGCCATGTGCTCGAATCAGCGGTCGTTACCGACCAGAAGGAGCTCCAGAAGGAATTATTCCAGTAATTACTGACGTATATCTGCTGGCTCGCCGCCATGTCGGCGCCGGACTCGTAAGCTGCAACCCTGTTGCTGGCATCCAGCGCCAGCTGATTCACCAAAATGCCGACGTTGGTTTGTGCGGATGCAGAAACGGCAAAGCACACTAACAGCACGGACAGGGAGGGAGTCTTCATAATCGCTGGATGTGTTGTGCATCCTCATTGATCGCCGCCCGCCGCGTTGTTCATCGCCCGCTCCTGATCTTCCCGGTCCTTTTCCTCTTTGAGCTTCCGGTCGCGGTCTGCGGCTTCGGCGATGGTGGCGTCATTGATGTCGTTCTTCATCTGGTCCAGGAGGGCGGTCTGCTGGTAAATGAGCGTGTTTTGCGCGGCGGCCTGCTGGATGAGCGTGCCGTTCGTCCCGCCGTTGGTCGCCAAATTGGCGACGACGTTCGAAGACTGGCTCACGATGTTGCTGCCATAAGCGCGAGAAGTGCGCGCGTTGTCCACCAGGTGGGAGTTGTAGCCTGCCATGGCCAGCTTCGACTCCCCGGAGGTCGCGGTCCCGTTGTTGACGTTGGCGATGGATGTCTGCCAGCAGGTTTGCAGGTTTCCAGTTCCATAGCCGCCGCCCATCTGGTTGGCCCAGTAGCCAACGTTGTTGTTGAAGCTTGCTACCGGAACCAGGGGGTTGGTCGAACTGAGGTTGAACCAGTTTCCGTTGATGTTCTGCTGGTTCTGCATGGCCCCGAAGCTCGACATCCACGAATTCAAGCCGCCGGTGATCCTAGAGACATCGCCCAAGGCGTTCTGGTAGATGCTCTGTTCCTGGCTGAGGATCGAGGTCGACGTGCTGTAGATGCTCTTCGCCGTGTTCAGCTGCTGCTGCATCGTTTGGTACTGCGCATACAGTTGCTGCAGAGAACTGGCGTCGATGGTGGGAATCTGGGCGTGCAGGGCGGCCCCCGCGGTGACCAGGGCGATAATGGTGGCAAATGTTTTTTTCATAGCTTTACGACAGCCTTTTGCATAAGGCTAAGGTGTTGGGGGTGTCTGCCGCAACCAGCTGTTACTTTTTTACTGTTGTTGCTGTTATTGCCTTGGCGACACGAGGAACTCGTAGGTGCGGTTGTGGTACGGCACGCTCTCGTATTCCCCCGCGGGCAATGGTATCTGGCGGGTCTTCGGCCCCTTTTTGTTCAATTGATCCAGGGGGTCGTTGAAGACAGCCACGTCGTCCCACCAGTCGTCATAGACCTGGGCGCGTCCCTTGCGCAGGCCCTCTTCGTAGGCTTCGGCCAAATCACGCTGCTTGCGGCTCTGGATCATGGCGGTGACTCCCCCGGCAGCCAAGCCGCCGACGGCAGCGCCGACGGGAGCCCCGTACTCACTGTTCATTTTGCTGCCGACGTATCCGCCGCCGGCTGCGCCTGCCGCCCCGACCAGAAAGGTTGTGCTGTTGATCCCGGAGTCCTGACCAATATTGGATGGCTGCGGGTAGTAGCAGCCCGACAGAACGGGAATGGCCAAGAACGCGAGTAGTATGGTCTTTTTCATATGTTTTATGCGGGGGTTGGCCGTGCCGGGCTGGCCGGGGCTTCCGCTGCCCTGGTGGCCGCCTTTGGTCCTGCTTTCTTGCGGGCCGGCCGGTCTGAAGGTGGAACTCTGATCGGCACTCCCAGCTTGTTGGCTATGTCTTTGACGGTTTGGAGGAACACCCTTTGTGCCTCGGACAACTCCTTGTTTGACCCTTCGTAGGTCTTGAAAAACGCGTCGAAGTTTCCACCGGCAAACATTTTGCCGAGAAACTGCTCGTTTGTGACATCCAACCACTGCGGCTTCCTGGCGAGCGCTTGCTGGAGGAACGCCTTGGGCACCTCGATGCTGAGACTCACGGTGGCTTCAGGCATAGGTTTCTTGTCAAGGGTTTTGCTTTGGAGGAGCCACCGGCGGGTTTTTTTGCCCCTCCTTGAACGCGTCATCGATGATCTTCTTGACTTCCTGCTCGCGGCTCCCGCCCTGGGCGTCGTCGCCGGCCAGCGCGGTTGATGGCTGCGGCGCCGGCGCTGCCTCGGGCGTTGGCGCCGCCGGCTGATTGGGCGCTGCGCCACTTGCCGCGGCGCCGAATGCCTTCATCATGCTATCCAGCGCAGCTTTCACCTGCGCCTCGCTCGGCGCCTGTGCCTTCACCTGGGTGTCGCTGCCGGGGCTGGCGCTCTGCAGCGATGCGTTATTGACGGCGATCCAGCCGAGGAACGGGTCGAACGCCAGGGTCTCGCCCTGCTGCAGAGCAGCCTTGGCTTGAGCTTCGTCTTCTTTCTGGGTGAAGCCCGTGACCCGCACGGCGGACACGTCAAGCTGTTTGGCTGGCATGGCGCCGTTCTTCTTGCTCTGAATGTAGTCGTAGTAGCTCTTGGACGGGGGGGCCAATTGCGGCGGCATGTTGTCTGCCGGGACGTAGTACGGGTTGTTCTTCTTGGCAGCGTCCAGATTCCAGTGGCCGGGGGTGCGAATGACCAGCATCTTGCCTGGAAAAACCAGGTCTCCGTTTTCGTTAATGTGTGGCGCCATTTCCACCTCTTCGATGATTGGGTTGGAGTAAACGGGCAACGCGCGATCACTGGCGGGCGCCACTCTGGCCTCCGCGCGTCCTTGAGGGGGGACGACCTGAACAACTGCCTCCGCAGGTCCTGGATTTATGTCCATCTTTGGTTTTCTTGAGGCGCAGCCCGTCATCACGAGCAGGGCCGCGGCCAGCGGGACGCTATACTTGATCATGGTCTTCATAGTTAAAACCTCTCTTATTCTAAGCCTTTTTGGTTTGGGTTCGCGGTTGTGCTGGGCAAAACTGGAGTTGATTGCAGCGGGTTCGGCGGCGCCAAGCTGTTGATCCCCTGCGATGCCCCTTGAATCTGATTCATCAGCTGTCCCATGCTGTTCCGCGAAGGTGTTCCGGTGTACGTCTGCTGATCCTTGATGGATATGCTGTAAGGTGTGGGTGACGCTTCCTCCTTGGACAGGAACTGCTGGCTGCCACCGATGACGCCGAGGTTCAGATCGAGCGGGCTGGTGAGGAGTATGTAGCCGAGGGTGCCCCTGGGGACGAGATCGCCTTCCGGATAGAGCTTGGCCAGCTCGTCCGCCTTCCGCTCCATGATGCCCGTCAGGACTGAGGATGCCCCCGTCAGCAGAGTGTTCTTGGCGTCGAGCGAGTATTGCTGGGAATTGGCGACCAGGGTGGTCCCTGCGCTTCCGACGAGGGTTTGCTGGGTCAGCACATCCTTTTCCGCGTTTAGGAATGCCGCGATGCCTGTTTCGGCTATGGGCATCAATTGCGCGAGGAGTGGCGATTCGAGCGGATATCCGTCGAATCCGGCCTCATCGTCGGTATTGAGGATCATTCCGCTGATCGGGTACTCGCGGCCAAGCGGATCCAGAATCATGTTCACCCTCACGTTGACCTTGTGGTTGGCGCTGCCCTGCGCGGTGGCCATGACCTTCCAGCCGAACGGCAACTGGAGCTTCCCGTTGAACTCGACGTCCTTCGCGATGGCTAGCTCGACAGGGAGAGCCCCCACCGAGGTGTTGATCTTGTTGAGGAGGATGATGGGAATTTTGTAGCCACGCGGCAGAAAGTGGTGAGTGGCAAAGCCGGTACGGTTCGTGGCTCCGGATTGCGGGGCGTCTTTTAGCGTCAGGAGTTCATCCACATAGTAGAACTTGGCGTCTTCGGGCCTCGCATCGTTGTTGGGTCCATAGTACCCGCTGAAGTTCCCGCTCGCGTTGCTGGGGCCGTAGTTTCCACTTGAGTTGGGTCCGACCCTCCCGTTTGACTGAGCATTGATCCTCCCATTCGAGCCGGTTCTGCGGAACATGGGGTCGGTCGTAATTTTCCCCTGCCACTGGCCTGTCCCCTGGTTTGGTCCTTGGTCCGTCTGCATGTCGTCCGCGACCAAGTCCCTGGGATGAACCCTGGGTATCCACCCGTCAGACGGGTCATTGGTGGCCTTTTCCTTGGCCTTGGCGTCATTCGCCGCCAACATGGCTTGCCTGTACTGATCATCGAGGCTGCTGTTCTGCATGGAGTTTACGGGGACGTCATCCATCGAATCCTTGAGGATGAGAGCCTGCTCGACCGGGGTTCCGCCGCGGCGCACCCTGTCGCTGTTTGGCGTGGCGATTTTTATGCCCGTCTCCCGCTTCGGCGTCCACCTGATCACCCCGCTCACGTAGAGCCCCACGAGCAGGCAGCCTATCCCAGTGTAGAGGATGACCCCAAACCCCAAGCCGAGCCGTCCATCCTGCTTGGTTCTGATCGGGGAAAATATTTCCTTGGCAGTCATTTGATTTACTGCGTTTTCAGTTGTTTGCCGGTGGCTGGCAGGCGCAGTTCAAAGTGCGCGCCATCAATGTCGACGGAGTATCCTTGGAGAAACAGGTACTTCACGTCTGTCTGCCCGGGGAGCAGCACCTTGGTGCCTTGCTGCGTTAGAAGGGGGTCGAGCTTCGTGTTTGCGATGAACGGCTCGATTTGGGACGCGGAAAGATACTTGGCCTCGCTGGTGGGGTTGTGCACCTCGATGCGCAGGATGATCACGTCCTGCTTGTAGTAGTGCCACGCGTCCAGCAGCGAGACCTCGGCGCCGCCCCAGAGGTAGGTGGTGCCCTGCGGACTGTTGCCCAGGTCCTTGCCGACAACTTCCGCATAGTTGGGATCGTGCAGGTACTGGCTGAGCATCTTGATGAGGTTGACGGTGTTGACTTCCGTGGGTGCCAGCGCGGGCACCCGCGGGAGGCTCTTGCCCGACGGACCGCCTTGCAGCGTGTAGGTCTTGCGGTAGTTCACCATGGTGCTTCCGATGAGGATGCGGAAGGTGTAGGTCTGCCCGTCCATGACGACATGCATGTCGATATCCCCATGGGAAACCCTCGGCGAGAGCAGCAGGTAAAACTCTTTGGTGTCTGCCGTCACGGGGTTCCGGGTGATGTTTACCATCATGCTGTTGACGCTGACCTCGTCCACCGGCTTGGGAAAGATCAACTTCGTGATTTGCTCCGGCATGGCGTACACGACTTCGACAACCTTGGTCGACAGCCTGATGCCGTCCGCGAGCATGGGGGGTGACTGCCCGAAGTTGTCGGCCGCCACGGCCGCAGACCAGCCGGACAATCCGGCGATGAGTAAGAATTTAGCGATCTTGTTCATTTTCCTCTTGAGTTTAAATTTTCCCGGGTTTTTGGTCCGGCAATGGGATGTCCGAATTCTTGCGTATGTTGAGTTCCCGCTGCAGATCCTCAGGGGACAGCGTTCTCAGCCTCTTCTTTTCATCCAGGAAGGCTTCGTAGTACTCCCCAGGCTTGGCCTCCAGTATTCCGGTAAGAACATAGCGGCCGTCTTCCAGCTCCCAATGCGTGCTCAGATAAACCAGCGCTTCCGCGGTTTTCTTCTTGTCCTGCTTTACCAGGTTGGCCTTGGTCATGACTTGGAACCAGCTGCGGCCGGGTGTGAACTTCGATCCCGTTTCGAAGCTCTCGATGATATCCAGGTGGACCGTGGTGGTTGTTTTCCCGCGGGCGGGCGCCATGCCGTTAGCCACGCTGGTCAGGATGGTCATGCGGACGTTGTTCTTTAGGCTCTCCAAGTAGTTGTCGGCCCCTTCCTGGTAGTAAAGCAGCGAGAGCGTGTCATTGGCCAGCTCCGTGCGGGCCAATCGGTTCATGTCGGGAGCCACCTGGGCGGTTTCGTAGACCAGCCCGTTCGGCAGTTGAGCGTAAATTGGAGGCATGCGCTTGCTCTCCTTTGCTATCATGGCCGCCACCGCGGCAATGCCCAGAAGGAGCAAGAACTGCAGGAAGCCAAACATCTGGAGCCGGCGGCGAGATTCATCCGTCGGCCGCCACGCCTGCTTTTGACGGCCGGGCTCTTCCTTCCAGAAATTAGTGTAGGGGGTTTGGTCCATGGCTAGAATCCGGTGCGTTCGCGGTTCTGCAGCTCGGCATCGAACGTGTCCGCGGCCGCGCCGTAGTACTCGTCGAATTTTTGGATGTAGTAACCCCACCGGTTCCGATTGGAGGTTGGCTCCAAAAACACGTCGATCATGGCCCTGTAAGGCTCCATCTTGTTCTGCCCGGAAATGGTGTTCATCATCCGGAAGCCCTGGGCGTAGGCGGAAACGACCCGGCTCCTGGCGTTGTAGCTCCAGTGGGTGTATTTCGAGACGTAAACTGTGTAAATCGGCAGGTCGGCCGGCGGCGCTCCGTATAGGTTCTTGCCGTTGGCGCGCTGCTGTATCTGCAGAAAGATGGAAGGCTCGATAGATCCTTCAAGGAGGTAAGCGGCGGGCATGCCCTCGGCGGAGGACTGGTTGGCCGCGCAAATGGCGAACTGCATGAAGGCTTCGACGTTTTGGCGGTCGAAGCTCGCGAATTTGTTGGCCGTGAGCAACATTTCCTCAGAAGGCCGCGGCAGGTTGACCTGCACCTTCACCCGCCGGGTCATGACCGCCCAGATGCCGCAGAGCGCCACAAGCACGACGACCAGTACCAAGGTCCTAAATTGCTCCCAGCGCACCAGCCAGCGCGTCCAAGCCAGGGCGTACCAGTGGTAGTTGCCGCTTCCAATGAGTTTCGGAGGCAGAACCTCTTCGCCTTCGAGTGGCGGCGTTCCCGTGGATTGAAGCTGCTTGAGGAGCTGTTTCAAGGCCCCTTGTTTGCGCGCCGGCTTGACCGCATTTGGATCGGTCACCTCCAGGGAGGCGTCTTGTTTGTCGTTGGTAAACATTTTCAAACTCCCTACAGGGAGGCAAATCCATTGTAAGCACTAAATGTAAAGACTCAACCTGCTCTTTTTTAAATGCGCCTTTTTTGGCACGGGTTGGATTTAAAGTAATTCCTGTTCCAGACCGCGGCTCGGGAACGTATAATAAAATTACGGGATTACCGGCTCACGGCAAGTAACGCTTGACGGCGCGGAAAAACGTACCAATATCGGCAAATGAACAACCCATCAGAAGAAAAAGCCGCAACGCCAGCGGACATTGTAAAACAAATGGATGCTAACATCGCAGAATTAACCGCGCTCCTTGATAAGGACAGTTTTCCTTGGGCTGCGCGGAGCGCGTGGCGCGTTGCTAGGGCAATGCGCGCAACAGCACTATTGGCGGATATTACGACGCGGCGTATAGAGAAATTAACCGTCATTTTGATTATTTTGACCACGGCCATCTTTTTGCTTGGCGCGGCCCAGCTTATTGCGCTGATCCTCAAGTAACATTCCAAAGCACACGTAAAAACAATAGGCACTAGCCAAACAAACAAGACTATATACGGCAGCAAGCACATATTTCATTCTTAGCTTTCCTCATACCCACCCACCCCGCGCCTGCGGCAACTAATACACAGTATGAGCCAAACGAAATTACATGTCGTGAGCCGGTAATCCCCTAAAATTATGCCATAAGCATGGAACCCGTTGAACTCAATCCAAGCCGCGTCTCCTTGGTAGCCCCCAAGGATGGCTGCGTCCTTATGGTGCGATTCAAGCTGCAGGACCGCAGCGAGTTCGAGACGCTCTTCTGTGACTACGGCATGTTTTTCGAGCGATCTCTCCAGCTGGTCGGCTGCCGGTGCAAGACATTCGTGGTGGGGCAGATGCCTTGCGACCACGCCATCAAGGTGGGGAGCATATCGCTGCCCGTGGAGAACATCGCAGCTGTCTTTCAACTGCCCACCCCGCCCTGGTACTACAGGCTGGAAGAGGATGCCAGAATGCTGACGGAGGCCGAACACCTGGTGCTGGATGTCGGCGTGCTGGATGTTTTCTCGGAAATGACTGGAACCAAGGCATGAGCTCGAGGCGCATTTGCATTCCTGAATCTGCCGAACGGCTCATCGTGCCGGTGGAATCAGAGTTCGTCGAGAACCTGAAGTCCCTCTTCGGCGTCGGGCTCTTCAGCGAGCTAAAGCAGCGGCTGATCCCGCTGGCGTTGGACATCCTGCGCCTTAGCCTGCTTGGTCACACCCACCCCTTCGAAACCCTGCGGGGTTTGAGCGACCACCAGTGGGATGATCTGCTGGACAACCCTTATGCCCCGTCTCTGGTTACAGATATGCTGGATGACCTGGAAAAGCACCCGAAGCTGCAGAGCCTGGTCCAGACGCTGCGCGCGCCAGAGGTGATGCGCCGGTTGCAGGTGGAGTGGCTTTATGAGCTGACGGTGGGACGCTTCGAGAGCACAGTCCCCTACCTTTACCGCGAAGACAAACTGCTGGACTCATGGAGCGAGTTCTGTGGCACACTTCGCGATGTTTCACTCCGCCTGTTCGAGTTCTGCGGGGAATCGGCCCAGCAGGCTCTTTGCCTGAAGGGGGCCGGGTTTTCAGAGCCGGCGCGCCGGCTCTTCACGCTGTCCTACATGGCTGCCTGCCGGAAGCTCTTTGTCTTCTTTTCCGGGGCTCGCGAAACCTGGGTGGGATCTTACACGAACGAGGGATTCAAGCTGAGCGGCGGCGCCATTGATTTGGTCTCCAGCCGCGGACAGCGGACAGAGCGGCTGGTCTTGAAGTTCGGGCTGGTCGATCACATGTATTACCTGAAGCCAAGCATGGAGCAGCTGAATCGGTTCAAGGAGTGCGTGGAGCAGCAGTACCTGGTTTTCGAGATACAGAAGAAACTGTGCCCGTTTGTGAGCCTCGCCGGCACGGGCCTGAATTTCAACCTGATGGCCGAAGTGTTCTATCGGGTGTACCAGCCCCAGCGAATAAGGGAGCTGCAGCTTCCGGTCAAACCCGAGCTGGATGCGTCCTTCCTCAGCCAGTGTGGTTTGCCGAAGTCGCTGGCCACGCAGCTCGGCTTCCTTCCGCTGAACCCTGATGTGGCGGAGTTCTTTTCCTCCAAGATCGACAAGCTCCCCAGGCTCAGCCCGTTCCTGCGCAATCCGCGCACCGAGCGGGGCCTGATGCGGCAGAGGTTGTACCGGGGTGTCTTGGACCAGCTCTTGACGGCGGTGACGCAGGAGTCGCTCCTTTCGCTGTGCCGCCAGTGGAACCCCCAGATCAGGACCCCTGAGGGCTCGGTCATGCCCATGATCTCCTACGTGGAGGCCAACGTGAAAATAACCAAGGATTCGGTTGCCGCGGGCATGGGGCACGCCCGCCGGCGGGCCATCATGGAGGACCTCCTGCAGATGCTGCTGCAAAACACGCGCGCGTGGCAAAAGGCCATGGAGCATGATTCTTTTGTCACGGACCGCGGGCGGAACTACTTCATGACCATCCTGGACAAGGCCGTCGAGGAACAAGGATCCGAGGAGATGAAGAAGATGCGCCACCGTGACGCCTACAGGGTGGCCTGCGTCGTGGTCGAGTAGCAACGCAGGCCCGGCTATTGCGGTATCTGGAGGCTCAGGTACTCCGTGTATTTAAACAGGTCGCCGTTGCCGTCCCGGAACGTTTGCCAGAGCATCGTTCCATCCACGGTGTACGTGCCGTTCGTCGGGGTGGCCGACTTGGCAATCCGCATGTAAGGAGTATCCCGGGATATGAACGTGGCAAGGTCCCCCGTCACAGGGACATTGGTGATCGTGCCTGGCGGAATGAGCTGGTTCTGGACGATTGTGTCAGAAAGGAGCTGCACCATGCCGCCGCGAATGTTGGCCGTGTAGATGTTGAGCCGGCTGATGATCAGGAACTGGAGAACCCCGACGACGACGATGCTCACGATGATAACGGCCGCCAGCATCTCGACGAGGGTGGTCCCTTGCTTTCCGCGGTTTCTTTGGTTCTTTGTCTTCATCTGAATGCTTGCTTTCCGGGGTTCCAGCTGTAGGACTTCAAGTCGTGCTGCAGCAGGCCGGTGTGGTTTGTTCTCTGTTCCGCCACCTGGTTTAGGAAATCGGCATTGTTGTCAGATAAGAATATGCCGTTAAAGGCGCCGATGTCCGCGTCGTAGTAAAGCGGTGGCGGGATCTGCCAGTTGACGGACACGCCGGGATTGACGGCCGCCGCAGTGGTGAAGCCCGCGACAGGCGGGGATGTGATCTGCTGCATGAGGACGTTGGTCAGCGCTTCCTGGTTGGTGTAGCTGTAAGATAGAGAGAGCGGGTTGGCGGTGTAGTTCGTGCCGACGTCGGCCAGGGTGTAATTGAAGGTGAGCTGGTCGGGGCTGGTCAAGGTGAACAGGGCGTAGTTGGCGCCGGCGGAGTTAAGGAGCTGCAGCTGGCTGCCGTTGGTAACCGAGACCAGGTTGTAGGACCATGCCTGCCCCAGCCGGTCGTTCAGCAGCCCCACGAACCGGTCGAATGCGGCCTTTTGCTCGCTGGCAGCCACCCGGTTCAACTGAACGGCCTCGCGGGAGGTGGCCCTTATCGCGCGGTACCCGACGATGAAGATGATCGATAAAATCGTCACGACGATCAGTATCTCCGCGAGGGTGTAGGCTTTTCTGTCCGGCTTCATTGCTCGTTTTCTTTGAGGCGGATTTCTCCGTGGTTCTTCAGCACTATAAAGGCTCCGCGCCGGAACGTCCCGGTCAGCGCGGTCGCGTTTGTTCCTTCGAAGGCGACGCCCTCTGACCGCTCGACCTGGAAGGGCGCCGCAGTCAGATTGGTGAGCGCGAACTTGTTTCCGCTTACTACGGTCTGGACGCGGAACGGGACCAGGGATGTGTGGCAGCGGACCTCTTGCTCCAATGCGCGCAGCTGCCCGCTGTTGTCCAGCCCGAACACCCGGATGACGAATTGGTTTTCTGCCTTGTGCAGATCCACCGTCAGGCAAACGGTGGCCTGTCCGTTGGTGGTCGGGACAATCTCGTGCTCCATCGTGACAGCGCAGTTGTGCTTGACCTCTACGAGGGGGCTCCTCAACCCTCGCAGCTCCACAGAACATACCTGGTTGGATTCATCCTGGCACCAGAGCGGGAGGAATGCGTTGCGGATGCTCACGGGCTGCGCCAGGCAGCGGGCCGGGATCATCACGATGAGCAAAATCTGGAACAGGGTCCTCATCTGGTGGAGACATTCGGAGAAATGTTTGGAGGATGGGCATCCGGAGGAAGAAGCTCGATTCGGCCGACCCACACCGACTGCATGCCGAGCAGCTCCAAGTGGCTGATCTCCCAAGCCGCAGAGGAGAGCTGACGCGCCACCCGGTTGCTTCCTTTCCCTGTTTTGGCCGGGTCGTGGGGAACGATGTTCGGGCTGCTCCAGCCAAACATCTGCTGGTAAATCAACGGGTTGACCACGACATCGAAGGTTTGCCAGTTGTTCGGGGAGACCTTGCCGGAGCACAGCTCCACATCCACCGGAGCATCGAACAAGCTGTCGCCCCTGTCGCTAATCGGGCACCTCCACTTGAGCTGCCCCCCGCTCTGGTACAGCGTGGCGAGGGCAATCTCTGTCTTTCCGTGAATGCGGCCCCACAGCCGGGCGACCGCCTCCTCTTTATTCACGTTGGTGGAAAGGATCGACAGCCGCAGGATGAAGGCTTCGTTCTTGGGAAGCTGCAGGCGCCCGGGACCTTGTGTCACCAGCGGGAAAAAAGCCCGCTGGAAGACTAGACCGCTTATTTCTAACCGGTTGGCCTTCCACTTTTCGCCTGTCCACCTCGGATTGAGATGGTCAATGCTTTCCGAGCAAAGCGAGCTCGGTGCAGCGATAAACAGCAACAGGCTGCATCGGAGCATTCGTGTCAAGGTAGTCATAATAGCGGAGCAGCGCCAGCTGCTCATCAGTGTACTTGTTTGCGTAAAGTTGGGCCCAGTAATCCCCGGTCTTGAGTCCGCACTCGATGCGCAGGTGGATGTACTCCTCCAGCTCCAGGGCCGGGAGGCAGGCCGGCGCTTGAATAGTTTTGAACGGAACCAGCAGGGTGACGCCCGCTTGGAGATCCTCGGAGGCGATGAACACCTCCGGGTGAGGAACCCCTTTCGTATCCAGGATGGTTTTGAGGCCGTTTCCCGGATAATGGGCTAAGAAGGTTCGCCGCGACACCTCGATGCGCAAGTTGCTCTGCTTGCCTCCGAGGCGGTCGAAGGCGGTTTCCCGCGTCGGAATGATCACGGATGTGTCGGCTGCAGAAAGCTCGTTTTGAATGGTGGAAATGCCGCTTGAAAGCACCCATTTAGCCAGGTCGCTTCCCGAAACCTGCAGTTGGGCGAAGGCCCTTGCCTTCTCCTGGCAAACGTCCATGGGGATGCCTTGCCTCTCCTGCCGAACGTCTTCGGCAGAGATCGGACCAGCCGCTGCGGCAACTGAAACCAGCGTGCTAACGGTGAGTGTCAACGCGCAATATCCGCACATCGTATATCCTTTCGGCAGAATTGGTCTGATAGGTCGACTGAGTGTGATCCACTCCGTATGCTCCGACAGTCAGGATGTTGTCGGGCGCGGGCTCGGCGGAGCTCATCATCCGGTGAGTGTATGTGACCTGCCCGTGGACGATCAGGTTCGTCGGGTTGAGAGTGAGCAGCCTCTTGATACCGTCCTCGACGACGAGCCGCCCGTAAAACGCCGGCGCGTGGCCGTTGATGACCGAGAGGTTGGTGATGGTCCAGCCCAGGGTCTGATAGTGGAAAACGATCTGGCGCTGGTAGAATGCCGCCCAGTCGTTGGTGCTGAGATCGGTCTCGTCGCGGAGGTTGGCCTGGCTGTAGTCGTACTGATCTTGCGTGATGGACGAGGAGGTCATCTTCCAGGCGCCAAGGTTGTTTGTTATGAAGTTTCCAGAGGTGTCAAATCGGAAGGAGTAATCCGGTGGAATTGCGGGGTCGGTGACGTTGGCCGCCCAGTTGTCTCTCAAGAAGCCGTACCAGGCTTCTCCCGCGGAATTCGTGTCGGTTATGGAAAAGCCGAGCGGGACCGGCGGGTTCGTCGCGACAACGCCTGTCTGGCCGGGCAGCAGCTGTGCCAGGGTGTAGTTCTCACGAAACTGCTCATCGTAAGTCTGAACGGGCTCGAGGGATATCCAAGCCGCGGCGAAGCAAGAGGCTTGCAGCGGGTCGTTATTCGGCAAAAGCGGGGCGGTTAAGGCTGATGCCGCGGCATTGCTCGGCATCCAGGTATACAGGTATCCGTAATCGATGTAAGTGCCGCTCACAGGATTTGTAATGTCGTCATGGAGCGCGGCCAGCGTTGAGTTGCTGAAGTTTTCCGACAGGGCGTTGGTGTTGCCCGTCACCAGCATTTCAGTCAAGGTGAGCGGCAGCGATGGGATAACGGTGATGTTTGTGGGCAGCAGGTTGGGCGGGCTGACCATGATTGGATCCCCGTTCAGCACATAGTAACCGCCCGGGTCGCCGTCGCCGCACGGCCCCGGGTCGGCCGTGTAACCGCCAAAGCTGTATTCGTTGAAGATGTTGGTGTGCAGCCCCACCAGCATGTTGGTGGCCCAGTCGGATTGGAATGCCACGATCGGGGCGCAGGATTCGTTCAGGCGGTAGAACTTGATCTGAGGTATGAGATAATTGACCAGGCCGGCGTTTGTCATATACCAGTCCCCCGCCGGATTGGAGAGCAACTGCGCCTGGAGATTGGTGGCCCAGGCGCGCAACTGACTTTCCAAGGCGAGATAATTGGTGGTGTAGACAAAAACCTGGTTGGTTACATCGACGAGGATCGCCGGGCGGATCACGGTGAGCGCCGTCGCGTTTGAGTAGACGGTGTTGAGCGAGCGTCCCGTCGGGTTGCTGTTGGTCGCGGCGCCGATGTTCGTGTCCCCGACGGGGATGAACCCGATGTTGCCCTCGACTCTTAACTGCGCAAGGTTGGTGTTGACGTTGTCGGCAAACAACACGTTGATGTTGGGTGGGAAGCTCACGTTCAGCGAAGGGCTTGCGACGTAGCCCGCGTTAGTCACGACAATGGTGTTGATGGGCACGCCGTTCGTGGCTGGCGGAATGCCCAGGAGGACAGTTCGATCCACAGGCCCTGTCAGAGCTGCGCACATGTTCACCGAGTTGAAGTCCATGGTCGCAACATAGCCCTGGTTTTCAACGGAATAAAGAGGGTTGCCCGGCGGCACCTGGGTGATCTGGTAGGGCTGCGGCAGCGGTACGGAGCCGTAGAGGGACTGTGCTATGCTGGCGAAAGTATCAATTGTATCCGCTTCCCCTGGAAGGCCCGGCTGCGTGTCATACATCATGCCGTAGAGGGTGCAGGGATCGTTGAAAGAGGCATAGGTTTCCAGCAGGTTGTCGTACCTGCCCAGGAAAGTTGCGAACCCCGAGGAGGGGCCGTTGGCCCACTTGGAAACCCCGGATTGCCTGAACAGGCGGGTGTTCGGGTCGGCCGCAGTTTGCTCGGCGTCGACGATGCTCAGGGGTCCGTAAGACCCGGATGCCTGAAGGAAGGATCCCTGCTGGAGGCCTGCGTAGGCCCAGGCGTTCGTTTGATGGGTGGTCCCATCGGAGACGTCTCCGTGGTTTCCGAGCGTTATCGTTTCCGTTTGCGTGCCCGGGTTGAATACGCCGAAATCCGCGATCGGGACGGCTCGAACTTGAAAGGCGTAGGTGCCCACATAATTGCTGTACGCGGGGTTTTGGGTGGTGGCGTTGATTTGAACCCTGAACTGCTGAGTATTCATGCGGACATCCGAGAACAGCGGATCCAAGGAGCTGAACTGCAGGGGTTGGTAGTAGATGGCGTAAGGGCCGAGCTGAACACCGGTGTCGATCACCTGCATGGTGGACACCTGGTATGGTCCCGATGTGACGTCGCCCAGGGGAACGCTCAGGACGTTGTCAGATGCGTAGATCCCGTTTGTTTCCATGCCGCGGTCGATCAGCGTCAGGATTCGAGAGGCCTGCGAGTCCATGGCCAACCTGGCGTTGATGTTGGCCTCCTTGTTTCTCTCCTCATCAACCTTCTGCTGCGAGCTGAGGATTGCCATGGACGCGGCCACCGCCACCATGACTGCCAGGGCCAGCGCCCCGACAAGGATATACCCTCTTTTGTTCTTCAAGGGATGAGGACGAATGAAAAGCATCTCCTTATTCTGAGGCGGAACACCCGGTTTGCAACCGGCTCGGCTCCTTTATTTGTTCCCTGCATCCTTCGGAACGTCTATAGTAGGTCCCTGGGCCTGCACGGTGCTCGCATCGATCACGTACTTTATAAAGTGGGTGTTCGGGACTGGAGTGAAACCGATCATGCCAATGGTCAGGAGGACAGAAAGCGTTGCCATCTCGAATGCCCCGGGGAAGAGCACGCACGAGCGGCTTTGAACGATGCGAAACAGCACGATCAGCATATACCCGGCCGCGCAGATCATCCCGAAGTGCCATTCGTAGTCCGTGGTGTAGCTGACTTTTGGGTAGTGTTTGATCGCGCACTCCAGCCACATGAGGTTAAGGAACGAGAACGCGAGGGCAAAGAAGCCGGCAATAATGGCGTTTGCAGCCAGGGCTATTATGGTTTTCGGCGCTTTACCCATGCCTCATTTTACTGTTGGATTGTCTTTTTGCCTGAATAAACTGCCCGGGCAGCAGTCTGCGATGCAACAATCGGCGCAGCGCGGGCTCCTCGCCTGGCATGTCTTCCGCCCGTGGAGCGTAAGGACCAGGTGCAGGTTGTAACGCCCGCCTTGCGGAAACTCAGCAAGGAGCTTCTTCTCGATGGCATTGGGGTTTTTTAAGGCAGGGCAGCACTGGACTCGGTCGATGATGCGCAGTGCGTGAGTGTCCAGCGGAATCCCCTCATCCACACCCAGGGCTTTGTAAAGGATGATGGCGGCGGTCTTGCGTCCGATCCCCCTTACTTCCGTTAGCTCGCCTATGGTTGCTGCCAGCCGATTATTCCTTTCCACGAGGTACTTGGCCCAGTTGATGAGATAGTCCGATTTATTGCCGCTGTGGGATATGCCTGGCAAGAAGGGGATCACATCCCCGCGTGTGCGGCCGGTCATGCTGGAGGGCACAGGGAATTGAGCCGCCAGCGGCCCCATGACCTTGTTGACCGCGGCGTCAGTACAGTGGGCGGAGAGGATGACTGCCGCCCCCAGCACCCAAGGATCCCTGGTTTGGTTGAGCGCATCGAGCGGGTGCCCCTCCTTCAAGCAGGCCTGCGACCGTTCCGCCAGCTTGCAGAGTGGCCCGCAGCCGGTCGCTGTAGTCATATTGGAGTTGCAATCGCCCATGGTACCATCGCAATTCGCTTTGAACGCAGTTTTTAGCCGCTCCAGCCTCGGCCAGCCGCAGCCGGATAAACCACCTGTCTTCAATGCCATCTTTGTTTTGTCATGTTTTCTCCAGGCGTTTCGCTTCTCTACAGTATAATATCTCCAGGGTATGATTACCGAACAAACCGAACAAGCACTGCCCGTCTCGAATCGGCCGAATATCTATAACCTGCTGAACCAGCGCTTGGTGCAGCACGGCAAGCCCTTCTTCATTCTCGTTGCAGAGGCGGCAGACACTATGAAAGCGGACCCTGGGTCCATGGCTGAATTGACGGCATTTGCAGTGAGCTTTTTTGGCAGGTGGTCGCCGGATCCGAGCCGGCGGGTTCAGCCCCAGTCCATCCTGGCCGTCGAGCATATGCGGCTCATGGATGACATTTCTGCTTCCGAGGGGGAGGACTTTGCGGTGGAACTTGAGGAAAAGGCCATCCTGCAGGTTTGCGAGCTTGTGGTACGGCGGAAGAAGATGGACATCATGGTTTGGCGCGGCTTGGTTACTCCGATCGCCGAGGTCACGTCTTCCAATGCATGGGCCGTTCTCAATCAGCCCATCCATGGCGAGATCGAGGCTTGGGTAGCCTCCAATAAAGAGACGTTCCTGAGGAAAACAACGCCTGCTTCGGATGTTGGCTATTTGCAGCTTTCGCAGCAGTTTGCCGGCACTGGTGCGACCTTGCCAGGGCAGCAAACCCGGTTTCAGAAAGTTTTTGCGGAGTTCATGGCTGCGGTCACATCTGCCAGGGGACAAGGGCGCGCGGTCGTCATCCAGTCCTCGCTTTGCGCTACTTTTGCTCGGTCCATCCGAAGGCACGTCAAGGATATGGGCTTGGAGGCGCATCTTCAGGCCGATCCCGGCGCCAAGCTGAACGGAACTGGTTAGACCTTGCGGCTTGCCGCTTGCTCCGCCTGGAGCGCCTGGAACTCTTCCTCAAGCGCGGCGTCCTGCGTCATGGAAATCTCGGCAGGAGATCGCTTGTCCAGTTTATGGGCCAGCTCCCTCAGTTGCGCGGAAGTCAGGGCAAGCAGAATGTGTGCTGTCTGGCGCTGCGCGCCGGCCTGGATCAGGGCTGAATCCGAATTGCTTGCGCAGACCGCATCCATGTGAACGCAGACCGGATACGGGTCGCAGCTGATGACGACGAACTTGGTCGGGGCAGTCTCTTCCGGGGATCGTTGCGCCAGCTTGCCGGCCCAGTCACGCAGGTGCGCGGGCGTCATGGCAACCAAAACGTGTGAAGTCGGACGGAGGTTTCCGATCCGGCGCAGGGCGGAATTCGGGCTGCCCTCGCAGGCCGCATCCATGTGAATGCGGATCGGTGGAGCATTCCGGTTACAACTGATGACGACGAACTTATCCATTTTTCATCGAAGCACGGAAGCAAAAGGAAACCACCCCGGCAGGCGAATCCGGGGTGTGCCAACGTGAAGAACACTCAAATAAGATTGTCAGTCCAGACAGAATCCGGGGACTTCTCTTGGCGCCAACTGGGGTCTCTTCTCCGTATATACACAGCGTTGTAAGTCTTTGCGCATGTGAATGCGCAAAGAGGACGCCATCCGAGCGGGTTCCAGGCGTGACACAAGCGATTGTGGCGCCTTGAACGGGCTCAAACTTGGACACGCTTCCGGGAACTTCTGCCTCAAGGCAAGCAGCGTGCATCTGGGTGTATCACCAGATTGGGGGTGAAGTTGATTCCAGATCCGTTTCCACTCCGTGCGAGCCTCGGCATCTTGCGATGCCTGCGCTTGGCGTTCTTCCTTCCGTTGGTTTCCGCCATTCATGCGCTCGGAGCTTTTTGGGTCTCCTTGAAGAAATCGTCTGCCCAACTCCACAGCCGCGCAGGCCGGGTCGGGGATCAGCAGGGGCCAGCCCCAGAGCAGGTTGCCCAGTTTGGAACTGTAGGCCGGGTTCACTTCCATGTGCCCAAGGCCGGTGGCCTCCAGCCGGCGGACCAGAGGCAGGATGAACCCCTTCCGGGTCCACTGGTTATTCACAGCTCGGTTAAAGGAGCGCCCCTTGCCGTGGTCTTGGCTCTGGATGTTCAGATGCTCTGTGATAACGGCACTGCACCGGAAGTGAACTGCTAAATTGGTGACTTCCCTGGCGATGCAGGACAACTCGTACACCCGCTTGTCGCGCTGATGGATGGAGTCCGGATGATCTGATGCCCTCTTCACCTTGCGATTTAGCTCTGGATAATCATAAATCGACCAGCTGAGGGGCTTGTAGGCTTCACCCTCCCGCTCGAGTACCGCAACGCCAATCCGGTTGGGGTTCAAATCCAAAGCCAGTACCCGGCCGGGATGGGTTTTCCGCTTCAATGGCTCCACTTTTTCATCCCAGGAAATCGCGATGTGGGTGGCGGTCAAGGAAACCGTGAACGGAACGTCCCGGTGCCAGGTGCATCGGAACTGCAACGCATCCAACAGCTCCCGGTAATTGGACTTCTTGCCCAGTTTTATCTGGAGTGGAAGAGCCACTTTGGCCTTTGGGTAAAACCATACGGTGTTGTGCTCGATGTCCAGCACGAAGCGATGGTTGCCCCCCTGTTCACCATGGCTCCTGGCGTGTCCCTCGAAGTACAGAGGCAAAAGCCGTTTGGCTTTCCACTCCTCCGCTGTGATCCGACCTTGGGCCCGCAATTGCAGATTATGGCTGCCGCCGAAAACAACGGTTCGCTCTGGACTGGCACGGTGGAGCGCGCGGGCGCGTTTCAAGGCCGACAACGTCAACCAGGAATCCAGCTTTCCTTGCGGCATGACCCGGAGCAGATCAAGAATTTCCTTGTCTTTCTTACCCTCCCGCACCCGGTTATAGGCAGTGCGAGTGACGACAGACTGGGCTTTGCGCCACTGGGCTATGATCTCAACAGCCTGAGGCACCGTCGTATAGGATAATTTAACAGTTCGAACCATTCTGAACAATTACAACATTGCTTCACTTTGAACCCATGCGCAAGTATTTATGACGCTGTGTTTAGTCTTTGACAGGGAGGCCGTTGAGGGCGGCAAAGCAAAGAAGCTGCGGCTGCCGGTCGCTGATGGCGATTATGCGCCCCCCTTGGACCAGCCCGGGGACACCCCTGTGGTTGTGCCCAATCTGGACCGTTTCCCCGCGGATCACGGGGCTGGTGCCAAAGACCCCCGCTACTGGATTTAGTTCGCCGGCTCGCATTGCTTGTAACTTCATATCCAGTTATAAGACACGGGGGGTGTCCATTCTACTTGCTTTGAAAATCTTTTTCTGAATAGAGAGGGAGTCTCCAGGCTTATACTTAGACATGGGCACAATTTCCCTCAATACCAAGCCAAGCGCGAAACCCGCGAGCATCTTTGATCGCAACCTCGCCTATATGGTGGAGCGGATCGCCGGAGAAGACGCGGAACAAACCCTGCAGATGCTCAAGCAGGAGCTGCCTCTGGTTCGGGACTTCCAGCAGATGCGCGCCGTTGCTCGTGTCTACCTCGCTAACGGCTGCCGGCCGCTGAAAAGAGAAGCGATCCCGAGCACCGTTGATCCAGAGGGCCTAACCGGCGAAGCCAAGCTGCGCTTCCACAACGGGTTTTTCCTGTTGGCGGAAAACGAGGGGCTGGTGTTTCGCGGCGAAGAAGCCCACGGCCCCTATTCGAAGGAAGAGGTGGGATTCATGGCCAGGCGTCTCGGTGCGGAATCACCCGCAAACGATGAGCGGGGGCACATCATCGATCCCGAGGCTGCGAGACCCGCTTTGTCTGTTCTAACTTCCCTGGACGTGATCTAAGCCAGCGGCATGGTGTCGAAGAATGCCGGGGTGAGGTTCACATGCTTCCCGCAGTGCTTCTGAAGAAACTGCCTGGCAAGTAATATCTGCACGTCGCCCGGTGTATCTGGAATGATGGGAATAATAACCGCATCCCGAACGAAGCGGCTGCGGCGGCAAAGCCCCTGCGAGGGGTTGACATATCGGCCTCCGACGGGCGTGTTTTCCTCAACGATCTGCGACAGCGCCGCCTCAAACCGTGCGTCGCAAGACCAGACCCGCTCTGGCTCCCAGAGCCGGAACTGAAACTGCACAGGCTTGCGGCCGAAGGCTGCGTAAACGTAGACTCTGGGCAAACGGGCCTTGGCGCCGCCATCTGCCAGCGCTCGCTGATAGAGCTTTGGAAATGCGTGGAGCAGCATCGTGATGCCAAACTCCAGTTCGTCCTGGTTGCCTGTCCTGAACTGCACAACTTCTTCCCGGGCGTCTTCGCGCTGGTAGGGGTCGCTGAAGCTGTGGGATACGGGCAGATACATCTGCTCGATCTTGCTCCAAAGAGTGGTCGTGTCCATGCGCGCGAGACCCGTCTGGTGCTTGCTTGCCGCTGCGACCTCCCCCGATTTGAGGTCTCGAAACTTCAGCGGGGTCCGCAGCTTCGGCTGGAAGGCGGCCTCCAAATCGGGGAACCACCGAACGGTACACAGTTCGATCTCCTCGTGGAAGAGGCGCTCGATCTCGTGAACGCTGGCGCGGTCTGGAACAGAAACCCTTTTGGCGCCGATCTTTACAGTGCTGTCGAACGGCAGGTTTTCCCTTACTTTCTGTTCGAGGACGAGGGTGTGGCTGCGGCCCTGTAAGAACAGGACCCTTCTTGCGGGCGCGGTTTTAACTGGCTCCGTTTTTCGCGGGAATTTAACTGTATTGGGGACTTGCAAGGTTCTTCATGCCGGTTGAATTGTTAGACATCAACGCTGTCCGCGTCAACCCTTTTGAGCGCATCGAGCACCGGCTGGGGAGCTGAGGCTTGCGTAAACATGCCCAAGGGCAATGGCTCCTTCAAGAGGCGGCTGCGCATTGTCCGTTGGCCCATGTGCGAGGAAAGGACCGTAACCAGGCACAACCTTTGTCCCCGGCTGCTCGCTTTTTCCACTTCGATGGATTCGATCAATAGATGCTTGCAGACCTCGTCAAACACCTCTTGAGGCCCCCGGGTGGCGTCAATAACGTGTACGTGTTGCGGGTCTGCGGCGGCTATTTGAGCATAGCCTTGCTCGACCCGGGTGAAGAATTCCACATCTTCCTTTTCGAAGCGATCCTTGCCCATGTTTGGCAGTTCCCCCTGGCGTCCTCCGCGGCGCTCCAGGCAAACCTCCAGCGGGATTCGCAGAAGAAATACGTGATCGGGCTGGAGTTCTCCGACTGCGGCGTTGATGACGCTTCTGACGGTGGGCAGCGGCAGGTTTCGGCCGTAGCCCTGGTAGGCGATGGTGGAGTAAAAGAACCGATCCAGCAGGACATCCTCGCCCCGGGCCAAGGCGGGCAAGATGACGGCGTCGACCAGCTGGGCCCGGCTGGCGTTCATGAGCAGCAGCTCGGCGCGCGGGCTGAGGTTGTAGTTCCCATGCTTGAGGATGTGGCGCATCTCCTCACCGGGCTCAGTTCCGCCTGGTTCTCGCAGAAGCACTACCTTGCGACCCTCGGCGGCGAGCTTTTGGGCCAGCAGTTTGATCTGGGTGCTCTTTCCGGCGCCATCGCTGCCCTCAAAAACCATCAATCGCCCGTTTGTCTTCACGATTTTGGATTCTCCATTCCATTATACGCCAGAGCGGCTGGCGTCCTGACTGGAATGTTGTTTGCCGCTGATGTCTTGACCCAATCCACCCTGCAAAGGCTGACCCACGCTTGCGCGCCGTTTTTGGTGGCGCATATCATGCGCTGGCCGTTTACCCATCTGACAAAGTCGAGCTCTTGAGAGTTTTGGACTGAATACTGGTCATGGAGCACGATCTTGCTGCCGGCCGCAAGCCGTTTGGCAGAGTCCATTCTCGCCAGGGAGTTGGCAAGGAATTGGGATCCGTTGGAGGCTGGCGGCTCCACGGCAACTCCGGACTTCAAGGCTTGCCCTGGTGTCATGGCCAACCTGGCGATTTCCTGCAGGGCGGCAAGCTTCACGTTCGTGCAAACCGTGACTTTGGTTGAGATAAAGTCCGTCCAGATGCCGCCGCCGCCGCCGCCGACGGACGTGGTTATCTCGGCATTGCCTATCCGCAGTTTTGGGTAAGTGCCGCCGTCTTCTTTGACCAGCCTGATCATCCTTTTTTCCACGGCTATCAGCAGGTCGACTCCGGGGCGCGCGCTCCAGAACTTTGAACCGTCCTTGCGGTAGTGCTTGTACTCCTGGATGTCTGTGAATCGGGCGAGCAAGTTCGGATGCATGAAGCGCACGCCGGCATGATCCAAGGTGAACGGAAAGCGCAAAAGCAGGAACGGCTTGTCCTCCAGCGCCACATGGTACTTCCCGGGGAGGACCTCGATGGAGGTCTGCCCGCATATCGATATTTCCGGTGTTTGTATCTGTGGACGCACTTCGGCTTGTGTTTGGCGATTATTCTGAGGGCGCCGGACACCTCTGATGGCTATAATATGAACAACATGAAGATTCAAAGCGTGAACCCGCGGATTTCAGCCATTCAGGCGTGGATGGGACAAAATGGCGCCAACGTCGCCAATGCCTATCGCGTACAGGCCAGCAGCTTCGAGGAGATGGGTGCGCCGCGCGGGGTGATCGAGAAGGTGCTCTGGCGAATTGCGCGGGAAGAGCCCCTGATGGAGCTCACGACCGCTTCCATGCTGAAAGCCCTCGACCAGAAAAACCTGCTGAGGGAAGTGCGCAAGCAACTGAAGTTTTCAAAGCAGGAGTTCAAGAGCGCAGCCCATAATTTCGACAAGTCCCGCCATGCGTGGATCGCAAGCCGCATCCCGGAAGACGCGCCCGACCGGGCAGCGCTTGTGAGGCGGGTCGAAGGCTGGGTCAAGCTGGAGCTTGCTGAAATGACCGCTCGCGTGGCCATCATGGAGGCCGTGGACCTGCGGGTGCAGGCGGGCGTGGATTTTCGCCCGACTTACCCTCCGGCTCGCGCGGAAAGGAAGCACCTGGATGACCTCGCCAAGCAGCATCCCGGCCGCGTCTACCACGATAATTCTGGCCGGGGTTTCCTGATCGTGAAGCCAGGGGAAAAAGTGGAGCTTACGGACAAGGGCCTTCAGATTGCCGGGCCTGCGGCTCCGAAGCCGGCCGTCCCGGAAATGACCATGTAAACGCGGCCTGTGGCCTCGGTGAAACGTCTATAATGGAGGCAAAGCGTCGATTGGCTCTAATCGGACCAGAGCCATGTTGGCCGGGAATCAAACCAGTGCATGCTGTGGAGAGACGTCAGCACCCTTTTAGATACCACACAACGCAGGCTTTACGTGCCTGAGCATCCATCATACGGCTTTTCTGGGGAATGCCAGCGGACGGAAGGTGCAAAGGGCGGCGATGTTCATGCAGAAAGCCGAAAAAAGATTTCAATCGCCGAGCGAAGGGCCGCAGGGCGAATTCCTCCGCCAAGCGTTTCTCTCAGGGATGCCAGAATCGGTGGCCATTCCGGGGAGTTTTCCGGAAAGGAACCCAGAAAGCTGATCAGGTCGTCCACAATAATCTTCGGCAGTTGGGGGCCGGGAACTCCTGGCAGTGTTCCTGCGAGTCGAAAGACATCATTCCTGTGCTTGGCGATGTCCTTCGCATCAAGTTTTTCCCCGCCAGCCTTGCGCTTGCTCAGATTGAGCCAGGCATTTGCCTTCAGTGGAATGAGAGCCGTTGCGTTCGCAAAGGATAGCCCGTCTCGAACGTCCTTGTGGTTTTGAATGAGCGAGTAGTAATCGTCATCGAGGAGAATGGCGGACAAACTGTGAGGGCCGGCGATTGCCGGCAGCGGCACGATTTCTTGGCCCTCCGCCAGGTTGATCCCTTCCGGCTTCCGGCTGAAAAACTCCAACATGAACGGGAATTGCTCCCTCTGCGGTTTGGCAAAGCGATAAAGCACAGGTGATCCTTCCGTTCGCTGGCGGATCTCGTATTGCCCATCGGCGATGAAAACCCGCAGCGCTCTGATCGCCTCCGGCGCAAGCACTTCGATGATCAAAACGATGTCCAAGTCCTTGGTGGCGCGAAACGGCAGTCCTTGTGCGGTGAACCATTCGTCGCAAGCCGCGCCGCCAATGAGGGTGAAAGAGCCTTCAAACTGGCGGAAGCAGTCACGGAAGATATTGAGTCCTTTTACCATTTGATCTCTCCAATGAGTTGCTCCAATTGCTGTTGGACACGCTCGTCCGATGAATTTCTGAGGCTCAGGTACAGCGACAGGGGATCCACCATCCGGTCGTCACCGAGCAAATGCGGATTGTATGACCAAACCTCAATTTTCGCCGTTGCGTTCTCCGCATCGTGGCAACCGGCGCAGACGCCGCGCTCCAGCAAATCTTGAAATGCCGCGAGCGGAAGGGCATACGTCGGCAGCCGGTCGGCGGCAATCATGGTTCGCAGGCTTAAGGCGCTCATCCCCGCGAGCAATGCGGGCTCCACAGGTTTTGCCCACTGAACCCAGCGTGTTTTTTTGACGGGCGAAGTCAGTTGAGGTTTAACCTGCTCCCACAGAGCGTGGCCGGTGGCCTTGAAATCCAAAACCATCGAGCGACCGCTCTGGACAATTTTGCATATTCCGCCGGCTTCCAATTCGTCCTTCACCTTCGTCATCATCATCGGGGAGTAATGAACTTTTTGAGCAATATCCTTGAGCGAAATTCCTGCCAAGGGCCCACGCAATAGGTGGTAAAGCACCGTGCATTGAGCGGCCGGACTCAGGGTCTCCCGACGCTTGGAATTCGGTTGTGGGAATCTCTCCCGCAAATCGATCAAGCTGTTCGGGATGAAGGTTTGGCTGCCGGGGACAATGAACGGAATGCCCATCTGCACCATCCGATTTCTGGCGTAGGAAGGCAGAATCGGCAGAACCAGAACGACGGGTTCACCGAGCTTCAGTTTAAGGGCCTCTTCGTGCTTCCCGTATTCGCCCGGCGATCCGATTTCCCCGCCCTCCGCTTCAACCGCCAACAGAGACTTCCTTCCAAAGAGGCGGGTGGAAAAAACCGCATACCGCTTCCGCAAGAATAGCGGCAGCGCGGAACCGGCTTCCGCAGCCAAGTCCGGGCGCTCACCAGAGAGCAGCTCCAGATGGTTGAGCAGGCGTTCTTTGAGATTTTCCATTCTTCAATACACTAAATGAGCACGATAAATATATCAAGTTTATCGTGCGCAATGCGAGTATTATCTTTGTTTTGTGGTTCGCCTCAAGCCAGCCACCTCCGCCAGGTCGGGATCGCGCACCTGCCGCAGCGCCGACGAATAAACCAGACTGATATGCCGCGCTACGAGCGTGGCAAAGGCGTGTTCAGAACGGCGGGTGGCATATTCCCGCAGCAATTCCATGTCGTCATCCATCATTCACCTTATACATGTAAGCTCGGACGAAAAGCGGACAATTTATCTTGTATGCACCGCCGGTGCCAAAGGAAAGGTCGCCATTTCCGATGCGGCTGGGGAGCACGGGACGGACGCGGCCGAGAGCTTGAAAACTGACGGCTAAGTTTTGCCTGCGGCAAATCTTCATACGCAGCCTGAGCGATCTGTTTTTCCTTGGCTTTGGCCATGGCCCACGCCGCTAATGTGAACTGCTGAATTTCGGTGATCTTGGCGGCAGGTAGTCGGGTCGCGGTAAGGACCGGAGTTGCCTCCGGCCCCCCGCACAGATCCGAGCAGGCGGTATTACCGCACTCGGCTCTTATCTTGAGTGATAGCGTCAAAACGATCCCGACGGCGCATTTTGACGCACACGTTCCAACCCGGGTGACACCTCATGTCTCCGGCTCTGAGTCAGAGCTCCGGGGGAGCGGCAAGTATCCGGTCGTAGTTTGCTTGGTCCGCGTCCGTCACGAGAAAGAGGTTTTTGACGCGGAGTATGCCTTCCTTTTCAAGGTAAGGCCGCAGGCTTGCAACGGGCGTTCCGTTCCGGTCGACGCAGGCCAGTAAGTCGCTGATGTTGAACGACGAAGAGCTGTTGTCCCAGGCATCTTTTCCCTCGTCCGTCTCCTGCACCCACGCAGTCAGCCCTTTGCTCAGGTGTTGCAGCGTCTCCGGCTCGCTGCCGGCGCAAGTATGAAACTCCACCACTTGCAGCTTTGTGATGCCCATCTCATCCGCCTGGATGAAGCAAACTTTAATTTCCTGAGGCTTCTTGATACTCCCACCGTGAACGGCGGGATTCTGTTTGGTTAGTTGCATAGTATTTTGGTGGCATCTAATGTCCCAGAACGCGGACCATCAATAGGGCCGCAACGGAGGCGCGCTGAGTCCCCTGCTAATCCACCAATGCACTCCAATCCGCGCTTCGCAATCACGAAGGCGGCGTTGGCGTCCCGGTGGTCTTGGTGTCCGCACGACGGGCATTGGAACTGTTTTCCTGATACCTTATGGCGCTCTCCACAGCAGGAGCATTCCTGGCTTGTGTAAGCCGGGTCAACTTCCACCACGGTAACACCGCGCAAGGCGGCCTTGTAGCTGATGAATTGGAGAAGCTGCGCGAAGGCCCATTGATTTCGATTCGAGTAGGAACGAATCTTGGAACCTTTGGCGGTCACGTTCTCCAATTTCTCAACCGCAATGGCACGGCAATGGGTTGCGGCGTTGTCCACGATCTGCTTGGACACGATATGATTTTGGTGTGTGGTGCGCCGCGCGTGATTACGGTTGAGCTTCGACAGGAGGCGTCGCTTGCCCTGCCGTTGCAAATTCTTTTTCCGATTTCGCCAGCACTGTTTTGTGCGCGCGGGGTTGAATCCCAAATGGCGCACTTCCCCGGTCTGCGGATCAGCCATAACCGCCACGTTCCCCACACTGTTGCGATCCACGCCTATCACCCCGGAAAATTGAACAGGGTTGGGTTTTGCGGTGTTGTAACAAATCGAGCAGAACCATTGCGGCCCGCGCTTAAAAAACTCTGCCTGGCGCACATAGCCCGCAACCGGATATGGAAATTGCACAGGAATAACCACCTTTCCAAAGAATGCCGGAACGCGAATTCCTTCCCCTTCGAGTTTGATCTGCTTTCCTTTGTCGCCACAGACCGGCAGGCAAAGACGTTTAACACACTTACATTTCTCGTTGCGGGCGTATTTAGCAAACAAACTCTTGGCGAGCACACATGGAATTTCCGGGTAGTATTTGCTGCTCGTCTGGTCACGGTTTCCCAACATCCGTTTGACAACTGGGATTGAATCGGCGTAGAGTGTGCTCAATCTATGAGCAAGCTCATCGGCAATCAGGACTTTAACACAGCAAGCCACAGCGTTTATCGCCTGACCTACCACGTCGTTTGGTGCGTGAAATTGCGTCGTCATATACTCAGCGCAGAGTGGCGAGATTTTCTGTTCGCCAGTCTGTGCGAATCCGCAGAGTTTGTCAACTGCCAAATTGTCGAAGTTTATGGGGAGGAGAACCATATCCATTTTCTGCTCGACACTCCGCCCACGGTTGTGCTTTCCGAGCTTATCGGCAAACTGAAGAGCAAGACCGCCGCTGCGCTTCTGGACAGGTTTGGGCCGTTCTTTTACGGAAAGCACGAACGCACGGTGTGGAGCAGTGGTTTCTTTGTTGCTTCCACAGGCGGGGTGACATTGGAGGTTTTGAAGCATTATGTCGAAAATCAGGGCCGCGCCTAACCCACCCTGAAGGGCGGGATTGCGGCGCGCGCATTGGTTCATTTTGTTTCATGGCTCGGCTGTCGCAGGTTACCGCTGCCGAAGCGCAGTTTTTCAGTTTTTTGTTCGGCACTTTTGTGGCCAGTTTGATTATAGCGCTTGTTGAAGAGTATGCGCATCAATTTTGGTGAAAGAATTGCGAAAAACCATGCAATGGTTGTATGGGCGTTGAGGACAGAGTTATAAGAATGGTCGCCGAAGAGATGTGCCTGCCGCTTTCCAAGATGACTCCCGGTCCGCGTTTTCAGGAGGATTTTGGAATGGACCGCTTGATGGAGCAGAATGCCGCATATGGCTCGATGAAGAGTTCCCGGTCGAAATCCCAGGCGGGACTGCTGAACGGCTGTTGACCGTCCAGAATGTCGTGGGCTTCATCGAGTTGGAGATCAAAAGGCAGGCGGTACTCGTCGAGGCATAGCTCCGGGCGGCCCGGTGGCCTTTTGGAGGCCGTCTTGCGCTATAAAAGCGGGAGTTTGCCTGCGGCAACCACCTCGGCCAGCTTGGCGCCAATTTTGCAGAGCGCCTCATGATATTCGGAGCTGAGGTGATCCGTCTCGTAGTGGTGCCCCCATTCGTGGATCAAGAGCCGGTTGATGCGGTTCCGGTTTTCCGGCTCTGGTCCCGCGAGGTTAAACCATTTGCGCCCCAGGCGCCCCACGTTGAGGATGAGATCGCGCGATGGCCCGTATACCGCCAACGGAAACCACTTCGGGTCATCGGCAAAGATGACGCTGACCTCGCAGCCGAGTACCTCCCGAGCCAGGTTGACTGCGTACGCCTTGACCCTCAGCATCTCCGGGCTGGGATCATCCAGCAGCCTGTACGGGGGAGCGCCTGGAGTGAAAGGTTTTGGGGAGGGAGTGACCTTTCCCGCGGGGAGAATAGCCTCCACCTCCTTCACTCGATCCCACGCCTGCTTGGACAGCATGTTTCCATGGACAATCTCGAATCCTTTGGACACAGCCAATTTGTTGGCTTCTCGATCCGATGGGTCGTAGGATACGCGCGCGGTGGAAAACCGCTTCTCCATGTAGTGCTGCACGGCCGCCGGATTGCTCTTCTTGCTCTCCACCGCTGCATGAACCCAAGGCTGGTTGCAGTCTTCGGCATCCAGCCGGGCGTAGGCAGCGTTGAAAACCGCAAGCCGGAGAGATGGCAGAAAACCTGGTTTTGTTAGTGCCTCGCGATCCATTGTCACAGGAATCTTTTGCCCGACGTCGCAGTCCCACTTGTCGCCGGTCGCCACGATCGGAATGCCCATCTCGTAGACCCAGCCCCCTTCGTTCCCCTTTGGCGTGTATAGGCTTACCTCCGTCCGGCGCTTTTGCGACTTCAGTTCGCCTGCTTCGTTGGCCGCTTCCGTCTTGAGGATGGCTGGGAATGTCTGCTCCGGAATTCTCGGCTGGAGCACGATCCCGTTGACGACCGTCTTGATGCCCCGGGGCACTATCAGGCGCTCGGCCGTGCTCAGCATCTTCTTGTATTCTCTTCTGGAGGCGGGAATGCAGCAGGTGATCAGGCTGCCGACCTCCAGCTTGTCTGGGAGCTCTGTGCGCCCGGAGGAGTCGAACACCAGGGTTCCGCTTGTAGTCTCCACGCGCGCGCTCCTGCAAATGGAAAAGACGAACTTCTCTCCGCTGTTGAACCGGCCCCTCGCGAGGAAGTCCTTCTCTTTTATGGATGGGGCAAAGAGCGTGTAAGCGTGCTCCAGCTTGTCAAAGCCCTTGGGGGAATTATCCCGGATGGAGATGTTGACGAGGCCCAGCTCAAAGCCGCAATCGAAGATGACCTCCGTGACGCCGGGCGCGTCCCATGCGTTTTGCATGAGTTCCACGACCACGAACTGCTTGGGCTTCCGCGCGAGCTTCTTGGCGAGGCCTACGCGGTCAACCGTAAACCAGTCGGATGTGGTGGTGGCCGTCATTGTGGTCTTATTATGCTTCAGTTTGGCGCCGTTACACCCCCGAATGTTATAATAAAGTGGTGAAGGTCGGCCCATTTATCGAAATGATCAAGCAAGGCAGGCGAGTCAAAGCAGGCACGCACTGGCTTTCCACACACAAATCGCTTCGCCTTTGCCAGGAGGCCGTGCCCTCGGCATTCCTGCCGCGGATAGCGGAGGTGCTGCACTGCCTCGCAGAGGCCGAAAAGGCGAAGCCTTCTCCGCCGGGGCAGAGCGCCTTGATCAACATCAAGGGGAAGGCGGGGGCTGGGTTTTCCTACAAATGGCTGGGAAAAGATGAGATGGGCAAGCGCGTGGCTATTGTTGGCGTCCGAATCGACGACCAGCATCATCTCTCGGTTGAGCTAGGGGGTGCCCCCGCCGCCTACTTTCATCAGGACGGAAGAGTTTACCAGATGGAGATCCCTCCAGAGCTGCGCGCGACCTTCTCGGAAATACTATCCCGTACTCCCGGAAAATTCATTGGGGCAGAGGCCCTCCAGCCCTCCAGCGGTGTCTTAGACCAGGAGGCATTCAAGCAATGCAACTGCGTCTGCGGCCTGGATGAGTCCGGAAGGGGCACGATTTCCGGGCCCCTGGTGGTCGGGGCCGTTTTAATCACTCCAGACAGCAAGCTGCCAGTAGTCTACGACAGCAAACAGCTGGATCGCGCTGCTCGTCAAAATCTGTTCTCTGAAATTGAGCAGTCAGGCATCGCCTTCGTGTATTCTGTGGTCGATGCTGAAACGATAGACCGCATCGGAATTACCGGGGCCAATGCGCTGGCGTTTGATCTCGCGGCGGAGGCCTGCGAAAAGAAAGCCGGCAAGCAGGCGGACCTGCTGCTGACCGATGGGGGTAAACTTCCCTTAAAGACCGCGCGCAAGATCCAATTTGTGACAAAGGGCGAGTCGGTTTCCAGGGCCATTGCTGCAGCCTCCATCGTTGCGACTGCAATCCACGAGCGGCTCATGCTTGATTTGCACAAAAGGTATCCGCAATGGGGATTCGATCGAAACCTCGGGTACGGGCAGGCTGGCCATCTGGCGGCTTTGGAAGAGCACGGCATCTGCCCCGAGCACCGCAAGAGCTTCAATCCCATTAAGAAAATGGTGGAGCAAGATCTGGCAAGGCAGCGTGAGGCTGGGCAGATGGAGATCGCCGGCCTGTAATGGTGCAGCTCGGTCACGAACTCGGCCTTCTCAGGGCACTCGCCCGAGCAAGTTGCGGCGGGAATTCAGCCCGGCTGCAGCCAGACGGAGCAGGACACTCAGCCGATGAATTATGCGGCAGAGGATTCCGGGAAACGTCATGGAAGCCCAGCGTTTTCGGACTGGATGAGGCTTTTGCCAGCGACACCTTCGGCATTTTCGGATCATCCAAACCATGTTTGTCCAAATCGAGTTTGACAAACTCCAGTTGGATGACACAATGAACCATGAATAAATGGCATTTTGTCGGCCGCGAGCGTGAACTGGACGCGCTCGAAAAGCAGTATTTGCTGCCGGAATCCAACCTGATTCCCATTTACGGCCGCCGGCGGGTCGGGAAGAGCGAACTGATCCTCCACTTCAAAGGTGACCGTCCGGGCGTTTATTTTGTGGGGAAACAGGCCCCTACCTCACTGCAAATCCATGAGTTTCTGATCACCGCAGCCGACGCGCTGGAGATGCCGCTGCTGGGCAAGACAGCGATCGCCGACTGGAAGACCGCGCTTTCGGAAACCGTTCGCGCCTGGACCAAACCCCGGAAGTTGATCCTGGTGCTCGATGAATTCCAATGGAGCGTTGAGCAAGACCGCAGCCTGCCTTCCGTTCTGCAGGAATTGTGGGACCGGGAATGGCAGCACACCGGCAAGGTCATGTTGATTATTGCCGGCTCTTACGTCAGCTTCATGGAACGGGAGGTCCTGGGCAGCAAACAACCGCTCGGGGGGCGGCGCACCGCGCAGATCCAGCTGCAGCCCTTCAAATTCACGGAGTCCGCAAAATTCCACCCCGGGTATTCCCGCGAAGACCAGGCGCGCGTTTACTTCATAACGGGCGGGGTTCCGCTCTATCTTCTGGCTTTCCAGGAAAACCTTTCCGTGGCTCAAAACATCCGCGGCACGTTCCTGAATGAGTTCGCGCCCCTGTCTCGCGAACCCGAGTTCCTTCTCCGTGAGGAGTTGCAAGGGCTGCAAAAGTTTCAAGCGGTGCTGGATACGCTGGCGGCCGGCCGCCTATCGTTGCGGGGCATCGGCAAAGCGCTTGGGCTGGACCCGCGCGCCATCACCTATCAGCTTGGAACACTGATGGATATCGGCTATGTGGAACGGGAATTCCCCCTGACCAAAAGAAAGCCTTCCCCGAAAGACGTGCGTTACAGTTTAAAGGATGCCTTGCTCCGGTTCTGGTACAGATTCGTCTTTCCCAATCTCTCGCGCATTCGGGAAAACCCGAACGCGGCCTTCGCCACCTTGATCGCGCCCCAGCTGGAAGCGTTCTACGGGGCCTGTTTTGAGCGGCTGTGCCGGGAAGCTCTGGCCCAGCTTTATTTGAAAGAGGCAGCCCACGCCTCCACGCAGGTGGGAGAGTATTGGAATAATAAAGAATTGCAGATAGACATCGTCGGCATCCGCAGCGACAACTGGATTGACCTGGGAGAATGCAAGTGGGGAGCAGTCACTTCGGCGCCGGCCTTGGTGTCAGAACTGGAAGCTAAAGTCGAAAAATACCCAAATCCCACCAATGCCACGCTGGGACGCATGCTGTTCACCCGTCGTCCCCTTCAAATAGAGAAGTCTGGTCTGCGCCATTTGTCATTGGAAGACATGTTTGGGCTTTTTGGCTGAGGGAGATTTCAGTTTGCAACCACGGCTGGCCTGCTTGCACTCCGGCGTCGAACGATACTTCTGGCGGCCTCGATTCCGGTGGCCGGGGGTTCGCTCATCCGCCTCCCCTTCTGTTCAGCAGGTACAGGGTGTAGCTGGCGTTGATGAGCCATACCAGTGGGTTTAAGCTCAACAGCGACAGCAGGGCGAAAACCATCACCTGCTTCTCGATGATTAGCCACCCCTGCAATATGAGGATGGCGGCGCCCGTGGCCACGCCGAGGGTACCCCAGCCAACCATGCCGGGAGGGTAATAGGAGCCGGCATCGAGGAACCGACCGGGTACCACTTGGAGCAGGAGCAAAAACAGTCCCGCAAAGGCGCTCCAAAAACCGATGAAGAAGGCCCAGCCGTAGCCGGGGTCGCTCTTCATGCAAGCGCATGCGCACAGGGCGCTTGCGAGCGTAAGGGCCGCCCATTCAGGCTGGGATAGCATGGCGAGTATGGTATCCACTTGCCCGATCTCTCCCAATTTCATCCAGTCTCTCGGGTCCATGATGCAAAAGCCATTTCTGCATCATTATATGCAGGCTGAGGGGGAAAGGCTGATAAATGTGATAAATGTGGCAACTGCCCGAGCTGCTCAGGTGCGGAGGTCGGAGACGTTGACCTTCCGGTTCCTGGTGAGAAGGTCGTAGATTGTATCGATGAGCGCGCGCTGCAGCTCCATGGACATATCCCCTCCTCCGGAGGTCATGTGCGCAAACTCCTCAATGAGCACCTTGGCGATCTCGGGGATATCCTGGTCCAGGAGGCTGTCCAGAACGAGGATTCGGTTGTTGGCTGCATCGGCCAGCGCCTGGCACTTGATGGTGTCGGAAGCCATGATCTTGGTCACTATCTCCACTTTGATGCCGGCCGGCTTTATCTTCCGAAGCAGGCGGAGCGCCAACTTCAGCTTTTCGTACTGCGGCACATCCACCCTTTTGATCTTCTTCAATCGCTGGGCGATGGTGGGCAAGCACGCTCCGACGGCCTTGATGGCGGTGTAGGCGCTGAGGATGTTGCTGAGCCTGTAGCTGACGGTGACGGGCAAGAAGCCGGCGGCTCGGGCGTAGTAGATGTTGGGGTCTGCTTCGGTGACCTCAGCGGAGGTGAAGGCGGCCATGCGGCCGTGGCGCTCGTGGAATGCTTCCTCCAGCCGGGACAGTTTGAATCCGCCAGGGCCTCCCCAAGATGTGTGGCTGTGGTCCATGATGTTGTAGACGGCGTCGTATATCCTGACGACATCCTCCCTCGGATTGACCTCCAGCGCCTTCTTGTAAAGCATGGGAGCTTCAAACTCGAAGTCCATGCGCTCGACGATTCGGTGAAAAATTCCGGACAGGTCCACGTTCCGGACCTGCCGATCCTCCGATATTTCCGAGCGCTTCAGAACGTCTGTGACGTCGTAGGAGAAGTCCCAAGGCGCCGTGGCGCGATAAACCAGGAAGCCATGGAAGTAGAGCCCCTTGATCGCCGGGTGTCCGTTGCCAATCACGCCAGGGTAGCGGGGCTGCATCCAGACATCCCGCTCATCCCAAGCCTTGACCAGTTCGGGCAGAAGAGGGACCTGCACGGTGGTACCCTTTGTCGCCGGGAGGGTTTCCTCCTCGGTCAGCTCGTATTGGCCTCCCTCGTCCAGGGCGTTCTGCACCAGCTCGCGCAGCACAAACCACGGTTCGTTCCAGGTGTCGGCCCCGGCGTGCAGCGTCATGTGGGTCTCCCAAATTCGACCGTCTGCATCCCGGCTGCGGATCTGGATCAGCCGGTGGTCCTTGTCGCGGATGGTGACGGGCACTGTTTCGGATCGGATGTGGTAGTCCGGCCCGCGCGCATCCAGAAAGCCACCCAGCCTGTGTAGGTAAGCGAGAATAAATTTTAGCCCCGTGCCCTTCGATCCTATCTTGCTGCCATCTGCCTTGCTCGTAAGTCCCAGAGTGACGATTTCACGTATATCTAGAACAGTTGGCGTCGTGATGCGAAAGTGTTTCATTTTACCCAAAACGTGTTTGGCGGCTTTCGAATGGAAAGCGGGCCGCCCACTTCCGCAGGCGGCCCGGGAATCAAGACAAATGACAAGTGTTGCAAGTCGTTACGCTCAACAACTTGCAATATAAGCATGCAAAAGTTGCTAGCTACACCCGAGGCTGGTACCGCAGTTGGGGCACCGAAAGCAACTTCCTGACCTGACGAGTCGGGTCCCACATTCGGAGCAGAACGGGGCGTCCATCTGGAAGTGGGCGACGCTCTCGCTGATGGCAGAAACACCCGCACCGGCTGGAACGGTTGCAGACAGCGGAGCCACAGCGCGAACCGCCGTTAGTTCCGCGTGCAACGGCTTGATCGTGTGGCCGGCTGGTGTGCCATCTCCGTTGCCTTTGGCATTGTCTCCGTAGCCGGGGATGAAGTTGATGCCCATCCAGCGGAAGATGTAATCCACCAGGCTGGTGGCCAGCCGGATCTGAGGGTTCTTGGTGTAGCCGCTGGGCTCAAAGCGCTGGTTGGCGAATTTCCGGACGAGGTCCTGCAGCGGGACTCCGTACTGGAGCGAGACGCTGGTCAGCGTGGCGATCGTGTCCATCAGCCCACCGATGGTGGAGCCTTCCTTCGACATGGTGATGAACATCTCGCCCGGGGTGCCATCATCGTAGAGGCCGACGGTGAAGTATCCCTCGTGGCCGGCGATGTCGAACTTGTGCGTGATGGAAGTCCGCGTGTCAGCCATGCGACGGCGAACCGGCTGTCCAATCAGGGCGCGCAGACTATCGATCTCTGTCTGCAGCTTCGCGACGGTTTGCTTGAGGGTTTCAGCCTCCTCCGTGGCTTGCTTGGCGGTATTGAGCGGCTGGGACATCTTGGATCCGTCGCGATAGATTGCAACGCACTTGAGGCCCATGCGCCAGGCTTCGATGTAGACGTTCCTGATCTCATCGGCGGTGCAGTTGTTAGGGACGTTGACGGTCTTGGAAATGGCGCCCGAAATGAAGGGCTGGGCTGCGCTCATCACCTTGAGGTGCGCGGTGTAGTGCAGGCTGCGCGTTCCGCGGGCTGCCTTGAAGGCGCAGTCGAACACGGGCAGGTGCTCCGGCTTGAGGCCGCTGGCGGCCACATCCCCCTTTTGCCGCGCGCTCGATTTGACGATGGCGTCGTCCGCGGTCAAGGCGACATCTTCGATCGTGTCGTAGGCTTCGACGTGGTCGATGATGCGCCTTATTTCGTCTCCCTTGTAGCCGAGGCCGGTCAAGGCTTCAGGCACGGTTTGGTTGACGATCTTGAGGTTGCCTCCGCCGGCCAGGATTTTGTACTTCACGAGCGCGATGTCGGGCTCGATGCCGGTCGTGTCGCTGTCCATGAAGAAGGAGATGGTTCCTGTCGGCGCCAGCACAGTCACCTGAGCGTTGCGGTAGCCATGCTTCTTGCCGAGGGCAATGGCCTCGTCCCAGCACTCGCGGCTGGTGGCAAGCAGATATTCGAATTTGGGGTAGCGTTGGATCTTTTCAACCTCTTGGCGGTGCTGTGCAACGACTTGCTGCATGGGCTCCACGTTGTCCTTGGCTGCGGTCTTTTCAACCCCGGCGCAGCGGG
>Ga0224558_1000234_pt1 | contig 66494 bp, 59 predicted proteins | sample 714S32024metaG_FD_180682 | JGI IMG/M metagenome (GOLD analysis project Ga0224558, IMG submission 180682) | Peat soil microbial communities from Stordalen Mire, Sweden - 717 S3 20-24 | ecosystem: Environmental > Terrestrial > Soil > Wetlands > Peat | place: Sweden: Norrbotten County, Stordalen... | reverse complement strand
ACCATGGATGGCTGTCACGGTTCTCATATGCGGTGGGGGGAGGAGTCGAGCACTCTGTCTCGAGGCGATTCGCAGTCCGCGTCATCGGAGATTATCTGCGCACTGAGTTTTTTGATTCTGCCGGCGCAGTGCAGCCCCAAAACAATTTTCGGGTAACCACAAGCCTCGTTTTTCGCCTGAAGTGATCCAGCAGAGCATGCAAGGCGTGGGTGAAGCAGCGCACCTCCAAAACAAAGTCACAAAACGACACTTGGGCGTGCTACGCCACTGGGCGTGCTACGCCACCCAAAGTCAGCGTCGCGTGGCGGCTGCCACTTCTGCCGGCTCCGGCTCAAGCTTGGCGGTGAAGTGGCGCAGGAACGGCGCTTCGTAGGTGATCTTCATGCCGTGAATCTGGTCGCGCTTCTTCCAGACTTCGAGGATGATTTCCACCGCGTAGTCGATGTGGCTCTGCGTGTACACGCGCCGGGGAATCGCCAGACGCACCAGGTCCATCTTCGCCGCTGCTCCGAACATCAGGGTGCCGATCTCGACCGAGCGGATGCCGCCTTCGAGATAGAGTTCATTGGCGAGCGCAACCGCGGGAAAGCGATCGGGCGGAATGTGCGGCAGAAAGGCCCGCGCGTCAATGTAGACGGCGTGGCCGCCCGGCGGCTGTACGATCGGCACACCCTCCTCGGCAATGTGGTTGCCGAGGTAGGCGGTTGAAGCAATGCGGTATTCGAGGTAGTCCTCGTGCAGCGCTTCCTGCACTCCGACGGCGATGGCTTCGAGATCGCGTCCGGCGAGGCCGCCATAGGTGGGATAGCCCTCGGTGAGAATCAGCAGGTTCTTCTCCTGCTGCGCGAGCAGATCGTCGTTGGTGCAAAGAAATCCGCCAATGTTCGACATGCCGTCTTTCTTCGCTGACATGGTGCAACCGTCGCCGTAGCTGAACATTTCCTGCGCGATTTCTTTTGGCCCTTTGTTCTCATATCCTTGTTCGCGCATCTTGATGAAATAGGAGTTCTCGGCAAACCGGCAGGCATCGAAGTAGAGGGGGATGCGATGCTTCCGGCAAACCGCACTAACGGCTTTGACGTTCTCCATCGACACGGGCTGGCCGCCGCCGGAGTTGTTGGTCACGGTGAGCATGACCAGAGGCACGCGCTCGCGCCCGGCGTTCTGGATGAGAGTTTCGAGCGCCGTGACGTCCATGTTGCCCTTGAAGGGATGCTTCAGGCTCGGCTGGCGGCCCTCGGCGATGACGAGGTCCACCGCCTCGGCGCCGACAAACTCCACGTTCGCACGCGTGGTGTCGAAGTGCGTGTTGTTGGGGACGACATCGCCTTTCTTGCACATGACGCTGAACAGAATGCGCTCCGCAGCGCGGCCCTGGTGGGTCGGAATGACGTGCTTATAGCCGAAAATATCTTGCACAGACGAGCGGAAACGCTCGAAACTGCGGCTGCCGGCATAACTCTCATCGCCCTCCATCATGGCCGCCCATTGGTGGGTGGACATGGCGCCGGTGCCGGAATCGGTGAGCAGGTCGATGAGGACATCGTCCGCGGGCAGGAGAAAAAGGTTATGGCACGCGGCGCGGAGCAGTTGCTCGCGCTGGGCACGGGTCGTCCAGTGAATGGGTTCGACGCTCTTGATGCGGAATGGCTCAATGATAGTGCGGGGCATGTCGGCTACTCCTTTTTACCACACACCGTTTGCCTTGGGCATGTCACGGCGAGACACGTGAAGCAGGCAGAAGCGAAAATCCTAGCCTGCTAAAATCCGTTCTAGCGGCATCGGTTGCAGGAATAGGTTATGCACATTCGGTTGATTTTGCTTTTAGCTGCCGTCATCGCTGGACTCGGGGCGGCGGTTCTTCGGCTGCGGAGAAAGAAAATCGATAACAAGCTGTGTGCGCGTTGCGGAGCGCCGGCCATGCATGGTTATTCGAAGACGGCAGAGTCGGCCCTTGACGACATCGTGCCGCTGTGTGTCCCCTGCCTTCTGGAGCGACTGGACGAAGACTACTGCACATATGACGGGCGCGCGGTGGTCATTCAGCCGGTCGCAGAATTGCCTTGCTATGTTTTTCGTCCCAAAAGCGATTGGGACGAACAACCGCGCGCGGACTTGGACACCCTTCTGGCTGGACTTCAGAACCAATGTTCTTCCTGCACCAACCCCGCGCGCTATCTGTGGGTCAATGCCCTCGAAGCGGGTCCTGTTGCCAACCTCCCGCTGATGGGTATCACTCAGACACTGCTCGCGGCGGCCGGAGCTCGGCCTATTTCCCTGTGTGCCAGTTGCTCGGTTCAGCGCATCGCCCGGAGCTTCGCCGGACAAGAGGCAGGATATCTGGAAGTCTGCGGGCCACGCGGACACGAAGATGGTCTGGTCACGGCGATGGGGTATTAGGCCAAACTTCCGCCTAGGGCGGCGAGTGCTACCGGACTTTGACGGCGTCCCTGCGCTCAGCGGGGACGTACTTGACGGCGGCGGTGCGATCCAGTTTGTCCCAGGCAAACGGGCGCCCCTGGATGGCACGCTTCAGCGTGCGGAACAGGACGAGGGAAAAGACCTGGCGATAGGCAAAGCGCTGCAGCCACACTTGGCTGAGCAGCCAAGCGTCTTCGCGGGCTTCGGGCTGGCGGCGCTCCAGAGCGAAGGCGATCGCCGAGGCGAGGAAATCAATCACCAGGAACGCGACGAAAAAGATCAGCAGCCGCTGGAAGCTGCCCGGATCGGTAGTGTCAGGATGAAAGTGTTTCTGGACGAAATACCAGATCACGCCGACCGCAAACATCAGGTCAATGAACGGCGAGACCAAGGGAAGCAGAATCTGGAAGATGAGGATGTTGGGAAGTGCGACAAATCCCAAAGCGCCTTTGCGCGCGAAAACGCCCTTATGCTTAAAGATGGCCTGCAGAATTCCGAACGACCAGCGGAAGCGCTGCCGCATGAGCGCGTTGGCACTGGTCGGAGCCTCGGTGAAGGCGAGCGCCCGGTCTTCATATTCCACGCGATAGCCGTTGCGCAGCAGCGCCATGGTTAGATCGGCGTCTTCGGCGACGGTATCCACATGGTACCCGCCCGCTTCGCGAACCGCCGTTGTACGCCACGCGCCGATTGCGCCCGGCACCACGCTCACCGCACCCATGGTGTTGAGCGCGCGCCGCTCGAAATTCTGGCTGGTGATGTATTCCAGCGCCTGCCAGCGCGTCCACAGGTTGACGCGGTTGCCAACCTTGGCATTGCCCGCCACGGCTGCAACTTTGGGATTGAGAAAGTGCGGTACAAGCCGCGCGATGGCATCGGGAGCAACAATCGTATCGGCATCGATACCGACGAAGACTTCGGCATCGCCAATGTGCTCCAGTCCAAAATTAAGCGCCTCGGCCTTGCCGCCGTTGGGCTTGGTGAGAATCAATACCCTGCCGGCAGCTTCTTCGGCGGCAAACGCCCAGCGGGCGATTTCCAAAGTACGATCCTTGGAACCGTCGTCGATGACGATCACGCGCAGATTGGGATAGTCGGAGTCGAGCGCGCCCTGCACCGTGCGTTCGATGACCTTCTCCTCGTTATAAGCGGGGATGAGAACTGCGATCCGGGGTCGGTAAGCCGCAATCTGCTCGGGCGTTCCATATACATGCGAGCGCAGACGGTCATAGATGGCGAGGATGCCGACCGAAATCAGGCGCCCGGTCATCAGGATGTCACCCAGGAAAAAAATGACCGTGATGCCCATCATGGTCGCGCTGAAGAGCCAGAAGCCGATCCAATTCAGCCGCGCGGACCAATACTCGTTGGCCGGAAGCGGCGGCATGACATCCGCTTTCGTCTTGCCCATCAACTGGTACACGGGGACAAATTGAAATCCGCGGGCGCGCGCGCCATCGATAATCAGCGGAAGCGCCAGCACGGTTCTTTCCCGATTGCCGCCGCCATCGTGCATGAGAATGATGTTGCCGCACTGCGTATCGTTCGGTTGGCAGGGTGGCAGGTGGTCGAGCACGCGAGCGGCGATTTGTTTTGGTGAGAGCGCGGGCTCGTCGTTCCAGTCCCTGGTGTCGATCTTGTTGCCGATAGTGATGTAGCCCATGCTTTGCGTGAGTTCGAGCGGCTTCACCTCGTCTTCTGTATCTGGCTCCGCGTCGACGGAGTACGGCGGACGGAACAACATGGCGCGAACGCCCAGGCGGCTGGCAAACAAGCGCTCGGTCAGGTTCAGCTCCACCTTCATGTAGCCGCTGCCAATCGAGCTGATATCGGGATGCGTAAAGGTATGGTTCCCGATTTCATGACCTTCGCGGTAGATGCGCTGGGTCAAACTGCTGAACTTCTCCGCCTGGATTCCGATCAGGAAGAATGTTCCCGGCACATGCTCGCGTTTGAGGACATCGAGGATCTTCGGCGTCCACTCCGGATCGGGACCGTCGTCGAAGGTCATAGCCAACTGGTTTTTGCTGAAGCCATAGCGCGCCACACGATACGGCTCAGGCAGGCTCTTGAAGGTTTCCCCGTCGATGAGTCCGGTCTGCTTGTCTATGGACAGCTCGCGCTCGCCATCGGTAGGCCGCGCCTCGATGTGCAGGATTTCGCCGCTGCCCTCCATATCGACGTCCTGGCCTGGTGGCACGTCCTTCAATCGATCCGACGCATTAGCTTCTCCGGGCATATCCCACACCCGCCATAGGGAGCGGTCTTCCGCGCCCAGTCTCCACAAGGCGAAGGTCTGAATGCCGATAGTCTGCGCGGCGCGCATCTGGTTCAGCGCAGTTACCGCATCCAGAAACCAGACATCGTGGCGAAAGTTATCGTCATCGCGATAGCTGAAGTGCGGATTGAGCGCGTCGCCGTCAAAATCAATGTCTTCTTCGGAATCGCGCGCCCCGATCCACGCTTCCTGCACGCTAACGGATTTGTCGGCCTCTCCCGGCGGAAGCTTGCCTGTCTTTGCTTTTGTTTTTGGCCGCTCGACCCAGTCGTAGCCGTAGTTGCCGATGGCACAGATGAGCTTCTCTTTCGGAATCTCTTCGACCGCGGAGTCAAGGTTGTCCGTGAACCAATCCTGCGAAGCGACGGGGCCAGGGGTTCCGCCGGGAAAGTGCTCGTCGTAATTCATGATGACGACGCCATCCACGGCGGACGCAATGGCCTGGTAGTCGTAGTCCTGGTTGCGTACCTGGACGCTCACGTACAGCTTCATCCCCTTGGCGTGCAGGTCAGACGAGAGTTCGTTTAGCAGAGCCACGTATCCGGGTTGTGCGTTCTTCGGGAAGGACTCGAAATCGACCATCAAACCGCGGAAATGATCGGAGGCAAGATAAATCCCAATCTGGCGTCGAAAATTGGCGCGAGCTACCGGATTGTTCAAGAAGTCACTGATCCTCGGAACAAAGTCGGCGCCGTCGAAGTTCTGCACCACCGGAAAGACTTCCATGTTGGTGTCTTCCGCCTTCAAAAACTGCATTACTTTGTCGTCGATGTGATGGACCTTTTGCCCCTGAACCACGTCAAACATCGTGTTCGTTTCCGGATCCGAGGCTTGCAGATGGCCGTCTGCACTGAGAACCTGCAGCCACGTGGGGAAGAGCAAGTCGATTTGGCGCGCGTACTCGCGCAAGGAAGAGAAGCTGGCCGCGTCCCAGGAAACATAGAATGCGGCCCGAACCCCTTGCTCGGAGTTCAGTTTGAGTTGCGAAGGAGCCTTGCGCGATTGATGGCGGTGCCCGGCGCGGGCCAGAGTGGCCAGACGGCGCTTCTCGCGCGCTTTCGCCTTTTCGTTTTCCTTCAGAGCGTGATAAGGCTTCTTTTCCGACAGCCAGGAAAGATCGGGCAGAGGCTCGCTGCGCAGGGCACTGTAGATGAAGAAGACTACCAGCAAGGAAAAAGCCAGGGCGGCCGCGTCGACAACGCGGCGAATTCGCCTCCAGCGGGCTTGCAAGGGGTCGTAAAAAACCTGTTTCGCCATCTTATGATGTGTCTACATCCTAAGGTGAGAGCCGCAGGGGGTCAAACCGGTTGTCAGACCTTCGTCGAGGGCGCGGCAAATCGCGCGATTCGCGATATATTCCCAACGTGCTCCGCTTGATCCGCGAACACCGCAGGTTTTTTCTGGGAACAACACTGGCCGCCCTGGCATTGCGGCTATTTTTCGTCGTCTATTTCCCGGCGATCACGGATGACTCTCGCATCTATGCCGACCTCGCCACCAACTGGCTGCAACACGGCATCTACGGCCAGACGCCGGCCGGCCAGCCCGAGAAACCGATTCTGCCGACCGATGCGCGCCTGCCAGGATATCCTGCTTTTCTGGCTGGGATCTTCTGGCTATTTGGAGCCGGTAATTTCAAAGCAGTCCTTCTGGCGCAGATTCTGGTGGACCTGGCCACGTCCCTGATCGTTGCCGATCTTGCCCGCCGCGCTGTTTCCGAGCGCGCGGCGAGAATCGCTTTTGTTCTGGCGGCGCTGTGTCCATTCCTGGCAAACTATGCCGCTGCCGCGCTCACCGAAACTTTAGAGATCCTCTTTACGACGCTCGCTCTCGATTGCGCGGCCGCCGCGCTGACTCGAATGCATGGCGGTGGTGTGGGGATGGGCGCACGCCAGCTCTGGGCCGCGACCGGCGCGGCGGTTGCCGCCTGCATCCTGCTGCGTCCCGATGGCGGCATCCTGCTGGCCGCGGTCTTGCTTTACCTGGGAGTCTTGGCGCTTGTGTGGGGACGGGCGCCTTCGCCCGTCCAAGCCGAGCGCAGCCCAGCAGCGGCCTGGGGTCATAGCAACTCGGGATTCGCTCTGGTCGCCGCCATCATCGTCGCAGGATTTGCCCTGGCGCCGCTCGTTCCCTGGACGATTCGTAATTTCCGTACCCTCCATCATTTCCAGCCGCTGGCTCCGCGTTACGCCAACGACGCGGATGAGCTCGTCCCCCGAGGTTTCAACCGCTGGGTCAAAACCTGGATCGTCGATTACGTGTCGGTGGAAGAAATCTACTGGAACGTTCCTGGCGACAAGATTGACCCGCAGAAGCTGCCGTCGCGGGCCATTGATCACTCCAACCCGGATGAAAAGACGGCGACGCTGGCCGCCATCGCGGACTACAACGAATCCGAGGACATGACGCCGGAACTGGATGCGCGCTTCGGCAACTTGGCGGCGGACCGCATTCGCGCCCATCCCGTTCGCTACTACCTTGTGCTGCCCCTCCTGCGCGTCGCCGATATGTGGCTGCGCCCGCGAACCGAACTCCTTCCTGCCGACCCGCGCTGGTGGGAGTTCAATGACGTCGCGAAGCACTCGTTCATCGCAGTAGGATTCGGCTTGCTGAACCTGGCCTACGTGGCGGCCGCGCTGCTGGCGCTCTTACATAGAAAGTCCCGCAGGCCGTCAGGAATTCGCTGGGCCGGGTTGCTGGTCGGCTTCCTGCTTCTGCGCTCAGCATTTCTGGGAACGCTGGAAAACCCGGAACCGCGCTACACGCTGGAGTGCTATCCCGCCATCATTGTGCTGGCGTCGTCGTGGCTGGGGAGATACGGCCAACGTAAGCCGGCCTGATTTTTCCCGCTCGACTTGCTTGCTCGTATTCAACCGTTTGTCCTTGGAAGGAAAGCGACGGAAGGAAAACGATTTTCAGCTCAAAGGCGAGTCGGTCATGCGGAAACGGGTGCGGACGTGTTCCGACAGAAGTTCGATGGCCCCGCGATTGGCCACCGGATCAGCCTGAGCCAAATATTTCATCGCTTCTACCAGCATCTTCTGGCCGTCCACGTAGCGGGGGTCGTCGGTCCGTACACGTTTCTTGCGCGACAAATCGGGTGGAACGGGAATGGTAAGCACTCTGGCCATGCGAACTCAACTCTCCGGGGTTCTCTTGGCAGTATATAGCCGCAACCAGTCTTTTTCAGCTTGTTTCTATTAGTTCGGGTTTTGCAGGATACGGCCCGGAAAAGCCCTATCCTTGCGGCGAGACGACCTTGGTTCTCTTGGTGGTCTTCAACTTAAACGCGTTTTCCGGAAGTGGTCGATTGATCTGAATATCGGAATACTTCGCCAGCCGGTAGTTGCCGTCCGGCTCAAAAAACTGCTGCTGCACCGAAATTCCCCTGGCCGGGTCAATCCAGAGCAGGATGCGCGCGATATTGTTTCGCCAACGGGCGGACTTCGGAATCAACTCTAGTTTGTCGGCTGCAATGCCGCCCACGGTCTCCGTCGCCACAAGCCTCAAGACGTATGACTTGAACAAATCGCGCCCGCCGCCGCCGAAGCCGAGCACCAGAAAGCTCTCGATATCGCCGCGATTCTTGCCCGGATTGTATTCGTTGACCTGATCGATTTTGGGCTGGTACACCTGCAGCTTACCGCCGCTGTAGATGACATACTTCCTGTCGGGCTCGACGAAGTCGGCAGCCATCTGCACTTCGCCGCCTTCACGCCGGAAATAAATCTTGCCCTTCTGCGTCTCGGTTTCGTCGATGACCTTCTGGTATTGGTCCCAGACGACGCTCGCCTCGGTAGTCTTGAAGCTCTTGGCGGCAGCGTCCATCTGGGCGAGAACGCGCTCCAGTTCAGGAGATTCGCCAACAATCTGCGCCCAAGCGGCTGCGGTCAACAGACAGCCGATAGCCGCGATTCTGAGAGCAAGCGCCTTGTGCACAGCTTTCATTTATGAACCATGAAATGTTGAAACCCTGAAACTTTGAAACCCCTATTACTCTTTTTGAACCCAGACTTTGTAGCTCTGCGCGTGCCCGGAGGCGTCTTTGAGCGTCTCGTACTTTGTAATGCTGACCGCTCCGGAGATGGGCTCGATGATCTGTTCCAACTGCCGGCGAACATCTCCACCCGGAGCGGCATTCACTGCCGAGGCCTGGATCTGATAGATGAAGCCGCCCTTCTCGTCAGGAATCACAATCACTCCGGTAAGATGCGGATTGCGCTCGACCGGTTTGTCCTTGAAGTTGATGAAGTGCGGCGAAACAAAAACAAAGAGAAGAATCAGCGTAACCATGATGTCGTAGTGCAGGCTGCCCCGCTCATACGACCAAAGAACATATCCGCGGATTGTGCGCCAGATCGCGCCCATGGGAGAGACGGCGGTTTCGAGCGCCGTCGAGGCTTCAGGTTGCTGCCAGTGTATTTGGGAATTCATGCGATGGCAAATCTCCGATTAAGGAACACGGGCCGGAATGCGGTCGGTGCCCATATAACGCTGCAGCGCCTCCGGAATCCGCACGCTGCCGTCGGCCTGCTGATAATTCTCCACGATGGCAACCCATGTACGTCCTACCGCTAATGCACTGCCATTCAACGTGTGTACAAATTCCGTTTTGCTCTTGCCCTCGGGACGGTAGCGAATATTCGCCCGCCGTGCCTGAAAGCTCTCGCAGTTCGAGCACGAAGAAATCTCGCGGAACAGGTTCTGTCCCGGCAGCCAGACTTCGATGTCATAAGTCTTGGCTGCGGAGAATCCGATATCGGCGGTGCAGAGTGTGACCACGCGGTAGTGCAGACCGAGTTTCTGCAAGACGGTCCCGGCATCGTGGGTCAGCTTCTCCAGTTCATCGTAAGAAGTCTCCGGGCGCGAGAACTTCACCAGTTCCACCTTTTGAAACTGGTGCTGACGGATAATTCCGCGCACATCCTTCCCGTACGATCCAGCTTCGCTACGAAAACAGGGAGTGTACGCGGTCAAGCAAACCGGCAAGCGCGCGCCGTCGAGCACCTCGTCGCGATAGAGATTCGTAACCGGCACCTCGGCGGTCGGAATCAGCCAGAGATCTTTCTCGCCGTGTGGCACGCGAAACGAATCCTGCGCAAACTTCGGCAACTGTCCCGTGCTGTACATCGACTCCGAGTTCACCAGGTACGGCGGAAGCACTTCGGTGTATCCGTGCTCGCGCGTGTGCAGATCGAGCATGAAGTTGGCAAGGGCCCGCTCCAGTCGCGCACCCAGAGCCCAGTACACGGCGAAGCGAGCGCCCGACAATTTGGCGGCGCGCACCAGGTCGAGCACTCCGAGTGCTTCGCCAAGCTCCCAGTGTGGCTTGGGCTTGAAATCGAACGGCGGCGGCGTGCCCCAGCGCCGTGCTTCCACGTTATCTTCGGCGCTCGATCCCACCGGCACGCTGGCATGAGGAAGATTCGGAATGGACGTCAGAATTTCGCGCAGGCGCGCTTCCTGTTCGGCCGCCCTTTTTTCCGACTCTTGAATCTGCTCGCGCAGGTCTTTTGTCTCGTTGATTTGTGCCGAAGCGTCCTGCCCCTCTTTCTTCAATTTGGCAATCTCTTCGGAAGCACGGTTGCGGCGTGCCTGCAGGGTTTCCGCCGCCGTGATGGCCTGCCGGCGCTCGGCATCGATGGTTCGAAAGTCCTTTAACACTTCCGCCGGATTCATGCCGCGCTGGCGCAGTTTTTCTTCCACCAGCGCGAGGTTGTCGCGAACAAAATTCAGATCGAGCATTCTGCTTTAACTTTAGCTGAAAAACGCGATTCCGTGCACGCGGTGGGCAAAGTCTTGAACCGCAGAGGACGCGGAGGAGCGCGGAGAAGATCGGGCAGAAAACCTCTCTGCGCGCTCTGCGTCCTCTGCGGTTAATCTTTTCTCCTGTAAACTAGCTCGCGATGAGACTTTTCCGGTCCCTGTGCGTGGCATTGGTGTTGCTCGGCTCGATCTCGGTCGCGTTCGCGTCCGCTTACAACGCCCGCCCCAAGCTTGTTGTCGTCATCGTGATCGACCAGTTTCGCGGCGACTACCTCGAACGCTATCGCGACCAGTTCGGCGACGGAGGTTTCCGCGTATTTCTCGATCACGGCGCTTATTTCACCGACTGCAACTACGACTACGCCAACACCCGCACCGCTCCCGGACACGCCACGCTTTTCACCGGAAGCTACACCAGCGGACACGGCATCGTCGCCAACGAATGGTGGGACCCGCAGAAAAAGAAGCGGGTAACGTCAGTCGAAGACGACACGACAAAACTCGTCGGCGTCGGCAAGACTGGTGTAGGCGCATCGCCACACAACCTCCTGAGCGATACTCTCGGGGACGAATTGAAACTGGCCACCGGCGGCAAAGCCCGGGTATTCGCCATCTCGCTGAAAGACCGCGCGGCCGTCCTGCCCGCCGGGTTTTCCGGAGACGCCGCCTATTGGATCGACCCCAAGAGCGGCGACTGGATCACCTCAACTTACTACCGTCCCGATCTTCCCGAGTGGGTGCGCAATTTCAACGGCAGCCATCGCGCCGAAAAATTCTGGGACCGCGAGTGGAAGGATAAAGACGACGACGGAAAAACACTGGGCTCGACCGCACCGCGAACCGGCAAAGACGGCACGCCCGCCAGCTTCTACGAGGTCGTCGGTTCCACTCCCTTCGCCAATGATTACCAACTGGAATTCGCCAAGGAACTCGTGTTGTACGAAAAGCTGGGCGCAGGTCCCGCGACCGACCTGCTGGTGATCAGCCTGTCGGCCAACGATATCCTCGGCCACCAGGTTGGTCCCGACTCCCCGCAAATGCGCAGCATGGCGCTCGAACTCGACCGAAGTTTGGCGGAGTTCTTCGGCTTCCTCGGTCACCAGATCGGAATGGCCAACGTGTGGATGGCGCTTTCCGCCGATCACGGCGTCGCCCCCCTGCCTGAATTCGCGAAAACTCTTCGTCTGCCCGCCGCCAATCTCGACGCGAAAGCGTTGCGCGAACAAATCAATTCCCTGCTCTCGAAAAAATACGCCAAGAAAGCCGACTACGTCGTCGATCTCGATTACCCGCTCGCTTGGCTGAACGAAGACGCGTTTGCCGGAGTCGTCGTCGGAGGCTCTACCGGACACAAGGAATCCGATGCCGAGACCGACACGGGCGAAGCCATGAAGCAAGCGGGGTTAGCCGGATACTTTACCAAGTCGCAGCTGGCGCGCGGAGAAACTCCGGCCACGGAAATGGGACGCCGTTACGCCCACAGTTACTCGCCCGAAGGCGGATGGTATGTGATCGGGATCCCCACTCTATTTCGCGTCGGAAGCACGAAGGGTACCGATCACGCGACGCCGTTCTCGTACGATACCCATGTGCCGCTCGCCTTCTATGGCCTCGCCTTCCAGCCCGGAATCTACCGGACGCACGCCGAGCCGGTTGATCTCGCGGTGACGCTAGCTTCATTGCTCGGAATCAACGCGCCCGCTCAAGCCACTGGAAGAGTACTGACGGAGGCACTGCAGCCGCCAGCGCATCATTCCACCGCGCCATCCGCCATGCCGGCCGCCACGCCGCCCGGGGGAACCCAATGACGCCTATCGGCAATCCCGACTTGCGCGTCAGCTTCGCCGGCATCGACCTGAAGAATCCGATCATCGCCGCTTCCGGCACATTCGGATACGGCATCGAATTCGAAGACATCGTGCATCTCGACCGGCTCGGTGGATTGGTCGTTAAAGGTCTCTCCAAAGAACCGATGACCGGGAATCCGCCGCCCCGCCTGTTTGAGACCCCTGCCGGAATGCTGAATGCCATCGGACTGCAGAACATCGGCGCGCCCGCCTTTCTCTCCGACAAACTCCCGGCGCTGCGCGAGAAAAAAAATGTCGTCGTGTTCGCCAACGTCTTTGGCTACACCCGCGCGGATTACGAGCAGACGATTGAACTCCTCAATCAGGGCGAGGGCATTGCGGCGTACGAAATCAACGTATCTTGCCCGAACACAGCGCATGGCGGCATTCAGTTCGGCAGCGATCCGCTCTTGCTCGACGAATTGGTGCGGACAGCGAAGCGGGTATCGGCGCGGCCGATCATCGTGAAGCTCTCGCCCAACGTCACCTCGATCGCGCAGATGGCATATGTTGCCCAGGAAGCGGGCGCCGACGCCATCTCGCTGGTGAACACGTTTCTAGCCATGGCGATTGATGCGGAAACGCGCCGCCCAAGAATTGCCAATATCACCGCCGGCCTCTCCGGCCCGGCCATCAAGCCCATCGCGTTGCGCATGGTATTTGACGCAGCGCACGCCGTGAAAATTCCCGTGCTCGGCATGGGCGGAATCGCCACCCCCGTGGACATAGTGGAATTCATGCTGGCGGGAGCGAGCGCAGTGCAGGTAGGAACCGCGAGTTTCTTCGATCCGGTGGCCACCGAAACGCTGGTGGAGGAACTGACGACTTACTGCCGCGAACATCGCATCGAGCGCCTCAGCGACCTCACCGGCGGGTTATTGACGGATTGATAAACAAAACTCGATTTTGTAATTTGGTAATTTGAAAATTTCAGGGCGGCACGATTTTAGATTGCAAAATTACCCAATTACCAAATTACAAAATCCCTTTCAGCTTCTATCGTCCGCTAGCGTGCCAGATCGATCCCGGCGACTGATAGTTCAGCCCTTCGCCCCACACCACGTGCGTATCTCCGTGGTTATCGATGGCGAGCCCGAAATAGTCACCGAAAGGAAAACGGAAACCTTCCCCACTTATATAACTATAGCCGGGCACGTAGCCCGAGATCCGTATCTCTTCTCCCCAGGTCGCTCCGCCGTTGCTCGAACTTCGATAGTAAGTATTCCAATACGGAGAGTTGCTAGAAGAGTTGCGTTTATCCATCCACGCTATGCGGACGTCGCCCGAGTTCCCGGCCACGATCGCCGGGAAAGCGTGTTCCACTCCCGGTTCGGCGGAGGAAACGCTGGCGCGGGGCAGCCAGTTTTCGCCGCCATTGGTCGATGAGGAGAAGTAAATGCGCTGCGGCCCCAGGTGCGCTCTGCCCGCGCTCCAAAGCGCGTAAAGAGTTCCGTCGGCGTCAGAAGTCAGCGCGACCTGCGCGCCCAGATACGCCTCGCCACATTCCTCGTCCTTGCAGCCGGGCGCTGCCGCGGAAAGGTCGAGCCGAGTCGCACTCCACGCCTTGCCCGCATCCGCCGACTTCGCCACATACAGGGTGGTCACCGAGCCGCGCGTTCCTCCCGCTTTTGCGTAGGAAGCCCACGCCAGATACGCGTTGCCAGCGGGATCGACCGTGGCTGCTCCCAGCAGAGACCATCCCGGACGGCTTTCAGTATTCACGCGCGTCGGCGTAAAGCTGCGCCCCCAATCCCGCGAGGCCGCCACCCACACTTCTTCTTCATGATTGAAAGCCACGTAAACGGCCTGTCCGCGCACCGCCAGGACCGGTTTATCCAGTTCCACTTCGCTGCGAACCGCAATCGCAAAACCCCAGGTCGCGCCGGAGTCCACCGACTTGGCGACCACGACCGCGCGTTTCCCGTTCTGCAGCCACGCCGCATACACGGTGTGCCGGTCGGCGGGGTCAACGGCAATCTGGGGATCAAACTGGCCCGAGCCCGATTCGAGCATCACATGCGGAGTCTGCCAAGTCTTGCCGTTGTCGTTGCTCGCCACCAGCAACATAGTGGGCACGCGGCAGTCCTGACAATCGGGTACAGACCCGTAGTGCGGATAAAGAACGTAGATCCGTCCAGAACCATCGGCCGCCACGGCCGGTTCCCACTGGTCGCCGCTCGTCAGGCCGACCCGCGTCTGCCCGGAAAATTGCGGCGCGGCCGCCCAAGTCAGGCTGGCCAGCGCACACAGCAACACCACGAGTTTGGCGGAGCGCATGTAAACCACCGAACGAAAACCGGGGGGAGGGAACAAAAGGGCCCTTGACCTTGAAACTTTATCTCGAAGCCGGTTGCCGGTCAACCACACTTACGCGCTACACCATGCGAATGCCCTAACCTGCGATGCCTAGGGACTGTCAATCTCGCGGATCGGCTAGGTTCTGTGCGGCACCGGCTGGCGCGCTTCATTCAACAGCACCAAAGTCATGTTGCTGCGCTTGCTGTCGCGCTCCGCTTGGATGGCCTCCAGACGCATGCGCCACGGCGCAAGATCGAAAGGCTGCTCGGCGGGCTTCGCGACGTATGTGTCAATCAATTCGCGGTAGAAGCGCACGATGCCTGCCACTAAGGGCACGGGATATTCCCTCCCCTGGATCTTCAGGCAGTGAACGCCCAGATCAATGAGCGCCGGAATATCGTCCAGGAAAAAGAAGGCGTCATTCTTGAGCGTGATCACCGGCTCCAGCAGCGCCTTGTCATCGAGCAGTTCCCACTGTTCCAGGCAGACGCGGTAATCCAAGCCGCCGCGGTTGGGGCTGCCGCGGAACACGTCCTTGCCGAAATCATCGGCGGTCCGCTCCAACCGCATATACGGCGACATCCAGCACTTGCCCAGGTAGGTGTAGCAATGGTTGGCATGAATCAGGACTTCGATGCCTACATCGATATCCGCCTCGCGCGAAGCCAGTTCCCGCAGCGTGAGCTTGGTGTCGGCCACCACTTGGGAGACCCCGATCGAGCGATAAAACTTCACGTCTTCGTTGTTCAGGATGTTGGCGCCGATGCTGGCGTGCAGAACGAGGTCGGGGAATCGGCGGTGCACCTGCCCGATCGCGCCCACATCGGTCATGATCGCTCCGTCGATACCCCAACCGACGAACTTCTCCATCTTCTTTAACAGCGAGGGGATTTCGCACGACTGCATATTCGTGTTGATGGCAACGCGTATCTTGGCGCCCCCGGAGTGCGCGATCCTCGTGGCTTCATGCAATTTCTCGTCGGAGAGTTCATAGGCGTCACGCCGCCGGCTCCAGCCCCGTGCTCCCACGTAGATCGCATTGGCGCCGTTTTCCACGGCCGCCTTTACCATTTCCAAATTTCCTGCTGGCGCTAATAGCTCAACCATCGCTCACCTCGAAAAACGAAAAAATAAATCACTCAGCAGGCCACAGCCGATTGCGGGCGTTTGCCGACATACTCGGCGCCGGTGCGGCCGAAATAAAAACCGTTGCACAAACCTACAGCCGTATGCTCGCGAATCGTACTCCACGCGGATTCGTCCTCCGTCCGATCGCCGGCGGCGGCCCGCTCCAGCGCCGCGCGATAGATCCTGGCAATATTCAAACGGTACGCAGGAGTCTCATAGGCTGCCTCGATCCGGAACACATTGTGTCCGGCCGCGATGAGTGCCGGCAAATGCTCGAGCATGCAAACGTCCTTGCCGCTCAGCACGCCCTTTCCCACCGACCGCATGGCCCAGTCGCCCTGCTTGAGGAACAAGTTTTTTTGGCATAGCGTCGGGCATTTCTCCGGCCACTTCTGCTCATATTCCAGCAGGAAGCAGTAATCGGAAACGCCCAGCGGCATTTTGCCGTGAACCACCAGCTCCGCCGGCATACCGACGCCCCTCGTTATCGCCCCCACTTCGTCGAGGCTGATCTCGTAGTTCGGCGTAAAGCGGACCGCACCGTACTCCTTCAACACCTCGGCTCCCGCATCGGTGTACACGTTGGCAAATCCGCCGATGTGCGCCGGCATACCGGGAAACTGCTCATGCACCATGCGCAGCACGCCCAGGTTATGGACCTCGACCGCATCGGCTCCGGCCGCGGCTGCGGTCTCCAGCGCTTTCTGCACCTTGGGCAGCACGTCATTGCGCGGCGCCGCATACGACGTCACATAGGCACGCAGACCCTGGCCCTTTACCAGCGCAATGCCTTCTTCGAGGTCGTCCAGGCGCTCCAGGAAGTTGTCCTCGTAGATGCGGCAATAAATGTTGCCCAGGTAAACCGCGTCATAAGCGCTCAGGTCCGATTCGCGGAGGTTTCGCAGGTTAGAGATCGTCGTATTCAGTTCGAAGGGGCCCATTCAACGTCCTTGTACAGTCCACATCACGGGCAGCGCAGCCCGGTTCCCATTGGTCGTCTGATCGGTCTTCTGATCGCATTTCCAGGCGTCCGCAGCCGAACGGTACGTCCCGATGATAGCACGCACCATCTCTGCCGGAAGGCTGCGGCCCTGGATCTTGATCACGTCCACGCCCGCATCAAGGAAAGCTCCGAGTTCCGCCACTGGGCTGATCTGCCGGCTGGGAAACAGCCGCCGGTCCACCTCCACGCCATCTTGCAACAGACTCCACGGCTGCTGGCAAATACGGAAACAACTGCCCACTCCACCGCGTTTGACGCTGCCACCTAAGCGTTGCGACCCGTCGCCCCGCTCCGCTGCGGCGAAGTTCAGGTAGCTGGGCATCCAGCACTTTCCGAGCTGAATGAACTCCTGCACCATGTGCAGCATGACTTCGATCTGTATCGAGGCCTTCGCCTTCATCGCCGCGATTTCCTGCGGCTCAACGTACCCCGGCAGCACCACCGCAGTCGCGCCCAGGTCCTGGTAGAAGAGCGCGTCGCTCGTGTTCAGCGCACCGCAGCCGATGCTGGCGGTGATGGCCAATCCCGGCAGCTTCCGCCTCACTTCGCGCAGAAACCCGACGTCGTTCAGGATCACCGCATGCAGTCCACCGTCCGCCAGTTCGGCCAGTTGGCGCAGCAGCTTTGGGCGCTCCTGCGGCTTGGGGATGATGTTTGCCGCCAGCTGCACCTTTTTCCCGAGGGCGTGAGCTAGCTCAATGCACGTTCGCAACTGCTTACGGTCAAATTCGCCCCGAGCGCCGCCGCGGCTCCAACCCTTTAATCCCACGTACACCGCGTCCGCGCCCGCCTGAAACGCCTGCTCGGCCGCCTCGAGATTGCCGGCAGGAGCCAGCAGCATCGCACACTGCTTGGGCGAGGCCATGTTGGGCAAGGCCATGTTGGGCAGGTCCATGCCGCAGCCCTTCGCCTTCGAAAGTGGGCTGGCCTTCACCGGTCCACAGCCCGGAATTGCACGTTCAATACCCAAGTTGGCCCCAATTGTTTCCCTGAGTCAGTGAGCAATGTCACGCCGAGGTGTGACGGCGACCTGGACCACACCGGAGGTTTCCTCTCGCCATGCCGTTAGGGTGTGCTGGAACTTGACCCGCTTCTCCGCTCCCCGATGGGGACTGGTTTTGCCATCGTTTACAGTGTAATGCCCGCTCTGTTCGGTGTCACCCGGAATAGAAAACGATATACCCGCCGTCCAGCGAACCCAAGATCGCTTAGCCACGGATGACGCAAGGTTCGGTGTTGGTGTCGCCGTTAATTGAACTGCAGCCGGGCAGCGCGGAGGGGGAATGCGTGGATGAAACTCTGGAGGCAACGAAACGCGAGCACATTCTGCGAGCTTTGCGGGGGAGCTACGGGCAGATTGGCGGTCTGAAAGGGGCAGCCACGCGGTTGGGATTGAAGCGGACAACGTTACAATCGAAACTGAAGCATTTTGGAATCAATCCGCGGTCAGGATCGCCGGGACAATAGTTCACCGCGGATGGACTCAGAAAGACGCCGCAGGCACCACGTCCGGCCCCCCACCAGCAGCCCATCGCGGCCAGCGATACCGAAGGGTCGGGCGGTTCGGTTACAATCCTCGCGCAGATGAACCGCGAATATCACAAACAATACAGCCACGAATTAGGGCGTGACATGGAGTCGCTGGTGTACGGGCACGCCGGGCAGCCGATCCTCGTATTTCCGACATCGATGGGACGTTTTTTTGAGTATGAAGATGCGGGGATGATCCACGCGCTGGGTGGGAAGCTGGAGGCGGGGGCGATCCAGGTCTTTTGCGTGGACAGCGTCGACGGCGAGAGCTGGTACAACAAGGGTGTGCATCCAGGAGCGCGGATCTGGCGGCATGTACAGTACGAGCGCTACGTGATCAACGAGTTTCTGCCACATTTGAAGTGGAAGAACTGGGCTCCGCAGATCGCGGTGACGGGATGCAGTTTTGGCGGCTATCACGCGCTGAATTTTTCCATGCGGCATCCGGATGTGGTTTCGGCTTGCGTGACCATGAGCGGATCGTTCGATATCAAGAGCTTCCTCGACGGCTACTACGATGACAATGTCTACTTCAATAATCCGCCGGATTATCTATCGAACATGAGCGATGAGTGGTTCCTGAGCCGGTACCGGCAGATGAAAATTGTGCTGGGATCGGCGGACTGGGATATGTGCCTGGACGCGAACGTGAAGATGGCGACAATCCTGCATGGCAAGGGGATTCCGCATTGGCTGGATATCTACGGGGACAACAGCAAGCATGATTGGCCGCTGTGGCAGCGCATGGCGGGGAAGTATTTCTAGGGGAGCGACGGGCGTCTCGCCCGTCCAGCCCGGGCGGGGACGCCCGGCGCTCCACCGGCAATCTGGGATCGCTGGTTGAAGAGGATTTCAATTATGGCTAACAAGAAAATCGCAATTCTTTTTGGAATGGAGAACACTTTCCCGCCAGCGCTGGTCGAGAAGATTAACTCGATGAAGGTCGCGGGCGTTACCGCCGAGTTTGTGAAGATTGGCGGCATCCGGATGGATGAGCCGAAGAAGTACGACGTGATCATTGACCGCATTTCGCAGGACATTCCTTTCTACCGGGCATATTTGAAGAACGCGATGCTGCAGGGGACGACGGTGATTAACAATCCGTTCTGGTGGACGGCGGACGACAAGTTTTTCAATTACGCGCTGGCGCATAAGATGGGCGTGGCAATTCCGCCCACCGTGATCTTGCCGCATCACACGCATCCGCCGGATACGACCGGCAAATCCATGCGGAATTTGATGTATCCGCTGAATTGGGAAGAGGTGTTTGCCTATGTTGGGTTTCCGGCGTTTTTGAAGCCTTACGCAGGCGGTGGCTGGAAGCACGTGTATAAGGTGCATTCTCCGGAGGAGTTCTTCCACAACTACAACCAAACCGGCGACCTGTGCATGACGCTGCAGCATGGCGTGGAGTTTGAGGATTACTACCGCTGTTATGTAGTGGGGCAGGAGAAGGTGCACATCATGAAGTATGATCCGAAAGCTCTGCATCATGAGCGCTATGTGAAGGGCAACCCGCAGCCGGGAACGAAGTTAAAGGAGCGGATGGAGAAAGACGCTTTGGCTTTGTGCCGCGCGCTGGGCTACGACTTGAACACGGTGGAGTTTGCGGTGGAGGATGGAGTGCCTTATGCGATTGACTTCATGAATCCGGCGCCGGATGCGGAGGTTACGTCGGTGGGGCCGCAGAATTTCGAGTGGGTGGTGGACGCGGTGGCGGAGATGGCGGTAAAGAAAGCGCTCAGCGGGGAAAATCCGGTGAAGGAATTGCGCTGGGCGGCGCTGTTGAATGGCCCGGAGTTGGTGGACAGACCGGCGGCTGCGCGCAAGAAGGCATAGACATATGTGGTGGCGGGGCTTTGCCCCGCTACGGACGGGGCAGGGCCCCGTCCCCACACGACCTACTCATTGGTATACTAGTTGAACTTCTGCCAGAGCCTTCCCCTGCCTGGCACTCTGGGTACCAAGATGAAGCCTACATTCACGCTGGGAATCGAAGAGGAGTATCAGACCGTCGATCCTGAGACTCGGGATCTTCGATCGCACATTCAAGTCGAGCTCATCGAGAAGGGCAGATTGATCCTGCAGGAGCGGGTCAAGTCGGAGATGCACCAATCGGTGGTGGAGGTAGGAACATCGGTTTGCGCCAATGTTAAAGAAGCCCGGGAAGAACTGAAGAATCTGCGGCGGCAGATGATCCGGCTGTCGCGGGAGAATGGGTTGCGACTGGCTGCGGCGGCCACGCATCCGTTTGCCGACTGGCGGGTGCAGGAAGTTACGCCGGACGAGCGCTACATGAATATTGTGCAGGATATGCAGTTGGTGGCCCGCGCCAACCTGATTTTTGGACTGCACGTGCATGTGGGCATCGAGGATCGCGAGACCCTGATCCACCTGATGAATCATGCGCGGTATTTTGTGCCGCACCTGCTGGCGCTGTCCTCGAATTCGCCTTTCTGGCTGGGGATGGATACGGGGCTGAAATCGTACCGCTGCAAGGTGTTCGACAAGTTTCCGCGGACGAACCTGCCGGATTATTTTCCGAGCTGGGGCGAGTACGAAAATTATGTCAAGCTGCTGGTGAAAACGAACTCGATCGATAACGCCAAGAAAATCTGGTGGGACATCCGGCCGCATCCATTCTTCGATACGCTCGAGTTCCGGGTGTGCGATCTTCCGATGCGGGTGGACGAGACGATTGCGTTGGCGGCGCTGATCCAGGCGACGGTCGCAAAACTGTACAAGCTGTACTCGCAGAACCAGGGATTCCGGCTGTACCGCAAGTCGCTGCTGATGGAGAACAAGTGGCGGGCGGCGCGCTATGGGATCAATGGGAAACTGATCGACTTCGGTAAGTCGATGGAAGTTCCGGAGCGCGAACTGATCGAAGAGTATCTGCAATTCGTGGATGACGTGCTGGATGAACTGGATTGCCGCGAAGAAGTGGAATACATCCGCGAAATTATGCAGATGGGCACGGGCGCAGACCGGCAGTTGGATGTGTATCGCAAATCCGGCGACATGAAAGCCGTGGTGGACTACATCATTGAGGAGACTGAGGTGGGCGTGGACGAGGTGGATAGTTTGCCCGCCGCCAAGGCCGTCTGATGAGCTTGAAGAATACCGCTGAACAATCCAACCGACAACTGAACAAGTTGGCTTTCGATCCCGAACTAACGCCGGGGGCGCGGAATGCGGTGCGCGTCTGCCTGCGCGTACTCGCTTCGGAAAAAGTCACCGTCATCACCGATGAAGTGAGCCTGGAGATCGCGGCGGCGCTGGTGCGCGAACTGGAAGAAATGGGCTGCCGCTACCAGACGTGGGTGCTGGAAGACGTGGCGACGCGTCCCCTGACCGATTTGCCGCTGGCGATCGCGCAAGATCTGGAGTCGAGCCAGGTCAGCATTTTTGCGGTGCAGGCGCAGACCAATGAACTGAAGTCGCGGATGCAGATGACGGATGTAGTGAATCGGCGAAAAATCCGGCACGCGCACATGGTCAACATCAACAAGCGAATCATGCTGGAAGGCATGCGCGCGGACTTTCTGAAGGTCGATCGGTTAAGCGTGAAGGTGATGGAAACGGTGCGCAAGGCGAAACAGATCCGGGCGAAGACGCCTTCAGGGACGGACCTGGTGGTGGATTTGAATCCGCATTACCGCTGGGTGAAGACGAGCGGAATTATCAGTACGGAAAAGTGGGGCAACCTGCCGGGCGGTGAAGTGTTTACGACGCCGGGCGAGGTGAACGGTACGTTTGTAGTTGATGGAGTAGTGGGCGATTATTTATGCGCGAAATTTGGCGATTTGAAGGCGCATCCGCTGACCATCCAGGTGAAGGGGAATCGCGTGGTCGAAGCGCACTCGGCGAACAAGGAGTTGCAAGACGATTTCTGGGCTTACACGCATACCGATGAAAACAGCAACCGGGTGGGCGAGTTTGCGATTGGGACGAACATCGAACTGAAAGATGTGATCGGGGAGATCCTGCAGGATGAGAAATACCCGGGCATCCACATTGCGTTTGGAAATCCGTATGGGGCGCACACAGGAGCGGAGTGGTATTCGTCGACGCACATTGATGTGGTAGGGCGGAACTTTGACATCTGGGTCGACGGCGAGCAGATCATGCGGCGCGGGCTGTTTCTGATTGAGGCGTAGGAGCAGCTTCTAGCTCTTAGCTCCTAGCTTTTGGCTTTAGCTCTTGGCGCGTGGCGACTGCGCGAAACCTCGCGCTTCGTATCAGGGCATCGCTTCAGCGATGCCGAAATGGTTCGGTGATAGCCGCCCCTTTAGGGGCTGCCGTCAAGTTTGGAAAACGACGCCCGTCTCTCCACTGACCTCTATGATTCCCTCCTACCGCCAAGACTTCAATTCGCGATTCACTCCTGAAAAGTACGAGCGCCTACGGCGCGAGATGACTTCGCGATGCGGGATGGAAGTTCCATTCGCCCTTTGCGAGACACCTTGCTTCTTTCCGAATGCGCTCGTCGAGCGCCTGGGAGAGGATGGGAAAGCGCTGATCCGGCAGTTGGTGGAGAATCCCGAGTATCGCGCGCGCTCGGAGGCTTCAATTCCCGCGAAGTTTCGCGTGCCGAATGAATCGCCGCATCCGCTGTTTATCCAGGTGGACTTCGGGCTGGTGCGGGATTCGGCGGGCAAGTTACAGCCGAAACTTGTCGAGCTACAGGCCTTCCCTTCCCTATACGCTTACCAGCCGGTTTTGGCGCAGGCTTACATCGATGTGTTCTCGCTCGGCGCCGAGCTTCGCTACTTCTTGAGTGGGCTGGACTCGGGTGCTTACCAGAACCTTTTGCAGGACGCGATTGTGGCGGGGCACGATCCGGCGAATGTGGTGTTGATGGAGGTATATCCCGAGGAGCAGAAGACGCGTCCGGATTTTCTGCTGACGGAGAGGCTGCTCGGCATACGGACGGTGTGCATCACGAAGATTCGGAAACAAGGGCGACGGCTGTTTTATGAGGAGGGCGGCAAGCAGGTTCCGATTGAGCGGATTTATAACCGCACCATCGTGGACGAACTGGAACGCAAGGGAGTGGCTTTGCCGTTTGACTTTCGCGATGAACTGGATGTGGAGTGGGCGGGGCATCCAAACTGGTATTTCCGGATAAGCAAGTATTCGATTCCTTATTTAAAGCATCCGTCGGTGCCGCGAACGTGGTTTCTGGATCAACTGCCGGAAGTGCCGGCGGATCTGGAAAACTTCGTGCTCAAGCCGCTGTATTCGTTTGCCGGGCTGGGCGTTGTGATTGCGCCGTCGAGGAAGGATATTGAAGCGATTCCTGCCACGAAACGCAGCGAATACATCCTGCAGGAGCGATTGAATTTCACGCCGGTGGTGGAGACTCCTTACGGCGCGACCAAGGTCGAACTACGCATCATGTATGTGTGGCTCGATCAGTTAATGCCCGTGCTGACCATCGTGCGCATGGGCCGCGGTCTGATGATGGGCGTGGATCAGAACAAGAACATGGCTTGGGTGGGATCGTCGGCGGCGCTGGTTAGTGGTTAGTGATTGGTTCGCCCTGCGCTCGGACGTGGTCGCGTTTTTTTCCGCTTACTAAGCTATTCCCCAAACCCGGTTGACCCGACCGGGATGACAGCCTACCATTACGCCTTCATGGGCACGAGCCAGCTTTCAGCTCTACCCTTAGAATCAGAGGCAAAGGCGGCGGACAGGAGTGTCCGCCCCACACGACCATGGAGATAGTCGGGCAAACGGTGTCCCATTACCGCGTGCTGTCGAAGCTGGGCGGCGGCGGAATGGGGATTGTTTACGAGGCGGAGGACCTCCGCCTGGGCCGGCATGTCGCGCTCAAATTTATCCCTGAGCACCTGGCCAAGGATCCGCATTCGCTGGAACGATTTATGCGAGAGGCGCGCGCCGCATCGCTGCTCAACCACCCCAACATCTGCACCATCCACGACATTGAGGACAACAACGGGCACCCGTTCATCGTCATGGAAAAGCTCGAAGGCGAGAGCCTGAAGCAGCGCATCCATGGTCAGGCTCTGGACCTTGAAGACCTCCTGGACATCGCGGTGCAGGTGGCGGATGCACTGGCAGCGTCACATGCCAGGGGGATTGTGCACCGCGACATCAAACCGGCAAACATTTTTCTGACTCCGAGCGGGCAGGTGAAGATTCTCGACTTTGGGCTGGCAAAGCTGGCCAAGTCCAACTCCAGCGACCAGGGCGTGGGTACGACGACGGACTCGTCGCTGGAGGAATCGCTGACCCAGGTGGGAGTGATTCCGGGAACGGCGGTTTATATGTCGCCGGAGCAGGCGCGCTCGGAAGACCTGGACGTGCGCAGCGACATATTTTCATTTGGCGTGGTGCTGTTCGAGATGGCCACCGGGAAGAAGCCGTTCACCGGAACGAACGTGGTGATGACGCTGCATGCGGTGATCAACTCGAAGCCGGCATCGCCGCGGTCGATCAATCCGGCGGTGCCGGCGGAACTCGAAGCCATCATCGGAAAGGCGATGGAGAAGGACATCAACCAGCGCTACAAGAACGCGACGGAGATGAAGGCCGACCTGGTGAAGCTAAAGATAAAGGCAGGAACGGAGCCGACCGTGCGGAGCGGGCTTCGTCGGGTAAGTGGACTGCACGTCGCGACGAACACATTCCAGAAGTCGAGTTCGATGCGGACCTGGATCATCGCCGGACTGGCAGCACTGCTGCTGACGGCAATGGCGGCGATGGGGGTATGGTTCGTCAAGCGCAGGGTGCCGACGGTGGAGGCGGGAACCCGGACGATCGCGGTGTTGCCCCTGCAGAATGTTAGTAACGATGCGGAGAGCGAGTTCCTGCGCTTTGCGCTGGCGGATGAGATTGCGAATGCGCTGACCTATGCGCATTCGCTGGAGATCCGTCCCTTGGCATCGACCCAGAAATATGCCAACGCCGAAGCCGACCCGGCAAAAACCGGGCGTGAGTTAGGGGTGGGCACGGTGGTGTTAGGACACTTTCTGCGTCAGGACAAGATGGTGATGGTCACGCTTGAGGCAGTGGATGTGAAAAATAATAGGCTGGTCTGGACCGGCACGCTAACCGCGCCGACGGATAATCTGATCGCGCTGCGTAACCAGATGGCAAGAGAGGTGCGCCGGGAACTGATGCCGGCTTTGGGAATCGCCCGCGAGGCGGTGGAAACGGGCAGCGCTCCGGCGAATCGCGAAGCGTATGAGGCGTATCTGCGAACGCTGGCCATTCCGCGCGAGGTCAAAGCTAATTAAGGATGCGATCGCGATACTGCAAAAGGTGGTGAGCCTGGATCCGAATTACGCGCCGGCGTGGGAGGTGCTGGGACGGCGGTATTACTTCGATGCGATCTACTCGGACGGAGGCGAGGCGGGATATCAGCGCTCGAATGAGTCGTATCATCGAGCCCTTTTGCTGGAACCGGGACGGGTCAGCGCAGCGGGACTACTGGCGGCGCAGGAAGCCGAGGGCGGAAACCTCGACCGGGCTTATGACGACGCACGGGCACTGGTGAAGAGGCGTCCTGATGCAGCCTACGCGCATTTTTCGCTGGCGTATGTACTGCGCTATGTGGGGCGGCTGAATGAGGCGCAGAGCGAGTGCGACAAAGCCCTGGCGATCGATGCGAATTATAACTGGCGAACGTGCGCACTTGCTTTTGCTGAGACCGGAAAATCAGTGCGTGCCATACAGTTTCTTGAACAGGATACGGGCTCGGAATGGTCAAATTCGGTGCGAGTTTCAGTACTGATGCGGCAGGGGAAGATCTTGGAAGCCCAGCAAGCCGCGCCGCAGATGACGGAAAATCCCATGTGGATGCGAGGACTGGTAGAGGCATGCCTGGCCAAGGCGCCCCCAACGGATATCCACCGGATGGCAGAGCAGGCAGAAAACGAATTATTGGCGAAACAGAATCCCGAAATGAAGTATCACCAGGGTACTTTGCTGGCGGCTTGCGGTGAAAAGCAGATTGCATTCGCGTTTCTGCGCCAAGCCGTGGCCGGAAACTATTGCGCGCACCAGGCGTTGCAATCGGATCCGCTGCTGGCGGGCGTGCGCGGCGATGCGGAGTTCCATCAGATTGTGCAAGCGGCGGCGGATTGCCAGAAAAAGTTCGCCGCAGCGCAGGACTTGGGCAGGTAGGGCTGGCGAAGCATTTTTGCTCCTTTCTTTGGGGAAGATCCATCAGATGGTCATGTTTGCGATGCGGAAGAAGTTCGAGTTCGGATGGGTGTGCAGCAGGCTTGCGACTGCGATGCTGCTGTTTGCTCTGGCGGCTTCGGTCACGATATCCGCCGCCGCGCAAACAGCAGAGAAATCCGCGGCCGATCATAAGGTCGATCACTACTACGAACCGCTCCCGCAGGAAACCGGTGCGGCGGGGCTGAAGCTGATGCTGCGGCGCCTGCAGACGACGGCGCGGCTGATGCAGGTGGATGCGCATCCCGATGACGAAGATGGTGGCATGTTGACGTTGGAGGCTCGGGGCAAGGGCGTCTCGACGTTGCTGATGACGCTGAACCGAGGCGAAGGCGGACAAAACCAGCTCGGCAGCAATTTGTTCGACGTGCTCGGCGTGGTGCGGACTCTGGAGGTGTTGGCAGCCGACCGCTATTACGGCGTGGAGCAACGGTTCTCGCGAGTCGCGGATTTCGGGTATTCGAAAACTGCAGAAGAAACTTTTCAGAAATGGCAAGGGCATGACATAGCGCTCGCCGACATCGTGCGCGTGGTCCGCACGTTTCGTCCGGATGTGCTGATTGCGCGCTTCTCGGGAACGGAGCGCGATGGGCACGGGCACCACCAGGCGTCGGCGATATTGACGAAAGAGGCGTTTCGCGCGGCAGCCGACCCTAATCGTTTTCCGGAGCAGATCAGAGAAGGATTGCAGCCCTGGCAGCCGAAGAAGCTGTACATCGGAAACGTATGCGGCTTCGGCGCTTCGACCTGCGACCCAGCCAATTACACCGTCAAGCTGAACACCGGCAAGGAAGATCCGGTGCTGGGCGAGTCCTACGTGCAGTTTGCGATCGAGGGATTGCGGCATCAGCAATCGCAAGCGCTGGGTGGCGTCTCGATTCCCAAGGGCGATCGATTTGCCTATTACAAGCTGGTGGATTCCGTCGTTGACTCCCCGAAGGACAGCGACGGCCACGAGCAGGACTTCTTCGATGGCATCGATACCACATTGTCGGGGCGGCTGGTGGGTGAAGAGAAAAAGGCTCCGTGGCTCCGCGAGAGGTTCGAGGAGATTCAGCGGAAGATTGCAGCAGCGGAGCAAGCGGGGAATGATGCCGCAGCGGCGGATGCCGCTTTGGAAGAAGCGGAGGGCCTCACCGCTGGCTACCTGGCTGTTGCTGGAATTCCGTCGGCGGAGCATTGGCAGACAGCCCCCTACCTGGACAGCCTCTTGACTGAGATCAAGCAAGCGCGTGCCCTGCTGGCCGGAGCTAGGCTTGAGGTAGCAGTCGAAGCAGCAGTGGGGAAGAATCCCGAAACTGCATTCATGGCAGTCCCCGGAAAGTCCTTCGATGTTACGGCGACACTTTCGGTAGAGCGCATATTTCATAGACAGGCGAATGCGAGCGTCCGTCTTCGACTGCCGAAGGGATGGAAATCTGAAGAACTAAAGAGGGAACAGTCGGACAAAGAGCTGTCTGTGCATTTCCGAGTTTACGTTCCTGCGAATGCACAGATTACGCGGCCGTATTGGCATCGACATGACCCAGAGCGGGATACATTAAACGTTATTGATGAGCCAGAGTACCAGACATTGCCTTTTCCGCCGCCTCCAGTGGAGGCAGTCGGCAACTTAGGTGGAGAGACGGTGGATGCCGTCTGCATGGTGAGGTACAAAGATGCTTACGGTCAGATTACCGAGCGTCCTCTGGCGGTGGCTCCGGCATATTCTATTGCGTTGACTCCTTCGAGCGAGGTCATTCCGTCAGATAAACACGGCAGCACAAGCGTGAAGAGTACAGCCCGCGACCAAGGAAGCGCGTCAGAAGCACTGATATCCCTCGAAGTTCCAAGCGGCTGGCGTGCAGAACCGGTGCGCCAGTCCGTCGAGGTTCCGAAAGATGAGTCGAAGGACGCCTCATTCCAGGTCTTCCCCTCCGAGTTAAAGGAAAGCCAGACCCATATTCGAGCGGAACTCACGAGCGAGAAAAAGGCCTACGGCGAGGGATATACAGTAGTCACCCGCGAAGATCTCGGCACCTTTTATTACTACCAGCCGGCCGTACAGCGCGTGTCGATCGTGGATGTAAAGGTCCCCACAGACCTCACAATTGGATACATCATGGGCGCGGGCGATGACATTCCGACGGTGCTCGAACAGATCGGGATGAATGTCACGATGATTCCGGCGGACAAGTTGGCAAGCGAGGACCTGAGCAAGTACCAGACGATCGCGCTGGGCATCCGCGCTTATGATACCCAGAAAGGCGTGATTGACAACAACAAGCGGCTGCTCGACTTCGTCGAGAAGGGTGGGCGCTTGGTCGTGCAATACAACACGCTGGGATCGTTTGGGGTGCCGATCGATTTTAATGCGGGCAAATACACGCCGTATCCGGCAACGCTCAGCCGTGCGCGAGTTTCGGTGGAAGAGGCGCCAGTTGTAATTCTCGATCCGGCGAACCCGATATTTCATTCTCCGAACGAAATTACCCAGAAAGATTTCGACGGTTGGGTGCAGGAGCGCGGGCTGTACTTCATGTCGCAGTGGGACGGCAACTTTACACCGCTGCTCGAATCTCACGATCCTGGCGAAAGCGAGCAAAAGGGCGGACTGCTGGTGGCGCACTACGGCAAGGGAACGTATATCTATACGGGATATGCGTTCTTCCGGCAACTACCGGCGGGCGTGCCGGGAGCGGTGAGGCTGTTTGTGAATCTGATCGGCAGTCGCTAGTGCAGTCGTCGGTCGCTAGTCGTCGGTCGTTCGGGTAGTCCACTACGGCAGAAGATCAGGTTCGCCAGCGACTAACGACCAACGACTTACTTCATGACAATTCCACCCGAAGGCGAATCCGATACCAAGCCGCAACTCGTCCGCGGCATTGGCCTCGGCTCGGCGACCGCGCTGAACATGATTGACATGATCGGCGTGGGACCGTTTATTACGATTCCGCTGATCATAACCGCGATGGGCGGCCCGCAGGCGATGCTGGGATGGGTGCTGGGCGCGCTGCTCGCCGTCTGCGATGGGCTGGTCTGGGCCGAACTCGGCGCGGCCATGCCGGGGTCGGGAGGGTCGTATCGGTATTTGAAAGAAATCTATGGGCCGCAGAAGCTGGGACGGCTCATATCTTTTCTCTTTATCTGGCAACTGTCTTTCAGCGCTCCGCTGTCGATCGCATCGGGCGCAATCGGGCTTTCGCAATATGCGGCTTTTTTCTGGCCGGGTTTGGAGCGCGTTTGGTCGACACGCACCGGCAGCCTCAATCTGCCCCTGATCGGAACCCTACAGTTGACGTGGGTTGCGATGCCGGCCACGCTGGTGGCCATCGGCGTCTGCGCACTCACAGCTTTCCTGCTTTACCGGCGGATCACGGCGATTTCGCGGCTCACCAACCTGCTTTGGCTGGGCGTGATGGGAACGATTGGATGGATCATCGTTGCCGGGCTTACTCATTTTAATTCGCATCGGGCATTCGATTTGCCTCCGGGCGCGTTCTCGCTTTCGCGCAACTTCTTTCATGGACTCGGCGGGGCAATGCTGATCGCCGCCTACGACATCGGTGGATACTACAACGTCTGTTTCCTCGGCGACGAGGTTAAGGAACCGGCGAAAAATATTCCGCGGGCGCTGTTCCTATCCATTCTGGTAGTCGTGTGTCTCTATATCGTGATGAATGTGAGCATTCTCGGCGTCATCCCGTGGCGGGAGATGGCGAACTCGGGCGCGGCGAACAGCAAGCTGTACGTGGTCTCGACGCTGATGGAGAGAGTTTACGGACATGGAGCGGGGTCGGTCATCTCGGTCCTTGTAATGTGGACGGCTTTCGCTTCGGTGTTTTCGCTGACGCTCGGGTATTCGCGCGTGCCGTACGCGGCGGCGCTCGATGGAAATTATTTTCGGGCGTTTGCACGGGTGCATCCAGTGTACCGGTTTCCCTATGTTTCGCTGCTGGCGCTGGCGGGAGTGGCGGCGCTGTTTTGTTTTTTGCGGCTGGCGGATTTGATTGCGGCGCTGGTGGTGATTCGCATTCTCTTGCAGTATTTGGTGCAGGCGGTAGGCGTGATTGTGCTGCGCATCCGGCAGCCTGAGATGGCGCGTCCGTTTCGGATGTGGCTTTATCCGGTGCCGGCGCTGGTGGCGGCGGCGAGCTTTGTTTTCATTCTGGTTTCGCGCACGGGCTTCTTGCGGGAGATCCGGTATGCGGCGGTGATTCTGGTGGTGGGGATTGTGGTTTATTGTGTGCGGGCTTGGCGGCGGCGGGAGTGGCCGTTTGGGGATGGGGCGTTGGACGTTCGTCGTTAGTCCTCGTCTGTTCGTTGGGGTACCCCCTACCCCCCCCACCCCCTTAACATGTCGTTTAGAATCAAATATTTAGCGAGTATACCCTGCCAAAGTGTTCATTATAGGCGACTTAAGTGTCAAAGTATTCATAAATAAGGGGTTAGCTTAGACAGATGTAGGGGGCCTGCCACCGGCCATGATTTTTTTTATTTCCCGACCTTTTAGAATCATTGATTTATGGAGAAATTCCTTCCAAATCTTTGGTTTTAAAGGAGTTATTCGTAAAATATTCCGGAATAAGGACTTAGGGGGCGGCCGTCGGGGGCAGCCGTCAGCTTTCAGCCGTCAGCCATCAGCCGTCAGCCGTCAGTAAAACCTGGCTACTGACCGGCTGGGACATTGCCTTCTAGACACCAAATGAAAAAGGGTGCGGAAGTCACTCCGCGCCCTTTCCTTATCTATAACTCTATTATATCAATCGGAAGTATGTACTTTACGCAAGGGGCTGCTATCATATCTTGGTATGAATGACCTCAGAGATTTTACCTGTCCGCAATGCGGCCATAAGGTGCTCAAAACCGCTTCCAATCTTGAGCGTAATAAGCCTCTGCCCGATACCGTCTGTGCCAAGTGCGGTACCACCATCACTGAGAACGACATCCGAAAGCAAGCGGGGGATATTCTCGACAAGATCGTTCGGGATGCCGTCAGGAAAAACATGCCGTAGCATGTCCGACAATTCCGCCACCTGCTTTTCAACGCCAGTAGTATCAAAGGCGATTGAGAACCTTTGCTCTTGCATCGCTCACACTCCTGCGCTACTCTTGAATTAAATCCGCGCAAGAGTTTCAGCGAAGCCCGCCTGCCAGCGGGTCTTTTGCTGTTTGCCCAATCTTCTAGACCTAGCATAACGCTACTTCGGCCAGCCCTCTGGCGGTTTCTTCTTCTGGAGAGACTGCCTGACGGCCTGCTGCCAATTTCCCTTCAGCTTCAGGACATTGGGCTTCGGGCCGGGAGAGGACTTGGGTTTACGATGTTTCCCCGTTTTATTGTTTGTTCGACTTGTTGGTGTCATATACGTAGCAATCGGAGGCTCGGCTCCGCCCTTCGCAATTCCGAGTGAGATTTCTGGTCAAGCCCTCGCTAGTCTGGATTTTCGGTATCCGATCATCGTTGATGAGAATCGTCTCTGCGCCGAGCGAAATCGTGTCACCAACCTGCCAAAATTTAACTCTATCGCTCTGTGAAGATGTGGAATTCATCAAAACAAACCAGATAGCATGATCTTGGATTCCTTCTACAGTGATCAACACTGTAGCATCGGGATTCTCCCGCAAATTTGTGAGTTTTCCTTTTCCTCGAACGGTTGTCATGTAATAGGCGCGCGTCTCTTTCACAAAGCGCCCGTTCTTTGGTACGTCAACCTCAATTGGCGGTCCAGCATTTGACCACGCAACCTTGAAGTCTCGATCACTTCTAGATGGGACTGGCTGCCAATGATCGAAAACCTGCGATTGCAGTGAGGACGCCAAAAGTATGGCCAGCACTATCTTTTTCATAACCGATCAGTCCTCATCTAGAACTAAATATTTCCCATTGATTTTCATCTTGGGATACTCCATCTTAATTGCTGCAAGGGCTAGAGTGTCTGCCGTATCACGCATTGCTGCGACGAGATCGGCTTTTTCAGGCTCTATATCGCTCTGCGTAATAGGTACCTTGATGGGAGACTTTTGCAATTCTGGCAGTATGCTCAATAATTGCGGCTTTAGGCGCGACTCGTAAACAGAAACTTGTGCTCCTTCTTGCAGGCAAGCATAGTATTCGTGAGCTAATTGTTTGGTACGCTCTGCGAGGGTTTCCTTCGGAGCGACAGGAACTCGTTGAGGATCATAAGCGGCATCTTGTGCGCGTCCACGTTTCGGATATCGCTGGAGTAGTTCTTCTATTTTCCTATCACGCTTTCTCTCTCTCTTTTCCTGTTCTTCTTTCGCTCGCTTCTCTTTTTGAGCCTGCTTACGCAATTGCATAGCAAGAGCAATGACGGCTAGAACGGCGATAATGACCGCGCCGACACGCCAACGCATCCATGCGATTTGCTCCGCTGGCACAACAAACGCCAATAAGCCTTGAATAATCACCAGCACACCAGCGGCGAACGTGTAAGCATATTTCATCACGTCCGCCAGATTATAGACTCTGTTCGCGAGTCGGCTCTTTGTACATGAGCCGCTTTCCTTCCGCAGCCTTCATTGCTATTACTGTGCGCTCGCCATCGTTTAACATGCGAGTGTTCCACATGAAATCGAACTGCCACAAGTAACGGTGTAGATATTCGCGGCTGACGTTGTGGTAGATTCCCACGATGCCGCGCTTTACGAGAGCATGGCTGCTTTCCGCTGTGTTTGTGTGAATGTCGCCTCGCGCAAATTCCTTCGTTGAGTGCGAAACCGTTTCATGGCCGCCAGCATATTCTTTTCCGAGTCCCCGGTAGGCTGCGAACTCATCTGTGACAATGCGCGAGCGGCGGTCCACTTCCTCGCGGATCGCGCCTTTGAGGCTTGCAGCGGTTACATCAGCGACGATGCGGCGGCGAATCTCGCCTTGACGCTCTACGGCGCAAAATACCGGAGTCTTGCTGGTAGAGCGCCCGATTCCGCTCATTCCCTTGTATCGCGTCTTGCGCGGCCCAACATACATTTCGTCGCACTCAACCGTTCCCATCAGCTTCGGGGCATCAGGTTCGGGAGCCATCGCAAAGCGGATGCGGTTCATAAGGAATAGAGCCGACTTGTAGCTGATCTGGCAATGCCTCTTGATTTCGAGAGCCGAGACACCTTTCTTGGAAGTACACGCTCGCCAGAACGCATAGCACCAGTGACGAAGCTCAATCCGCGATTCCTCGTACACTGTTCCAATCCGCACCGTGTACTGATCTTTGCAGTCCCGACAGCGCCACAGATAACGGCTGTTCCGCTCGCCCGTCTTGGCGTCCTTCATTTTGTACACTTCTACACTTCCACACTTGACGCACGCGGGATCGTTTCCCCAGCGCTGTTTCTCTAGGAACTCAACCGCCGCCAGTTCGTCAGAACAGGCCAGCGGGATGTTTTCGATCACCAGCGATTTCGAGAGATTGTGTCTGCTTTTCATGTTTTTAATATACTACTTGGCGCAAGTTGTGTCAAGTACAAAATTCTTTTTTCTTTAGCCAGTCTAAAGTCTTGGCATCCCGTTCCCAGCATGGATATATCGCATTCATTAACGGGGGGATATCAGCCTGTAATTGCGTTACCGTGTCCCAGCCTAGCTCACATCGACTGGCTTGACCGCCTTCGTTGATGAATACCATATCCGTTCCCAGCCCTACTCCTGACGCCTTGCGCTCTGCTTCCCTGAAAATGAATGCTGCCAACAGCGCTAGGGCGTTGTTGTGCATCCCGTGCCTGTAAAGACGATCTTGTAAATAGTCTGAAATTATTCTTCCGCTGCCATGCGCACAGTAGAGAGGCTCAATGGACAATACTGATTTGTCTGTTTTATAGAAAATCGGCGCACTACCAGAGACGCGAGGGGCGACGACAATAATTAAGCCCATCGGGAGTTCGTCAAGTTCTTCTTTGTATTCGCTGTAGATCGCCTTAAGGCTGCTCTCAATACAGGCACAATGATGAGTGAGGATATCCGTCTTACGATCAGACTCCGCATTCAAAAGTGCTTTGTGAATGTATTCATTCGCCTTTTTAATGATCGTAGTTGGGCCAGCTCCAGCGATGAAAACTTGGAAGGCATGGAGTTCTTGAATATAGTAAATCTTGTCAATCTCCCGCTGTGTATAACCCTCTTCTTCCTTGCGATCTGCGCAAAGAAGAACGCCACCCTGTCTAGCTCGGAACGCGGCAACCAGCGTCATGGCTTTCCTTTTCGGAAGCCGCTGAGGTTTTGGAGTGTAGAATTTACGCGGGAGCGGCTTAGAGGAGATCATAGTGCGGATCGCCCCCTTGCGTAAAGTACATACTTCCGATATCAATTCCTACCCCCACCTGCCCGCCAACTTTTCCGACTTTATTTTCCTCGCCGATTCATTGACTTACGCGGAAAACCGTCAAAACAGGGGCTTGACAAGATTGGCGAAAATCGAGGAGCAGGTCTCGAAGCTTTGCTGGTGGGGTCGCCCGGCTTGGCCGACGCCAATGTGATCGACGCGAATTGGGTGGTTTTGAGCGCTATCGCGATTTCTCGCCAACCACTCTTACGAAGGAAGACAAGGACGTAATACGTTCCGTCGTCGAGCAACGTTGCCTTGTGCCAGGCACGAGCAACGGTCATGTTGCCCGAGTTGGTAAAGGTTCCGCTGATGGGATTGAACAGCTCCGCGCTGGCCAAGGGCGTGACAAAAGTAAGTACCTTGCCGAATCGTTCCAGCGAGTCGACATTGGCGCCACCTGCAATCAGAACAGCTTCTTGCCGCAGGTCTGGCTGACATCTGCCGATACGAGCGTGGTGCCGTCCATGATGTCCAAGGATTTTCCCGTTTGGCCATTATGGTCCTTGCAGAGTGGAACGATGTACCAGCCCTTGTCCTTGAAGCTCTCTTTCTGAACACGGGTGCCAAATTCTAGGTTCTTAGTGCAAACCTTCTCTCTGCAGGACGGCGGAAGAATCCCGCCGCCAAATTTGCTCCAATGTTCCAGCCAACTCCCGCATTTACAGGTATTGTCGCTCGTTCCATTAACATTATTCACTCTCACTACGTTTTCCTTTATCCCGACCGCAAAGGTAATACACGGTTGAACTTTTCCACCAATCACCATGACCATACGGGCCGAGTTAGGCTGTTGCCCACCACGTCGGCGACGTGCGCGGCCAGCGCACGGCAAAACCCGCCTTGGAGAAGCGGAGCGGCCCTTTTCACATATCGCACTTGGTGGACCGCTCACGCGCAACGCTTTCTGCTACTCCCGAATCTAGGGATTACGGAAGATGCTGGCGATCCTCTCCGCTTCCGCGTGGTAGTATCTGCGCTCTACTTCGCCCGTGGCCAGATCAGTGGCGACTACTTCCAGTTGATCCTTGCCCTGCATCAGCGACCACGCGTAGCACGTCGCCCCTTCGCTGTCCGACGCTTGATTTCCGGGCGGTTCGCCAATCTTGACGATACGGAAGATTCTCATCATTCCTCCTTATCCCCAGAGGCAGGGGCCTTTTCCCCCCGGCGCAAGGGCGGTTGAATTCTTCCGGGATATTGCCGCCCGCCACCAAGCAATCTTTCCGGGGTATTTGTTCCCGCCACTAAGGATCGTCACGGAGAGTGGAAACATGCTTTGCGTGAGGTTTTCATAAGTAATTTGGATCGCCTCAAGGACCTGCTGCGCGTAAAGTGGCGGGAACTGCGCCCTAGCGAATGGCGCGCAGCGAGCTACGGCTGTTGTATAATACAACATGTCCATCACCCGGAGGAACAGTGGATTACCATGATAAGGCGGCACTAGCTCTTCGGCTGTTGCATTATACAACACGTTCCCTCACCATCAGCCAAAATTCAGGAACCGCCCGAACCCAATCTGTAATAAAAGGCCCCAGCCACTAGGAGGCCGACTGACCCGCCGCCCCCAAGGGAAAAAAGGAGTTTGCAGGATGGGCACCTTTAACTCCAAGTCGCCGCCTCCACCACAGTGGCTGGTAGACACGATGAACATTTTCGTATGGTCCCTTCAGCGAGAAGTCGCAGCAGGCACGTACACGCTGCCCCTGAAAGCGATTGATGATGCGACGAGCGGTCAGGACTTTTCCGTGGATATGAATGCGACGACGGGCTTAATGGACTGAAGCCTGCGAGGTGAGTCGTGAACCAGCTGCGTTGGAAGTGCTACGTGCTGTCCCTCCTGAGAATCCGGCATCCGGACTGTGACCGTTGCAATGCTCGCGAAACGTGCGGAGAGGAGATGCGAAAGCGGCTGGAAGAGTTGAACTGGCGGACGCTGCCGCATTCGCCCAACAATGGGGATCATGGAGAGGCAGTGGGGGGCTTCGATTCCAAACCGGGCGAAGTTATAAGCACGCCTGTTTCGCTGAAGGCGCAGCAGAAGAAGAAGATTGCTTAAAACCAACGGGCCCTGCTGTCGGGAGTTCAACCGCCTGCCACTGATTGTGACGAACCAGCGGAGTTACCGGAATGTGAGACCCGTCACTGACCGTACTTGTGTAGTGGGGTTGAGGTGACGCGAACGCGGCTGGAAGAGGCCGTTGACGGGTCCTCCCCCTAGCGAGCTCAAGGACTTGAGCGGAGGGGTTCAGTGCTTGTCGCCAGTTCTCTTGCTGCTTTTGTAGGGGCTCGGCGGGTCGTGCGTCCTGGGCAGCCACTCGCCACCTATGCTCTCGGCGACGACAAGGCGGCCGCACTGGCAGTTCTCCTGCCTTATCGGCCCCCTGCCGCGCTCTGCGTAGTCGGCCCTAAGCCTCCGCTTTGTTTCTTCGTCGAACCCCAGCCGGCAGTGTTCAGGCATCGGACCTCCTCTGCCGAAAGTCTACTCTCACTTTGAGATCTGCGCGGACCGAGCCCAAGCCCTATCCTGAAGGAACCGAAAGCTGCAATAAGCTGGGGAAAATTCCTGCCTCGTCGCTTACTGTTTACCGATAGTTGCTGAAATCAGGCGATAGCGCTCAAAACCCCGGGCCAAGGTCTGTACGGCAATCGCGACCCCATCCGACAGCATGGTGTGCGAGGTCAGGTCTTGGCTCTCGTAGATAAAGATTGAGTCGAGACGGGGCTGCCGAGCTGCGCTCGGCTTGGACGGGGCAGAGCCCCGTCCCCACACAAGCTTATTTTTTTGCGGCGGGATGATGCTTGCGCCAGTCGGCTCCATCGCGTCCACCGTGGAGCGCGATCTCGGTGAGAATGAGTTCGGCGGTAAGCCGGCGTTTGGTGAGGTGAGCGGCGATTCTCTGTTTCGCCTTCTTTGGTGAAACCTTCGGGTCGAGGAACACCAGCACCGACGGGCCCGCTCCGCTGAGGGCGGCGCCGAGTATGCCGGAATCTCCGGTGAGTTCCTTGAGCGCGGGCAGCAACGGACAGAGCGGCGCGCGATAAGGCTGGTGGATGCGGTCTTCGAGAGCCGAGGAGAGCAGGTCGGGACGGTTTTGAGTGAACGCCGCCAGCAGAAGCATCGAGTTCTGAATGTTGGTGACGGTGTCGGCGGGCGAGTACTGGAAGGGCAGCACACGGCGGGCCTGCTCGGTCGAGAGCGGCGCGTCCGGGACAGCCAGCAGCAGCGGCCACTTCCCTTTCGGCTTCACTTCGACCACTTGCGCCTGAACCTGATTGGCCATGCGCGCCACCGTGAGCGCGCCCATCCAGCAGGCAGCGGCGTTGTCGGGATGGTGTTCGCGCATGGAAGCTTCGCCGACGATGCGGTCATTTTTCCAGCGCAGATGTCCGAAATGCACCGCCAGCGCGATCCCAGCCAGGCGGGCGGCCGCGGACGATCCGCATCCTCTGCCGATGGGAATCTCGTTTTGGATGTGGATGCGCAAGGGTGCGATCTTGCGGTTCTCCGATTCGAGCACCTCGCAGTAGGTGGTCACGATGAGGTGATTCTCCATGCGGGCGCAGATCTGAGCGTCGCGGCCTTCGGCGGTGACGAAGAAGTCGGGGGCGCGCTCGGCGCGTAGGCGGAGGTGAAAATCGAGAGCGAGGGCAGCAGCGTCAAAAGCTGGGCCCAGATTGGCGGAGGTCGCCGGAAGCGCCAGGCGCAGCGAGCGGTCTGCAGATGTGGGACGTGAAGGCATAGGTTAGAGAGCACACTCCGCGGCGGCCTAAACTGGACGAAACGAATAGAAATGGAAGGCTTTAGCCCGGTCCGGCCTAAGCAGAATGCCTTGCCATCGGCACTGACGCTGAACTGTGTTTTATACACGAGTTCGCGGCGAACTGCTACGAATTTCTCTCGGCCGCATCGAGGGCGCCAATGACGGCCCCCAGATCGGCATCAAGCACAACCGGGGCGCGCTGCAGATGTTTTGCCTGGGCAGCCTCGGTCTCGCCGGGGGTTCCAGCGCCGGGCGTTCCAGTGACGGACGATCCAGCAAACAACTCGCCGCGATGAAACTTGATGGTGAAGTCGGGATCTTTAAGAGCATGGCCGGTTAGGATCAGGACAATGGACTCGCCGGGCTTGACGAACCCACTCCGTCGCAGCTTCTTCAGTCCAGCCAGCGTGACCGCGGAGGCCGGTTCGCAACCGATGCCATCGGCGCCGATTTCGGCTTTGGCAGCGGCGATTTCGACTTCCGTGACCTGTTCGACCTCTCCGCCAGTCGCCTGGAGCACGCGCAGCGCTTTTTTCCACGATGCGGGACTGCCGATGCGAATGGCGGTCGCGAGCGTGTCGGCAGTCATGGGATCAAGCTTCTTCCCGCCAAACTCGCGCACGCAGCGGTAGAACGGATTCGCGCCCTGCGCCTGGATGATGGAAAGTTTCGGCAGGCGCGAGATCAGTTCGAGCTCACGCATTTCGAGAAGCGCCTTGCCGATCGCGGAACTGTTTCCCAGATTACCTCCGGGGACGATGATGTGGTCCGGCGGCTCCCACGCGAGTTGCTCGAGAAGTTCGATAGCGGCAGTTTTCTGGCCTTCGATGCGATACGGATTCACCGAATTCAGCAGGCAGACCGGCTTCTGGCGAACGAGGTCGTTGAGGATGCGGACGCATCCGTCGAAGTCGGTGCGAAGTTGGCAGGTGAGGGCTCCGTAGTCGAGCGCTTGCGAGAGCTTGCCCCATGAAATTTTGCCTTCCGGGATGAGCACCAGGCTGCGCATGTTGCCGCGCGCGGCATAGGCGGCCATGGAGGCTGAAGTATTGCCGGTAGAGGCGCAGGCAACCCACCTGAATTTGCCCTGGTGCGCGGACGAAGCGGCGAACGTCATGCCCGTGTCTTTGAACGATGCGGTCGGATTCATGCCCTGGTGCTTGGCGTGGAGATTCTCGACGCCGGCCGCGCGCGCGCACCGTGGCAGGCGGTACAGCGGCGTGTTGCCTTCGCGCAGCGTGATGGCATGCTCTTCGAGATTGGGAATGTGCGGAAGCAGTTCGCGGAAGCGCCAGACTCCGCTTTGGTCGAGGGCATCGCGTGAGGTGCGGCGGTTGAGCCAGAGAGCCTTCAGCGCCGCCGGTTCGAACACCGGTGAGTCAGGCGTCCATTCGGGGAAAAAGAACTCCAGCAAATCGCCGCAAGCAGCGCAGCGGAAGTTCTGGCCGGCGGAATCAGGGGTGGCGCCGCAAGCGATGCAGCGCAGTTTCGCAGCGGTTTCCGTATTTTGAGCGATCGACACTTTGCCTTATCACCAGATCAGCGCAGAAAGATAAATACATCATATGGTCTGACCGCAGAGATCGCAGAGTAGGCAGAGATTTTTCTTGTTTTTTTACGAATTCCTCTGCGATCTCTGCGGTTATCTCTTCTCACCGCAAGTAAGCGTCGGTTTTATTGATCCAGTCGGCGCGCGGCGGGTTAAAGATGTCGAGATCGACGGTATCCGCGAGCGCCTCGGCCCGGTGCGGCATGTTGGGCGGAATGGTCAGAACTTCGCCCGCGTTCACCACGATCTCTTTGCCATCGATCCAGAATTTCAGCGCGCCTTCCAGGATGTAAGAGATCTGCTCGTTGTGATGGCTGTGCTCGGGCACGATGCATCCCTTCTTGAGCAGGACGCGAGCGAGCATGACGTTCTGCCCGACTACGAAGTGGCGGCCAAGCAAGGGGTTCAAAGCTTCGACTTCGACGGAACTCCACGGGATGTGGCGCAACTCGGCCGGGAGCGGCTTGCTTTTAAGGACAGTGCCCTTGAGCGCGACTTTACTCGCTGGGCGCGCGGCGCTCGACGCTTTTCTGGCGGCGGATGTTTTTCGGGCAGTCGTTCTTAGCTTTTTCTTTTTCATGGGAGTGGCCAAGTAAAAGATATAACAAACGCCAACCACTGTCTTGCGCCTTGCCGCGGCTCAATGGCGCGGGTAATCTTGAGAGATTCCAGGTTTATTAGCGGGGGCTCTCGTATGAAAAAGCATCAGTTCCGTCAGGAAACCGAGGCGGTACGCGGCGGCACCAGCCTCGCCAAGAAAAACGGTCCGCTCTCCCCGCCCATCTATCAGACCTCGACCTTCGAGGTCACAGACCTGCAAGAGCAGGTGCGCGTCATTCCTACCGACAGCTTCTACACACGCTACGGCAATCCCACGCATACGGTCGCCGAGAATGCTATCGCCGAATTGGAAGGCACGGATGCGGCGCTACTGTTCTCTTCGGGCATGGCCGCGATCACCACTTCGATTCTGACGCTGGTGAAGGCGGGCGACCATATCGTGGCGCAGCGCGATATTTACGGCGGCGTGATCAAGTTCTTGTCGCAGTGGCTGCCGAAACTGGGGATCGAAACCACGTTCGTCGATACCAACGACATGGAGCAGCACGAGCGCGCCATCCGGCCAAACACAAAGATCCTGCACATCGAATCGCCGACGAATCCAAACGTGCGGGTCGTCGATCTGGAAAAGATTGCGGCGCTGGCGCGCAAGCATGGCCTGATCACGACCATCGATTCGACCTTTGCCACGCCGATCAATTGCCGTCCGGCGGAGTGGGGCATCGACCTGGTGCTGCATTCGGGGACGAAATATTTTGGCGGACATTCCGACCTGATCTCTGGCATCGCAACCGGAAGACGCGATTTGATCGAGCAAATCCATCACACCCGCACCACGCTTGGCTGCTGCATGGATCCGCACGCGGCGTTTCTGCTGCTGCGCGGAATCCGGACGCTGGCCGTCCGGGTCGAGCGCCAGAACGAAAGCGCGCTGCGGATTGCCGAGTTCCTGAGCCAGCATCCCAAGGTAACGCGGGTGCACTATCCGCTGCTGAAGGGGCATCCGGACCACGCCATCGCGAAGAAGCAAATGGCGGGCGCGGGCGGCGTCCTGAGCTTCGAGGTGGAAGGCAGCGGCGCCGACGCCTGCCGCGTGGCCGAGGCGCTGAATCTATTTACTTTGGCGCCGAGCCTCGGAGGAGTCGATTCGCTGGTGACCATTCCGGTGCTGACCTCGCACACCATGATCGCTCCCGACCTGCGGAAAAAGATGGGTGTGACCGAGCAGATGATCCGCCTGTCCGTGGGCCTGGAGCACGTCGAGGACCTGATCGCCGACCTGGAGAAGGGCCTGGCGGTGCTGGACCGCGCGCGGAAAGAGGCGGTAGTGGCGGATTAAACTCGTGTGGAGACCGGGCTCTGCCCCGTCCAAGCGGGGCAAAGCCCCGCTTCCACACAATCTCGGAACGGCGCAAGTGAAATCAAGGCGCGGCTTGCACGCACTCCAGGATTTCACCTTCGCTGAGGGTGTGATCGCTCGACTTGGCGCACTTGAAAATGCGCTCGACCACCTCATCGTTCACCGGAAGCCCGCGGTGTTCCAGCCAGAAAAGAACATTTGATTTCCCGCTCATCGGGCCGATGTCGATGATCTGTTCCAGTCCGAAGTAGTGCGAGGGCACTCCGGAGTACACGGTGTTCGCGAGTTCAACATCCTTTTTCTTATACGCTTTGATGACGGCAGCAGCGTGAACGCCGGTAGCGGTGCGGAACGCGTCCTCTCCAACCACCGGATAGTTCGCCGGAATCGGAACGCCGGTGGCGGCGGATACGGCCTCGCAGTAGCGCTTGAGTTTGGTCAGGTCCTGCCCGTCCCACGGCGCAATGCCCATGAGCTTCAGGTTGACCAGCATCTGGTCCATCTGCGTGTTGCCGACGCGCTCTCCGATGCCGAGCGCGGTCGCATGCACGCAATCCGCGCCCGCCACTAGAGCCGCTATGGCGTTGGCAGTTGCTAATCCTCGGTCGCAGTGCCCGTGCCAGTCAACGCGGATTTTTTCACCGGAAGGCTTGACCACTTGTTCAAGCACGAACTTGACCAGCGCGACCGTGCCCATGGGCGTAGCGTGTCCGGCGGTGTCGCAGAGCACCAGGGCGTGCGCGCCGCAGTTGATGGCCGCCGAGTTGATCTGCTTCACCGTTTCCGGATCGCAGCGGGTGGTGTCTTCGGTGACGTACATGACTTCGAGGCCAAGCGAGACCGCGTATTGCACGGCCTTTTCGGTGGTTTGGAGAAGGAAGTCGCCGTTCCAGCCCTCGGTGTAGCGCCGGATGGGGCTGGTTCCAAGAAACGCAGCCACCTCGATGGGGAGGCCGGTTTTCTGGACAATCTCGGCGATGGGGCGAATGTCGTTCACGTGGGTGCGCGCCGCGCAATACGCCGTGATTTTCATTTTGTGGGCGACGATTTCGCGCGCCAGCGCCGTCACGTGCTCGACCGCGCGCGGACCCGCTCCCGGAAGCCCGAGGTCGAGCGAGTTGATGCCGAGCGATTCCATCAGGTGCAGGATTTCGATTTTCTGTTCGATGGAAGGATCGCGGACGGAAGGCGATTGCAGACCGTCGCGCAGCGTTTCATCCGTCAGGCGCACCGGTCCCGGCGGATGCAGCGACTTCGGGTACAGAGCATTCCAGTCGTAAATGAGTTCAGAAATGTTCACAGCGAGCGCCGGCACCCCTCCGGCTACCCAAGCGTTAGGTGTCAGGTATCGGGAACTAGATTTTCCTGAGACCTGAGACCTGACACCTGAGACCTTTACTTCGGTTTCTCCTCCTTGGAAGGAACCGTGAGCCCGAACACTGAAAGCTGCCCTCGACCCGCGACGTTCACCCCACGCGGATCTTTGGGACTGGGCAGGTAGAGCGTCTGACAATTTTCGCAGCGATACACTTCGGCCTCCGCCCCTAGGGCTTTCTCCAAGCAGCCGCACTCCTGTTCGACCACGTCGACGGTGTAAAACCAGCGCTTCAGATGTCCGCCGCAGAACTTGCCCTTATCGTTTTTCTCGTTGCAGGCACGCTGGCCCGTCTTCTTGATCTTGATTTTGTGGTTGGGAAGCTGCGGAATCTTGCTCGTATTTGCGGTTGCCGTTTCAGCGGAAGCCATTCCATCTCCTGTGCGCCTTTGCCAAGGCCGCTTTCCCGCTATTTTACTCAGTCCCGCCCCTCAGACCAAGGACAACGATCACAGATCAGGTTGGTCTCGAACAAAGATCGTAGTTATACAGGTTCCTATCAGGGCATGGCTTCACTACCACAAACAAGTGGGACACCAACCGCCGCCCGGCATGTTCGGATGCCCTCCGAGAACAGCCTTCGAGAGTTGCCCGGTAAGCATGGCCGCTCCATTGAACCAGCACGAAGGGATATGTCGATGTCCGACAACGAGTCAACAACCCGGTATCACAGTAACCGCTACAGGTGCAGACAGCATGCGAGCACTGCGAGCAAATCCTGAACCAGACGTTCTTAGTCAAATTCCTTGCGCGGCGCCGCCTGATCCGCGCCGACGCGTCCGACGGTGATTTCGGCTACGTAATAGTTTTCGCCCTTTATGGGGACACCGGCTAACCGCCGCAGCATCGCGATCTGGCCGATGTGGGTGAGCGCGTCGGCGAGTGCGCTCTGAAACAATTTGTCGGCGGAAACTTCGAGCGGCTTTTCCGACGCCAGGTAGTCGTCAAACTTTTTCAAGGCGGTGAAGAAGCGCTCGCATTCTTTTTCCCACGCCAGCGGAACGGAATCGTGCCATTCGCGGCGGCCTTCGGACATGGCGAGGCCCCAGTCCATGAGGTCGCCCACATGCGCGAGAATTTTCGCCGGCGTGCGTGAAGTTTCTCCAGCGCGATAATCGGCGAAGCTCGGCCCAGCATTGCGAACCGCCTTCGCTCCGCGATAGGCGATGGTAGCGAGGATGTGGCGCAGGAATACGCGGGTGTCGGCCATGATTACTCTACTTTCTCGAGGATTTTGATCCCTTCTTGTCATCCTGAGCGAAGCGAAGGACCTGCTTTCTTGTTACTGCCAGAGACAGCAGGTCCTTCGCTTCGCTCAGGATGACAAAAACATCTTAAGGATTTCTTCCAGCTTTACAGTTTTCTCCGCCACAGCGCTCCAGCCGCGCGCGTGCCGGCTTTGAGCTTTTCCCACAGCGGGCGGGCATACAGCAGGTCGAGGAAACCTTCCATCTCGCCCGTGAATCCACCACCGTAGCCGAACCACCAGATCTTTTTCATGCGCGGCAGCAAGTCTGAGTCGACATACTTCACGCGCACCATTTCTTCCAATCCCCAGCGCCCATGCGTGCGGCCCAAGCCACTCGACTTCACGCCTCCATGCGGAGCTTCGCTGATGCTGAAACATGACACGGCGTCGTTCACCATCACCGTGCCCGCATCGATCTGGCGAGCCAGGCGCTCGCCGCGGGCGCGATCGCGCGTCCAAACGCTGGCGGCCAGTCCGTAGTCGGAATCGTTGGCCAGGCGCACGGCTTCGGCATCGTCGCTGAAAGGCGCAATCGGCAGCACCGGACCGAAAGTTTCTTCCTGCATCACCCGCATGTCGTGATCCACGTCCGCCAGCACTGTCGGCGCAAAGAATGTTGGGCCGAGTTCGCGCAGCCGCGTGCCTCCGGCCAGCACGCGGGCGCCGCGCTGCTTCGCATCCTCTACCTGCGACTCCACCACACGCACTTGCCGCTCGTGGATCATGGGGCCGATTTCAGAAGCCGCATCCATGCCATTGCCGACGCGCAGCTTGCGCGCCTTCGCGCAGCAAGCCTCGAGGAAAGCCGGATACAAACTCTGATGCACGTAGCAGCGTTCGACCGACAAGCAGGTCTGCCCCGCGTTCACGAAAGCTCCCCACACGGCACCGCTCGAGGCCACATCGACATCGGCGTCTTCGAGCACCAGCATGGCGTCCTTGCCGCCCAGTTCCAGCACCACCGGAAGCAGGCGTTCGGCGGCGATCTGCGCGATTCGCCGGCCCGTCGCGACGCTTCCCGTGAACACCAGTTTGTCGATTTCGCTTCCGACCAGCGCCGCCCCGGTCGCGCCTTCGCCGGGAAGAACCTGGAAAATGTCGTCGGGAACACCGGCCTCGCGCAGCAGCGCCTGGAGTTCGAGCGCAATCAGCGGCGTCAACTCGGAGGGTTTGAGCACTACGGCATTCCCCGCAACCAGGGCCGCCATGGACTCAGTCGCCGGAATCGAGAAAGGATAATTCCATGGGGAAATAATCCCGACCACGCCATACGGCTCGTGCAGAATGCACCCTGATTTGGTTTTGACCGCAAGATTTCCGTGCGGCAGCTTTTCTTCGCGCAAGATCTCGAAGGCATTGTCGATCAGGAATCGCGCCGCGTCGAGCACGACCAAAACTTCGGTGAGCAGCGCTTCCACCGCGGGCTTGCCTGCTTCCTGTGTGATGCGCCGCGCGACATCGGTCTTGTGCGCGAGAAGAATCTGTTGAAAACGGCGCACCACCCGGACGCGGTTGCGGATGCCCCAAGTGTGCCAGTCCCGCTGTGCCGTGCGCGCGCGCGCTACCGCAGCGCGCACTTCGGTCGGACCGGCACTGTCCAGTTCGCCCAGAACTTCACCCGTCGCCGGGTTCACGGAAGCGATGCGCGAGACAGCGAATTCGACGTCGGTGGCCATCTGCGAAGAAGTGTACTCGGGACGGAACCGGCGCGCCACAGTTTCTAAATTCGACCTCAGTATTCCACCTCGACCAGATACAGCCCGCTGGCGGGCGCGGTCGGCCCGGCCGCCGTGCGCTCCCGAGCATCGAGGATGCGGCGCAAATCTTCCCGGCTCACCGTTCCCTTCCCCAGCAGCAGGAGTGTGCCGACCAGGTTCCGCACCATGTGATGAAGAAATCCGTTACCGCGAACCGTGTAGATCAGTTCTTCGCCTTCACGCGACCAACTGGAAGAGAAAATCGTCCGGACGTTAGTGGTCCGAATGTTGCTCGTCCCAACATCTTCCCCGGCAGCCATCCGTTCCACCCGCTCCGGATCCACCGCCGCGAACGAAGTGAAATCGTGCTCGCCCACAACCACGCCAGCGGCTGCCACCATCGCCGATTCCTCCAGCGGATAAGGGTAATGCCACACATACCGCGCCAGAAATGGCGGGCAGATCGCTCCGCGATGAATGCGATAGCGATAGGTCTTGGCGTGCGCCGATTTGCGCGCGTGAAACTCGGGCGCGGCCTCCGTCACTTCCAGCACCCGGATCGCAGCCGGCAGAATGTCGTTCAGCGCCCGCATCCAGTTTTCGGCTGGAATTACTGACGCGGTCCGAAAACTCGCAACCTGGGCCAGTGCGTGCACGCCCGCATCGGTCCGGCCCGAACCTTGGGGCAGTACATTTTCTCCGCTCAACCGTCCAATGGCTGAGGCCAGCGCGCCTTGCACCGTCGTCCGGCCGGGCTGCACCTGCCAGCCGGCGAACTCGGCGCCGTCATAAGAAAGAATCAGTCTGAGATTGCGCACGTTCTTTTTCGTGTCCTAAGCTGCTGGAGAATCATCGTTGGCATCTGCAAAGTTTTACCGCCGTCGGCCCCGAGAGTGCACCGGCTCGTCAGCTATACTATTTCACTTGCGATCAATGGAAAAAATTGCCTTTCTCAACGGTTAGAAAAAGATTACAAGGAACTCTTGCCTTCGGTTCTACGTATGAGCAGAGTGTAAGCATAAGTGCGGACCCCTGCGTCCGTGCTTCTCGAGCCTTGATCGCTTGAGTGTGATCAATAGGATGTGATCAATGGAGACGATGCGAATGCAACCTTCTACAGTGTTGAATGCGTTTCAGCAGGCCGCCGCAGTCCTTTCCCTTGCCGCCGTCCTCCTTGTTGTAATCATGGTACCTGCCGGGTGGGCGCAAAATGCCTCGTCCGTGCCCAGTGCGCCGTCGGCGCAGATGCCGGTCCAAAGGGCGGTGCCGTCATCGTCGCAGCCGTTTGATGTGCAGGTGTACGCGAAACCGCGGTCGCATTTCCCCGATCCGATTGGTCCCTACACTGCGCGCCGGGTCGAACAGCCGAACCTGGCCAATACGCCGCGCATCGACCAGTTCATGCGCAACGGCAAACTTTACATTTCGATGAACGACGCCATCGCGCTGGCGCTCGAAAACAATCTCGATATCGCGATCGCCCGCTACAACCTGAACATAGCCGATACCGACATCTGGCGCGCCAAAGCTGGCTCCAGCATTCTCGGTGTGAATAGCGGTGTCGTGCAGAACACGCCCGGCGGCGGCGTAGGCGGGCTCGGCACACAAGTGGGCTCGGGCCAGGGCGGAACCTCGGTCGCGGCCGGTGGCGCCGGCGCCGGCGCGGGCGGCCTGGTCGGATCAACCCTGGGCAGCGGCCCGGTCATCACCAGCTTCGATCCCATCCTCACCGGCACGCTCCAGTTCGACCGCCAGGAGATCAATTGCAACAGCCCTTTTTGCGGCACCAGCCAGAACACCACCACGGGCAATTTTGCCTACACCCAGGGATTCCAGTGGGGCACGAATATGACGGTCGGCTTCAACAATACCCGGATCACTTCCAATAATGCGTTCAATGCCTTCACTCCGGCCCTAAATTCCAGTTTCCAGTTCAAGTTGACGCAGCACCTGCTGCAGGGCTTCGGATTCACGCCCAACAATCGCTTCATCCGGATCGCAAAGAACAATCGTGAGATCTCAGATGTCGCCTTCCGCCTGCAAATCACATCCACCGTCGACCAGATCGAAAACATGTACTGGGACTTGGTGTACGCCTACGAGAACGTCAGGGTCCAGAAGGAGCAACTGACCTTCGCTCAGAAGACGCTCTCTGACAACCAAAAGCAGGTGGAAATCGGGACGCTGGCGCCGATCGAGGTAGTCCGGGCCCAGAGCACGGTCGCAAGCAATCAGCAAACCCTGACGTTGGCGCTGACCAATCTTGAGTTGCAGCAACTGCTCATGAAAAATGCGCTGAGCCGCACGCTCGTCGACCCCGCACTCGCCGATGCCGAAGTGATTCCCACCTCAACCATGGAGCTGTCGGAGCAGGAAGCGGTCGTCCCCACCCAGGATCTCGTGAATGACGCACTTAGTCATCGTCCTGAACTGGCGGAAGCGCGCATCAACCTTTCCAATACCGACATCAGCAATAAGGCAATCCGCAGCGCCCTGTTGCCCTCGCTGGACCTGTTTGCCTACTACGGCGGCGCCGGCCTGGGCGGCAATTCGAATCCTTTCTACATATGCGCTCAAGAGCCGGCATTCTGCACCCCCGGTGCTACCACTTTCACGGGCCCGCCTTCCGTTTCTTACGGCTCCGCCTTGAACCAGCTGATCAATTCCACTGCGCCAGATAAAGGGTTAGGCGTAAATCTCAACATCCCCATCCGCAACCGCGCCGCGCAGGCAACCCAGGTGCGCTCGGAATTTGAATACCGGCAAGCCCAGTTGCGCATCCAGCAGATCGAGAACCAGGTGCGCATCGAGGTGCGCAGCGCGCAGTTTGGTGTGCAGCAGAATCGCGCCAGCGTTGCTTCCGCCCAGGCCGCGGTGGATCTGGCGCGCCAGTCTCTCGATGCGGAACAAAAGAAGTATAAGCTCGGCGCATCCACCTCGACTCTCGTGCTACAGAACCAGGCGGCCATGACTCAGGCTGAGGTCACGCTCGTCTCCGCTAAGGCCCTGTACGAAAAGGCGGAAGTCGAACTGGATCGGGCCATCGGCCTCCTGCTCGATCACGCCGGTATCCTGATCGCCGACGCGGAGCGGGGCCAGGTTACGCACACGCCGAATATTCCGCACGTGGCGGAGCGGCCAGCCGGCCAACTCACCCCGGCGAACGTCCAACAGTAGCGAGAAATTCTAAGATGAAGTGCCGGGCGCCCCGCCCGGCGTTTCCCTTTTGCGCTTGGCCGCCTCTCGCGTATTCTCTCTCCGTGAAGCTCTCGGACATCGGCAAGGCTAGCTTAGAAAAGGCCGGGTGCCCCACTCATCGTGTTCTTTGCGATGAGTGGGTTGCTGGCGGATTTCGAGCTGGCGTATCCCATCCATCGCTCGCAAAGTCCCAAACCCCGAAAATCCGCAGCAGCGGGAGCCCCGCGTGATCCTCTCCGTCGTAATCATCACCCACAACGAAGAGGCCAACATCGCGCGCACCCTCGCCAGCGTGCAGCCGCTAGTTGCCGGCGGCAAAGGCGAGATCATCGTCGTCGACTCCAACTCCGCCGACCGCACCGTCGAAATCGCAAAATCCTTCGGCGCAAAAGTTTTCGTCGAAGAATGGAAAGGCTATGCCGCCCAGAAGAATTCGGCCATCGACAAGGCGGTCGGAGATTGGATTCTGAGTCTCGATGCGGACGAAGAGCTGAGTGATGAGCTACCTCCTGCTGCGATCGGTTTCTCAATTCCTGAGTTTCTTGAGGTTGTTGACCGTGGTCGCGGTAGGAAACCTTATCCCTCGGACTTGAACAGTTTTCGGTTTCATCGCAGGAACTATTTCTTGGGACGGTGGATTAAACATGGCGGGTTCTGGCCCGACCCAAAACTAAGGCTCTTCAAAAAGGGGTCCGGGCGATTCGAAGAGCGGTCCGTGCATGAGTCGCTGAAGGTCGAAGGGACTACATACCCAATCGGACCGGACATCATCCACCACTCCTACCCCACCCTCGCCGAGTACATCGACCACATGAACCGCTACTCGTCCCTCGGCGCCGAGATGGCCGTCGCCAAAGGCCACAGCGGCTTCAGCGTGTTCAACATCGTCCTGCGCCCGCTCGCAACGTTCATCTACAATTATTTTTTTCGCCTCGGATTCCTCGACGGCCACGAAGGCCTGCTCTTGCACCTCTACCACGCCGTCTACGTGTCGTGGAAATATGCGAAGGCATGGGAACTAGCGCGCGGCAAACAGTCCAAGTAGAACGAAACGCCCTCTGCACGAATCCACACTCCCGGCCCCGTTTACGATTCTTTTTTTTCTAATGTGGACAACTTCCCCTCGCGATGAGGGTTTGATTCAAACGAAGCGAGACAGCTTCCCGGTTGTATCTCGGCTGTAACGCGCGAATCGCTCTCACGCAGTTCATCTGTGTTGGCGGCCATTTCGTCCATCAAAACCAGCTTCGAACCTGCAAACAACTCGAGGAGAAACTTATGAAACTTCGCACACGTGGCGTTTTGCAACTCGCGGCTCTGTTGCTTGTTCTGGGTGCCTTCAGCTTCGCAAGCGACGATGCTTACCTTTACATCGTGCATGGCATCCCAGGCCGCGACATTGCCGACAATCTCAACCCCGGCCTGCCGATCGACATTTTGGTTAGTGGCGACTGCCTGGTGCGGGGACTGACATTCGGCAACACCAGTGGGCCGCTCAGTTTTTCCGCTGGAACGTATGCCGTGCAGATCAGCCTGGCCAACTCGCTGGCACCCTGCACGAATGCGGCTCTGATTGACTCGCAAGTGACCCTCGCTGCTGGAGCAAGTGTCTCGGCCGTCGCCGCAATCAGCGGCGGTCAACCCGCTCTGCTCGACTTCACTGACAACTTGTCGGCGGTGGCACCTGGCAACGCGCGCTTTGTCTTTGTTAATTGTGCCGATGCGCCCGCGTTGCAAGCTGCGCTGACACAGTTGTATGTCAAGGACCCTAAAACCTTCACCATAAAGGCAAGCCCAGGCGCACAGCAGGCGGTCAGCGTGCCGGCCGGTACTTATCTTGTGCAGGTCGTAGCCGCGGGCGGTACGACCGTGTTGGCGTCGGAACAGATCGATCTGGCGGATCAGTCTGCGACCTTCACTTACGCGGGCGGTGAGGCGGCCAACAACTCAGTGGGATTGATCAACCGGGCAGTCCGAGACGTGTTCTAGACGGCGGAGTCTCAAACCGGGCCGCGCTTGGGCGGCCCTTTTTTTATGTATACGCGAATGTAAGAACGCGGCCCTCCGCCGTCTCCTCGCCACCACTATACTCGCGGCGTGATGCGCATGATATCAAACTCCACTGCCACCGACCGCTCGGGAAACGTCGACTCCACATAAGCCTTCACGTCGCCGACCGTAGGAATTCCGTCCCGGCCCGTCAGCCCGCGTGCGTCGTCGAGCAGGATCAGGTGCGGGTACGGATGGCTCAAAATCATCTCCAGTTCCGCCGCGAGGCGCTGGTCATCCGTTCGCATCCCCACCCAGCCGTAGTAACCGGCGTCCAGCCAGAACAGCGCCGGGCCAGTCAGCAATGCGAGCACCTCGGGCATGACCACGCGGCTATCTCCGCAGAAAATTCGAACGTGCTCGTCGCGCGCGAATTTGCGCGTGGCCCGCTCCGCCAGCGCAGGCACAAATTCGATGGAATAGATCTGATCGAAGCGGTTTTTCATCGCGGCCACCATTTCGCCGTAGTAAGTTCCGGTCTCGACCAGAGTCTTCAGTCCAAATTTCTCTCCGTATTCGCGCACGACTTTCTGCTTCAACAGATGCGGAGATCGCGCCGGCCGCCCGCGCAGTATCCAATACCAGTAGTCGGGATAATGGCCAAGCGCCTTGTACGCGCCATACACCGGAGTGCGCTGCAACAACCGCCGAAATGCCTTCAGAATCCCCTCCGCCGAAAGAAGACCAGCATAGGTGCCGAAGAAAACAAGCGTCAAGCGGAGTCAAGCACCCGGCGAGTTCCTCTGTGTCCTCCGTGCCCCCTGTGGTTAAGAACTTGAACTTTCACCAACCGCTCGGTCGGTCGCGCCATTTTGCAGCATGGCGACTGCTCCTCTATCATCAAAGACATAGTCGGAACGGAAGTGGGGAACGGAATGCCCGAGAACAAACTGCAAGCCGAGCTGCACAAGACCATAGCTGAAAACCCGATTTCCGATGTCTTCGAAGGCCGTCATCCCGCCGACTCGGAAAAACATTGGGCAGAAAAAACGCTTGCGCCCACGCTCGACAAAGCTCCCGAAAAACCGATTGGCGCTCCCACGGGCACCAACCTCGACGAACACGGCCGCGCCCGTTTCAGCACCATCTCAAACGCCCCGATCCGCCGCCTCTACACCCAGGCCGATCTCCCCGCCGACTGGAATTACGATCGGTATCTCGGCTACCCGGGCGAACCGCCCTACACGCGCGGCATTCACGCTACCGGCTACCGCGGCAAGCTCTGGACGATGCGCATGTTCTCCGGCTTCGCCTCGCCTGAAGAAACCAACCAGCGCTACAAATATCTCCTCGAACATGGCGGCGGCGGGCTCTCCGTTGCCTTCGATCTGCCCACGCTCATGGGCTACGACTCCGATCACGCGGCCAGCGAAGGCGAGGTCGGCAAGTGCGGCGTCGCCATCGATTCGCTCGAAGATATGGAAATCCTCTTCGACGGCATCAGCCTCGAAAACGTCACCACATCGATGACCATCAATTCACCGGCCAGCGTGCTCTGGGCCATGTACCTGGTCGTGGCCGAAAAACAAGGCGCCGACTGGAAGAAAATTTCCGGAACCATCCAGAACGACATTCTCAAGGAGTACATCGCGCAGAAGGAGTACATCTATCCACCCGCGCCCTCGATGCGCTTGGTGATTGACACCTTCGAGTTCGGATCGAAGTTTACCCCGCGCTTCAACACCATCTCCATCAGCGGCTACCACATTCGCGAAGCTGGTTCGACCGCTTTGCAGGAACTCGCGTTCACCATCTACGACGGCGTCGAATACGTCGAGTGGGCGCGCCGCCGCGGCCTCGACGTCGACGACTTCGGCCCCCGTCTCAGCTTTTTCTTCAACGCGCACAACGATTTCTTCGAAGAGATCGCCAAATACCGCGCCGCGCGCAAGATCTGGTATCGCCTGATGAAGGACCGTTTCGGCGCCAAGAACGACCGCACCCGCCTGCTGCGCTTCCACTCCCAGACCGCCGGCGTCTCGCTGCCCGCGCAGCAACCAATGAACAACATCGCCCGTGTCGCTCTGCAGGCGCTGGCGGCGGTGCTCGGCGGCACGCAGTCGTTGCACACCGACGCCTATGACGAAGCACTCGCCTTGCCCACGGAGGCAGCCGCGCGCATCGCGCTGCGCACCCAGCAGATCGTTGCCTTCGAGTCGGGCGTGGCCCAAACTATCGATCCGCTCGGCGGAAGCTACTTCGTCGAGAAGCAAACTCTCGACATGGAGCAAGGCGCCTTCGATTACTTCGAGAAGCTCGATCAGATGGGCGGCATGGTCAAAGCCATCGAGCGTGGATACCCCCAGAAAGAAATTGCCGAGGCCAGTTACCAGTACCAGCGCGCGGTTGAAGCCAACGAAAAGATCACGGTCGGCGTGAACGATTTCGTTATCGAAGAAGAGTCGCCCAACATTCTCTACATTGGCGAATCGGTAGCCCGCACTCAGGAAAAGAAACTCAAAGCCCTGCGCGCCCGCCGCTCGAACGAAGAAGTCCGCCGCCGCCTCGATGCCCTGAAGCAGGCCGCCGCCAAGACTCCCACGGCGGGCACCAATGGCAATATTTCCAACGTCAACACCATGCCCTACATCGTCGACGCCGTCCGCGCCTACACCACCGTGGGCGAAATCTGCGAAGCGTTGCGCGAGGTGTACGGAACCTACACGGAAGTGAGCGTCACATAGACTTTCTTTGAGGTCGCAATTTGCGACCTCAAAGATTCGTTCTTAAGTTTTGTGCGCTCCCCCGGCACGGCGCCGAACGACGCAGTTCGGTTTCATCACATTCGGAGTGCCCATTGATCACAGCCTCCGCCGGTTACGACCGCTACGATGGCAGGATGCAAATCACTTCGCCAAAAACCGGACGACCACGGCGTCCATTAGCAATCCGACGAAAAGCATCTGCGGTCTCAATCGATCTTCGCATCCTGATTCTACGTCACCAGAAAGTCATCCTCGACGCCGCTCTGGCAGAGCTCTACAGCGTGCCCGTAAAGCGCTTGAATGAACAAATAAAGCGCAACCGCAAAAGATTCCCCGCGGATTTCATGTTCCACCTCACTCCCAGAGAGAACAAATCTTTGAGGTCGCAATTTGCGACCTCAAAAATTGGCCGCGGTGGCCGCCGTTCGCTTCCATACGCCTTCACCGAACATGGCGCAATCATGGCCGCGACGGTGCTGAACTCTGAACAAGCGGTGGAAATGAGCGTTTATGTGGTGCGTGCCTTTGTCCGCTTGCGTGCGGCGCTGGCCGCAAACCGAGAACTCGCGGGCAGGGTTGAAGAATTGGAAAAACACCTGAAGACGCACGACGGCGCGATCCAGGAAATCATCCAGGTCATCAAGAGACTGATGAACCCTCCGCCCAGCCGCCGCCGCAAGATCGGATTCGCGCTCCCGGCGGCCCGGACGGGATAGTCTCCGTCCGAATCCCCCGCACGCCATTGCGCCCCGACGCGGGTTCTGATAACTTGCCTCTCGTCTCTCAAAGGAGGCCCCATGGCTTTCTGTGCGAACTGTGGAACGCAGATCGCGGATGGAGCGACCTGCCCGAAGTGTGCTGGCGGCGCTGTCCAAAGCGCGCGCACGATCGCACCCGCAGGCGCTGGACTCAGCGATAACGTGGCCGGAGCGCTGGCCTATGTGACCATCATTCCGGCGATTGTGTTTCTAGTGCTGGAGCCGTTCAACAAGAAGCGCTTCATCCGCTTCCATGCCTTCCAATGCATCTTCTTTGCGATTGCGTGGACCGCGCTCTGGATCATCCTGACCTTCATTGGCCACATTCCATTCCTCGGGTGGGCAACCATCTTTGTGTGGCCGCTGATCAGCCTGGCCGGGTTTGTGATCTGGCTGATTCTGGTGCTCAAGGCCTATCAGGGACAGATGTTCAAGCTGCCCGTGATCGGCGACTTGGCCGAGCAGCAGGCTGGTGCGTAGACTGGCCGGCAACGAATCGTTGCCGTGTGCCGGTTTTCCGCAACCTGAGCTCTCCACGAAACCTTTTCCCTCTTCGTACGTCAATCCAGTAGACTACGAATTGTCGTGTTCACTGGTTTTCAGCCAACGAGTCTTCCACACATGGCTTCGGGATTCCGGAGCCATCGTGCGGTAGCAGTGTCGGTGGCCGCGCATCTGGCGCTGTTGGCCATGATTGTGTTCCATAATCCCAAGGTGATCGACCTGAGCCCCGCCGGCCTTGCCTATGGAGACGGCGCCCACACCTACAAGCTGATTTACTTGCCCCCGGGCGCGAACGACGACACGCCTGCAGACGCGGCCAAGTTGCTGTTCCCGCCACCGGCCAGCAAGCCGCGCCCACGCCCACTTCCGAGGTTCCAAACGCCAAAGCCTGCGCCAGAGCCTCAGCCGGTAACGGCCAACGCGGAAGCCGCCGACCACAATTCCCACGCCGGGTCTCCGCTCGGCACCATGATTGACGGACCGATCACCGGCCATGAAGTCCACGTCGCGTATCCAATCGTGTTTCCAGATCCTCCCGTGGCGCGCGCCGAGCTTCCCCGGGACCTGCAGGGCGACGTCGTCATAGAGGTGACGATCGACTCCCAAGGCAACGTCGTCGAAACCAAGATTGTGCAGGCGATCGGCCACGGGATCGACGAAAAGATCGAGGCCACCCTTCGCCGCTGGCACTACCAGCCGGCCACGCTCGACGGCACGCCAGTCGCCTCAAGGCACGACGTGCACTTCCATTTTCCGTCGTAAGCAGATCGGGTGATCGGGTCATCGGGCCATCTGAATACAACCAGCCTTTAGATGACCCGATGGCCCGCTCGCCCGATTCTCTTTGATTCGCTATTTGTTCGCCTATGTGCTAAACTTCCCCATCTTGCGAGGAGCCAGCGACGATGCGCAAAGCTACCCAACACCGAGCGAACCATCTGGCGATCGGGCACCTGAAGAAATCCGACCCCGTGATGGCTGCGATTATCGAGCGCGTGGGGCCGTGCCGCATGGAGTTTGGTGAGCCCACGTTTCACGCGCTGGCCGAGTCGATCTTGTATCAGCAGTTGAACGGCAAGGCAGCCGAGACCATTTTCAATCGCTTCACCGCTCTTGCCGGCGATCCGCTGACCCCGAAGGGCGTTCTCAAACTGACCGATGCCGAGATGCGCGGCGTCGGGCTGTCACGGCAGAAGACGGCGTATTTGCGCGATCTCGCCGAAAAGACCGCGGCTGGCCTGTTGGAGTTCGAGCGCTTGGCCGAATTGCCCGAAGAAGAAGTGATCACGCATCTTACTCAGGTCAAAGGGGTTGGCGTCTGGACGGCGCACATGTTCCTGATGTTCACCTTGCGGCATCCGGATATTCTGCCCGTTGGCGATTACGGTGTGCAGGCGGCCATCAAGAAGCACTACAAGAAGCGTAAGTGGCCTAAGCCCGCTGTGATGGCGAAGATCGCCAAGCCTTGGGCTCCTTATCGCTCGATTGCTTGCTGGTATCTTTGGAGGAGCCTGGACATTAAGACGGTCGAAAAATAATGTCAGGCGGCGCTTGATTGTACCTACAATGTTCCACGTGGAACACTTGTGCATGTATATCTGTACGTACATATCGGTACGTAAAACGACCGTGTAAGAAATACGTGCGCCGTTTATTGCCGCGCTTGGCGGGTTGCAAGTCATTGATAATGCTGAGGGTCGAGTGTGGTTAAATGGCCACATGCGGGTAATTATTACACTGTAATTATTACAATACTCACTATTTGGTGGCTAGTGAGTGCCGGCGGAAGTCACCCTTCCGCTGTCTCCTTGGCCTCGCTCGCGGCTTCGGCGGAACAGGGCAAGCTTTCTCGAAAGGCGCGAGAAGTGGCGCACCCGCGTGGCGCAGATCGCTACAGACTCCGGCCTTTGCCGGGATAGCCTGTACAAAGCCCTGAGTGCGGGCGCACATCCGCGCTTTGAAACCATCAATTCTGTGCTGCTCGCCCTGGGGGTGAAGATCGCTGTCGTTGTTAAACGTGGGCGTTAAGGCCGGGGTGACGGCATTCGGAAGGCAGGGCGGCACGCCACATCGTGGTTGACAGCGCGGGCCGTCGAAATTACTGTGAGACCAGATTCGACACGACCTATGGAGAACTAGCGCCCATGACCGGAATTCAGTTCATCACCGACGAAGCGGGCCGCAGGACGGCGGCCGTAATCGACCTCAAGAAGCACAAGGCGCTCTGGGAGGACATCGAGGACGTGCTGGTTTCGCGCTCGCGGCGGCATGAGAAACGCATCCCCCTTGCCAAAGTAAAGGCGGACCTCGTCAGGAGCGGAAAGTTCCGTGGCTAGGTCCAATCACGAGATTCGTGCCCTCCAAGTAATTTATGAGCACATCAAAGGCGGAAGGCTCCGTGGCTAGGTATGACGTCGCCTTGACGTCTATCTCACCAGCAGGCCACTTCTCGAAAAGCGCGAGAAGTGGCGCACCCGGCTTACGAAGTTGAGATCGTGGACTATCACTGAGGCATCAAGCGCTAAAGGGGCAGCCATGGCTAAGCGCGAGAAACTTCTTCCTCCCATCCATCCCGGCGAGATTCTGCGCGCGGACTTCATGGAACCGCTCGGCCTGAGCATGAATCGGCTGGCGCTCGATCTCCGCGTCCCGGTGACACGCATTGCCGAGATCGTCCACGAGCGCCGCGGCATAACTCCGGATACGGCATTGCGGCTGGCTCGGTACCTCAATACTAGCCCGGGCTTCTGGCTGAATCTTCAGTCCTCTTACGATCTAGAGGTGGCGCAAGACAAGCTCTCACGCATCATTGAACGGGAAGTCCGTCCGTCCACTTTCGCGGCGGCGAATGCTGCGTCCTGATCCATCGCGTTACAGCCCGGGGTGTTCGGCAATTCCCGCCTGGGGGCAAAGATCGCTGTCGTTGTTAAACGTGGGCGTTAGGCCGGCTTGACGGCATGGGGAAGGCAGGGCCGTCCGCCGCGGCAGAGAGAAGAGATGGGAGTCGCGGCGGGAATAGGAAGTCAAAGTCCCCGCCCTGTGTCTGCAAAGAACGCAGACACAAGGACGGGGCACCCTCGGAGTTGAAATGTGGGAAAGGGTGGGCCAGCCCCCAGGGCCGGCACGCGTGCGGAACCCACTCATCGCAAAGTGCGCGATGAGTGGGGCACCCGGCGGGTGGGCCACATCAAAGTGGAGAGTCTAGTGGGGGTTGTCTTTGAACGTTGGGGTTAACTAACTGGGGTGCGCCACTTCTCACGCTTTTTCAGAAGTGGCGCACGGCTAAATCAGGGTTTGCTTAAGAGATCGGAACGTTAGCGACGATGTCGGTATTTGATTGTGATCTGATCTGTTCGACTCAGTGAAGTTAAGATGGTGACAGCTTTTCCGTGGACAGTATAGATATCGGGAGGCTCTATTAATCCGTTGATAAGAACTTCCTCTGATCCGGAGATCGGAATATCCGAAAGAATGAAAGTTTCTTTATTCGTATCGGTCGCTTGGAACCATTGGACCTTGGGAAATTCCTCGTACCGGTAAGAACCGTACTCACCGCATAGCGCAAGTGCAAACGCCAACATTGCGACAGCATTCAACAATGTCGCTCTTCGAGACCATTTCTGCGCGACATATTCAATTCCTATCGCGAGACCCCAGCAAAGAATCGTGCCGACCTTGAGAAAGGCATTCATAATTCGTAGATTGTACCCCTCATCGGCGGGCGGGCCACATCAACGTGGAAGGTCTAACGCGGGTTTCCTTGACCGTTGAAGCTAGCTAATTGGGGGTACCCTCAAGACTGAAAGCGGGATGAGTGGCCGCCTGGCAACATCAGTGTTTTTGCGCGTCAACATAGGAGCGCAAAACCGCGTTCATGCGCGTGAGATGGCCTTCGCCTTGTCTCTTGAACCACTCGAACACGTCGCTGTCAATGCGCAGATGCACGGAGGTCTTGCCGCTCGGCATGACGACTCGGGCGCGTTTCCAGAAATCTTCGCCGACGGCCGGGGCTTCCGGCGCGTTGGCGCGCGTCTTACTTGCGCCGCGGGCGGATTTTCTTTTGATCGCGCTCAGCGAATATCTCACGGTAGTATTTTTCTGCGTCAATCTATAATACACATGTGTGTACACATCATCAAGAATCACGGCCGGTGCGCCACTTCTCACGCTTTTTGAGAGGCGGCCCGCGTCGCCGCCGACACCGCCGGGTGATGTACGCGAGGACTCGGTCGTCCCTCCGGGACTTGAATCATTTCTTCCACTTTCCCAGCGCTGAAGCGCTGGGCTAAGTTCGTTCGCCCCTCCGGGGCTGGACTCTCACGCACTTCGTCCGCCGAATTGGACAAAAACTATCGTCCCTCCGGGGCTTGAATCATTTCCTCCACTTTTCCCCGCGCTGAAGCGCTGGGCTATCTCTCGGACGCCCCTCCGGGGCTCGATTCTCGGCGCAATAAAAAACCCTCTCTACCATCCGAGAGGGTTTGCGAACTGGTGGGAGAAATTTATGCCGCGCGCACGACGTTGCCCGCCTGGAAGCCCTTGGGGCCTTTGAGCAGATCGAACTCGACCGTCTCGCCTTCGTTCAGCGAGCGGTAGCCGTTCTCCTGGATGGCGGAGAAATGCACGAACACATCCTCACCCGTGGAGCGCTGGATGAATCCGTATCCCTTCGCCCCGTTGAACCACTTCACAGTACCCTTCTCTCTCACAAAGAAACTCCTTTCCCCTCATCGCTAAGAATTATTCTTCCGTCGCTTGTCAATTTGCCCGATCCGGGCATCCCCTCGAAAACGACTTAAGAATTTTGTTGCTGGCGTTGCCGCGTGCGGGCGATACCGCACCAACAGAAACGGCTCCCCTGCATCTCGTCGAACAGTTGCCCGCGACGAAATGCGGAGAAGCCGCGAAGACGAAGGCGCGATTTCCGACTGCTTGCACAGAAACGTCAATCCTGCTACGCACTCGCCAACCGTGTCCGAGTGACGAGCAGAAGATAATAGCAGGAAGATTCGAGTTGGCAAGGGCGAAGTTGCGGAGAAGGAACGGAAAACCAACATGACCCGGACTCAATCAAAAGGCACGCTACTGGCGAGCCTCGACGGAAAGCCGTAAGTGTTTGATAATATTTGAGAAACCAGTGTCTTCACTTACTCCCATCGAACTTTCCGACAAGCAAGGCGCGGCTGAACTTCGCGCGGCTCCGGCCGAAGGCATCGTGCGCTCCACCTTGCGCTATATGCTCCGGACCGAGGTGCACACCTTTGCCTTCTCGGTTGCCGCCAATTCCATTCTTTCTTTTTTTCCGTTCTTGCTCTTGCTGATGACGCTGATCCGATATGTCTTTCATTCGCGGGTCATGTACAGTGTCGTCGAGAATCTGTTGCGCGATTATCTTCCAACCGGGCAGGAATTCGTGATCCGAAACTTGAATGCGCTGGTCGGTGAGCACCACCGGGCGCAAGTGTTTTCGCTGGCCATGCTGCTGATTACTTCCACCGGAATTTTTCTGCCGCTCGAAGTTGCGCTCAACCGCGTCTGGGGATTTCCCAACAACCGCTCTTACCTGGGAAATCAGTTGATGTCGCTCGGACTGGTGTTTGCCTGCGGGTCGCTCGCCCTGCTCTCGGTGGGATTGACCGCCGCCGGAAGCCTGGCCGTCTTGAAGAGTGCGCTGCACGGCTACGGCGCCTGGTATGTGGAACTGGGGGACTTTGTGATCATGAAGATCTGTTCGATCGCGGCCAGCATCGCCATCTTTTTCCTTGTCTACTGGCTGTTGCCGAACGGCAAGGTGCCGGCCCGGGCAGTCGTGCCGGCGGCGGTGCTTATGGGATTGCTCTCCGAGCTGCTCAAGCACCTTTATATCTTCGCCCTGCCCCGGCTGAATTTCGCCGAAGTGTATGGGCCGTTCGCCATCTCGGTCAGTCTGATGTTCTGGGCGTTCCTGTCGGGGATGCTGCTGCTGACGGGAGCTCATCTTTCGGCGCGAAAAATATTGCGGTCCTGAAACAGGCTGCAGCCATCCTCTGGTTCTGAGGTGCTGGCCGCGCCGCTCCCAATCGCCCTACTGCACCGTCACCTGGAGGTTCACCGACTTGACTCCCGCCGTCGAGGCCGTAATGGTGACCTTCCCCGCATTCGGGCCGGTTGTGTACTGCGCGGCGGCGGTTCCATTCGAACCGGTGACGACCGACGTCGCAACGAAAGTTCCGCCCGCGCCGTTATCGGTGAAGTTTACGGTCACTCCCGGCACTTCAAAACCTGTAGCATTGAACACCTTTACCACCAAAGGCGCTGTCAGCGGCGTGTTCGGCAGCGCCGTCTGATTGTTTCCGGAAACAGTGCTCATACGCACGGGAGGACCCACCGTACTGGTTTCGCTGAACAAAGCGCTGGTATAACCGGTGCTGCTGCACGTGATCGCCACTGTCCGTGCCTGGGCGGGGAGTTGATAACTGTACGTCACCGTTCCGGTCGCGTTCGTCGTCTGGGTTGCGCTGGGCGTGAACACGCCGCCCACTCCCCCGTCCTTGCAGGTCACAGATACGCCGGCCAGCGGCCCCGAACCGTAGGCAGAGGCAGTCGTGGCCACCACACTCAACGCTGTGGGCAAAACGGTTTTCTCCACACCTGTCTGGTTATTGCCGGTCACCACGGAGAGCGCGGGCAATAGCCCATAGACCTGCAGAGCGGTTGTTCCCCCGATATAGACCTTGCCATTGGAGATGGTTGGAGTTGCGAATCTTATAACGGGAAGCAAGTGGTCCCGCGACTGCAGCGCTTGCGTGCTGTCGTAGAACTCTTTCGCGAGGTTGGTGGGATCGAAGGCGAACAGGGCCGGGTTCGTGTGCCGTATCGCCCAAAGGATTCCACTGCTGTTCCCGTTCGCGGTAATTGAGGTAGAAGCCGGACCAGCGCCGCCGAAGGCCATGGTGGTTTGGGAAACCGGCTGCTGCGTGAGCAGTCCGTTGACCAAAGCGAACTGCTTGATGTAGTCCAGTTCGCCGGCCACATACACGCTGCTGTTCCAGTACGTAGGCACGCCGGTAAGTTCGTTGACCACGGCCTCGGGAATGGACTGGATGACGTCGTCGTCATCCGAGGAGTACTCCCCCAGGTCATCGCGGTTGACCAGGTAGAGAGTGCCCTGCTTCCCTCCCGCAACCAGTTCGTGGGGGAAGAGGCCGGGCTGGTCGGGCAGAATAAGCGGACCCGCGGAACCCAGATCCAGGTCCTGTTGCGAGAGTTGCAGTTGGTTATAAGGCGTGAAGTAGTCCAGCACGCTCAGGACGTTTCCGATCCATCCCATCTTGAGCACGCTGTCGCCATAGTCGTTAGCTCCCGTGGGCCCGTCATACGTCCCGTTGGCGGTGACCACGTAAATGTAACCGTCCTCGTCCGCCGCCGGACCACTCCCGCCTTGCCAGATCGAAGCGCGAGCCCCACCGGGAGTCACCAGGAAAGCGGATTCCTGGTGCAGCGTTTGGGAGTTGTAGGCAAAGAGCCAGCCGTTGTAGGCGTATTCGTCGCAACCGTTTCCGCCAAATCCAATGTAGAGCACACCGTTCTGCAGAAGCAGCGCCGGACGCTGCATTTGAAAGACTGGGTTGAAAGTTCCCGATCCGTTGGTGGACGGCGCCGTGCCCGTAATGACCATTGGCCCATCCAACAGTTCGTTGCCCGAAGCGACGTCCAGGGCATGAAGACTGAAGTTGCGCACTGCGCTGCTTCCTGTCCCGGTCACCGTCTTGGCCACGATGTAAAGCGTGGTCACGCCCGGATCGATCGCCGGCGTGCCCATGATCCCGATTTGGGTGTAGTGCGTCCCGGTGCAACCATAGTCGGCGATCGGATCGGGCGTCCCGCCATCGTTGAGGCTCACCGACCATAAGGGAGAAGCGTTGTTGCCCTGCGCGCTGTCAGCATCGAATGCATACACGCTGTTGTTCTGCGTTGCGACGTAAACCACATTGTGCACATTGCCGTCGTTCATCAAAACCTGACTGGCATAAAGCGGTTGTCCGACGATGATGCCGTCGACACTCTGCGTGAAAAGCTTTCCGAAACTGCTCACCGTGACGTTCGCCGGCGTCAGCCGGGTCTCATTCGGATTCAGGCCCGAGCGCGTGTTGTCGTTGTGCTGCGTTAAAACATTGTTCTGACCCCAGGCCAGGGAAACTCCCAGACAGAGCGCGAACAAAATAACGGCCAACCTTGAAATCGGCTGTGGGCAGGCCATCCGGCTTGCTACTCGATGATTCCTAGTTTCAGCATTATGATTTTGCAACCCGGAAGAGACAGCTTGGATGGGCATGGAACCTTCCCTCACCACATGGAAAGATGGCCAGCAAAAATCGCACGAAACAAATTTCAAGATTTGTACGCGCACTTTTTTACAGCAATCAGTGCAGTTGACCCCAGAGCAGATTTCTGAGGAGTAGGTGGCCCTACGAACAGAACGCATTTCCCCATATCTGCAGCCGAACGACAACCACCAAAGTCGGTGTTGCACTTGATTTCGGGTGGCGCTGCGGTTTCCCGCTGCGATAATTGCCCAGCCTCCAAATTACTTCTTCAATTCCTGCACCGCACGGTAAGCCTGATCGATGGCGCAGTCGAGGTAAGCGTATGCGTCCGCATCCGAGTTCGCGATCGCCAGCCGGCCAAACGGTTTGCGCGCCACCTGGCACGGGGTCTCGCCGCCTTCCAGCCAGAACTGGTCGAACAGCGAATTGTATTCATAGGCGTAGCCGTGCGGCCAGCGGTTGACCGTGATTTCAAGAATGTCGCGCGCCGGGTCGAATCCGCCCGGACCCAGCATGCGCAACAGTTGCTCGCGAATGCGGCGCTCGTAAGTTTCGAACGTCGTGCTATAGAGCTCGATGCGTCCCAGCTTATGCTGCTCGCGCGCCGGACGCCCCGGCTCGCAGGCCGCCTTCATCATGTGCACCACGATCGGCTCGTCCGGCTTTTTCGTACATTCGTAGCCGCCGATGCTCACCGGAATATCCAGGTTCACGCCGGTGTGGTACATGCCGGGGGCGTAAATCGAGCTCGCGCCCAGCTTCTGGAAGGCGCTCCAGTTGCGCACCAGCACGTTGTTGTAGAGCAGCGGAACTTTCTGCGCCGAAGCCAGCGCTCGTTTCTGCGCCTCGGGCAGTTCCTGCGCTATGTACGGAATCACCACGTGCCAGCACGCCAGAATGCAGGTTGCGGCGCGCACCGTCTTGAGCTTGTTCCCGGTAAAGTAGCTGACTTCCACTTCCTTCGCGGAGGCGGGATCGCCCCGGTGGTTCACTTTGACCACGGTGCTGTTCAGCCGGATGCGCATCGCGGAAGACGGCTCGTCGAGTTTTGCGTAATCGGCCTTGGCCAGCACAACATCGGTGGCCGAGTTTCCCGGAAGCGCCGCCGGGATCAGTTTGCGCACCAGCAACCGGGCGATGGTGGCCGCGCCGTCGGGATAGTGAAAGAAATATTTCTCCGCTTCGTCGTTGTGAATGCAGTCGCGGTTCATGCCCTTGCCGGGCGTGGGATCGAGTTTGAGGCCGTTGAATCCCGGCAATTGCAGGCTCCACGCGTCTTGCGCGGCGACCGCATCGATGCCCACGCCGAACAGCGGGTGCGGGAAGGCCTGCAACAACTTCACAATTTCGTCGCTCATCCCGGCCGTGCCGGTCAGGTATTTCGCATAGCTCATGCGCGCCAGGCGCGCCTTCTTTTCATCGGAACTGAGGCCGGGGAAATAATCTTTATCCCCAGTCAGCAGACGCTGGAAATCTTGCTTGGCTTTCGCCGAAAGCGGAGCTTCTTTCAGAAACTCTTCCAAGCCCCATTTGTCCTCATCGCCGAGGCCGCTCTCATCTTCTCCGGTATGCACCGCGTTCACCACCAGCTTGTCGGTCCCAAACGTTTCCTGGTCGAAGAAAATGCGCGGCTTCATGCCCAACGAACGGTAGAGATCTTTGCTGACATATTTGCGATACGAAGGCACATCAATCCCGAGCTCTTCGATCAGAGACTTGGCGACGGCGCTATAGGGTGCGGGGCTTTCAATGGAATACGTGCCGCCGAATCCCAAAATCGTGCGGCCGCCCGTGCGGAATTCGTTGCGCTTGGCGTGGCCGCCGAAGTCATCGTGGTTCTCGAGAATCAGGACGCGCGCTTTGTCGCCGGCGGCCTTGCGGAAATAGTGCGCCGCGGCCAGTCCGCTAAACCCTCCGCCGACGACGACCAGATCGTAGGATTCGCCCGTGTCCACGGCCTTGGGAGCACTGTCCCAAAAAGCGTGGTCTTTGACTTTGTGCATGGCTTCGAACGAGCCGGCGTGGTCGCCGCGCAGGCCGGTCTTGGCGGGAGGACAGTAACCTGGGACGTTCTGGGCTTCGGATTGCAGATCGGCGGCTGCCGCCGCCCACATTTCAGGAGGAACGACGCCATGAACGGCTGCCGCTCCCACCGTGAGCGCGACTCCGTTCAGAAAATCCCGGCGCGTGATCCTCGCACCCATCCCCAGTGCCCGATCCCGCTCTTTTTTCACGTGCGATGACACAAGTTCGTCTGACAAAATGCCCTCTGGCGAGGCAGTGTATCACTCCACCCGTAGAGACGCGGCTTGCCGCGTCTCCGCAAACGGGGCAAGCCCCGTCTCCACAAGCGGAAGAACTTACGCTGATGCAAGCCCGGCACTATCCGATTTTGATCGCCGAATCCGGCGCCTGGAAGGCCACCTTGTGAGTACCGTCGCAGAAAGGCCGGTTGGCGGAAGCGCCGCAACGGCAGAGGGAAAAAACCGCTTTGCCCGTCAGATCGTACTTGTTGCCATCGGCGTCCACCATTTCAACAACGCCGTTGGGATCGTCTACGCGCAAAGGACCGTTCTTGCGCACCGTAATCGTGACTTGTGCCATGGGAAACTCCGCTGAAAATGG
>Ga0224558_1000231_pt1 | contig 66583 bp, 59 predicted proteins | sample 714S32024metaG_FD_180682 | JGI IMG/M metagenome (GOLD analysis project Ga0224558, IMG submission 180682) | Peat soil microbial communities from Stordalen Mire, Sweden - 717 S3 20-24 | ecosystem: Environmental > Terrestrial > Soil > Wetlands > Peat | place: Sweden: Norrbotten County, Stordalen... | reverse complement strand
ACTCCGTTGAGGAGAACGACCTCATGCGCACACGGCAACTCAAGCCTACCAATTTTCATCCGCCGTTGTGCCCCTGCGGCCATCAATAACTCATACCAGTTTCTCTCACCTCAACTGGTACAAAAGGTGCCGGGCACTCCAATCTGGCGAGCGTCTGGGGTGGTGGGGGGAGGCTCTCGGACCTGTGCTCTGTGCGGAGTGAGCGCAAACGACACTCCCGCGCCGCGCTTATTGACTCAAAAACGGCGAATCTGAAAGTTGATTTTGAGAAAACTTTGAGAAATTGATATTTTCTATGCTGTTTCTATCATCGCCAAACACCCCTAAATCCTTTGGAATGAATGGTAGGCACGACTGGATTCGAACCAGCGACCTCTTCCGTGTCAAGGAAGCGCTCTAACCAACTGAGCTACGCGCCTGAAAGCAACTTGGACTAGTCTATCAGGATTGGAGCGACGGGGGAAGTCTCTTGTCCAACACAAGATGAGCCAAACTACGGGGTCAGCTGCCGCCGCAAAGGCTTCTTTCCCGCTAACCGCTTTCTTGCCGCAAACCACATTTTTGCCGAATCCTGGAGCGGCGGGCGCCCAGCTTCACTTGCCCTTGAGCGCCGCGGCGATCTGGCGGCCGTGCAAGCGGCCATTTTCGATGAAAATCTCGTTGGTGCGCGCGCCGGCCACGATCACTCCGGCCAGGAAAATGCCAGCGACATTGCTCTCCAGCGTCTCCGGGTCGCAGACCGGCAGACGGTCCTCGCCCTCGAAGCGTATGCCCAGCGCCTCCAGGAACTCGAAGTCGGGGTGGTAGCCGGTCATGGCGAAGACAAAATCGTTTTTGACGGTGATGCGCCCCTGGGGCGTCGCAATCACCACCGTGTCGGGGTTGATTTCGACCACTTGGGAGTTGAAGTACGCCTTTACGTCGCGGTTCTTGATGCGGTTTTCGATGTCCGGCTTGATCCAGTACTTCACGTGGCTGTGCATCCCCGCGTCGCGATGCACCAGCGTGACCCGCGCGCCGCTGCGCCACAGCTCCAGAGCCGCGATGGCCGCCGAGTTCTTGCCGCCGATGACCACGACGTCCATCCCGCAGAAGGGGTGGGGGTCGAAGTAGTAGTGGTGGACCTTGCTCAGGCTTTCGCCGGGAATGTGCAGGTAGTTGGGCCGGTCGTAGTAGCCGGTGGCGATGGCCAGCTTGCGCGCCTGAAGCTCGCCGGAGCGGCCGAAGCGGTCCACGGTGCGCACCGTGAAGGCGCCATCCGCGCCTTCGATCCGCTCCACGCGCAGATACTGGCGCACGTCCAATTTATAGTAGGCCGCGACCAGGCGGTAATACTGGAGCGCCTCGTTGCGGGTGGGCTTGGGGTTGGGGCTGGGGAAGGGAATGTCGCCAATCTCGAGCAGCTCCGAGGTGGTGAAAAAGGTCATATGCGAGGGGTAGTGAAACAGCGAGTTGCAGATGCAGCCCTTGTCCACGATCACGGCGCGCAAGCCGGCCCTCTCTGCCTCGATGGCGCAGGACAGGCCGGTCGGTCCGGCGCCCACCACTAGCAGGTCGAAAATTTCATCCTGTATGGCCGGCGTTTGCTCAGTCGCGTCGCTCATGGCTCTAGATTATTGCATCGCAGCGGGTTTCGACGAGCGCTGCGGAGAGAGTTTTTCGAGCAAAATCAGGGAGGCGGCACATTCTCAAACCATTGGCCGCGATGGGTGCGCGGCTGACGCTCACCGAGGGCCACGCACCATTGCCGTGTGCCCCAGGTCCCGCTTTTGGAACCTGGGAGATCACGAATTCACACGGTCGCAGCCCTAGCTGATTTCCATCACGTCGCTGGCCGCGTCGGCGGCGGCCGTGGCCAGTTCCATCAGCTTTTTCGCCACGGCGTAGAACTCGGCCGCCTGCGGGTTCTGGGGCCCGGCCACGGCGACGGGCAGCCCGTGGTCGCCGCCCTCGCGGATGGCGGGAATCAGCTCAATCGATCCCAGGAAGGGAATGTTGAACTGCTTTGCAGTGCGCTCGACGCCTCCCTTGGAGAAGATGTCGATCTCCTGGTGGCAGTGCGGGCAGGTGAAGAAGCTCATGTTCTCGACGATGCCCAGCACCTGGACGTCCACCTCGGCGAACATTCCCAGGGCCTTGCGCGCGTCCTGCAGGGAGACGTCGCTGGGCGTGGAGACGACCACGGCGCCGGTCAGCGGCACGGACTGGACCAGCGAAAGAACCACGTCGCCGGTGCCCGGAGGCAGATCGACGATCAGGTAGTCCAGCTCGCCCCACGCCACCTGCTGCAGAAACTGCTGGATGACCTTGTGGAGCATCGGTCCGCGCATCACCAGCGGCTTGTCGCCGGGGGAGAGGTAGCCGACGGAGATGGTTTTAACGCCGTGCGTCAGGTTGGGTTCGATCATGTTGTTCTCGCCCAGGGCCGGCAACTGCGTCGAGCCCATCATCAGCGGCACGTTGGGGCCAAAGACGTCGGCGTCGAGCAGGCCCACGCGCTGACCCAACTGCGCGAGCGCAATGGCCAGGTTGACGGCGACCGTGGTTTTACCGACGCCGCCCTTGCCGGAACCGACCGCGATGATCTTGGAAACCCCGGGCAGAGCCGTGGGCGAGGGCTTGGCAGATGAATGAGCCATAGTGTCAGATTGCTCCTTTTTTCGTTTTCGAAATTCCATTGGTTCAGAGATGCGTTAGAGGTGCATTTCAATTCAATTAAGAGTTGAGATTGGAGGCGTCGTCCGGCGTGGCGGCGGCCAATCGCGCCTTGCGCCGTGCGTTCTCCGCCTCGCGGTGCTGGCGCCGCAGCAGGGCGTCGGCGTAGCGGCGTTTTTCGTCGGCGGTTTCCGGCAATAAGGCCGGTACGCGCAGCGGCCGGCCATTCTGATCGATGGCCACAAAAACCAGGTAGGCGCTGGCCACGTGCTGCATCTTGCCGGTCAGCGTGTTCTCCGCCCACGCCGTCACGCCCACCTCCATCGAGGTGGAAAAGGCGCGGTTGACGCTGGACTTGAGAATCAACAGGTCGCCGATGTTGGCCGGGTTGATGAAATCGATGTGGTCCATGGCTGCGGTGACGACGTGGGTGCGTGAGTGCCGGTAGGCGGCCATGGCGCCAGTCAGATCGATGAAGTGCATCAGCCGCCCGCCCAGCAGGTTGCCCAGGGTGTTGGTGTCGTTGGGCAGGATCAGCTCGGTCATCGCCGACTGGGTGCTGGCCACGGTGCGCGCGGCGGGGTGGGTTTCCGTGGAACTCATTGCGGGTCTGCTCCGTCTTCTGGCCTGGTTGCTGTTTCCTGGGTTGATTCCTGGTGGCCCCTGGTCCGCCTCTCGGCTTCGTCTGCCGCCGGGTACAATGAAGCTGGCGGCGGCCGGTCTGAAGGGGTGTACACCTCCAGTTTCGGCAATCGGCCTCAATTACGCAAATCCACCTGGGCGCTGCTGGGCCCGATGCGAGCAAAATGGACAAGATTCAAGCTCTGAAAGAGATTCTGGCGCAGGACCCGAACAACAATTTCGCCCGCTACGGGCTGGCCGTGGAGCTGGCCAACCGTGGCGAGACGGCCGCGGCGCTGGCCGAGTTTGACGCTCTGCTGGCCAAGGAGCCCGGCTACACGGCCGGCTACTCGATGGCCGCGCAGACGCTGGCCGCCGCGGGCCGCATCCCAGAGGCCATCGAGCGCTTCAAGGCCGGCATCAGTTGCGCCACGCAGAGCGGCAATCACCATGCAGCCAGCCAGATGCAGATCCTGCTCGACGAACTGGACCGGTAGAGCGGTTTTCCCGGAACCCGTGGCGTTTTCCGTTCGCGCGGGCTGCATTTCCGGTCGCATCGAAGCTCTGGAAAAGCGTTTCTGGCCAGCGCCGTCAGAGGCTTCCAACCGCGCGAATGCGGCTGAAAAGTGGCCTTTCCTTGCTGAAAATGGCCTCTTTTGCCAGGCAAATGTTACTCTGGCGCGAGGTTTTGCCTCATCCTGGCTTCAGGTTTTGCCCCGTTTCCGCTCCCATCGCGTCTATACTACTACCATGCCGAAGTATTCAATTGTTGTTCCTTTTCACAATGAAGAGGAGAACGTGACCATCCTGTACGCGCGCCTGAAACAGGTGATGGAGCAGGTGGGCGAGAGTTTTGAGCTGGTGCTGGTCGATGATGGCTCCAACGACCGCACCTACAAGCTGATGGAAGAGATAGCCGCCGTCGATAGTCGCGTGCTGGTCATCAAGCTGCGCCGCAACTTCGGGCAGACCTCGGCCTTGGCCGCCGGCTTCGACCACGCCTCGGGCGAGTTCATCTTGGCCATGGACGGCGACCTGCAGCACGATCCCAACGAGATTCCCAGCTTCCTGGAAAAGCTCGATGAGGGCTACGACGTGGTCTCGGGCTGGCGCAAGGAGCGCATCGACAACTTCATCATGCGCCGCATTCCCTCGCGCTGCGCCAACTGGCTGATGGCCAAGCTCTCCGGCGTGGACATCCACGACTTTGGCACCACCTTCAAGGCCTATCGCCGCGAGGTGATCCACAACATTCCGCTCTACGGCGAGATGCACCGCTTCATTCCCGCGCTGGCCGCCTGGTACGGTGCCTCGATCTGCGAGATTCCCATCAAAAATGTGCATCGCGAGCGGGGCAAGAGCCACTACGGCATCGGGCGCACCTTCCGCGTCTTCTTCGATCTGCTGACCATTCGCTTTCTGCTCAAGTACATGAGCCGCCCGCTGCACTTTTTCGGCAGCATTGGCGCGCTGGGCATCATGGCGGGCAGCTTCTTCTCGGCCATTCTGCTGGGGGTGAAGATCATGCACCCGCACCAGAATGTGATGGACCAGCACGGGCCGCTGTTTGTGATCGCCGGCGTGCTGATCCTGGCCGGAATTCAGTTGCTGGCCATCGGCCTGCTGGGCGAACTGTCGGTGCGCCACTACTACACCAGCGAGCACCCCGCGCCCTACACCATCGACCGCATCGTGCGCCTGCACGCGCCGGAAGAGCCGAGCCTGCTGTCGGAAGGGTAAAAACCGGGATCAGGGTTCAGGGTTCAGGGTTCAGGGTTCAGGGATCAGAAAAACATCAAGCCCCGTCCGGCATTGCCTGGGCGGGGCTTGGTGCGTTTTGGAGCTGCGTGCCGCGTCTCGTGTTTGCCGCTGCACGCAGCGCAGCCCCTTGCACTGGCCCAGCCTCAAGGTTCATCCTGAACCTGCGATGAAAGCCATTCACATTCACGAGACGGGCGGGCCGGAGGTTCTCCGGCTGGCCGAGTTGCCCATTCCCCAGCCGGGACCGGGGCAGGTGTTGATCCGCGTGGAAGCTGTCGGGGTCAACTTCATCGAGATTTACTTCCGCAAAGGCGTCTACAAGGCGGCGCTGCCGCTTACGCCGGGCAGCGAGGCCGCGGGTACGGTCGAGGCGCTGGGGCCGGGCGTGACGGAGTTTGCCGCTGGCGACCGGGTGGCCTCGGTCAGTGTGCTGGGAAGCTATGCCGAGTACGCGCTGGTTCCGGCCACGCAACTGGTGAATGTTCCAGAGGGGTTGACGCCGGAGCAGGCCGCGGCCACCATGCTCCAGGGCATGACGGCGCACTACCTTTCCCATTCCACCTTTCCGCTGAAGGCTGGCGACACGGCGCTGGTTCACGCCGGGGCCGGCGGCGTAGGCCTGCTGCTGACGCAGATGGCCTCGCGGCTGGGAGCGCGCGTGATTTCGACGGTTTCCACGCCGGCCAAAGCCGAACTCGCGCGCGCGGCGGGTGCCTCGGAGGTGATCCTCTACACCGAGCAGGACTTCGTGGCGGAGGTCAAGCGGCTGACCGGCAACAAGGGCGTGGACGTGGTCTACGACTCGGTGGGAAAAACCACCTTCGAGGGCAGCTTGAACTGCCTCCGGCCGCGCGGGCTGCTGGTTTTGTTTGGCGCTTCGAGCGGGCCTGTTCCGCCCTTCGATCTGATTCAGCTCAGCAGCAAGGGTTCGCTCTTCGTCACCCGTCCCACGCTGGCGCATTACGTGGCCACGCGGGCGGAGTTGGAGGGTCGCTCGGGCGATGTGCTGGGCTGGGTCGCCAGCGGTGAACTCAAGCTGCGGACAGAGTTTGTCTATCCGCTGGCCGAGGCCGCGCGGGCGCAGACCGATCTGGAAGCGCGCCAGACGACGGGGAAGATTCTGCTGAAGCCATGAAAGCAGCTTCTAGCTGCTAGCTCCTAGCCTCTAGCTTTTCGCGGGCAGGCCTACTTCTTGAGTTTGCTGACAGAATCTGCCCGGTACTGATGAGCTAGCAGCTAGAAGCTCAAAAGAGACGGGGGAAACCTCCAACCCCTGGGGAAGGAAGACCATGAACAAGATTTCGATTGCCGCCGAAGACCGGGTCTTCGTGCTGACCGGAGCGGGCATCAGCGCCGAGAGCGGATTGCCTACCTTTCGCGCCGAAGACGGCCTGTGGGCCGGGCACCGTGTCGAGGATGTGTGTACGCCGGAGGCCTGGGAGCGCAATCCCTGGCGGGTGTGGGAGTTCTACTCGGCGCGCCGGGCGGCGGGCGCCAAGGCCGAGCCGAATCCCGCACACACGGCGCTGGCCGAGCTGGAACGGCAACTGGGTGACCGCTTCTTTCTCTGTACGCAGAATGTGGACGACCTGCACGAGCGGGCCGGCTCACGGCGGCTGGTGCACATGCACGGCGAACTCTCCAAGGCGCATTGCGAGCGGGAGTGCGGCCGTCCGCCGGTCGAGGATCATGCCATTTATCGCTCTCTGGCCGAGGTGGGCCGCTGCCCGTGCGGCGGACGAATGCGCCCCCACATTGTCTTTTTTGGCGAGATTCCGCTGGAGATGGAGCGCATTCAGGCAGAGATTGCCAAGGCCACGCTGACGCTGGTGGTGGGCACCTCGGGATCGGTCTATCCGGCGGCCAATTTTGTCCACTGGGCGCGGCTTGCAGGGGCGCGCACCGCCTACGTGGGACCGGAGAGGCCTCTGAACGCCTCGGCCTTTACGCACGTGGTCGTGGGCAAGGCAGGAGAGGTCTTGCCAGGGCTCTTTCAGCTTGGATAGGCCGCACCTTATCCTTTCGGCAAACAAAAAACACTCATTGAGAAGCCTGATTTTCTTTTCTTCAGTGAACAAAAGCGGAAATAATCTGCAAATCTCACGGCCAAATGCGCTCGGCTCCGAAGCAAAAATGGAAGGTCCAGGCCGCTTCTGGAACGGATGCCGCGCGCGGAGTGGCCGCAGGCGCCTCTGCCGGTCTTCGGCGCGCGCCGCTCAGGTATGATCGGGTTATAGCATTTTCGGAATACATATAGACTTTTTGAGAGCCGTGAATGGTGGCTTTTTCTCGAGAAAAAAGCCACTTGAGTATGTGCTTTCGGTCTACGCTAATTCCGAAAATGCTCTATCGTCAGCTTTCATCCATGCTCCAAAGGAGATGCAAGTGTTCGAAGTGAATGAGTCCCTATCGCCCAGTCAGATTTCCGCTCAGGCCGCGCAGGAGTCCCGCGCCGAAGCCCGCCGCCTCCGGCGCCCGCTGCGCGTCGCCCTTTTTGGTTTTGGGACGGTGGGCAGCTCGGTGGCGCGGATTCTGGTCGAGTCCCGGCCCGCGGGACTGGAGCTGACACACATCTTCAACCGGAATGTGGCGCGCAAGCGCGTGGATTGGGTTCCGGCGAGCGTGACGTGGAGCGAGGACGCCGACGCGGTGCTGGCCGCGGATGTGGACATAGTGGTGGAGTTGGCCGGCGGCCTCGATCCGGCTGGAGGTTGGGTGCGCCGGGCGCTCGGCGCGGGCAAAAGCGTGGTCACCGCCAACAAGAAGCTGATTGCCTTCCAGGGCGTGGAACTGGAGCGGCTGGCCGCCTCTGGAGGTGGCCATCTGAAGTACGGCGCCGCGGTGGCCGGCGGCATTCCCGTGATCCCGGGGCTCGAGCAGGGGCTGGCCGGCGATCGCATCGAGCGCATCGAAGGCATTTTGAACGGCACCTGCAACTTCATTCTGAGCAAGATGGAGGAGGGCTCCGAGTACGCGCCGGTGCTGGCCGAGGCGCAGGCCAAAGGCTTTGCCGAGGCCGATCCGACCGAGGATGTGGGCGGCTTTGACGCGCGCGCCAAGCTGGCCATTCTGATGCGGCTGGCGCTGCGCGTCTCCGTGAATCCGGAGGAGATTGTGCCCCAGCCGATTACCGCCATCACCGCCGTGGATTTCAGCTACGCGCGGGATCTGGGCTGCACCATCCGGCAGGTGGCGCGGGCCGAGCGGGCCGGGGGGAAGGTCGCGGCCACGGTGGGGCCGACGCTGGTGGCGCTGCGTTCGCCGCTGGCCTGGTCGCGGGGCACGGAGAATATGGTGATCTTCACCGGCCACTACGGCGGGGATGTGGTTTTTTCCGGTCACGGCGCCGGCGGCCATCCCACGGCGGTGGCGGTGGTCAGCGACCTGCTGGCCCTGGCGCACGGCTCGCGGCGGGTCGAACTGCCGTCAACTCCAGCCGAGGTGGGAGCCGAATTCGAGGTTCCGCACTACATCCGTTTTCTGGTCAAAGACCGGCCGGGCATTGTTGCCGATATTACCGGGGCACTGGCCAGGGAGCACATCAACATTCGCGCCATCGTGCAGACGCCGGGCTACCCAGAGCACGCGCTGCCGTTTGTGGTCACCGTCGAGCCGTGCAAGTCCTCGGTGCTCAAGCGCGCTCTGAAGAGCATTCCCGGCAAGGATTATTTGCTGGAAGAACCGCTGGATTTGCAGATTCTAGAATAGCAAGTCAAGGAATTCAGCGAAAGTGCTTCCCCTTTCTCGGCAGGCTCAATCCTGCGGAGAGAGGGGAAGTGCAAGTTTGCCCGGCAACTCCCAACCCTACCCGGCTCCAACTCACCTGAAACCTGCCAGCCGAGCGGGTTGAAAGCTCCGCTCAGTGCAACGGTGGAACGAAGTCTTTGGGCTCGGCTGATCCCTCGCTAAAGAAGAACTTTTCCATCTCCTCGACCAGGAACTGCTGCGCCTCCGGGGTCCAGGGCTGTAGCCGGTACTCGTTCAACAGCATTTTTTGCCGCTCGACCCACTCCTTCCAGGCCGCCTTCGAGACGTTCTGGTAAATCTTCTGGCCAAACTCCGAGTCAAATGGGGGCTCTTCAAGGCCCTCCAACTCCTTCTGATTGCGAACGCAAAAAACCATATGCGCCATCGTGTACGCTCCTTGCGCCATTGTATCGAAAACCAGCCGGAGGTGGTCGCCGGGAACATGCGGCGGCGGGCAAACTGCCGGATTCACAGGGATTTCGCTTGACAAACGCGCAAGAACAGGCTTTTCTGGTTTTGCTTGAGCTGACGCGTATCTTGCGTGTTCGCGGCCCTGCTCTCTTTCATTCTTCCAGCCGGAGTGTAGGGCCCTCATCCTCACTCCCCATCGCAACGCAAAGGAGCTACCGTGTCCGAAGAAACTCCGTCCAACCCGATCCAGTCCCAACCCTCCCCAGCGGGACTCAGTGACAACGCCGCGGGCGCACTGGCCTACTTTACGATCATTCCGGCGATCATCTTTCTGCTGATGGCGCCCTACAACCAGAAACCCTTCATTCGCTTTCACGCCTGGCAGTCGATTCTGCTCACCGTGGCGGCCATCGTCATCGACATTGTCCTCGGGATCGTGCTGGGGATCGCCATGCTCCTTCTTCCGTTCTTTTTGCACATGCTTATCTGGCGGCTGATCGAACTGGCCTGGCTGGCGATCTGGCTTGTTTGTATCTTCAACGCCTTCAACGGCAAACGCTTCAAGCTGCCGGTAATTGGCAATCTGGCCGAGAAGCAGGCCGGAGCCTAGGGCCTTAGAACATTAACGCGAGACGGCGCCGCGGGCCGGAAGGTTTCAGCGCCGCCGACCCTTTTTGCCCAGTTTATTTCTGCCTTTGAAGGAACGCCCCGGTGCGGAGGTGGCCTTCTTTTTCTTGGCTTTGGGGTGGGATTTGGCGGCTTGTTTGCCGGTCAGCGGAATGCCTTCTTCGACAATCGAGAATTGCAGCTTGCGTTCAGCCGCCAGGATGCGGTCCAGAATTACGTTGACCCGGTCGCCGGCGCGGAAGCGGCGGCCGGTGCGCTCGCCGATGATTTCGTGAGTGTTCTCGCGCCAGGTATAGCGGTCGTCGCGGAGCGAATCGATGGGCACCAGCCCCTCGACAAACAGGTCGGTCAACTCGACAAAGAGGCCGTACTTTGCAGGGTTCAGCACCAGCGCGGCGAACTCCTCGCCCACCCGGTCCCGCATGAAGCGAACCTTTTTCCACTCGACCAGTTCGCGCTCGGCCTCGGCGGCGCGGCGCTCGGTCAGGCTGGTTTCTTCGGCGATCTGGGCCAACTCAGCCTCGGAGATAGGCGGCTCGGCGGGGAAGTTGACTCCCACCCTAGCCGCAAAAACAAAAGCGCGGCGAGGGTGGGGCACTCGCGTCCCGGCTGGCAGCCCCTCATTGGGGTGAACCCAGGGCGAGTTGTGGCGGTCCTCGGCCACCACGCCCTCACCGCTGACGCCCTCGCGAAGCAGGGCCTTGGCGATGCGATGAACGATCAGATCGGGGTAGCGGCGAATCGGCGAGGTAAAGTGCGTGTAAGTCGGCGCCGCCAGGGCAAAGTGGCCTTCGTTGCTCTCCGAGTAGCGCGCCTGCTTGAGCGAGCGCAGCATCAAGTAGCTCAGAATCCGCTCCTCCGGCTTACCCTCGATGCGGGCGGCCAGCTTTTGGTACATCCGCGGCGTGACCGGCATCTCCTCGGCAACCTCATGGGTGCGAACGCTGCGGCCGGTGCGCTGGGCGTCGCGGCGGTCACTTTTCATTTGCAGGCGCTTGACCGGCAACGCGCCCAGGCCGAGCGTGTAGCCGAAGCTGGCCGCCAGTTCCTCGAACTCGACCACGCGGCGCGGATCCGGCTTTTCATGGATTCTGTAGAGCGAGGGCACACCCAGGTCTTCCAGCCAGGTGGCCACGCACTCATTCGCGCCCAGCATGAACTCCTCGATCAGCCGGTTGGCCCAGGTGCGCTCGGACTTGGTCACGCTGCGCATCTGGCCCTGCTCGTCGAACTCGATGACCGGCTCGGGCAGGTCAAAATCGATCGAGCCCCGCTGATCGCGCCGCTGGTTCATCAGCCCGGCCAGCCGCCTCATCCGCTCGAAATCCGGGACGAGAGCCGCGAAGCGCGCGCGAACCTCCGCATCGCCCTCCAGAATCGCGTGGACCTCGGTGTAGGTCATGCGCGCCACCGAGCGGATCACGCCTTCGACGATTTCGTAGCTGGTAATGCGCCCATCCGGGGCGAGTTGCATGATGCAGCTCAAAACCAGCCGGTCCTCGCCGGGACGCAGGCTGCAAATGTTGGTTGAAAGCTCCTGCGGCAGCATGGGGATCGCGCGATCGGGGAAGTAGACGCTGGTGCCCCTGAGGCGCGCTTCCAGATCGAGGTCCGTTCCGGCGCGCACATACTCGGCCACGTCGGCGATGTGGACCTGGAGTTCGTAACCTCCGTCCGCGCACTCGGTGACCAGGACCGCGTCGTCGAAATCCCGCGCTGTCTCGCCGTCGATAGTGACAATTGGAAGGCCGCGAAAATCTCGACGACTCGAAACCTCGGAGAGGTCCAGATGGGCCACGGCGCGCGCCTCGGCCAGTACATTTTCAGGAAAAATCCGCGGGAGTTGGTGCTTGCGGATCATCATCTCGACATCGACGCCGAAATCTTCTGGATCGCCCAGAACTTCGATTACCCGGCCCACCGCGGGCTTGATGGGCGTCGGCCAACTGGTGATCTCCACATCGACGATCAGGCCTTCGAGGTCGTCGTGGGTTGAGGCTGAGGCTGCTGCCGCTTTGCTTCCCAGCACGCGGTGTGGCGTGGCCGCTTCGCTTGCCGGGGGCAACTGCTGGCCCTCGGGGATCAGAATGGGCTGCGTCATGCGCTCGTCGAAGGGGACGACGGTGTGTCCCATTGCCCGGTCCGACCGTGAGTAATGGAAGACGCCGACCACGGTGGGGTTGCGCCGCTCGATGACACGCACGATCCGGCCCTGCCGGCGGCCATCGGCCTTGGGAGGCTCGACTTCGACCAGCACCTGATCGCCCTGCATGGCGCCGTTGATCTCGTTGGGAGGGATAAAAATGTCCTCTTGGACCCCACGAGCGGAGACCTGTCCGTGGGGGCCCCGGGCTTCCTGGCCCGAAGCCGATTTTGCCGCCTGCCGCGGGTTGGGCCGCACAAAACCATAGCCGTCGCGGTGCAGATCGAGCCGCCCGGCGCAGAGATTGTCGCGCGAGCCGCCCGCTCCCCCAAAACCGGAAATGGGCCGGGGAATGCTCCAGCTCTCCTTGTCCAGCTTCACCAGCGCGCCGCGCACCGTCAGCCGCGCCAGTTGCTCCAGCAGCAGGCGCCGCTCCCGTCCGCCGCCCAGGCCCAGCTCGCGCACCAATTGTTTGTATCCGGCCTTGCCGCCGGCCGAGCGACGAATGCGCTCCACCAATTCCCGATCGGTCATAGTTCAAGAGTAGGGCATCGGGGCCGCTTCGTTCGAACGCCCTTTATGGCGTAGATCGCGGTCAGGGCAGCCCATGCGGGCCGCCGCGTGGCCGGAGCGCCGTTTTGCCCTCCGCTTCCGCCTGCCCGCTGTTGATCCAGTTGGCTCCCCATCGTCAACCGCGTCCGCGGCTTTCGGTCATCCCCGGCGCGCTGCCGTAAAATAAAGCCAACGCGATTTTCCTGGCGGACCGTGAAGAGATAAGATTCTTGTTGTGGCCGCGCGTGGGTTGCCCGGGGCTAAAGAGCCCGGCAATCCTTGGATACATGCAGAGTTTTTGGGCTCACGGCAATGGCCCTCGCCTTGGAAAGCCCCGTCCTTTCAGGACAGAAAAGGAATCATTTTGAGCGCTATGTGGAAACCCAGCCAAACCGGACCGATTACTCCCAGCCCCAGCCTCAACCTAGAACCCTCCCGCCCCGTGCCGCCCGCTCCCGCCGTTGAAGCTGTCAGCCGCACACCGGTTTCAAACGGCGACCAGGCCACCATCGGCAAGGGTCTGTTCGTCAAGGGAGAGATCAGCGGCTCCGAGTCGCTGTTTATCGACGGCAAGGTCGAGGGCAGCATCAGCCTCCCCGGCAACCGCGTCACTGTGGGCCGTAACGGCCAGGTTGCCTCCAGCATCACCGCCCGCGAAATCGTCATTCTGGGCAAGGTGCGCGGCAACGTCATCGCCTCCGACCGGGTCGACATCCGCGCCGAGGGCGCTCTGACCGGCGACGTGACCGCGGCGCGCATCAGCATCGAGGATGGCGCCTTCTTCAAGGGCGGCATCGACATCAAGAAGCCCGACTCCAAACCCGACGCCAAGCCCGAGGCCAGGCTAGGAACCACAACCCCGGCCTCGGGCTCACCGGAGCCGTCCAAGCTGGCCTAGTTGTAGCCAGTTCTCAGGCTTCGCGCTGGCACAAACGCTCCTGCGCCGGCAGGGGCGTTTGTGCTTTCAGGGGGCCATAGCGGTTCTCCAATTGCTCTGCACCGAAACCACCGCCGCTGAGTGGCTTTTTCCTCACCGGGGCCCCGGCGACAGGTCTTCGTCGCTGGGGTGGTCTCCGGGGTCCCCGGCGACAGGTCTTCGTCGCTGGGGTGGAAGTAAAAGCCACCTTGCACAGAGTTGGCCAGTGTACGTGAATTGGAGAACCGCTCCAAATTGCGCGGGTGATTTCTCCAAATGGCAATAAATAGCCTCCGGCGGCAGAAAAAACCGAGGAATGAAGCGGAGACGGACGGAGAATTCTGTTCTGCAAACAATTTAAATTGAAATAGTTAGTTGGAAATGGCCGGAAAAGGTCAGGGAACTCTCTTATCCCAGCCCCAACCGATTCATCGCTACCCTGGGCAGCGCCGATCCGCTCTTTTCTAGCACCCATTTGGTCATCACCACCCAAAGCGCCGTCCCGGCCACCAGCACCGCCAGGTCGATCCAGCGGATCTGGCCGGGCATCGCCCTCAGGAGCACGCTGCCCAGCCACCGGAAGAGCAGCCCCACTCCCGCGCCGCTGACGATGGCGGCCAGCAGGCAGCGGCCCATCTCCGCATAGTCCAGGCTGGCCAAGGAGACCATGCGACGCTTGTGCAGCAGCAGGGCAATGGCTCCGGTCTGCAACGCGATTCCCACGTCGGAGGCGAGCGCCAGCCCCATCGCTCCGTGCCAGCGGTAGAGCGCGGCGTAAACGGGCAGCGAAGCCAGCGTCACCACCGTTCCGGCCGCCATGGGAAGAAAGGTGTTCCCGGCGGCATAAAAGGCGCGCGAATAAATCGCCTGCGCCGACCACAAAAACAAGGAGACGGAGAAGACGGCGAAGTAGGCGGCGCACTCCCGCGCGTCATTCAGCGAAAAACGTCCGCCCATGAAGAGCAACTCCACCAGCGGCGCGGCCAGGGCCACCATGGCCGAGGCGGCCAGCAACCCCAGCGAGGCCACGCGCGAGACCGAGTCGGCCACCCCGATGGCGAATTCATAGTGGCGCTTCCTGCTCCACAGGCTGGCGAAAAAAGGCATCGAGGCCGCGCCGGCCGCCTGGGCCAGCATGGCCATCGGAGCGGTGAAAAGCTGCTTGGCGTAGGTCATCAGCGTGACCGCGCCGCTGGTCTTGGAAGCAAAGTGGGCGATGATCCAACTGTCGGCGGTCACCAGCGAAACTCCGACGATCAGCGGAAGCGAAAGCCGCACCCACTCGCGCAAGCCCTCGTCGCGCCAGTCGAGGATGAACCGGTAGCGCGTGCCCGCCCGCCGGGCGAAGAACGCGTTCAGCAGAAACGGCCCCACCAGCGCTCCCGCCACCGTGCCGATGGCCAGCGAAGAGACGCCCAGCCGCTTGACCAGCAGGAGGCCGCCCACAATTGTACCAAGGTTGTAGATTAACGGCGCCACGGCCTGCACGCTGAACTGCTTGCGCACCAGGAGAACCGCGCCGAAGACTCCGCCGGCAAAGAAGAACAATTGCGCGGGCAGCAGAATGCGCGTCAGCCGCACGCAGAGTGCCGCTTTTTCCTGGTCAAAGCCGTCGAACCACCAATGGATGTACCACGGGGCCAGGATCTCCGCCAGCACGATGGCCGCGCCCAGCACCAGGTACATGGTGGTCAGAATCACCGACAGCGACCGCCGTCCCTCCTCTTCGCGCCCGTTTTCGCGATAGCGCGTGAGGATGGTGACAAAGGTGATCGAGGCCGCGCCGCCCACCAGAAAATACGAGATCATGTCCGGCAGCACAAAGGCGGCGTTGAAGGCGTCGGCCTCCATGCCGCGGCCGAAGAGCCAGGCGATGTACTTGATGCGCACCAGGCCGATGATGCGCGACAGGAAGGTCGAGGCCATCAGCACCACGGTCGCGCTGAAGACGGTGTGCGCGTGCGAGGGGTGCAGCATTCCCGCGGCGCGCGCCCATCTGGACCGCGCCGACTGAGAGAATTCGGTTGGGGAAGATTCTGCCACTGAACTTGATTCTACCGGGAGTTGTTCGCTCAGAGGGTCCACTGGCCGTTGTCCGTGCTGACGCAACTGCTCAGTTCGTTCACCAGGAGAACGAGTTTGTCCGCAAAATCTCCCTTGGCGGTCATGGATTTCAGCTGTTTTTCGTCTTCAATAATTGGAGGGCCTTTTCGAGTGGCTCGTCGGTCTTGCCAGCGGGCAGTTCCTCGCCCTCTTCATCGAGCGCCGGTTCCACCAGCACGGTGGGCGTGACGGCCTCGTCTTGAATCTTCTTGCCGCCAGGGCCTTCGTACTTGGCCACGGTCAGCAGCAGCGCCGCGCCGCCGGGCAGTTCGATGGTCTTCTGCACCGAGCCTTCGCCGAAGCTCCGCTCACCCACCACGTCGCCGCGCTTCAAGTCCCCGATGGCGGCGGCCGTCAGCTCGGCCGGGCCAAAGGTGCCGCGGTTGACCAGCACCGCCAGCGGCGCGTCCGTGATGAACTTTGCCGGATCGGCGGAAAAGCTCTGGAGTGAAAATTTCTGGCCCTGCAAGGTGGCCAGCGTGCCCTGCCGGATAAAGAAATTGGCCAGCCTGAGGCCCTCCCGCGGATCGCCGCCGGAGGAGTCGCGCAGGTCCAGCAGCACCTTGCTGCCCTTGGCTACCGTTTTGAGCCGGGCCCCGATTTCGTCCACGCGGGCCGGGGTCAAGGCGCCCGGCTTCAGGTAAAGAATGCTCCCGTTCTCAAACTGCTCTTCGGCGAGCGCGGGCATAGGGACGACGGAGCGGGTCAGCGTCAGCTTTTCGGGGTCGGCCTTGCGCGGACGCACCACCGAGAGGGTCACCGTGGTTCCCGGCTTGCCCTCCAGCATCAGCCGGATGACGGCCAGCGAGAGCTCACGCGTGGATTGGTCGCCGATCGATTCGATGATGTCGCCGTCGGAGAGGTGCTGCTGGTCGGCCGCCGAGCCGGGCAGCACACTGACGATGGCGGCGTAACCGAAGCGTTTGGAGACCACCAGGCCCACCTGCGCCACACCCGCCGCCGGACGTTCCCGGTAGATTTTGTATTCGGTCGGGGTCAGGTAGCTGGAGTCGGCGTCGAGCGACTCCAGCAGGCCATGCAAAGCGCCCGTGGTTACGTCGTTCAGGTTGGGCTCGGTCACGTAGTCGGTCTGAATCTTGCCGAGCACCTCGGCATAGACGCGCATCTGGCGGTAGGCGCCGTCCTGCTGGCTGCCGGCATGCACGCCGAAGAGTCCGAACTCGCCCAAGGCGAAGCCCAGACCAAGGGCGGCACAGATCACCACGGAAAGAACGAAGACAAACCTCTGGAAGAATCGAGACACACGCACCACCGCGGCGGCTTTGGGGGTAACAGGCCGCGCACCCTTTAATCGCAATGATAGCGCAAGGAAGCGCGGCGCGCTTTTTGAGCCCAGAGGGAGGTAAAAACGGGCTTTTATCCGAAGAGGCTGAATCCTCTTTTCTTCTCCGGTTTTGGTTCGGAGCTGACCGTCGGACCGCAAACGGACTTGGTCATCTGCCGGATCGCCCGCGCGATCGTCGAATCTTCCTGGGTAATCGGCGTGGCGGAGTTCTGCATCCGCCGCACCACGGCGTAGTTGTTGGGAATCTTCCACTGCGCCGGTCTGGTCAGAGCCCTGGTAATATCCTCCTCGGAGATCTCCTGCTTGCGAGGGTCGTACCGGTTGATCACGATTTCGACCTTGGGGCCGCCCGTGGTGGAAAGCTGCTTAATCAGGCGATTCGAGTTGCGCAGCTCGGGAATGCCGACCTGCGTGACCAGATAAATGGTGGCCGATTCATCGAAGAGATGGGTGCGCTGCAGATCGAGCCGCGCGCCGACGTCGACCACCACATAATCAAATTCCTGGAGGGTGACTTCCAACAGCTTGTCGATGGCCTCATCGCAAACTTGCGCGGAGGTCAACTCGCTGGGCGCGGCGAGCATAAAGAGCCCGGAGCCGTGCTGCACCAGTAGGGTGGAGAGGAAATTCGCATCCAGCCGGTTGTAATTTTGAAGCGCATTTACGGTCGAGTATTCAGCCTGGATGCCGAGATTGATCGCCGCATCTCCCAGCGGGAGATTGAGATCGATCAGCAGCATCTTTTTCTTGGATTCCTGGGCCAGCGATACTGCAAAGTTGCAGGCCAGGGTGGTCACTCCCGAGCCGCCCTTGGCGCTGAGAAATACCAGCAGGCTGCCGTCCGCCTTTTTCGGCGGCTGCGATGCCGCACGAAGCGCCGAGGCCCGAACCAGCGCCTCGGCCATCACGCCGGCATCGAAGGGCAAAGTGAGAAACTCACGCGCGCCCGCCCGCATGCAGCGCAGCAGAAGTTCTGAATCGGCACGCGTCGAATAGACCATGCTGGTGGCCAAGGCACGAATGCTGATGCTCTCCACCAGGTCGAGGGCGTACTCCGAATCGCTGTCCAGGTCGATGAGGACAACGTCGAAGTTGTGCCCTAACGTCCGCGACACATCGTCGAGGCTGGGAGGGTAGGAGATGAACTCCTGGATTGAACCGCCCTGGAATTCGGCCAGAGCGGTGGTTGCGGCGTTGCGGCGTTGCTCGTCCGGGCTGATGACCGCAATGGACAACACGCCCGCGCTAAGAGTATCGGGGAAATGAATGGATGCCTGCATGGCGAAATTGCTGCTCCCAGTCGCGTGGTACACGTAATACGCGCTAACGCGTACTCATACAGCCGTTTGAATCTGCCCGCGTCCATCGAACAGACGCTTCGCTTGCCCTCGGGAGCCACGGATTCATCGAATTGGACCATGCAGGATACCGTCGCCTCCCGGCTATAACTGCGAGCTCGGCTGCTGGTAACAGCGTGGCCGGCCCTTGCCGCGTCCTATGCGAATGATCCCAGGCGATTTCCGCTCGTAGCCCCTTAGAGGTTACTCATGCGGTTTATCGGCAATGGGCTCATTCACATGCGCGCTTTCTTCTTCAGATGCAAACGGACTCTATATGGTGATACTTTTTTAAAATTTCAAGGAAATATTTGGAGTGAACGGCTCGAAAAGCCTGAGAACCCTCCGCCGCGCGGCGCCCTGTGAACGCCAAGGGGGGCGAAAATATCTAAAATTGGAGATCACCGGAAGAGATCAGCCATCCTCCTGATAAAACGCATGATCCACCCGCCTTGTGAGCGCCTGGCGCCGTTCTTTCGGTCTCTTGTGGAGTGCTTCTTCGTTGCTTTCCCATCAGGAGAAATAGCGTATCACTACTTGACATACCGTCCCGATTCCAGCAGACTGATGAAGAAGTCATTAAGCGAAATAAAGGACCATAATGCGAGACGCTGCACCGCAAGGTACTTACAAGGTTCAGGCTCTGGACCGGGCATTCGCCGTACTGGATCTGCTTAGCGAGAGCGACACGCCGCTGGGATTGGCGCAGGTTGCCTCCGCGCTGCAATTGCACAAAAGTACTACGCACCGCTTCCTGATGGTTCTGGAGCAGCACCGCATGGTGGAACGGACCACCAGCGGCAGGTTTCGCCTGGGCCTGCGGCTCTTCGATTTCGGTAATCGGGCAATCGAGCAGTATGATCTGCGTGACCGCGCGCAGCCACACCTCAGGCGCCTCGTGGCCGAGACCGAGGAGACGGCTCACTTGTGCATTCTCGAGGCCGCGCACGTCATTTATATCGACAAGGTCGAGCCAGTCCGCTCGGTGCACATGGTTACCCGCATCGGAGCCAGCAACCCAGTGCATTGCACCTCGGTGGGCAAGGCGATTCTGGCTTTTCTGCCCGAGGAGCGGATCGCCGAGGTGCTGCGCCGGGTTCGTCTCGAGCGTTTTACGCACCGTACGCTGGTCACGGCCGAGGCCCTGCGCGTGGAGATCGAGAAGACCCGCCGTCGCGGTTATGCTGTCGACGACGAGGAGTTGGAGGAGGGCCTGCGCTGCATCGCCGTGCCAGTGCTGGACGCGCAGCGGCTGCCGGTGGCGGCGGTGAGCGTCTCCGGGCCGTCCTTCCGCGTTACAGCGCAGAGGCTGCCTTCCATCACCAACCAACTGCTCCAGTGCGTGCGCGGGATTTCAGTGGATATGGGCTTCGTTTCCAGCGGCCGTGGCCACCGGGCGGTCTGGTCGGCCTAGGCCCCCGTCTTACCTGCATCGGATTTCGTCCCGGCTCCTCTGGGATCCTCTCCTCGCTAGCTGGCAATCCCCTTCCGGCTAGCCTGGAAACTGTTTGGCCGCCCTGAAATCCTGTTTGACCACTTTGGAATCCTATTTGCCACCCTGAAAATCAAGGCGCGGCGGAAAAAGTGACAATCCTCTGGCAAGCGTTGCGGCAAGCCCGATGCAGAGCCGAGGCAACTCCAGTCTGGGTGAACGGCCACGACGGACGCCGTCTGATTGGGGCCGCCAGAACCGCGATTCTTGCCGGCGCATTTTCCTCGGGCCGGTGAGTGCCCAAGCTCCATTCTTTCTGATACACTCAATCTTGTTGTTGAAGCGAGAGGCGCTCTATGCCCGCAGAGGGCAAGGAGACGGCTGGAAGCGGCAAGCCAAGTGGGAACGGGCTCTGATAAGAGGGACCGGCCAGCGTGGCGGCTAGCTTCCGAGCGCAAGCTTCATTAGGGGGACGTAGCTCAGTTGGTTAGAGCGCTGCCCTGTCACGGCAGAGGTCGCGGGTTCGAGCCCCGTCGTCCCCGCCATTCATTCCAAAGGACTTAGGGGTGAATGGCAATCAAAGTGACAACCCGAATTTCAACCCGATAATCGGTCATCTAAGGCACCCCCAATCGCATCAAGGAACATCTTTTGGGCATCCATATGCTGCTTGTTCACCCCATGCATGTAGTGGAGTGTCATTTCCGACTTTTTGTGTCGCAACATCTTCTGGATGACCTGCACCGGGATTTCCTGTGAGCCAAAGAATGTCGCGAGGCTGTGGCGCAAGTTGTGCCACCCGAACCGCACGCTTTCGTCGGCCTTGATGACGCCAGCAGTAACAGCCGCTGGCCTCAAATAGTCTTTCCCACAAGTTGAGGCGGACCGTGGAACCTTCCCCTTGCAGCGGTACGAAGGAAAAACCCAATCGGAGTGCTTCGGGTATAACGACTGCTTGCGCCACTCAAGCAGAAACTGCCCCAAAGTAGGATGCATTGCCACGGGCGCGATGGAATTTGGAGTCTTACCATCGGTTTCCTTTCCTTTTGACCATCCACGCCGCACATGAATTCGGTTTTTTGCCCAATCCACGTCCTCCCACTGAAGCCCAAATGCTTCTTCTGGCCGAAGTGCAGTGGCTGAGTGAACGAGCGCGAGTGTCCATTCCATGAGATTCTCCGGCGCGTTTAGCTCTCGCAGTATGGCAATCATTTGTTCGGGTTCTACAACCCTTGCTTCGTAATCCGACGAAGAACTGCACCTCGCCAGTAAACACGGATTGGTGGGTCGCCCCTTTGGGTTTAGCGAGGCTGGAATCAGATGATGTCTTTGTGCGTGGGTATAGACCTGAGACATCACGCTCTTCACCTTTTCAATCGTTCTCCAATTGAGTGGCTCTTGTTTCCTGCCTTGTGGCGTGGAAGCTAGGGACTCAAACCAGTCTTCAATCTCTACCGGGTTAATATCCAGAGCTTTCTCCATTCCCCATCGTGGAAGTACATATCTGTCCAAGTTGTGTTCATCGCGATCCGCCGATTCGGTGCATTTCTTCCCGATGACGCCGGACTTCCGAAGCTCCTTCACGCGCCAATGCTCAGCGAGTTCTTTGAACTTCGGTTCGGAGCCGATTGAATTTTCTAGGTACTTGCTCAAGCCCAAACGTCCAACTTCTGCCCATGCGCTCTCCTCATCGGGGAAATCCACGACGAGCCCAACACGCTTGTGGTTTTCTCCTCCCTTCTCATCAGGCTGACGCTTCACCATGTAGCACCACAGCCAAGTGAGGCCGTCAGAGTACAGCCTTTTTCGTAACCATCCCCGTTTCTTTCTAGCCATTGGCGTAACCTCCACGCTTTCTGGCTACTTGGGGACTGCCAGACCAAATTGTACTTTGGTTGGGTTTTTTGTGGGAAAGTACCGCCTCTGTAATTTCGCTCAGCCGGAACCGCCAAGTGCGCCTTTTGCCCCGGCCTAGAGGATGGGCGGGGATGTCCCCGGAACGAGCCCAGTCGAGCACCAGACGCCTATCCAGAGACAAAAATGCGGCGACCGCATCGGCATCAACGAAGGGCTCAAAGTCGAGTGTGTTTTGCGATGCCGGGGTCATCCCGGACGGTTTGTTAAGGACGAACTGTGATTCAGATGTTTGCACAAAGCAATCCCATGGGCGCGTCACCGCCCTGATTGGATTGCCTTTATAAGACCCTTGTAGCTATCCCGCGTTGCTGACTGTGCAACTTGGACATGACCCACCACAGCGTTACTCAACTGCCCAGTGTCCTCAGCTTCCGCATCGGTACCTGTATGGGTCGATTTTACGCGGCTGCTCGTGGCTACCCCGCGCTAATAATCTCAAAAGGGAACTGCACTACAGAGAGTAAACCACCCCTCTGACCACGACTACACCCTCCGTGGCTCGGAAAGGCGTCCGGCCACTTGATTTTCGATTCAACTGCTACCTTGCTCTTGTCAGCAACGGCTGCGGTAGATTTTGACTTCATGTGATGAAATGGTTTCCATCTGGCTCCTCCTAGTGCTCCTTTGGCTTCCGCCGAGCCCTCTCTCCTCATGGGGATCGGTACGGATTGGTGGTGGTTGTAGGTTGGTGGGCTGGCGCGGCGGCTGGACAGGCCGCCGAGCCCCGGATGCTATGCGTGGTCGTGGGCTGGCGGACTCCAGACATGTGTATCGTTGTAGCAAGTGGCGCAAGGTGGGCTATGCGTCCTCTAGCTCCTCGTCGGGCTCGAATTCGGGGACAAGATTCAAAGCCTCTTGAAGGGAGGTTTGTGGTTCCCAGTCGATGCTCAGGTTGTCTTCAATCTCATCAACAGCAGCTTTGGCGGCCTTCGTGCCGAACTCTTCAACCAATTCGTTCAGGCTGTTTTCAAGTTTTGTATTGAGGCTGTCGATGGCGACTTCCATGTCATGGCGATAATCACAAGCGATGCGTTCCAGCTTTGCGGTGATGCTTTCAGGTTGTTTCATGAGGTTGCGTCTCCTTTGGGTTGTGGCTGGTGATTGACCGGCCTTGGGTTAAGTTACTTTGCTTCAAGAAGTTCGTTCTTTACCTTCACTGTTGCCCGCGCCTTGGACTCTATTTCCTCCCGAGTCTGTGCCTGTTCCTGCTGCTTGAGAAGGTAGGCAAGCTGTGACCGGCGACTGGCGTTCGTTCCGACGTTGAGCACCGAAACCGAGGTTGATTTGGTCACTCGCACATAGCCCATCATTTCCAACCACGACATGCCGTGGCGCTCCATGGCCGCTTCGAATTGCCGTTCAGTCATATCCTTCATTGCTGCTCCTATGGTGTTCTCCTTATGGTTTGGAGGACGTCTCCCGGCCTCGGGTTGGTTGGGCTGCTGCGCGTACAGCAGGACTCTTAGTGAGTGCCTTGATATGACCGTAACACGGAAAGGGGTGGAAAAAAAACAGAATCCGCAGCCGCCTATAACTCTTTTTGGATTAAACCCCTTTTGAGTTAGTTTTGCACTAATACCTATCTGTATTGTATTGAGCAGATTGTACGATTTTTGTAAGTGGTGAAGATATTTTACCGCGCAAGGGGCAGGAGAGACGCGGGGGCGCTGACGCTGGAATCTATGGGATAACATATTTCTAAAATTTGCATGAATATTTAGCAGACCACTTAGTATACAGGTGCTTTATTTTGATAGGTTTATAAGTGGGGGAGAAAAAGCCGAGAATAAATGAAACCTTTTGAATTTGGGGCATCAAATAGGAGTCACAATTTTGCAGGCTGAAAGTGCAAGGTGGAAAACAAAATGGAGAATGATTTGAACGAGGGGCTTTTGAGCGACGAGGAACTGGCACGGGACATTGCACGAGAACAGAACCCAGGGGACTGTGAAGGACATGGGTATGGTGACTATGAGATGAGGGGGGATAGCAGGAGAAATCCCACGAGGAGGGCGCTTGGGCAGCCGCTGGGGAACTGGACGGGGAGCAAGCCCACGAGGAAGCCGCTGAGGCTGCCGCTGGAGAGCCTATCCAGGAGCGCCGCGTTAGTTACCACCGAGCTTGGGACTGGCCATAGCCACGGGCGCGGAAGAGGAGGCTGACTGGCCGGAACATAATTAACCGCAGCGGCAGCATCCGGGGAGACGGATCAGGCCAACGGATCAGACAAAAGACTCAGATCGCGGAGCAGAGTACGGGGCACGCTGGGGTGGCCAGTAAGTAAGTTATCAACCAGGGAGGGTGTGACAGCCCTCCCGTAAACGAAGGGAGATTTGAAATGATGATTAAACAAGGTGATCGCATTGGGGTTGAACTCGGGGATACCACTTATGAAGGTGTCTACAAGGGTAGGAACTCTGAAGGGATTCCTACAGTTGAGGTTAACTGGAAATCTGTTTCCCAGCAGGGTGAGCCGGAATCATGGATCAGAATGAAGCCCAAACTGATCGAGATTAAAGAAGACTGGTCGATTGGGATGGCGTTTCATAAGTTTACATGGAGTGGGAAGAAGCACAAGGACATTTTAGAATAATAGGAAAAACAAAATGGATAATCTCGAATTGCAGGAGGGCGGCAGCGCCCTCCTTGCAGTAGGAAATCGCAAACCGGCATGGACGGCGGATGACATTGAGTTACTGACGCCCATGCTCAAACACATGAAAAAGGGTGCGGCTGCAAAAGGAAGCTGCCATCAGAGCTACATCTGTGGTTGACCCCTTCCCACTACCGGAATACGTCCCAAGGAAATTCATCGCAGCGAATGAACAAATGAACTATTGACCTCGTGAACAGAAGCACATTTTTGAGGAGGCAATATAATGCCCAAAACAGATAAGCAAGAGATTCTCGCCGCAATTGCGGCATATATCAAGGACACAGACGAGCCCTATTCCGTCCTCGCCGTACGGCTGAATATAAGTGTCAGCACGGTGAGGAGAGCCGCAGCAGCATTCGGCATAACCCGCCGCAAGCGCATTGACGAGTCCGTGCTTGCACGGATTGACCGCGCCCGTGAGGAGGAGTCGAAATGAACCCAATTACCGTCAGGTACGTCTTGATTTCCTCCGTCAAAAGTTTCCCCGGCTTCGAGGTCGTCATCGGTTTCATCTGCCCGAACTGCCGCAAAATTCACTACAAAACGATACGCGATGCGGCACCACTGCCAACTGAGATGGCATGGAAGCTTCGGTGCGGATTCGTCCATGTTGTGTTGCCTTGGAAAGCGGAGGAATAAACATGGCAATTCTCCTCGATCCAAAGGGACTTATGTGGGGCAAGCGGCTCCGTAAGTTGAGCATCAAGGCGCGGCTCTACTACCCGCTCATCCTTGGGCTCACTAATTTTTACGCACGCATCGAGTTAGATGAGATTTGCATCCTGTCAAACTTCACTTCCTTCAGGGATTCAGACCTGACAGATGAAAACCTCAAGCAATGGTTCAACGAGTACAAGGATGCCGGGTTGGCTTTCCCGTACAAAACGACCACGCAGACGTGGATGCAGTTTGACACCCCGGTGGCCATGCGGCGGTCGTACCCAACGGCTGAAGACAACACCAGTCCCTCTCCACCGGAGCGGGAATACACGGAATGGCTCACATCCATCCACGGGGACAAATGGGCGGAGTATGACCTGAGCAAATATCAACGGACTCTCTCAGAGAAGAGGGCAGATGCTGGAAAAATGGGCGGGAGAGCATCCGGCGAAGCAAGGCGAAGCAAAACGAACGGTGCTTCAGCAATCGAACCTGTTGATGTTTATGTAGATGTTGCTGATGCTGTTGTTGATGAAGGTGATGGAGATGATGAAGAAGATGTAGATGTATCTGAACAGCAGCTTAAGCTTAAGGCAGAAGCTGCTATGAAGGATAACTCTCTTAATCTCTCTAAATCTCATCAGGATGAAACAGCAAAAGGCAACACAAGCACCGAGCCTTCCCCTCCACTTCCCGAGGGAGTCAGCCTTCAGGAAGTCGTGGATGACTTAGTAAATAAATGGGACAAGTTGATGAAGTTCAACCCGAAAGAGAATTCCTCTCTCCGTCCAAAGGGGTGGGAGAAGTTTTGGGCTCGTGACTTCCTGTCTCTGCTTGGCTTCTACGCCGTAGACACCGTTTACCAGATGGTTGCATATACCCAAAGCGAGGAGCAGAAGCCGTACTACATCCGCCCTGAAGTTCTGCTCAAGCGCAGGGAATCCGTGCTGAAGGAAGTGAAATACCGCATGGAGCACAATCGTAAGGAATGGGACGCTATTTGGAGTAGCTACCTCAAGATGGTGGGGCTTCAACCAGCACGCACGAGCCCTCTCATAATTGACGAGGATGACCTCAGCGCGTTCATGATGAAAAAGACCTGCACGAACTGCGGAGAGCCCGCCGTGAATTGTGATTGCACGTTCAAGTGTCCTTTCTGCGATAAAACCGTCGTCAGCGTTATGGATACTCAGGTACACATCGGCGAGGAGCATGCAGAGAAGGTGGAGGAGCAGGAACCCACGGTGTTCTTCCTTGACGGGGATGACGAAGAGCTTGCGTGAGCACCCGGATTTGAATTATTTTTAGAAGACCCGCAACTACAGCGGGAGGAAGTACGGCTGGGTCAGCCCGTCGTCACGGCGCAGGAATACTACGCAGGGCTCCTCGCCGCCGCCGACATGTTTTCTCCCGGCTCTATGCTCGTCGGCGTCCCCCTCGGCGGCCTTGTGACGGCGGTTGCGGTCAGGTTCAATTTCGGGGCAAAAGGGAGAATGTACCCCTCCCCGTCCTTTCGTCCACAGAGCCCCGTACAGCCTCCGGGCGACCGGGGAGGGGCTGAGGGGTGCTGGGGAGGTACAAAATGCCGCTGAGGGTTTATTGACCAGCTTGGACGGGGTTTGGAGCGACGGCTGAGCCCTCCGCTAATATAAAGCCATGCCAACTGAAAATGTGGTTGAGGCAAACCGCGAACTGAACAAGCCAACTCCCAAACCGTTCTTTCAGCCAAAGATTTGGAGGCCGCAGTAATGAGCCGCCACCACCGCATGCGCGACTGGGCTGATAAAGGACTTCCGGGGGGTGCCTGAGATCGTGGTCAGGAGCAGTGGGCAGTTGAGTCGGTAGTGCCCAGCCGCACCTGTGCGGGCGAATCAGAACCCTTCAAAGAATTGGTGAAGATTCAGATTGAGCGCCTGAGCAATTGTTTCCAGCACCCTGACGCCTGGTGGGAACTGACCCTTATACACATTCAAACAGGCAGGGCAGACTCGTTTTCAGCCCCTTGGCGATTTTTTCGAGGTTCACCAATGAGACGTTTCGCACACAGCAATCGCTTCCGCTGTAGTATGACCTGTGGAGGCCGCAATGCTTCGCCGCATCTTCCTGATTGGCTCCTGTTCCTTGCGGCTGCACCGGATGGCGCGTATACTATTGCCCTAAGGAGGTTAACGTATGTTAGCGATAGAAGATTTCATTTGTGATTTCGCTCCTGGACGGGGCAACCTGACCGCCAATACCAGCATTTATAGCCTTGAAGCCATTCACGCGGCTACGTATCCGTTTACCGACAGCTACCATATCCTGATAACCCCTAGTGCAGACAATTCCGTGACGGTAATCTTCGAAGCAAAAAACGAGACCAGAGACATCAGTGAAGATTTAAAAGATTTTGCTAACGCTCTCATAGACCATCAGGTCAGATATCAGCTTGACAAGAGAAATGGTAAGATACGCGATCTGATTGTCGCCCATGCTTTTTCTCCTGTTGACCTCCACAAGGAAACAAACTCGCTGTGAACGATCAACGGCAGAACATACTTCCATTCCAGTTCTCTCGCTTTGACAGCGATGACTACTTGCTCGTCAACGAGAGTGGCGAATACATCTTCCTCAACAAGGACGATTTTCATAAGCTCACACAAGGCAATCTGACCCCTGATTCTCTTTCCTACCATGATTTGAAGAGCAGGCATTTCATCAATACCGAACACCTACCGGAAACGCTAGAGATGGTTTCAGCGAAGTACCGGACTCGGAAAAGATTTATCTCCGATTTTACCGTTCTTCACATGATGGTCATTACGCTGAAGTGCTGCAACGCTTGTTCATATTGCCAGGTGAGCGCCGAGGTGGACAACGCGAAGGGCTTTGACATGTCCCCCGAAGTGGCTCGTCGTGTTGTTGACTATATATTCAAGTCTCCCTCCCCGTCGATAAAAATTGAGTTTCAAGGGGGTGAGCCTACCCTTAACTGGGAGACACTGAAAGAGACTGTCATTTATGCGAAGAAGGTTAACCAAAAACACCATAAGCATCTTGATTTCGTCGTCTGCACTAACCTCGTCAGGGTTGACACGCAACAGCTAACGTTCTTCAAGGAACATGGCATACACATTTCCACCTCACTTGACGGCCCCCGCGACCTTCACGACAAAAACCGAATGCTAAGAAGCGGTGCCGGTACGTACGACACTGTGATCAAGAACCTCTACAATGCCTTCGACGTCATCCTTCGTGGCCAGGTGAACGCCCTCATGACCACCACCACATACAACATCGACCACCTGCAAGAGGTTATCGAGGAGTATGTCCGACATGGCTTCGGCGGAATATTCATCAGGTCGCTCAACCCCTATGGCTTAGCTGCGATAAATGCAGAGCACCTGGGGTACCCGGTAGATCATTTTGTTGAGAATTTTGAAAAAGCTCTTGATTTCATCGTCGAGCTTAATCTTGACGGCACAAGATTCGTAGAGTTCTATACCAACCTCTTGCTTACACGTATACTTACGCCTTTTTCCACAGGTTTTGTCGATCTACAGTCCCCATCAGGGGCAGGCATTTCCGGCGCGATCTATGACCACAACGGAGATGTTTTCCCCGCAGATGAAGCACGCATGCTTGCCAGGATGGGCGACCGCCGTTTCTGCCTTGGAAATGTTTTCAAAGATTCGTATGAAAGCATTTTTGGAGGAAATCTCCTCCGGGAGATCGTCAGCAAGTCATGTGTCGAGATCATGCCCTATTGCAGTTCTTGTGTTTACCGAACCTACTGCGGTGCCGACCCTATACGTAATTATCTTGAGACAGGCGATCTGATCGGTAAGCGCCCCGAAAGCGAGTTTTGCAAAAAGAACAGGTTGATGTTCGATATGCTATTTAGAAAACTTAAGCGCAACGACCCTGATGAAATGGATGTATTCTGGTCTTGGATTTCCGGCCGGAGTTTGAAAGAAGTGCGAGGTGAGGAAGCGTGAAGCGATTTGCAGGGGAAGCAAAGAACATTGAGACTTCGATTGTCGCCTTGGTAACTCACAATCCGCTGTCACTGTCGAGGTGCGACAGCGTGCTTGTCACTGAAAAGGCATCATTGCTGTCGAAGGGCTTTGCGGGACTCATAACGAAAGATTCCGGTAAAAACAAGAAATTCATACCGCAAACCATAGTTCCCGACGAAGCTATGAATCAACTGGAGGACGGGGACTGTGTGCTTATTGGCAAGGACGGTACCATAACCATTGTTTGGGAGAAAAAGGCTCCAGTGAATCCGCTTCTTCTAACGGAGATGTGTGATTGCTGTTGCCTTATGTGCCCTCAACCACCGAAAGCACACGATAGAACTTTAACGCTGACAAGTAAACGAATCCTTAATCTTGTCACGATCAAAAATACTCAAGGCATCTGCCTGACAGGAGGCGAACCTACCCTACTACAGGAAGACTTTTTCGACATCCTGGCGATGATCAAGAAGAAACGGCTCAAATCAACCGTTATGCTGCTGACAAACGGCAAGTCATTCGCCAACTTCGAGTTTACAAAGCGTTTTGTATCGCTAAGACCAAACGATTTCCTTACCTGTGTTTCCATGCACAGTGATGAGGACGAGGTTCATGACCGGATTGTAGGCGTTAAGGGAAGTTTCTATAAGACAGCAATGGGTCTCCAGAACCTCGCCCGCTTTCGTGAAAAGATTGAAATCAGGGTGGTTGTGAGCCGTATCAACGCTCACCGCCTCGAATCCATCGCAATCTTCATTCAGCGAAACTTTCCTTTTATACAACACTGCACCTTCATGGGGATGGAGATAACTGGGCTTGCTCTAGATAACTACGCGACTGTTTGGATTGACCCGTACGAGTACCGTGAAGAGCTTTCGCGGGCACTTAAGGCATTGAGCCGTGCGGACATAGATGTTTCTATCTATAACCTCCCACTATGCCTGATTGAACCGAAGTCTAGGAGCTTTGCAAGGCGTTCAATTTCAGGGTGGAAAAATGATTACCTCCCGATATGCGAGGAATGCTCGGTTAAATCGAAGTGCTGTGGAGTTTTTACAACCTCTGGAGCGCATCAAAGTTCCTATATTCGGCCGCTATAATGTTGAGGGTGGAAAGGGGGAGGTGAGCCTGAAGACCGGCGGTTCGTTTGTTCCCTGGCGCTCAACAACTAAGAAATGCTGATTGCCGTGATGTAATCCGGCGCAAGTTGCTGATTATAAATACGAATGACAGACAGAATAAATCAAAAAATACTTGTATATTGATATCTTTAAGAGTATTCTTAGACGCGAAGTCGATTTTAGGCAAATCTGACCGTACATTTTGTACTTCGGATACGCAGGAGGTAGTGTTGTGAAAGGTCTATACAGCAAGGTAGTGATAGCTGCAGCCGGTCTTGTCGCTCTTTTCGGTATATCCGCAGGAAATGCAAGGGCATCGGTACCGAATGTAAGCGGCAAAACTGCCCTTTATCTGGTTCATGGAAAGTCAATTGGAAGTAACATGGGCATCCTAGTGAGCCAGCATGAAAGCCATGTAAGCCATGGAAGTCATGTGTCACACAGTTCGGGATATTAACCACGGACTCTGGCGTACGATTTATATGTTTTTTGGGGAGAAATATACGAAGGCACTTGCCGACGTTAGTTGTGGGTGAGAGAGTATAGTGTGTTCTTTTTTCGAGGCTAGATCAAAGAGTCTGCTGATAAGCATGAGTCACGACCTGTCATGGAATATACCGTCGAAAAACTACTTAGTCACCGCAAAAGGTACTTTTCTAAACAAGGCGAAGACGGACTGTTGGAGTTTGTTTTATCGAAAATATCCGACAGGACGAATTGGTGCGTAGAATTTGGAGCATGGGATGGAAAGTCTGAAAGTAATACGTACTACTTTATATCGCAGCAAGGTTACCATGGCGTGATGATAGAAGCCGATCCATTCAAGTATGGCCTTCTGTGTAATAATATGAAAGAGCATGGCGTTATTTGTGTTAATGCCTTTGTAAGACCTGAAGGGAAAAACAAGCTCGATAACGTCTTAAGCTTAACACCCATCCCAAAAGAGTTCGATCTGCTGTCGATTGACGTTGATGGAGATGATTATCATATATGGAAATCCTTGGAGGCATATCATCCCAAAGTCGTCATAATCGAGATTAATATGCGTGATAAACCTGGGGTGAAACGCATAAACCAGCCCGGCAACCATATTGTCCAGGGGAACAGCGGAACAAGCGTTTCGTCCATGTGGGGCATTACTGGTTATTCAGGAACAAGCCTTTCATCCATGACAGAACTAGCGGTGAGTAAGCAGTATAGCTTATTGGCAAATGTGCATTGCAACGCGATATTTGTCAGGCGCGAGTACCTGCACCTGTTTCATGATAGAGAGGTTACCCCAGATGAAGTGTTTACGTATGAGGGTCGCCAACTGAGCGAACTATCCTTTCGTGAAATGAGAAGTCTTGGTTGGAGAAGAATCATAGAGCGTGTTGCAAAAGTATTCTACGATCTAGTAAACCATTGATTCCAACGTACAAGAATTGCCGGTGGAGCCGCTCAGGACAATCGGACAGGGGTTTAAGTGGAGGTTCTGTTCTTCTGCAGCCTAAGATGGCTGAGAAGAGGAGAACGGATGAGCAGACGTCCACGCAGGAACCATTCAGCGGCGTACAAAGCGAAGGTGGTTTTGGCGGCGATCCGGGGCGAAAAGCCGTTGGTGGAGTTGGCCGAGCAGTTTGACGCGCAAGGCGTGCGTATCCACAAAAACACCCCTCTCCTCTGCCGCAGCAATCGGTGTCATATGGTGTTTCAAGGGACTGGTGTTCCCGATGGTGGCGAATCTCCTCGGACAATCAACGGCTGACCAAAACGACTAGAGGCCATCTCATAAATGCCATTCAGTCCGTGCAAAGCATCCCTCAGGGGCTAAAGCCCCCAGTATTATTGGCATTTTGCGGCGCGGCTAAAGCCGTGCCCTTTCAAAATCCGTTTTATGAGATAGCTTCTATCCTATTGCTTCTGAGTTTTCAGGCCGCGCTTCTTCTTGCTCCTCGCCTCTTTTGTGCGTCCATCGACTCCGCCTCGATCCCAAAGCGTGCTCCGGCACTTCTTGGAGGCGCAGAGGGTCGGATGCTCGACCGAGGGAATCCAGGTGTGTCCACAACTACCACGGACAGCGACCTGTTGCATTCTCCATGAAATGAATGACATTACGCATAATGCCCAGAGCGCATAATGTAGTTGAATCCAAATCAGTACTTAACCTCAATATGTCTTATAGGCAATATGCCCTTACGCTTAATGCTTACTGGACATAATACGGACTCAACCAGCTTCTAAGCGCGGTCATCGATTGAAATGAGGAAGAGCTTCGATAGCAGGGTTGTTCCATTTCGCCGCTACATCGGCATCGACTACTCCGGCGCGGAGACGCCGGACTCCAGTTGCAAGGGGCTCAGAGTGTTCATGGCCGGGGGCTCCGGCAAGCGGGGACAGGTTCAACCTCCAGCCAGTTCCTGCCGGTACTAAACTCGCCGTGGTCATTATCGTAGACTATCTGAAGTGAGAAGCGAGGTTGCTAGGTGTTCCCCTTAGCAACTCGATAATCTTGAGGACGCCCTTTGCTGCTATCGCACCCCAGGACTCAGGAGAATAGGCGTCTTCGATTGACGAGTGTGCTTCGTGTTCAATTCTAGGCCAGTATTCTTCAAAGTCAAAAAAGAGTTTTGTCTTATCTTCACTCAGAATAGAGTCATTGAGCACGACGCGTCTCAGGCATTCATAAATGTAGGCATTGTGACAGCCGGAAGCGCCCCCGTCTTCATATCCAATATCCTGCTCAAGTTCTTTCAGAAACAGCTTTATCTCGCTTCGGCTTTTGGCAAGTTCACCTTTTTCTAGTAGTGCATACGCTATAAACAAACGGCATCGATAATCTCCTAGTTTTGCTCCCTGAACAAAATAGCCAATGGCAGCTTCAGGTCTCGCAATGTTACCTTCGGAGTAAAGACACATCTCGCCTAAAGAACAAAAAGCTCTCGCCGAACCAGTATTTGCTGCTTGCAAAAACAAATCAAAGGCTTTATCGGGTTCTACTTTATCTGGTTCTACATTAAATCCATTCACCCAGCCAAAGCGATGGCTATCAGCTTTTTTGTACAAGTCTAGCCATTTGTGTTTCTTCCGACCTTCACTTTGCTTTTCGAGAAGGTCTGCAAAAGCAGAGTTGTGAGTGCGATAATCGCGTTCTTGAGATGTTGTTTGGTGAATGTCACTACAACCAATGCTTGGTTGACGGCCTTTCGAGAAAACTACGGGCATAGACGCTATCATTTTCACAACGTCTGTCGCTGACGCTCGAAAGAACTCCCTAGATTCAGAAACCCTTATGCCTGATTTGCTTAGGTTAGAGTGCAGGTGCTTTTCAGCTTCGTCGCAATCGGCGAAGTATTCTTCGTAGGCAACGACAAACGGTGTTGGAACCCCCGTAACACCTGAAAGCTCCTTTACGCGGTCAGATGGCCGCCTAGTAGTTTTTCCAACTTTGACCAGTCCCGGCATTGAACTGTTCACCAGTACATAAATAAAGCCAGCAGCCATTTCCGCTCCTTGGAAGAACTAGTCTAGCAGGTGCCTCAGGCGTCTTCGAGTGCTGAATGCCACTAGTGGCGACGACGCTTCCCAATGGGCGGGATGGGACGGCGAGGAGCAAGCCTCCTACGCCGTGACAAGCATGGCTGCAACGCGCCGACCGCAATGGGTCACTGGCAACATTTCTCAAGCAGCTATTGACGCTGGGAGGCGCGGAATCGACCAGATTGAAGGGTGGATTTTTGCCGTGAATCGCGTCCAAGAGCCGAATCGGAAAGGCTCCACCCGGCGAAAACAGACCTCGAACTCCAAAAACGGTTGCGCTGGACAACCGAGAGCGGCGAAACACCGAACTTCATCCGGTCGATTGCCGATTCCTGCGCTCAACGCGATTTGGAAAACAATAAGTTGTTGAGTTCAGTTCTGCTCAGATTGAAGCAGCAACCTCCTCTTCACACCCATAGATGGTCACTTTCTGCTAAAATATGTATGTTTGGACGAAACTGAATGTCGGGAACGGTAAGGTGTGATAAACATGATTGAGGAGCCGCACGATGCTGCCAATCAAGGCAACCTTTTAGAGCAGTTCGAGAGCGTCCTCTCCGTTAATTGGAGACAACTAATCGGATTTAGTTTCGTCAGCACGTTCAATATTATATTGCTCTTCTCTGGCCATATTTCACTTTGGTCGAGCATGTCGTTATGTGATTTTGGGCTTGTTATGTCCTTCCTCTGGACATTCAGTAACTGGCCATCTATGCCTTTCTTGAACCGATATGCGAATAGCAGCTATGCAACTAGAGGCGCGGATATGGCTGTCGAGTTCCTTCCTCACAGGGGGCGTCTTTTTCTATACGTTCTCGTGAGTATGATATTGGGTATGTTCTTCGCTCTCCTCTCGATGTTCTGCTTCATTTGGTTTGTGATGTTCCATTGCTTTGATTCGATTCAGTCGTTCCTCTCATTTGGATTAGCTCTCGTTCTACTCGCTGCAACATGGAAGATTTACCCTATGGCATTGGCTTCGGAAAGTTCAGCCTTTTTGGAGTGCGACCACATTTTGAGGCTCGTCGGTATTCAGTCGCAATCCAAGGGAAAGGTCTATGAAATTGTTTGTCTGAAATGCCACAGACCGTACTACACTCCTGAGCCATTGTTCACGCGGGGAATGTGTAAGGAATGCTACGGAGTGCAGAGATTCAAAGCAAATTGGTGGGCTGGCATTTGTGTTGTTGGAATCTTTGTGTGGTCTCTAGCACTTCGAGACTTGACTGAGTCTCTTGTGAGCGAATTATGGCAGAAGATTCTGATTTGGATTGCGTTGTATTTCTTATCCGGCATTCTTTGGTTTCCACTCATGAAGGGCAGGTGGTACATGTTGATTACAGTCTTTTTCCCATCCGCATGGCCAAAACTCGACGAATCTAAGTGGATAGATATGAGTGTGCCGCCACCAGCCCCACCCCGTCTCATTACGGATGCAAATAGAAGGGACGACACTGCTTCCTGAAGGTTCTACTGATTGACCTCTTCAATGTTCGATGTAAAACTCTTCACTCAGGCTGATAGAAAATCTGAGATGATTCACAGACTAAACCCAATTGACCACGGACGCCACGGAATGAGACCCGCAAAAAAGCCCAGAAAAACAGGGATTCTTAGGGGCTACGGGCGTGGGCTTATGAACCACACTTTGATCTGTACAGATAGGAGTTGAATACACTATGGTTGTGAATTCATGGGGGCACGATGATCGAAGTTCGTAGCGAGAAAAATGTTCTGGCGGTTTTGATCTCAGGCAAGGAGATCGAGATTATCGATACCGATGGTGAGGGCATCATTGCGGAATGCAGTCTCTCAGACTTGGTGGGGGAAGAGGTAAAGCCTTTTCCGAGTGGCTTGAATTTGCAAATCCACAGCGAAGATGGCTTTGGAACATTTCTCTTTCATGAACTTAACCTTTCAACGGCTTCTGATGTAATGGCCTTGAACTTTTATAGCCATACACCTAACAAGTATTGGGAAGGCCAGTACGGACTTGCCACCTATCTGGCGGCAGTCAGAGATGAAGTTTGTCATCACGATAATTGGGAGGTAGTGCAAATCGAGTTGGAAGACGATTGGAAAGGCATGGCATTAGAGCGAATTGTGGAGTTCGGTGATCCGCTAGATGCGACCATACACGCTGCGGCTACAGACCTTAAAGGCATTCTTCATGCTGCGGAGGTTGCTCTCTCTGGTTTGCCCTGGTCAGAAGAATACCTTACCAACGAAGATTTGTTCTGCCGGGAGCTTCTGCATCCGCTGCTTCGCCGAATGGGATTCTCCTTTGTACGGTACAATCACGGAACCCGAGAATATGGCAAGGACTTCACCTTTTCTGAATTGACTTCTTTCGGCCACTATCGCCACTACGGTCTTCAGGCAAAAGCAGGTGACGTGAGCGGCGGCGTAAATGCTTCCATAGATGAATTGCTTGGGCAGATTGCCGATGCCTTTTCAATGCCGTATTACGAACTCGGTTCGAAAGACCCAAAGTATATTTCAACGTTCATCATTGCAACCAGTGGACGCTTTACGGCAAATGCACGCGAGAAGATTGCTGAGAAAATGCATAAGGGGCTTATCGGTTCAGTCTATTTTCTCGACCGTGACACTATCACGGAACTGGTAGAAAGGTACTGGAAGGCCAAGTAATAAGTAGGAAGAGGGCGGCACGAAACAGTTTGAATATCTGTGTGTATCACCGCTGCCCAACTTCGTCGCCGCTGCCCCTGAATCAGCGGCGGTTGATGTACTGGTACGCAAGGTGATTGCGATGAAGTGTGGAACGCTGGAAACAAAAGTTGAGAAATAGGAAACGACAATCGAAGTTGCGGCCAAGAGCCACACAGCCCGGACTGGACTGCCGACCTAAGCTCACACTTCTAGTCCTCAATATATGGCGGTATCACTACGAAACCATTTGGAACGCTCGGCATCGTGTCCACTGCTTCCTTAATGCGATTCAAAGATTCTTCTTCGAAAGCGTAACCAAGGAACCCATTTGTACCAAGCATGGTGCCTAGTGCTGCCCTCATTTTAGTTACACCTTTTCTTTTCCCGTGCATGAGCCGGAATGTTTCGTACGCTAGAAAGTCGGCAGGTTGCAAACCAATGAATTCTTCGGCATCACCAGAAATGCAATCTGCTAGCCTGTGACCATACTTGAACATCGAATTATCCTTCATACCGTAGAATGCTTTGACAGCCTCTGTTTCGAACTCGCATCTATCAATGATTGCCGAGAATCGGTCAGACTGAGCATATCCGGCATAGTCCATCTGTTCAGCCACAACCGCGATCACTGACTTGAAGCAAACCAAGTACGGATGTCCCAGCTTGATTTGCCCTTCAGGGCTTATGAGTCGGCGGTATTCGTCCACGAACATTCCGACGCTCATACCATGCAGCTTCCTGTGTTGCCTCTTTAGAATTCTTAATATCTCCTTGCTATAGGTCAGGCGTCTGTTCTTGCTCCAGCCGTCGTATTCCCGCGTTCCAGCATTCAAATGGGCGGCGTGAAAGCGCAAGACTCCTTCCAATTCATTGCGTCGTTTCCATTCCCGCTCGATCTTACTCCATACGTCCTCTTCCGCAAAGAACCCGCTAACAACATAGCTCTTTGGTTCGAACGGGGGATCACCGGGCTTTCGCTTTTGGTTTGTCGAGTCGTGACTCTCATCACAAAAGAACTTAAATATCGCCATAATCCTCTCGACCTGTGGCTCTCTGACACTCTCAACCGCGTCCCTAAGCTGGTGCTCCCGATGTGGGCGCAGTGGATAAGTCACAGGATTGTTCCTGCGAGTTGCTCTCGGGGTCTTGGAGGGGAGAAGAAACTTTCCCCTCGGCTGTCTTCGTCGCTGCAAGATAGTCGCCACCACCAAATGTAATTTCGTCGGTGTTCAGTTGGCGGAGCACTTCGCCGATCCGTTCATTGAGCTTTCCGCTGTAAGCGAACATAAAGGTCAGTTCTTTCGCGGCTTCCTCAGAGCTTTTTGACCCGAGCAAACCGTCAGCGTGCTTCTGAAGTTCCTCAATTATTCTTCTAACGGTGGCGTCGTCAACTCGTGCAGCAATCATTTCAGACCGGGCTCTGGCCAGAAGGTTGCGGTTAAATAGATCATCGCGGGGTCGCGCTCCCAGCCAGTTGTCTCCCGTTGAACAGCGACTATTCCATTGAATTATAAGCTCGGTGCCAAGCTGAACCAAATTGAGCGCAGCTTCTTGCATCTCAAGCATCGTCTTCGCTTGGAATGTCACATGGCGCTCAAAACTCCGTTCCTGTTGGGAGGCCGCTCGGGCTTCGCGCTCCCTCTTTGTCGCGTGCCGATCCCGAAGCAGTTCAGTTATATAGGACGCCCCATAGCCAAGAAACAGCGTAACAACTGGAAATATGTCCATGCGCGTGATTATAACGCCTGGAGTGGCTTATCAAAACTCTGGAGTTGGTTGTCAAGGAGATCATGCAGGCGCGGCCAATCATGAATCAGTCTTTGAGGCGGGGCTGCTGCACGCTCTGCCTTCCAGCATTGGCCTACCAGAAGATTTCCTGTTCCCATCCCCTCTTTTGCCCTTACTTTGCGGCTTGGAGGAGGCGGTGGACTGTGGATTTGCCGACGCCGAGTTCATTGCCGATGGCTTTGAGGCTCATTCCGGCCTGGTGGAGCCGCACCACCTGCTCCCTAGCCACGGAGGCACGAGGCCGTCCACCGACCCGCCCCTGTGACCGGGCGCGTTCCAGTCCGGCCTTTGTTCGCTCGGAAACACGGATGGTCTCCTGCTTTGCCAGAGTTGCCAAGAGGGAGATAATCACATCACCGAAGACACCCATGGTGTTCAGGTACTCTTCGGTGTACGACTTGTAGCCAATCCCGAGTTCACTCAGCCTGGAAAGGTATTTCAGAGTGGCGAAGGCTCCCTGCCTCGTTAGCCGGTCGAGACTCCAGAACAAGAGGCAGTCCCACTTCCGCTTGCTGGCGTCCACGAACACCTGGCGGAATGTCTCCCGATCGCGTTCACCCTTCCGCCCGGAGACCTCCTCCTTGTACACCTGAACCACCGTCCAGTCCTGGCGCGTGCAGAACTGTTGCAATTGGAGAAGTTGGTTGGCATTGTCCTGCCCTTTGTCCTTGGTCGAGACCCGGCAATAGATGGCCACTCGCATACTTTAATTCTATACGTAAGTACGTATCTCCGCACTATAATTCTTCCCAAAATCGACCGTTTCTGGGAAGGCGTGGCGTGGCCGAGAAAATGCCGGTTTTTCGGGGATTATTGAAGGCAGAAAACGTGACGTTTTTGGGACGGGCTAAATGGGGTTCAGGAATGCCCGGTGGCTCTACAGAGGTCGGGTTCCAGTCCAACCCCAAGGGCGTAGAGGGCGCACTCCCGCGCCGTGCTTACGTAGCCACACATTTGCGAGTATACTGTGGCTTCAAAAGGAATCTCCACAGATGGCGACCAAAAAGTCTGGACACAGCCCCGCCTCCTCACGGTCGCGTGTGGCCGTCTTCAAAGCGGATTCAAATGAGAAGCCGGTTGCCTTGACCGTTAAGGTGACCCATGGGGTCTATGTCCGGCTTTGCACGTTGGCCGCAACCCAGCGGCGGACGAACCAAGACATCTTGAACGAGGCTGTCCAACAGTACCTCGACCGGGAAGGCATCTGACCAATGTCCGAAACACTCGAACCAAAAGTTAAGGATACCCTGCGGAATTATGTCCGCGAGGTGAAGGCACTTCCAAACGAGTCGGCCAAACGCGCACGCTTCGCCTCGCTAATCGCAGAACTCTTTCCGGGCAGCACGGCCATCAACGAGTACGCTCGTGGGGTGGAGAAGCTGATACGCATCGTGCAGTCGTCCGGCATCAAAAGAGGCCGTGCCGACGCCTACTACGGTAACGCGATTATTGAATTTGAGAAGTCCCTTTCTGCCACCCTTGAAGAGGCCAAGCATCAGCTTTGCGAGTACGTTGCCGGGACGTGGCAAAAGGAGAAAATTCCACGCCCGATGTTGGCCGTCGCGTCAGACGGAATCCGCTGGATTGTCTACCGACCTGTTCTACCTGCTGGCGCGGAACCGGCACCCGAAAACATCCTGTTAGATGAATTGCGCGACTTCAAATTAGCAGAAGACACGTTGGGCACTTTCTGGCTTTGGCTGACTAGTTTCCTCTTCCGTCCCCAACAGGTTGACCCGACCGCCGAGAGATTCCAACTTGACTTTGGGAGTTGGAGCCCCTTGTTCAGAGACGGAATGGCGTCCCTCAAAAAGGCATGGCGAAAAGTGAGCGGAGGCTCCGAGGCGAAGCTGGCCTTCGATACGTGGCAGCGGTATCTCACCGTGACATACGGGCGGCTCACGGAAGAGACAACGGTTGAGAAGGACAAAGAAACCGCTGAGGACATCTCGGAGCTTGAAAACCTCTTCCTTCGCCACACATACCTTGCAAGTATTGCCAGACTCCTGATTTGGGCTGCTTTGTCGCAGGGCAAAAACGCGGACAATCTCAGAGAGGTGGCTAAGGATGTCCTCTCGGGTCGGTACTTCAGATCGAAGCGACTTGCGAATCTAGTCGATGACGACTTCTTCCACTGGATAAGAAACCACGAAGCTGAGAAGATTCTCGCCCCCATGTGGGAGCGTATCCTGTCTCACCTGACGGAGTACGACCTTTCCTTGGTTCACGAGGACGTGCTCAAGGGCGTCTACCAGCAGTTGATTGACCCGAAAGACCGCCATGACCTTGGCGAATACTACACGCCCGATTGGCTCTGTGAACGCATCATCAGTGAGATGTTGCCCAAGCACGGATACAAGGCCGTCCTTGACCCTAGCTGCGGTTCAGGAAGCTTCCTCAGGGCAGCGGTCACACACTATTTGATAAGAAACACCAGCGGAACGGAAAACGACAGGCTTCGCGAAATTCTGAAGAATGTGCAAGGTATCGACATCCATCCGGTTGCGGTGACCATCGCACGGGCTACCTACGTGCTGGCTCTTGGAAAACTCATCAGTGCAGCGCGTAAGCCTATCAACATTCCCGTGTACATGGCCGACTCATTGTTCCTGCCTCACGAGGTTGAGGAGAACCTCATCGAACGCATCAGCGGTGTAGAAATAACTTTTGGCGGAAAGAAAGATGAGAAACAGGTTGTCATTCCCGACATGCTCATCCACTCGCCCGAGTTGTTTGATGACGCTATATCCGCATGTACCGCAGTTGCTGAGGAACATGCTCTGTCAAATAAAGACAGCCGAAAAACGATGGAGAAGTACCTCTCGGTGAATGTTCCCGAGCTATCCACTCTCCTTGAATACCAGAAAGTTCTTGATGCTCTCTGGTTGTTTACGGAAGGCTTGGCGGAGCTTATCAGGGAGAAGAAGAACTCCATCTGGTCGTTTATTATCCGCAACAGCTTTCGCCCCGCAATGATGAAGGGACAGTTTGATTTCATTGTTGGGAATCCACCTTGGCTCTCTTATCGCTTTATCAGTGACCCTGATTACCAGCATGAGGTGAAGTTGCGTGCAGTTGACCGCTATGGAATAGCACCGAAGCATCGAAAGCTGTTTACACAGATGGAGTTGGCGACCGTATTCCTAGCCCACTCAATGGCAACATTCGCAAACACGACAGCACGACTGGCGTTCGTGATGCCACGGGCGGTGTTGAGTGCTGACCAACATCAGACGCTCATCAGGCGGGAGTACAATTCGCAATCCCGATTCCGTCTGACAGGATATTGGGACTTGTGGGACGTGAGCCCACTCTTTAACGTTCCCTCGTGTGTTCTGTTTGCTGCAAGTTCGCTTTTGAATGGCAGTCCTAAAGAGGTGCTTCCAGTTCTCGAATGGAAAGGAACTTTACCCGGTCGTGATGTGAACTGGGACGTTGCGAAAACACGCCTTGAAGCGACTGAGAATCAAGGACGAGTCATTTACTTGGGTACTCGGGCGGCTCTCTCTACTGCCCCCGGCGCAACTGCTCCTTCCAAGCCGAGTAAGTATTTGGGCGTCTTCAGACAAGGGGCAACGATTGTCCCCCGAAGCTTTTACTTCGTGGAGATTGCAGACCTTGATGGTGAGGTTGACCCCAAAAGGGTTTACTGGGCAAAGACAGAGCCTGAACAAGCAGCGCAAGCCAAGAAGCCCTATGACGATGTGAAGATGACTGGATTGGTCGAAGGCAAATTCATTTTTACCTCTGCCGTTTCACGCCATCTCGTGCCTTATTCAATGCTGTCCCCTGTCACCGTTGTTCTACCCGTCGAGGTTAACAACGACCTCCTGACGATCGTGAAAGCCGATAAGCTGATAAAGGAAGGTTACAGGGAGTTCGGAAAATGGATGCACGAGGTGGAACGACTCTGGGCAGAGAAGAGGGGCGAGAAGGCAGACCAAGAGAATGTGTATGAGTGGCTGGACTATCAAGGGAAGCTTACTGCCCAGAATCTCAAGCAGAAACACCTCGTTCTATACAACCACTCAGGCATGAACGTAGCAGCGGCCTATTTCGACAGGCACCATCAGATTGCGCCCTTCATAGTGGACGTGAAGCTCTATTGGGCGGCATTCAGCAGTCAAGAAGAGGCCGATTACGTCGTCGCCGTTTTGAATTCTGAAACCGTGAACGCTGCCATCAAGCCGTTCCAGTCCGTTGGACTATTGGGTGAACGCGACATTCACAAGAAGCTCTTGGAGTTGCCCATCCCAACGTATAACCAAGAGGATTCGAAGCATACAAAGCTGAGTAAACTAGGAGCGAAGGCGCGAGAGGAAGCAGCAAAGGTGGTTGCTTCAGGTGGGTTCCCAGTGGAATCGGGAATTGCCAAACAAAGGGGATTCATCAGAAAACAGCTTAAATCCGAAATGGAAGAAATTGACGCTCTTGTTGCGAAGCTGCTGAGCAAGTAGAAACGCTTGAACTCAACACGATGGAGTTGTTCGAGACTCTCGGTTGGGAAGTATCCGACTGCTACCACGAGACCTTTGGCGACGGCGCGACTCTTGGGCGGGACAACTCGGCTCAGGGGGTTCTGGAGTCAGTAAGCGTCTACGGCGGGCCGTATTGACGCGGATCGGTGATGGCTGCGATTGTGGGAGGTCGTGTCCACAGATTTGCAAGTGGACACGACCTGTGCGAAAAATGGCTCTCTATGTTGCGGAAGGGCTGTTGATTTCGTCCGTGTAGATTTCATCGTGGAGGGCTTTGCCAACAGCCAGGTCGAGCCGTTCGAGGAGTTGGGGCAGTGATTCGCCTTTGCGGTGAACCAGCATAGCCAGGCTCTGATGGGCATCGTTTGCAATGGCGACACAACCCATCGGCCGAATCACGCCGACGGTAATCTGGCCATGCCGGATCAGCTCAGCAATGTTAGGCAGGGCCGAGAGGCCATTCGCGGCTTTCTCTACGCTGCGAGGCCGAGATTCTTTGACAAGTTTGTTGCGACGTTCCACGGCAGTAGTTCCTCGATATGCTTGATGGGATGATCCGCGACGCGCTCCAGCACATAGCGCAGGTATGCTTCCGGGTCCATACCGTTCAGCTTGGCCGATGCGACGAGTGAATAGATTGCGGCAGCGCGTTCGCCGCCTGCGTCGGAGCCCGCAAAGAGATAATTCCGGCGACCAACAGCAATGGCACGCAAGGCTCTTTCGGCAGCGTTGTTGTCGATCTCAATGCGGCCGTCATCGCAGTAACGCTCGAGGGCTTTCCAAAGCGCAAGCGCATAGCGAATCGCTCCCGCAGTGACAGACTTGGGGGAGAGTTTTGCCAAAGACTCTTCGAGCCAGGCGTGCGTTGCATCCAGCAGTGGCCGTGCTTTTTCGCTGCGCACTTTTTGCCTCACTTCTGGAGGCCGTCCCCGAATCTCTTTTTCAATCGCATACAACGCGGCGATGCGTTCCACCGCTTCGATGGCAATGGGCGACTGATGCGCCTCGATCAAGTCATGGAACTTGCGGCGAATATGCGCCATGCAAGGAGCCTCTTGGATGGTACCGTCCTTATAGAGCTTGTCAAAACCGGCGAAAGCGTCGGCCTGCAGGATGCCTTGAAACTTGGCCAGATGCTGTTGCGGATGTTCCCCTCTGCGGTTGGGCGAGTATGCAAACCAGGCCGCCGGGGCGTCCAGCGATCCAGCAGGGCGATCATCGCGAACGTAGGTCCAGAGACGCCCCGTCTTGGTCTTGCCGTTGCCGGGCGCAAGCACGGGCACGGGCGTATCGTCTCCATGCAGTTTTTCGGCGGCCATCACATAGCGCCGCAATGCTTCGATCAGCGGAGCCAGTAACTTGCTACTCTCACCTACCCACTTGGCCAGTGTGGAGCGCTCCAGATCAACGCCCTCTCGCGCATAGATATCGGACTGGCGATATAACGGCAAGTGATCACAAAACTTCGCGGTGAGCACATGGGCCAGCAGTCCAGGTCCGGCAAGGCCACGCTCCAGCGGGCGGCTCGGTGCGGGCGCTTGCAGAATCGTGTCGCATCTGCTGCAGCACATCCTGGGGCGCACATGGCGGATCACCACAAAGCTGGCCGGTATGTACTCCAGCACTTCGGAAGCATCTTCGCCAAGCTTCTTCAAAGTGCCGCCGCAATCCGGGCAGTTATCGACAGCGGGCATGTGCGTATGCACTTTGCGCGGCAGATGATCCGGCAGGGGACGCCGCCTTCTGTCCGGTGCTTTTGCGGGTGAAGATGCAGCCTTGGCAGGAGGCTGGCTCTCAATTTGCGCTGTATCTTCGGCGCGGCGGGCTTCCAACTCTTCAAGCTTCAATTCCAACTGCTCGATCTGTCGCGTGACCTTCTCCGAACGGCGTCCAAACTGCATGCGCCGCAGCTTGGCAACCAGCAGCTTCAGATGTTCGATCTCGTTGTCGTTGGAGAGCAGTTGCAGTTGCTGCGCGACGATGATCGCCTTCAATGCATCCGGGTGCAGTGTGTCCAGATCGGGCATCGTGGCGAAGGCGGCAACCATGAACATAGTATGCCATAACTCATAACTTATGCGGTGAATGAAACAACCTATCTCGCATCTTTTCGCCAAGTTATTTTTACACTTCCATCAGCGGAGCGGATGTGCGTACCGGTCTTCTCCAATCAATGCCCTCGCACAACATCGAGAGCTGCGCCCGCGTCAGCGAAATGCTTCCGCTCTCCGCCTTTGGCCACACGAATCGGCCGCTGTCCAAACGCTTGTGGAAGATGCATAAACCATCCCCATCATGCCAAAGCAATTTAATGACATCGCCTCTGCGACCGCGAAAAACAAAGACATGACCGCTCAAGGGACTCTGCTGAAGCGTGGTCTGCACCATGGCACTCAGCCCGGTGAAGCCGCGCCGCATGTCCGTCACTCCTGCTGCAATCCAGATATGCGTGTTGGCCGGAATCATCATCGCAGGCTCTCCAACACGGCACGGATCACCGCTGGGTCGGCACTGCCAACCACGCTGACAAATGCATGGCCGGGAAACTCGATATGAACCGCTGCCGCTGAGGAAGCCGCCGGAGAGGCTGCCTTCTCTTCATGTGCAGACTTGTCTTCTTCATGTGCGGCAGGCTCGCCGTGGACCACCACCGGCAAAAGACGCACGCCGTTGGTAGCAGACGCGCAAGGTGCTTGATCTAAAAGTCCGGCATGATAGAGCTTGCGCCAATGAAAGAGCTGATTGGCGTTTACCCCATGCGCCCGCGCCACCGTTGCCACCGAGACCCCGGATGATAGAGTTTCCTCAACAATCCGACGGCGCTCTGCCTGTGTGCGGTACCGCCGTGTCGTCTTGCTACCAGCAATAGCCTCTGTGCTTGTACTCATGCACTCCCTTTCGCATGGACAGCCGCTGCTGCCCCGCAATCAAGAATGCACATCCTCGGTCAGCCTCGTCCAGACGGCCATACGTAGACGCTTACTGGAGTCACGGCTACGGAAGGCAATCGCCAAGCTGAATCTCGGCGTATGGCCAGGAACAAGGCTTGAGCTTCACGGTTTGAGTTGCGATGCTGGAGTCCACTGGCTGCGCTTCTTCTTGCTCCTGGCTTCCCGCGTGCGTCCATCGACTCCGCCTCGATCCCAAGGAGTGCTCCGGCACTTTTTGCTGGCACAGAGCTTTGGATGCTCAACGGATGGAATCCAAACATGGCCGCAAAAACCACGGACAGCGACCAGTTGCATTCTCCATCCGATGAATAACATTTACGTATAATGCCCACAGCGCATATTGTAGTTGAATCCGAGTTAGTTCTTATCTGTACTATGTCATATACACATCATGTGCATCGAGCATAGTGGAAAGGTAGGTCATGTAGCAAATAATTGAGAGCGGTTGTGGCTCGGGAGCCTCGCAGATGCGCCCCCCTCGCAAGCGCATCTGAAATCCGTTCAGCGAGTTCATACCATGGGATTCACCTCTGTTCAGCATCTCGTTGCCAGGGTGGTTTTCAAGGTCTCATTCCCAGCCCTCGTTTTACGGGGCTTTTTGCCCTTCTAAGCGCTATCCCGGCGGCGGTGTACAACGATTAGTCTGTGAGCCGCAATAGGCTTGCCTCTCGCTGGCAATCCTATTTGAATCGTACGAGAAATTCTTTGTTCCCAACCAACCTCGCCTAACGGTTCAGGTAAAGCCCTAAACGCGCCAGTTAATACGCCCGCAGGAACTCTTCTACTTAGCAAAATCAAGAGTGACTTTTTCTACAAACGGGTAAGCAATAGGGTGTCCGTACTCTGTTGCTGGCAGGAAATGGACTCCAGATAATCCGTCGATGACCGCCTGATCTTCTGTTGGATCAACCGATTTGAGGACGTCCCAGTGTTGGCAGTTGCCATCAGTTTCGATCACGCACACGAGAACGACTTGCCCGCTTATGCCTTTCGTGGGTCTATTGTCGCCAGCCGCGTTTCTATTACCGCCAGCCACGTTATCGACAAAGCTGATCTGGGGGGACGTGAACGACGCATCTAATTGGGCAGGATGTATCTTTTGCTCGATGATCGCCACCATAATGCGCGTCGCCTTATCCAATTTATTCTTGGTTACGGAAGCCTGGTCGTCGGTGGTTTTTCCAAGGTGATTGCATCCGTTCGCGTTGCCCTCATTGCAAGCCTTGGAATAAAGAGACGCCGCACGAGAAGCATCCTTTGCCAATCCAATGCCAAGTTCGTACATGAGGCCAAGGGCTTCGCAACCCATTGCATCTCCCCCATTGCAGGACTGGGAAAAGAGCGTAGCTGCGCGGGGATAATCCTGCTTCACTCCTTTGCCAAACTTGTAACTAACACCAAGGTTAAAGCACCCTCTGACGTTCCCTTCATTGCAGGATTTGGAGAAAAGTTCAGCAGCACGCGTAAAATCCTGTGCGACCCCGAGTCCATTTGCGTATAACACACCGAGCCCCTTGCACGCATCCCCATTACCAGCCGTGCAGCCCTGATCGAAAAGAGGCAACGCTTCCGAATATCGTTTCTGTTGGTAGAGCACATCGGCCTCTGCTTCGGTGGACTGGGCAGTGACACCAGACTGATTAGAAGTCGGAGGAGCGTCGTTGGACTCTGGAGTTGGTGACGCTGAAGATGCTGGGGGTGCTGGTCGTCCGGCGACAGGTGTGGGCACGGGTAGCGGCTGCGAAGGCTCTAAGGTACAACCATCCAAAGCCGGGACTCCAAGTCGCTCCCCATTGAACGGAGCCATGATGGTAAAGTCCAACGAGCTTGCATACGTCCCGTGCGCCAGTAGGGAACTCTTATAGTGATACAGGCGCTTCGCGACCTGTGCCTCTTCCAAGCTCATGTTGCACACCAAAATTTGATCAGTGTTCTCATCTTGCAGCAACACAGAGAACCGGCAATAGTCTCTAGGGTCCGCTTCTCCGTGTTGAATCCCCACCGTTCCACCGTACAACAGGACCGAGCACGGGTCCATCTGATACTTCGACGGTGCCCACCCGCCTGAAACGTGGGGCTCAAAGTAGAATCCTCTGGCAGAGAGATCGGTTCCTGTCGGAATATCGTTCATGTGGGCACTGATTTGCGCGACGGTGTATGTGACGGGCGCGGCGGCGGGCAAATCATTTGCCGCATTCGAGACGAAAGCATTATTTGCGGTAAATGTTGTTGGCGGGTTAGGCTGCGACCCGTTCCTGAGCGCGTTAAAGGCCCCGATTCCGAACATGAGTACGAACGGCGCAAGTACAACGCATATCCTGGAAGCCCAATTGAGACTCCAAAACCACACGCGAAAATTGTGTGTTACTGCCGACCCGCGAGTCAGACCGCAATTTATGCAACGCGCCGGATAAAATGGAATCACCAGTAGCCAAAGGCCGCAGGTGAGCAGCACCATGAAAAAGGTGCCAAATCCTAGCGCCCTCTTAAATCCAGTCAGCTTCCCGCAGTTCGGACAATAAATCATCTGCATGGTTGCACCTCGGATGGCAGAGCTTAAAGCGTGATGAGGTATAGCACTGGCGGTGACGTGCCGTGAGCCCACGATTATCATAACGCCGAGCAGCGGCTCCAGGGCGAATATTCAGTACCAATGGCGGGAGTGTTCCGCTCTTTCGTTCTGCCGTTCCCGGCTCGGTGAAAACTTACGCGGTGGCTGCTTGCGCCATAGCGCCGGGTATAACGCCGCATAGCTCGGCACACCCCGGCGCACAGGCCGCTTCATTACCGTTGAATTGCCGTTTTATATCGCCGCATGGCCAGGTACTTGACGGTATATGACGGGTACGCCCGGCTTAAAATCCGCCGACATCTGCCTGCTGGTTGAATCGTTCACGCGTAAGCATGCGAAGTGCCCCTCTTGACTGAGGGAGAAGCGCAAACCCCGAAGTGTCCACCTATTTTTAGGAGGACGCCCCCCAGAGTCCAACCTTCAGTAGCAGCAACTTCTCGCTCCTCCGCCGTCAGCGGCGGATTGAAATAGCCTTCCAAAGAACCGCCCTGGTAAGCCCGTTGCAACCATGCCGCGACCGCGTAGGCAGCTTGCTCATTGCCGTCCCGGCCTTCTTTTGGAAAGCGTCGTCGCCGCCGACTCTACCAGAATCGAGCCGCCTGGTCTCCCCCAGGGGTGGCGGATTGTTCAACCGGTGGTATAAGGATTTTTGTACCGGCGCTGACAGATAGGCGGTCGATCAGCGCGACCGCCTAAAATTAAGCGTCGTCGTTGACGACACTTCCAGAATAATGCCACCTGCCCGCAGTGTAACCCACCGCACCCGCACGGAATCCCCAGCCCCAGCATTTTGCAAGCGGCCACACTGCCGGGTGGAAGGGCTTTTTTAGGGATCAATCCTCGAAACGCAACACAACTTCAGGTGAATGAGTGCTTTGCTGTTGGCGACAGTTGGCTGCCACAACCTTGGTATGCCCTTCCTTCGCGTTCTTTGCGAAGGGTGAGATTTATAATAGTCGATGGAACCGAAGGCTGAGAGTTCGTGGTCTCTCACCCTTGCCGCGATAAGACTGCGTCAAGGATGGGGCACCCGCTTCAGTGCTATAAAAGGATGGGCCACCCGCCGCAAATCTTCACCAACGACCGCGAGAAGCTGGGCGCGGTGCTGGGGCACGATGTATCGCACAGCAGCGCCCATGCGCCGGAGATGAAGCCAGAACAGAAGCAGGAGAAGGCCGTCACGCCGCAGCGGGAGCAGAGCTTCGATATTGGTTTGGGTCTCTAATGAAAAGTTGAAGCTTAGAACCCTTGTCTTAGTGCACGATTTTTCCCGTTTTGTGAGTTGGCCGCATTACTGCCAAAGAACACCCGGATTGGTTTATGGACTAAGAGGGATTTCTGCCAGAGTTCGACGCCAGCGACGAATGCCTCCATTTACACCTTGAAGCGTCTCAGGAGCGCCGCGCCTAAAACGCCAGCCTGGAACCAGCCTAGACAGATGAGCAGCACGCGGCTCACCACTAGAAACCAATAGCTGTTGAACCACCCCAGCCAATCCAGCCAACGGAACTGCGGAAACCATGGCTGCGGCTTATGCTTCGGGTCTGGCATCCACTTCTCGTCGATCCCCAGCTTCACCAGCGGAACAGCATTTTCCAGCGTATACAAAAAGGACTGAGACAGCGGATAGTGTGCCGATAAGTTCTTACTCTCCCCATTAGACAGAACAGCATTGGGCTGAATTTGAACCGATGCGAGCATTGCGCCACTACTAAAGGCTCCCGCAAAGATCATCGTACCCACCGTCAGGGTGAACGCAATTGACCAGAAGATGCGTATCGGCGCTTCTTCCAACCAAGCGAAGTCAATCCTCAACCATCGCCAGAAAGTCCAACTTTTTTGCGCCTGCAAGCAGCGGAAGCGGAAAAGAACGTACTTGGCCCCTTTGCGGTCGCCCTTTCTCTCCAGCAAATCCCGAAGCTGCATCCACGGCTGAGGCTTTTCGAGCACTTTCTCCGGCTGGAGCATGAGCCACTTAATGCGCTCATCGACGTTGAATGGAATTTCATCTGTGTACTGATTGGTTCCGAAGTCATCTTCATAAGAATCTTCATGGAGGGTCAGTTCCTCATAGACCAAACCGTCAAGGTCAAGGTTCCCCTCATTTGGCCAACTCGTCTGTTCGTCGCGCAGGTTCTTCACCCTCGCGCCGATCAGGTTGAGATATATATTGTTGGATTTCTTGATGCGCTGCCAAACCAGATCACCTTTGACGACCATGTTCTGGCAGCGGACACCAGCAACCTTGGCGCATGTAATCAATAAGTCTCCGGTAATCTCCGCACCAGACAAGCGAATCATGCCCATGGACATAAAGCCATCCGTCAGGAAGACGCTGCCCCCGATCTTCGCGCTTTCCAGGATGAGAGCGTTGCCCTGGGCCTTCAACTTCGCGCCGGTGCAGACAAGTTGTCCTGTGATCTCCGCGCCAAGCAGGCAAATCCCGCCCTCTGACTCGAATCCACCCTTGATGAAAACGTTGCCCTCGATCTTCGCGTTGGCCACGATGAGAGCATCGCCTTTAGCCTTCAGCTTTGCGCCGTCGCAATCGAGATTTCCTGTGATCTCCGCGCCAAGCAAGCGAATCGCGCCCTCGGAGTCGAAGCCTTTGTTCAGAAAGACGCCGCCGTCAATCCTCGCACCGTCCGCGCTGAGCGCATTGCCCGTAGCCTTCAGCTTCGCGCCGGAGCAATGCAAGACGCCCTCGATCCGTGCGCCAAGCAGGAGAATCTCCCCCTCGGAGTGAATGCGCTGGAGATAGAACGAGCCGTGAATAATCACGTCCTCGGCATGGATGCCCTCGGCTAGCGAGGAATCAAGAATGTAGATGCATCGTGTCTCTGCAGACTCAAGGTTAATCTCGCTTTGAAAGTCACAACGGAAAAACATCAGCGCTGGATTGACATGACATTCTCTGAGGTCGAGTTTGCCGGGGATGGTTGCGCCATAGACGCGCACACCTTTGGGATCGATCTGCTTCGCAGCCTCCGGGTCGGTGGCCAACCAGCGCAGAAAGTCCGGTCGAATTTCCGGGCGCGGGGTCTTCTCATCCGGCTCGGGCAGGTCTTCGGAACTGGCGGAGACGTGCAGAACCTTCTCTTCCGCCCCTGTGGGAGGCGGGTCGAAGCAAGCCTTCGCCAGATCGATAAGCTTCTCTTCGCGGATTTTGTCCAGCAGAGGCATAGTGGTAGCCGCCTTTCACTGTAGCATTACCAATTACTGTACATCGCAGAGCCGCTGAAACGGCCCCGTATTGTTTCGCTACCCGTTCGTTCACCGATGCGAAGTCTGGGGCACAAAGGGTATCCAAATATACCAATTTCTGTGGGCATTTCCTCGTACAATTAAGTGATCCGGGGATCATCCCCTACACTCTGAGTGGAGGGAAGCCAAAATGGAAATCCCGGTCAACGGGGAACGATCATGAACCGTGGACGAATCTTGGAAGTAGTTCTGACGATGCTTGGCGCAGTGTTGCTGCTCATTGCAGCGGCTGGCAAGCATCCCTACGCCTTTTACATGGTGCTCCGGCTTGCCATCACGGTTAGCGCAGTTTATTGGGCGTGGAGAGTGTACAAGACCGGCCTGCGGGCGTGGACATGGGTGTTTGTCGCGGTTGCGCTTCTTTTGAACCCGTTCTTTCCGATACGTATGCAGCGGACACAGTGGCAACCGATTGATCTGTGTTTGGGCATTTTCTTAATCGGATGGTCAGGATATTGGCTCTTCCGCAAGAGAACAAGAGGATTTGAAGTAAAGAGGCTTGCGGAAGAGAAGGCGAAGGAAATTAACGGGGCGTACCAGAGGCCGGGAAATGGGGCGTATCAAAAGGCTGGAACCTCGACGGGTGGAACATCAGCATCTACCGGCATTAGCGCTGCGAGTCCAAGGAGAACTTCGTCCGCAAGAGGATGGTGGACAGTTTCGACGCTGTACAGAATTACTTGGTTGGCAGTATGTCTGCTCTTGGGCGGAAGCTCTTTACTGCCGGTATTTTCATCGGATTACACTGGATGGGTTGTGATTGTTGTGTGCATCATGCCACTTGGTGGTATCACGGCATGGGAGACGGATTCGACGCTGTACAGAATTACTTGGACGGTAGTGGATATGCTCTTGGGCGGAGGCTTTTCTCTGGCGGTATCTTCGCCGGATTCCGATTTGGGTAAGATTATTTTGTCCGCCCTGGCATTTGGTGGTTTTGCATGTGCTGCAATGCTTTGGTCTCGCGGTATCAGCAAGTTCCTGTCCAAAAACGGAATTTCAAATTTCGCAATGTGGTCTGCGATAACTTGGTTAATCATATGTGCAATTCTTAACCTCATTTTTGTTGGCAGTTTCGCAGCCCGATCATCAACTCTCGATGCTCAATTGAGAACCAGTTTCTCCGACACGAGTGCCCCTTTTCGCAATGCGGCTGAACAAGGTGATGCCGACGCGCAGTACAACCTTGGGGTTTTGTACTACAAGGAATGGGAGAGCCAAGGCGTACCCCATGACGACACACAAACGGCATTTTGGTATCGCACGATTAGAGCATGGAGGGCATGGATCAACTCTGCTGACCCCTATAACTGGCGCTACACTCAAGCGGTGTATTGGTTTCGCAAGGCGGCTGAGCAGGGTGACGCCGATGCGCAATACGTACTCGGGAACATATACTATTACGGCCACGGTCCGCTGAGTATGAAGCTCATTATGGGTGGGCACAATTCTCAGGTTGCTCAGGCTGCGCTTTGGTACCGCAAGGCGGCTGAGCAGGGCGATGCTGACGCGCAAAATGCCCTCGGTGATTTGTACGACAGCGACCAAGGTGGGCTCCAGGACTACGAACAAGCGGCAGTGTGGTATCGCAAGGCTGCTGAGCAGGGAGATGCTGACGCGCAAGAGAGCCTTGGGGATTTGTACCGCGACGGCGATGGTGTCCCCCGGGACTATGCTCAGGCTACTCTCTGGCTTCGCAAGGCGGCCGAGCAAGGAAATGCCAGAGCGCAATGGTCACTCGGGGGGTTATACCTCGATAGTAAAGGGGTGCCCCGGGACTACGCAGAAGCCTATTTCTGGTACGGTCTAGCGGCTGCTGGCGAGCAGGACGCCTCGGACTCGAAACAGGTTGCGAAGTATCGAGACGAAGCCGCGTCTCACCTGACGCCTGCTGATCTATCCCGCGAACAGGAACGGGTGCGGGAGTGGTTTGAGGCGCATCAGGCGAAGCCATAATATTGGAAGGGTCTGTTCCGCCGACACCTGAACTTAAAAGAACTTTCTCACGGGGAAGATTTCGCCAGACCGCCAGAGCGGGGCAGCGCCAGCACAAAAAGATCAAGGGAGACGACAGGTGAACTCAGAAGACAGGATAGCGGCCGGGGTTGAAGCTTTTAAAAAAGGGGAAGATTTCTTATCCAAGAAGCGGATGCAGGAAGCTCTAGAATGTTTCGATGAGGCCATTGATTGCGGATATGTCAATAATGCAGATGTTTATGCCATGCGAGGTTCGTGTCTCCAGTCGCTGGGTTACGATCTGGATGCGATAGACGACTTTGACAGGGCCATTGTCTTGCAACCAGAGAACAGCCTCACGTTTTACCAACGGTCACTCTCAAAGACCGCCGCAGGCGACTTGCGCGGCTGCGTCTCCGATCTCCAAGAAGCTATCAGACTCGCGGATGTTGATAACAAATACACCAGAGGTCTTGACGTTCACGCCAGAGAAACTGGGTACAAAGATTCAGCTCACTACTACCGGCTGCAAATGGACTCCGCTAAGATTAGACTCGATGGATTTGAAGGTTCAATGCGGGGATATTACGAGAAGAGAGCAAACAGACGAAGACGATAAAGGCTATTTTTGCCCAACTCCTCGAAACTGCTTAATTGGCCTTAACCTAGCGAAGGCCGTTTAGGGGCTGCGCGTGGCGCTTGCGCTCTCTGTCCCCGCTTCACCTGTGCGGCGGGCTGAGCCACAAAGGGTAAGTTTTGACCCACGACCGCCGCCCCGCTTTTTCAAGGGCTTGCATGGGTCAAATGTCAAGGCCATAATCGTGCAGCCATGCCCGGATCAGCGACGGGGTACGCCCCGCGCCCGGAGGGCGCACTGCGGGGTTTAATGGACTCCGTGACGGTTTCGACCGGCCAGAACCAGCCATCCGCCCATCTTGCAATTCTGAAGCCGCTCTGAGGGCACTGGCCGAGGGGAACGGTCGAGGGGTAGTTTTGGGGAATTCTAGCGGGAAATCTGGTGTCAAGATGGACAGCCCGACAGACGATCCCTACACTTGTGGCACCCCGCAATACCCGATTTGCCAACCTGAAAGTTCGCCGGGGAGGCGTACATGACAGAAAAGCTCCTGAAGCGCATCCCATCGCCGCTGAACATCTGACTCGGAAGTACGGCCATCTATTCCAACTGTGACGTATGGGTGGGCTGTTTGCGGTACGCATAGGTAAAACGGGTCGGTGCCGCTGCTGACCGCTGGTGCCAGCCCGTCAGGTCGGCGTGGCCGGTGCCGGTCGTATGGTTGCCGCTGGCGTGCCAGTCTTCAGGCCGTCAAACCTGCCCATCCAGCCTGCTTGCTCCTCGGGCGATTACAGGCTTATATAATGCCCGTTGGGCATTATATAAATGGTCATAGTGCCGGATATGTCGCCCAGTATCCCCAAATCTGACGGTCGAGTCGGGCAGGCAACTGCCATTGGAGCGTCTTCAATACGATCCCTGTAGGACTCCCGTGCCAGCCGGATACCGGCAATGAGGCACGCACCAACGTTGACCAGCCCCCGGTTGATTCTGGGCACGGTTGCGAATCCCCATCGTTTCTGCCCTTGGGAGCGCAGTGCTGCCCTGTTCTGCGACCCCGACATGATTAGCTTGCTCTGTTACTGCTTAGTTATCCACACATCTTACCCTTCCGTTGTCAGGATCAGTATAGCGATGCTGTCCGTTGGGGCATGGAGCGGGCTTGCCTCGATCGCCGGTGTCGCCCTTTTGTCCAGTATCTCCCGTATAACCCTTGTCACCCGGTCGTCCGGTGTCGCCTGGGTTCCCCTGGTTACCAGTTTGGCCTGTATCCCCTGTTTGTCCCTGCTGTCCGGGCTGCCCTTGAGCGCCATTCTGCCCAGGCGTTCCAGGCTGTCCCTGCGCTGCCGGTGCTGCTTGCTGTGGCGTTGTCTTGCAACCGCCGCATAGCAACAGGGCCGAGAATAAACCGATACACAGTGATGTCTTCATTCAATTCTCCTCTTCGATTCTGTTGAACCTTGATTGCCGTTTACACAGCCCATGGCTCTCATTGGGGAAATTACCTACATGGTGCCACTAAGCGCTGTCCCATATTGCACAGCGAGGTCGAGGAGAAACGGCTCACCCTCCAAGCCCTTTAGGGGCGAAAGAAAACAGGCCCAAATGTACCGCCTCAGCAGTGTCCTTTCTAGGCCGTATCGACATATAGCCGCAAAATGATCCACTTGCAGGCCAGAACATTGAACCATCCTTGAGGCTGATGGCATAGGGCTGCTTCGTCTTAGCATCCGACTTCTGCCACTCATAGAACCACCCGGCTGGCACAAGCAGCCGTCGACGTTTCCACGCCTCACGGTACGCTGGGCTGGTGGCGACCGTCTCCGCCTTTGCATTGATGGTGTTAAGCCGATCTGGGCGTCCTTCGACCAGAAGGGCACGAGACCCCAGCGCATCATCATGAGTTCACGTTTGCCGGTCTCCTCATTCAACCGGATCACAGGCTGAAACGTCTGAGGCGCGATGTTGTATGACGGCTTTGCTTCGAATGCGTCTGTGCCTTCGCCAAGTTCCGCGTTGAACGCCTCGGCGATTGCTTGCGTATCGGTAAGCAACCCATATCGGCCACACATGCGCTTCTCCTCCCGGCAAAGAATCCCGATCCGCTAGTTGCGGGGTGCGTACTCCAATTCAGCGTACCTGTGACCTGGCCTGTTTTGCCACCAGATGATGCGGCTTGCCCAAAAACACCTCCGAGGGAAAGTACCGGCGCAGGAGTCAACGCCAACAAGCAAAGAAACCAGCCGCTCCCCAGCCAGTCTAATCCCGGCGATGAGGCACGCCCCCAAGTACACCATCCCCTGGTTGATTCTGGGCATGTGAGCGTCCGGGTCGAACATCACCGGCCTCGCCACCGCCGCCAACAAATTTCTTCATATATATAGTGGCGTTTTGAACGATTTTTAGCGACAAGCTGAAAAATATATTTTGGTGGTCACCCATGAGGAGCCAACAAGCTACCGGACTCCGGCCCGCTGCTGCCGGGTGACGAGTTGGTCTGGCCGCCCGAGGAAGACCTCCGAGGGGCAAGTACCGACGCAATTCGCCGCAGAGGGGACACTTGACCGTGATCGACTGGAACGGGAACTCCCTGACGCCGGATGGAATGTCGCGGCGGCACCGTTTGCAGGTGACGACGAAGGTTTTGCGGCCTGAGGGCGTCGGGAACATAGGGATATTATAGGCGAATAACAGGCGAATATAATCCACGGTAAAGACGACCCTGAGGTGGAAAAACCCTAAGGGCAGAGGCGGGAAGACGATTCCCAACCCGTTTACCAACCCGACTTCGCTTCGGCTACTGCGTATTTTGAGGTGTTTTGGCAGTCCCCAGCAGCCTGTAAGTTGTTGAAAATACTTCAAATTCCGACTCTGTCACGGCAGAGGTCGCGGGTTCGAGCCCCGTCGTCCCCGCCATTCATTCCAAAGGACTTAGGAGTGTTTGGCAAGTGACATTCAAAGGTACAATAAAGGTACAATAAGAAAATCCCGCCTTCCGGTGGGCGACGAAACATCAAGTTTGAGAACAAGAAGAGGCTCCCGACGGGCGGGGGCCTTCTCTGCTTTTGGAACAGTACGCAGCTGATGTTTTGCCAATTTCGAATGGCGAACCCTAGGGAGCCTCTGCACAGCCCGTCATATTTGGTGCGATAGCGGTGTGATGAGTTTCTGAAGCCTTACCTGTCGAATTTGCAGAAAGAAATGCAGCCAGATGCGTGTTTAACGGGGTTGTTTTGTGTCTATGGAGGCCGATTACCGGCCTCTGGAGACACTACGCCCCCAGCAGGACCAGCCGTTTGCGGTGTTGGTAGAGATTGACCAGCGCAAAGGCCGCCAGCAGCCACTCGTGATTCTTCTTCAGGCCGCGATAACGCACTTTCGTAAATCCGAAGACGCACTTCAGAATGCGGAAGGGCCACTCCACTTTCGAGCGCACTCTGGCCTTGGTGCGGTTCTTGCTTTGCTCCACCTCATCGACGCCGCCTTTGTGTTTGGCACGCCGCGAAGTCATGTCCTGCGCTGCGGGAGCAGCGGCATGAATGGCCTCCGTTTGGCCCTGGTAGCCGGCATCGCCCCAGACCTTCTTCTCGGCGCCGTGTAATAGGTCTGGCAACATATGCACGTCGGAGACCGACGCCGCCGACGTGCAGACCGAATGCACCACACCGGTCTTCGAATCCACGCCGATATGCGCCTTGGCGCCGAAAAACCACTGGTTCCCCTTGCGCGTCTGATGCATCTCGGGATCGCGCTCCTTCTTGCTGTTCTTGGTCGAGGACGGAGCCGCGATGATCGTGGCATCGACGATCGTGCCGGTCGCGATGCGCAGGCCCCTGCTGGCCAGGTAATGGTTCACCGTGTCCAGAATCTGGCGGCACAGTTCGTGCTGCTCCAGCAGGCGGCGGAAGCGAAGAATCGTGGTCTCGTCGGGGGCGGCGGCGCGGCCCAAATCAACGCCCGCAAAACGACGCAACACAGGAGACTCGTAGAGGGCATCTTCGGCGCCGGAATCGGAGAGCGAAAACCACTGCTGCAAAAAGTAGACGCGCAGCATGATCGACAGGCCAACCGGCTGACGGCCGTTGCCAGCCTTCGGGTAGTACGGCTCGATCAGTGCTTCCAGATCACGCCAAGGAACTACCACTGCCATCACGCTCAAAAACTCTTCACGACGGCTCTTCCGTGCATACTTCTCAAAACTTGCCTGGCTTGCCAATGTCATCTGACGCATCGCGTTTCCCACCCTCATTCAACTTTATCCAATCTGAATGCAGGTGGGGAACTTAAGCAGAGGCTCCCTAGGCATGTCCAATAACTAGCTCGCCCGAGAATTCAATAACTCCTTTTGACGACGCGTGTGCGCGAGACTAAGCACTGATAGTTACGGGCTGTTCCACACGGACAGTTTTCTCAGGAGCCGGTTGGGCCAAAATGTCCTTGAAGTAGTGGTCGTCGATGACCTTGCGCAAGCCCGGTGCCTTGATGTCTTCGGCATACTTGCGGATGTCGATACCGTTCTTCCAGCCGACCCGGTAGCGGCGCGTGGACCGCTTAGCCTCTTGCAGAAAGTTCTCCGCGTCGGGTTCAAAACTGGATGCGGTCCAGAACTCAAAGGCGAACTCCGCATTGGAATATCGATCCTGCCCCTTCAACGCTGCATGGATCGTGGGAACTTTTTGCGTAAGCCACCTCTCAACCTCCGGCAATCTGACCGGAGACCGGTAACCTTTGCATTCGTATGCGGTGACCTGGCGTTGACGCTCCCACAGAACGTCTACTTCAGCTTGCTTGCCAGTCTTCATTTCGGTGAGTACAGGCCCCAGCGAAATCTCCCCACCTTCCAGAAGGTGCACGCAATGCCCGACGATCAACTCGAAGAGAGCACCGCGGAGATTGCCGGCTGCACCTTCGATTGACGACAGCTTGTTGAAGAGCTTCTCGATGCGTTCTATCGAGGCAGTGGCCGTATTGGTGAGTGTATGCAGAAGATCTTCGAGCGCGCGGGCAACATCTTGGCCGAACAGCGTCTCTGGCCGTGTCGCAATAATGCCTTTTGAACGGCACAGTTTGAGTGCGTCCAAGGTAAAGCTGTCCGCAATGAGCATCGGAACAAATGGACGCGTCCTCCGGAATCCTGTGAGCATTGTGATTTTGCGCAAGAACGCTGCCACCGTATTCACGTCAAGTTCGACGTCAAGGATCACATCGGCAACGAGGAATCCCGGGGCCGGCTTCGAGGCGGTATGGGTCACAAGCGGCAGAAGGTAGCTGGGCCCCGTGAGATCGAACCTGAAGGTTGCAAACTTTGGGTCGGGCTGTTCGTCTCTAATACGGGTCGCGTTTGGACTCGCGAGATTCAGGCGTCCACTCCAGGTACGAATCGCATCAAGTAGGACGGCTTCTGTCATCAGAAGTGCCCGCAGTTTTCTGGCTTTGTAGGACAAGCCGTCGAACGAGCGACCCAGCACAACGCAGCTTCCCATTCCTTCGATTTCACGGGTCTGCACGAGGCTTGCGGACTCGAGATTTCTGAGGACAGCTTCGCTAGCGAGCTGATGCTTCTGACGCAAGGGCGATCCGCTAATGATGTCAAAGTGCTTGCTGAGGGTGATTCCCCGGCGCGCACGCAAAGCTGCCAACGCCGCCGCATAGGCAGGGTTCGTTTCCTGAATCGCCGCCATGAGCGCGTCCCAATACTGATCGGTGCCGAACTGATGGTTCAGGTAGATAAACCGTGCGCGCTTCGGGAAAGTGAGGCCACGAAGCGTCTCCACATCGGGAGGCTTGCGGGAAACGCGCTGGCGGGCGGCGTCAGCCGAGAAACCCTGTTTCACGAGCAGCTGGGTGGCACGACTTGTTGTCATTGGTCCGTACTTCGTGAGCAGGCGATCAAGTTCCATATGTACAGATTGTCACACTGCGCTATTTATAATACAACTACAAGCTAGCTCTCTTTTTTGAACGATGATGATGAGCCTTTACTTTCAATATGATACAAGGGCAAAAACGGCCTCGAAACTCAGTGTTTGTCACAGATGTCTTCGGAACGGCGTCATAAGGAGTTGTTTTTCGCACCCAGTTGATTGAATCTACATGAAAGGATAAAAGGCAAATGTGACGCTATGGCGCGGTGATGGATCACCCACATCCTCACTCGCGGCTCATTCCGTCTCAGGCCCCATTACCAAACTTCCCTCAGACTGGCGGCAAGGACGCGCCTGTCGCGGCTGAAAACCGGCACATCGAAGTATACGGTATACGGCAGTGGCCACGATCATGGGGTTTGTCCGCAACAGGTATTCTGGTGGCTGGATGATAGAGGGGATTGCAATGAGGTTGGAAAAAGATAACGTGACGCGTGAAGAGGTCATTCGCTTTTATGCCGGGTATGATCGGCGCAAAAAGGGGCAGCATCTCCCTCTGTCCGACATGGACGCGTGGCCGTGGGACGACCCGCGCGGTCTCGACCTGAAACTAGAGGCGAACGGTTTGAAGCATGGCGTCTTGGCGGCCTACCGGACTTGGGGGCTTGTGGAGTTCGGCGTCACCGATCTTCTTGAATGCGCAGTTTACAACGGCATTTTTAGGGGTGAGCCCCAGGCGCTAAGCCAGCTGATTCTTCGTGGCAAGCTGGATGGGTGGTCTCCGGACCGCGACACCGATTGGTGGCAGCCGATCAGGGAGGGTTCGGTACTTGGCGTCGATTCAGCTCTGATTGCCCGCCCGTCAGTCAGGAGCGAGGAGCCCGCCAGGTGGTATTTCGAGGATGGCAGCGGCCGTGCCCTCGCGTTGCTTCAGAGGATTCTGCGCTATAGCGACGTTGGCCGAACTTGCTGGGTCTACCTCGGTCGCGAGCCTGACCAACGCAGTATTTTCATCAGAGACAGGCCCGAGCTCAGAGACGAGGGGCTTGGTTGGGGCCGATTGCTCAGAATTAGGTAGTGTCTCAGTTTGAAAATGCGGCCATCTCTTCGAGTGTCCAAACATGGTCCGCTATGCCCGCTTCCATTGCCGGGGTGACGCGAAGAGTCTTGTGAACTCTGGCAAAGTTGTAATGCAGGAAGTGAATTGCGACGGCATAGACGTGGTTTTCCAGCTTCTTTGAGAATCCGTTTGTCAGCCGAGTGAACCGGCGCATCGACATGCGCATGGTGAGGTTCTGGCGCTCTACATAGGACGTGCTGACATGCGCCGGGTCTGGATCGCCGCTAACCACCTTCATGTCAGCCCCGATGCACTTTGCAGGGCTGTAGCGGCGCAGCTCGGCATCGGTCGGAGCGCCGTATATCTTCTGCAATTGAGCGTAATCAACATCACCACTAAACGCGTCTTCAACCGCCTCCAAGTACGCCTTGTGGCCGTCCGTGGTAAGTTGCACGTGCCCATAGATGCGATCTGCACAGTCTTGCATGAAGTCGTGCGCCCAACCCGCATCACGCCCTCCCACAAGGTAGCTAACGCACAGCTTGGTATCGGCGTCTATTGCTGTCCAGATCCATACATCGCCCCATCCTGACGGGTGTTTGTCTGCGCTGACGTTCTTCTTTTCAGCTCCGACAAATGCCCAAATCTCATCACATTGCAGATGCTTCACCCGAAGACCGCGCACGGTTTCGTCGTGGAACGTCATGGCGGCATCTCCCAAATCTACAAGCAGCTTGGAAACGGTGTTGATGGACACATCGCACATACGACTGATGGACCGGAGGCTGTTTCCTTCGACCATCATCCCTACGATCTTGGCACGGGTTTCGAGCGGTAGGCGATTCATGTCTAAAGCATAGTGAATTCTTGGCTGTTTGTTAAGCATAAAGTTCAGTTTGCTTATTTGCGCAGGTTGACTGTTGACTGATTTTAAGAAGTGAGGTAGCGTTAAAGTGTGATGGAAGATTCAGTTTACCGTATGCCGGGGCAGTGGATTCAGCATTTGCTGGATTCACGAGGATGGAGCCAGAGAATTCTGGCCATAGTATTGAACGTCGAAGAAACCGGAATCAACAAACTCATTGCGGGAAAGAGACCCGTTGATGCCGAAATGGCGATTGCCCTTGGAGATGTATTCGGCGAAGAACCAGAAAGGTTTTTGGCTCTTCAAAAAAGCTATGATTTGGCGAAGGCTCGGATTATTACGCGCCCCGATCCGAGCCGGGCAACTCGCGCCACGCTATTCGGCGATTTACCTGTATCGGAGATGATTAAGCGCGGCTGGCTAGATGCCGATAATGTGCGCGACGTGCCCAAAGTCGAAGCGGCCTTGTTGAAATTCTTTGGCGCTCCGACATTAGAAGAAATAGAGGTGCTTCCGCACAGTTCAAAGAAGACAGAGGTAAATACGCCCGCGTCACCGGCACAGCTTGCATGGTTATATAGAGTCAGAGAGATTGCCAAAGATATGCTTGTTGCAAGGTACACGCCGCAGTCCGGGCGTGATATTGTTGTGCGGCTTACGACTCTCCTCCACGCTCCAGAAGAGGCACGTAAAGTTCCGCGCATACTCGCAGAAGGCGGCATTAGATACGTTATTGTGGAGTCGCTGTCTTCGGCCAAGATTGATGGAGTGTGTTTCTGGCTCGATGAAGAATCGCCAGTTGTCGGCATGACTTTGCGGCACGACCGAATTGATAACTTCTGGTTTGTCCTGCGACATGAACTAGAGCACGTCCTTTGCGGGCATGGTCGTGCAGCCATGATGTTGGATTACGAACTCGAAGGAGATCGTGCGGGAACCGGGGATGGTGTGGCTATTGAGGAAAGAATCGCCAACGAGGCGGCAGCGAACTTCTGTGTTCCCAAGAAGCAGATGGATAGTTTTATCGCTCGCAAATCCCCGTTTTTTGCCGAGAGAGATATTCTTGGCTTTGCCCGAACCATCGGGGTACATCCTGGCCTGATCGCAGGTCAGTTACAGAACCGAACCGCGCGGTATGATCGGTTTCGGAACCACTTGGTAAAAATCCGCTCTTCTGTCACGCCTAGCGCGATGGTTGACGGCTGGGGCGATGTTGCCCCAGTGGAAGCGTGAAAGGAGAACATATGGCAACCAAACACGAGCAGCGGCAACGCATCATGCGGCTCTATCGAGAGAAAACCGGCATCGAAGACATCAACATGAAGGAAGTTGCTAGATTTGCCGTTTCCATGGGATGGCAGCTACCTCTTCCTCCCGATCCGTTCGATTCACTCGCCAAGCAGTTTTCAGAGTCGGCACGTGAAGAGGTCCGGCACGACAGGCAGACCGGGAACCCATATCGGGCAAACCACGCCATCACAACCCGCCAAGGAAGTGAGCAACTGACGCTTTGGATCGATATTGACCGAAAAGTTCCCCGCAAGAAGATGGTCAAGTCGCTGATGCAGAGGCGAGAACAGATGGTGGGTGATGGTTTGCAGTTGACATTTGATGGTGACCATTGGAACAACATCAACCCAGAAGACGAGCCTATCGAAATACCGATGGACCTTACCGATGACATCTTGTGGCGGAAGAATGCGCCCGCCGAGATGAAAAAGGCAAGTTGAAAGGAGACAATCCGATGTGCGTTCCCAGACGCACAAAAAGCTACCGCGCTAACGGTAGCTCTCTGGGCGAACTTCAAAGGGCTTGAAATTCGGGGCGCTGACTCTTGCAGAATACCTCTGCATCTCCCCAAAAAGCAAGCCTAAATTTTGATAGGGAATTTCTGTCTCCAACGGGAGATAGATACGCCCTCTCCGGCACGGGATGGAACCCCGTGCCGGAGAGCAACATCAACGCAGAATCACCGCACAGGAGACCCACGCCATGTTGACTGGAAATATAGTCATTAACGGCATCGACGACAAGCAGCTTCGTACATTGCTGACGGTCAAGATCGAGCATGAAGGCTCGCTGATCTTCAGCCCTAACCAGCTTCAGCCACTTCCACAGCCTCAGCGTCCTGGTCAACCTCAACCCCAGCCGCAAAACCATGAACAGCTCTACAACAACGCCATTGTGATCTGGAATAGCGAAGCTGGACTGAAAGCCGTCAAGGAATTACTCTACGTCTTGACTGAAAAAGCCCCAGCAGAAAAGGCTGCATAACACCAACAAGCAGGCCCTGTCAGTCCGTCGGCGGGGTCTGCTTTTTCTTCCACCTCGCCTGTGCAGCAACCCGCGCTATGTCAACTCGCTGTTCCTCGGTCAAGAGACTGGCACGGGCATTTCCGCCTTTTAATCCTCCAATACGTCCCCGTACTGGAGTGCCCCGCTTCTTTTCCGATACGCCATCCTCAACTTCTCCTGTTGCAATGTCAACGATCAGCTTGGCGAGTTGATTCAGATCACGAGGGCGTTTTGCCATGTATCCAGTATGCCGCCCGGTCCGGCTAGGCGCAAGGGCTGTGGATTTCAAACTGAGACACTACCGAAATAGCAGCAAGTAAATATCCTCCGGCAGAGCCGGAGGGCGGGTGGCCCTCAACATCCGACCATCCACATATGAATCTGGGTGCCCCAGGTCTCGATTTTGAGACCCGGGAAAGCACAAAAGCTTCAGCCAACATATATTACTCCCGGAAAGTCGCCAAGGGTTCTGTGACCATGAGCCACGCGGGCGACCCCGTTTGACCGCAGATGTACCGGTTCAAAGGCAGCGTTCCTCTGCTGCCTATGAATTCTTGGTGGGGACGGCAAAGATTCCAGCGACCCGGTTCAGAGCCAGGCGTTTTGCCTCGGTGGCGCCCTGCTGGTAAACATCGAGCGTGATGCGCGAGGTTGCGTGGCGAAGCAGTTCCTGAACCGTTTTGACGCCTTCACCCTGCTGGCCCAGGATGCTGGCCAGAGAGTGCCTGAACGTATGCCACGTAACGCGTTTCGTTATACCGGCCGCGACCACGGCCGGCTTGATGTGGTCCTTAAGGGCGGAATCTGGCCAATAGGGCCGCTTCCCATTGGTGAACGGAGATGCAAAGACCCAGTCATCCTCCTGGTTGTAGGGAGTATTGTCACGCCAGATCAGCAAGGCTGCCGCCAGCGCCGGAAGCATCTCCATGCCCTTACGAGATGCCTTCGTCTTCATCTTCGTCTCGGACTTCGAGACGTAGCCACGCTGAAGATTGAACCAGCACTTGTCCAAATCGAGATCTGCCCATTTGAGGCCGCGCACTTCGCTCCGGCGAAGCGCCGACGCCGCTGCAACGGCCACCATCATTTTGATTGCCGCCGGTTTGATGTTGCTGATGATGGAGCGCATCTCATCAAGCGTCAAGATGTCGGGGTCTCGCTGGCGAACAGCGCCCTGCCTGACCGCGGCAATTGGATTCAGCTTGCCGTAAAGCTCATGGCGGATGCAATGGGAAAACAGTGCGCTCATATGATTGCGGATTTTCGCCTTTGATGCCGGCGCGAGGTCAAGGCTCCGGAGCCATTTCTCCACCGCCACCGACTTGACGTCATCGAGGGATACATCCTTCCATTTCGGAAGTATTCTCGCCTTGAAGTAGTCGAGGTAGCTCTGAATTGTCGTTGGCGACCTGTCAATGTCTGGATCACGCAGTTCATTGGCCTGGAAGTGGGCCCATGCTTCACCCACCGTCATGACAACTGCAGTCTTGTCTTCGGGTGCGTTGATTTCGGCGCGGAAGTTATCGACGGCCAGTTTCGCCTTGGCCGCCGACGGAAAGCGCTTCACTGAACCGATGACCTTGCTGCGATGGATTCGGTGTTCACCGTCCCTTGGGGCCTCCCACCAGCGGTAAACCCACTGGTCAGGCCCCTTGGCGCGTTGGACGCGTTCAATATAACCTGTTCGCATGGACAAGGCGATAGGTACCGAGACGACCAACGATTCCTACGACTTTCACTACTACCATAGCAGCGCGCTTTACGAAGCCCGTCCAGCGGGGGCAGTGATCCGGAATAAACTGAAATGGGAGGGAGCGGAGAAACGTCATCGCGTGGTGGCCACCGTTGTCATATGCGTTTCCCGTTGTCGGGTAAAAAGGCTCCGCATGGCCAAATTGGGCGGAGAACGCGGACTGTGCAAATCGTCTAAACTGCGCTTTTTTCAACGTATTGGTTATGGAATCAACAGTTTAGGCTCTCAGAGAGCCTAGAGGGCGCGGCTTTAGCTCCGTTGGGAGAGGCAAGTGCCAACTGACTAGAATGTGAACCGAGGGCGCGAACTGCCGGCGTCGAACACGAAGGTACAAACAAAGGTACAATTCCATCGCCCCTATGCTCTCTAAAGGACTTATGGGCACCATATTGGCTGTGAAATCATCCGTAACTCTATGATTATAATAATACTTACACTCTGTCACGGCAGAGGTCGCGGGTTCGAGCCCCGTCGTCCCCGCCATTCATTCCAAAGGACTTAGGAGTGTTTGGCAAGTTACAATTTAGGGCACAAAAAAGGCACACTTAGAATAGCCGGTTTTGTGGCCAAGTGACAACAAAGAGTTTGGAAACACACGAAAAGGCTCCCTTCTGGGAGCCTTTTGACGTTTACAGGCACTTGAATATACAGACTAAGGCGCAGAGAGCACCGCAAAGAGGATACCTTGATGCGCCTAATTGACGTTCAAGGGCTCATAGGCGCGAAAACGAGGGCACAAAGGGCACAAGAAAAAGGGCTCCCAACTGGGAGCCCTTCGAGTTTGTTGTGGAAAATCTAGCCAGCCTTTTTCAGGGGTGGCACCACAAAGATGCCGGACATGCTGCTGAGGGCATTCCGCTTCTTGGTCGTGTTCCCTTTGTCAAGGGCGGAGTAAAAGTAGACCACTGGGGCGGAGCAAAAGGTTACCAGCAGAGGGAACGATAAGCGGGGATTTGTGGGGGAGTAGGGCCTCTTGAGCGTAGCGAAAGAGGCCCTACTCCCCCG
>Ga0224558_1000230_pt1 | contig 66940 bp, 49 predicted proteins | sample 714S32024metaG_FD_180682 | JGI IMG/M metagenome (GOLD analysis project Ga0224558, IMG submission 180682) | Peat soil microbial communities from Stordalen Mire, Sweden - 717 S3 20-24 | ecosystem: Environmental > Terrestrial > Soil > Wetlands > Peat | place: Sweden: Norrbotten County, Stordalen... | reverse complement strand
CCTTCCCACAAACCTTGGAAATCGATGAAGCCGATTCCCACATTTCCACCGCCTCGACGACGACTACGAGGATGAATATCTCCTCAAACCGGCCAGCTAAGGGATACGCATTCTGGGGGCAAGCTCATATCGCGGCGAACCTCAGACAAAAATCATCTTCAGGCTACGACTCTACCAGTGGATTGCATTTTTGACCGTTATTGGAGGCGCTGTGCTGACATGCGTGCATGGCCCAACGATGCAGTGGAGTTTTACCTGGAGTGCGAGTGCGATTCTGATTGCGGCTGGATGCGGTGCGGTCACGTGGTTTGTCACAGGAGTTGATTTTCCAGAATCATCGCGCCGCTTTGCCCGGCTGACATGAGGGCGGAGCGGACGCTATAGACTTGTTGTGGACAGATTCTATTGTCAGCGGTAGCCGCTGCTTGCTTTGGAGCTTGGGGAGCGCGTGCTGCCGCACAGGAGCGTTTCTCATGAAGCAAATTTCCCGCCGTTTTTTTGTGCAATTGATAACGGTTATTACGCTGGCGACCGCGCTGATCCAACTGGGTCACGCAGCGCCAGTGCTGATGATTTCCATTGATGGGCTGAAGCCGGAATACATTACGCAGGCCGATGCGCACGGGATGAAGATTCCGTATCTGCGCACGCTGCTGAGCGACGGAACCTATGCCGAGGGAGTTGTGGGGATTTGGCCGACGGTGACGTATCCCAGTCATACGACGCTAGTTACCGGCGTTTGGCCAGCGGAGCATGGCATCTACAACAACCTCGAACTCGACCCGTTGCAGCACTATTCGGGCGCGTGGCACTGGTATGCGCCGCTGATTAAGGTTCCGACACTGTGGAAGGTGGCGCGGCAGGGCGGCTTGCGCACGGCGAGTGTAGGCTGGCCGGTGAGCGCCGGGGCGACGGATGTGGATTGGCTGATTCCCGAGTTCTGGCGGAGCGCAGATCCCTCAGGCGGGTCGGGGACGGTGAATCCAGAGGACCGGCTGCTGATTGCAGCGATCTCAAAGCCGGCCACGCTGCTGAAGGATTTGGAGCCGAATGCGGGCGAATACATGATGGGCAACGAAACCACGATCAGTGGCGACGAGATCAAGACGCGTTACACGGTGGAGATATTGCGGCGGCTGAAGCCGGGGTTCATGACGCTGCACCTGAGTTCGCTGGACGACACACAGCACGCGCATGGGCCGTTCAGCGCGGAGGCGTGTGCGGATCTGGAGGCGCTGGATGGGATGGTGGCGCGGCTGACCAAGGCGGCGGTTGAAGCCGATCCGGCGGCGGTGATGGTGCTGGTCTCCGACCACGGATTCATGACCATCACGCATCTGGTGAATTTGAATATTCCTTTTTTGCAGGCGGGGCTGGTGCAGGCGACAATCAATCCGACGACGAAGGCTGTGACAATCAGCGCATGGAAGGCGGAGCCATGGGGCGCGGGGGGCATGGCGGCGATCATGCTGAAAGACGCGAACGATCACGAAACCGAGCAGCAGGTGAAGGCGATGCTGGATAAGCTGGCCGCTGACCCGGAGAACGGCATTGCGCAGGTTCTGAATCGCGATGAGATCAAGAAGCGCGGAGCCTTTCCGGATGCGGCGTTTCTGGTGGTGCTGAAGCCGGGCTATTACGTGGGGGCGGCGACCAGCGGCGATTTGGTCACGTTGATTCCGACGGTGAGGGGCTCGCACGGATTCTCGCCGGAGTACCCGGAGATGAGGGCGTCGTTTTTTGCCGTGGGGGCGGGCATCGCGCGCAACCGCAATCTTGGGGTGGTGGATATGCGGCAGATTGCGCCGACGGTGGCGAAGATTTTGAAGGTGCAAATGCCGACGGCAAAGGAGAAACCACTGCACGTGGAGCCGTAAGGGCGGAGCTTGAGAGCGAGTTGCCCAACGTGATTTCCTGGGTCTCAAAGTCGAGATCTGGGGCACCCAATCTTGATGGAAGATTGAGATGTGTGGCACCCGCCGATTCTGTTCAATATTGCTCGCCTTTCCATAAATATTTCATGTCTCTTGGATTGCGTGACGCCAAATGGAGTCTGGTGAAGCGCGTCGAGAATCTCGCCACCAAAGCAATCGACATGAGAGTATCATTCCGATAGACGCCTCATGTTCAATGTGCGGCGTAGTGTGTTAAGAAAGAACGGAAGCGATGCCTCAACGAGAAAAGACGCGTGATTTGGCCCGCAGCCTGGTTGCTTGCGAGGCCGATGTAAATAAAGCTTCCCTGCAAACCCAGCCTGCAACTATACGTGTCTATGAGAGGCTGCGCCGACAGTTCGGCGCATCCGTGGGGGTAGACGGTTTTCAGGCGCTCGCTTCTCGTGCTTTGGCTCTTGCCAAATCGGAATCTCCCCGGCTAGGCGCGGTGCAGGTAACGGCGAATGGAGGCTTGCGCGGTCTTGGCGAAGTTGAATCCCAGACGGACGCGTACGAGGCTGGTGAGGCTGAAGTCATTCTGATTGCGCAATTGCTTGGGCTGTTTCTTAACTTCCTTGGCGAGGCAACAACGCTGCGTTTGATAGAAGATTTACGCCTTCAGGTTGAGGTCAGGACAGAGTCGGCCACAAACTTAGAAGACACAACAGGCTCGGCGGTCGATGAACCGGCAATGGCTGCGGCTTTCGAGGATCTTCTACGAGAAATTAACCGGCTGAGGAGCGTGAGCGAACATATTGAAACCCTGGCGAACAAACATCCCGGTATGGAAGATGGACTCGTGAGTGTTGCTGCAAACATTCGCGGTATTGCCACGGTTCTGGACGTTTTCACACTCATTCGAAGCAAGGCTGGCGGCCCGCAAGAAGAGACGCCTAACCTGCAAACGAATCTCTACATGAATTGAGTTCCGCCAGCGCTACATCCAACGCGGCTCTGGATGGAAAACACTTCAACCGCGGAGGCGCTTCAAGAAAGGACAGAATCGCCGCCCCGATCCTCTTACGAAGCGTATAACGGCAATTGAAATCTGCTACCTTGATCGATATTGGGTTGAACATGACGGCTGCCCCAGGAATGCGAGATTTAGCACATCGCCTTCTTACTTATGAAGCCGATGCGGGCAAGACCTCCGAGCCAAAGGAGTTCCCGAGCCTTCGCGTCTATGAGAAGCTGCGCCAGATTCTTTGTGAATTTGTTGGAGTTGCCGGTTTTCTATCGCTCGCCTCTCGCGCCCTGGCGTTGGCCAGAACAGAAGCTCCCAGCCTTAGCGCGGCGCGGGTTGCCGCAGATGGATCTTTGCAGAGCCTGGGCGAGTTTGCACCACAAATCGAAATTGACACTGTCGAATATCCGGCTGGCGAGGGCGGAGTAATTCTCATCGACCGCTTACTCGGCTTGCTGCTTATCTTCCTTGGCGAAGCTTTAACGTTAAACCTGGTGCAGAATGCGTGGCCAGGCGCAGCCTTTCATGACAGCAATTCGGGGAACAGGAGAATAGCGTGAGTACACAAGACAGGGTGACAATCAACAAACTAACGACCGGTGTTCCGGGCCTCGACGAAATTGTGGGCGGCGGTCTCCCCGAATATTCCTTTAACATCATCGCGGGCGCGCCTGGAAGCGGGAAGACGACGCTGGCACACCAGTTCGTTTTTGCCAATGCCACTCCGGAGCGTCCTGCTCTCTACTTTACCGTCCTCGGCGAATCCTCGATAAAAATGCTGCGCTATCAGCAACAGTACACATTCTTCGATCCGGCCAAGCTATCCGGTTCCATCCGCTTTATCAACCTGAGCCAGGTCGTCCTGGAGAACGACTTGGGGGCGGTATTGGCGGAGATTACCAGAGAAGTTGAAAAAGCCAACCCCGCTGTTGTGGTTGTGGATTCCTTCCGCACCATGGTTCGGAAGCCGGAAAGCGACATGGAATTGCAATCATTCATCCAACGGTTATCCCTGTTTCTGGCTAGTTGGCAAGCTACAACTTTCCTGATCGGCGAATATGCGGAGGACGAGCTGCGCGACAATCCCATCTTTACCGTCGCCGATGGTTTGTTCTGGCTGCGCCAAACGCCGGAGCGAAATTCAATCGTAAGAAAGTTACAGATTATAAAACTGCGCGGTCAGGATTCCGTGCCGGGGCTGCACACATTCCGCATCACCGATGCCGGAGTGCAAGCCTTCTCGCGCACCTTTGGGTTGTCCGGACGTGTGAAAGATCCGCCCAGCCACAGGCGCCTTTGCTTCGGTATTCCGGAGTTGGACAAGATGCTGGGCGGGGGCGTTCGTGAAGGCGATAGTGTCCTCGTAGCAGGGTCTTCGGGAACCGGGAAATCGGTGCTGGCAACCCAGTTCATTGCGGAAGGCATACGCAAGGGGGAACCGGGAATCGTGGCGGTGTTTGAGGAACGCCCGCAAGCGTATGCGGAGCGGGCCACCAGTTTAGGCTTGGATCTGGAGACGCCGCAGAAAGACGGGAAACTCACAATCCTCTATCTCCGTCCCCTGGATCTCTCGGTGGATGAAACCATGCACTCGATTCTCGACGCAGTGCAGAAGATTGGCGCCAAGCGCCTGGTGATCGATTCCCTGGCAGGCTTTGAGATGGCTCTGTCGCCCGGTTTCCGCGCCGACTTTCGCGAATCGCTCTACCGGATGATCTTCGCCTTGACGGGAATCGGAGTAACGATTCTTAGCACGGTCGAGGTGGATGAGTCATTCACGGAATTCCCGTTCAGCACCTACTCGATTTCTTTCCTCACCGATGACATTATCCGGCTGCGGTACGTATCCATCGATGGCCAGCTTCGCAAGATCATGGTGGTGATCAAGATGCGGGGCGGGAATCATGCCAAGGATATTCGCGAGTATGAGATCACGGACAAGGGCGTGGTGATTCTCGGCAAACGCCTCACAAACTATCAGGGCCTTATCAGCGGAATTCCAGTTCACACGGACCGACGCGACTTGACGGAAGAGCCCGCACAGGAGCCGGGAACCAAAAGCAAGAGCTGAAAATACCCCATGCCGCTGCACGTGGAGCCGTGAGGGCGAAGTCCGAGTTGCCTGGCTTGACAGACGCTTTCCCAGGTCTCAAAGTCGAGACCTGGGACGCCACAATCGTTGAGGTGAGGTGTAATATTGGCAACCCGCCTGGCGTCTCAGTGAAAGGCGTGCGGTGAGATGATGTCAACAACGAACAGCAAGACCGTATCGCTGGTTCTCGGAAGCGGCGGCGCTCGAGGTTTGGCGCACATTGGCGTCATTCACTGGCTTGAAGAAAATGACTTCAAAATCAAATCGATAGTCGGCTGCTCGATCGGGGCAGTTATCGGCGGCATATACGCTGCCGGAAAACTGGATGTGTATGAGCAATGGGTGCGTGCCTTGACGAAAGTCGACATCGTCACAATGCTCGATCTTTCTTGGGATAAAAGCGGGCTGGTGAGAGGGGAGAAACTCGTCAACACCCTGATCGGCCTGGTGGGCGAGAAATTGATCGAAGACCTCCCTATTTCATTTACGGCTGTCGCCACTGACCTGAGAGGCCAGAAGGAGGTTTGGATACGGTCAGGCAGTCTCTTCGATGCCATGCGCGCCTCTTTCGCTATTCCTCTCTTCTTCACTCCGTTCAAGTACAAAGGAGTCGATCTAGTCGATGGAGGGGTACTGAATCCTGTGCCGATCGCGCCCACCTCTGGCGATGATACCGACATGACTATTGCCGTGAATCTGAACGGGTACACTGAAAGTCCGATAGCACCGGTTGACGTGAGTGCTTCCCCGCAGTCCCCTTTGTCCCCCCTCCGTGAGAAGATCAATAGCTTCATCAGCCGCCTCCAGCCATCCATGCCAGGCGGTGGCAGTCGGGATTGGGGACCGTACGAAATCGCCATTCAGGGCTTCGAGGCCATGCAGAGCACGATTGCCCGCCAGAAACTGGCTGCCTATCCACCGGATATAGTCATAGAGATTCCCAGGAACGCATGTAAGACGTTGGAGTTCAACCGGGCAGCCGAGATGATCGCTTTGGGATACAGAAAGGCCAAGATGTGCGACTTCACGACTTGGGCTGACAGGCGCTAGCAGGCAACACCAATCGCGATCACTAGCATATCCAAGAAAACTGCACTTACATACCGGCGGGGTTGCGCATGGAGGCGATGGCGGCGGTGAGGTCTTTGGCGAGGATTACCTGTGCTTCGGAAGACAGTTTGGCGAATTGGCTGGTTAAATAGAAGACGTCGATGGCGGTTTCGCCTTCGGTGTCGATGAGGGCAACCTTGATGTCGCACTGATGTGTGCTGAGGGTGAGGGCGATTTGGCGGAGAAGGCCGGGCAGATCCTGGGCCACGACTTGCAGGATGGTGGAGTGAGTGGAGGATTCTGAGTCGAACTCCAGGCGCGTGGCAACCTCGGTCTTGAGATGCGCGGGGTGGTTCAGGTGGCGGCGGGATTCGAGCATAGGCTCGACGGCGAGCTTACCGGCGACGACGTCGTGGAGATAGGCGAGGAAGCGTTCGCGCTCAGTGGGGTTCAGCTCGATGGTGCGGAAGACGTCGCTGAACAGGAAGTTGTCGACAATGACGCCGGCGTCGTTGGAGAAGGCTCCGGCCTTGACGATGTTCATGCCCCAAGCGGCGAGGGCGCCGGCGACGTCGGCAAAGAGGCGGGCACGGTCGCGAGTGATGACGGTGAGATCGAAGAGCTGGCGATGAGGACGCAGGTCGAGCTGAACGGGATCGTCGCCGAGGCTGGCGGCTAACAGGAAGTGGTCGCGGATCTGCTCAGGCAGGCGGGTTTGCAGGTAGCGCCGCGGCAGGCCTTCAAGGAACTGCTGGAGCTCTTCAAGCTGGGTGGCGGGGACCATGGAGTGGATGCGGTTGAGCAGGGTGGGATCATGGTTTGCGTGATAGCGAACCTCGTCGACGGAGCGGTCCATGCAGTTGGCTGTGGAAATATAAAGCTGCCAGAGGTTCTCGGCCTTCCAGGGAGTAAGGGCCTCGGGGCTGACGGCTTTGATGTCGGCGAAGGTCAGCAGGGTGAGCATTTTGAGCATCTGTGGGCTGCCGATTTTTTCGGCGAAGGAGCGGACGTTTTCCATGTCGAAGATGTCACGGCGAAGGGCGTTGGACATTTCGATGTGAAGGCGTATGAGTTGGAGGACGGTCTCTCGTTCTTCGGCGTCGAATTCCAGGCGGGCGAGGAGGGCATCTGCCAGCTCGATGCTGGCGGAGATGTGTTCGCCGGTGCGGCGGGCTTTGCCGATGTCGTGGAGCAGGAGAGCGAGGAGAAAGAGGTCGAGGCGATCGATTTCCGGCAGCAGCTGGGCGATGCGCTGTTCGAATTCGAGGGCGGGCTGGCGGAGCAAATGGACGTTGTCGATGACCAGGAAGGTGTGCTCATCAACAGTGTAGCGGTGATAGCTGTCGCGGATGACCAGCGCGTCGATGCCGTGGAACTCTGGGATGAGCATCTCCAAAACGCCGAGTGCATGCATGGTGCGCAGAGCATGAGCGGCGTGAGGCCCGAGCAGGACCGCGCGGAGTGCGTTCCAGAGATAAGGGCCTTCGGGGATGTGAATGGCGAGCGCGGCCAGGGCGTCGGAGATGCGATCTTCGGCCGTTTGCGATAGCGCGTAACCGTGAGTGGCCATGAGGGCGAAGATGCGCAGGATGGCGCCGGTGTCGTTGAATCGCGCACCGGGAGCGATGTCGATGCGGCCCTGTTCGAGAAAGAAGTCTGTGCCTGGAATGGCGGCTTGGCGGCGGCGGAACTGGCGATAAAAGCTGACCGGCGCGGGCACATTTTCCATGAGCAGGGCGGCGCGGCGATAGATGACGCGGGCATGTCGATAGTAGGTGCGCATCCAATAGGCGGGGTCGGCAGTGCCGCGGGTTTCCAGGCCGATGGAGTTGGCGGCGGCTTCGTCCTGGGACTGCCAGTCGAGGGTATTGTCGTCGCGGCCGTGACGGAAGTGGAGAAAACATCGGACGGCGGCGAGGAAGTCGAAGGCGGCTTCGGCGTCACCGCGTGCACTCTGGAATACACTTCCGAGCTGGCGGGGCCACTCCTTGGTCTCTTTGAGGTGAAAGAGCAGTGCAAACCAGACGGCGAGGTTGTAGTCGCGCAGTCCGCCGGGACAGTCCTTGAGGTTCGGCTCGAGGTGGAAGATGGTGTTTCCGAATTTGGCGTGGCGGGCGCGGGCCACTTCGCCAAGCTTTTGAGTGATGGCGTGCCACTCGCCCAGAAACAGGTCTGGCAGGACGGTCTGGTGGAGCTGCTTGTAGAGGGGGAAATGGCCGGCCAGGAAGCGGCGATCGAGGGTGGCCAGGGTGAATTCGAGATTGCCAGGGTCGAAGCGCCCGGCTTCCTTGAGGGTGCGGTAGCAGGGACTGGCGCGGAGGCCAATCTCCCACATTCCCTGAACGATTGCGCGGACGGCGTCTTTGGAGTGCGCTTCGGATTTCTCGTCGGCAAAGACGAAGAGCACGTCGATGTCGGAGTAGGGGAAGAGGTCCTTGCGGCCGTATCCGCCGAGGGCGAGAAGGGCGGCGTTGGCGGGCGGCTGGCCGGCGAAGACGCGTCGCCACATCTCGATCAGAGTGCGGTCCACCACAGAGGCGCGGCGTCGAATGGCGGCAGCGCCGTCTCCGGTGCGTTCGCAGGTTTGGCGGACAAGCGCCATATCCCGCGTATACTGCTCCCGAAGATCGTCAACCGCCAAAGCGACTGGATTCATAAGGTTGTTGGTGGCTTGCCTTCGCAAGAAGGATTCTTAACAGCATAAGCGAAGTTGGCGGGAAAGGGTAATTTTGGTTCCGGATTGCGGGAAGCGGGATGGCGGACGGGGAGTGAGCTGGCGCGAAAATTAATGGCGAGGGTTCTGAGAAGGCACGGCAAGCGTCGTTCGAAGGACAGTGTTTTTGGGGGCGTTGCGAGCGGGGGACGTGCGCTTATAAGGACATGAAATCTTGTATGGAGCAGGTAGAAAAAGACGATTATATGGGGATGAAAAGACGAAGAAACCTGGATTCGACCTAGTCATGACCTAGGTCAAGTCGGGGGACAGGAAGCTTCAGGCACCTGCGGCGGGGCCAGCGGCCAACGGCGGGGAGAATGAGCGTTTTTTGGATGGGAATCCCAGGGCAGCAATGGGCCATGCACGGAGTTTCCGAGAACGAATCGCGCAGGTTGAGGTTTATCGTTTCCCACATCTCAGAATCGAGATGTGGGCCACCGGACTTTTGGGTGGATGTGGGCCAGCCGCCCGCTCATCGCGATAGGGCCGCGATGAACGGAGCACAGTTTCTCATGGCTCATGGTGATTCTTCGTGGCTGATGAACGGGCGACCTGCCTAATTTTCTTTCAGGGCGGAGACATCCCAGAGTCTAATGTTTTGGTCGCCGTTGCCTGATGCCAAAGTGCGTCCATCGGGCGAGAAGGCTATGGAACGGACACCATGGTGGCTCTGATCACTGCCGGTGGGATGGCTGTCCAGCGTCGCTAGCAGTTCGTGAGTGGATGGGTCCCACAGCTTGATGGTTCCGTCGCCGCTCCCTGTGGCCAAGGTGCGTCCATCGGGCGAGAAGGCGACTGAGCGCACTTCTGCCGTGTGACCTTCCAACGTGCCGAGGAGTTGGCCGCTGGCCGCATCCCATAGTTTGGCGGTATGGTCCCAGCTACCGGAGGCGATGGTGCGGCCGTCGGGGCTGTAGGCGACAGATAAGACAATGTCCTTGTGCCCCTGTAAAGCGTGCAGCAGCTTTCCGGTGATGGAATCCCAAATCATGACAACGTGATCCGTGCTTCCTGATGCCAGGGTGCCACCATCGGGCGAGAAGGCGACGGAGATGACGTAGTCGGAGTGGCCCAGCAACGTGCGAATGAGCTGGCCGGTGGACGCGTCCCAGAGTTTGATGGTACGGTCGCTGCTGGCCGAGGCCAGGGTGCTGCCATTGGGGCTGAAGGTAACGCACTGGACCGCATCGGAGTGGCCTTCGAGGGTGCGCAGGAGCCGACCGCTGGCCACGTCCCATAGCTTGATGGTGTTATCGACGCTCCCTGTTGCCAAGGTGCGGCCATCAGGGCTGAAGGCTACAGAGAGTACCCATGCGGAGTGGCCCTTGAGGGTATGGGTCCATTTGCCGCTATCCACGTTCCACAACTCGGCTGTCTCCGCATCTCCGGAAGCCAGTGTGCGCCCATCGGGGGAGAAGGCGACGGTTTCGACAGAAGCTGTGCTGCCGAAGAGAGTGCGCGGCACAGCAGTCTGAAGATTCGTGCGAAGGTACGTGCGGTGCGCCGATTTGGCGCTACCCTTGGTGGCGACAAACGTGATTATGCCGGTGATGCAAAGCGCAACCAGGAACACGACCAGAAAGATGGGCCATAGTTGCCTGCTACGGCGCTGTGGCGCGGGCTTGGCTACAAGCTGGTGGACGAAGGGAACGCTGACTGGCAGGGTTGCGGCTGGAGGAGCTTTGCGCGGAGTGGAGTCCTGCACAGTGGGCACACTGACCGGCTGAGGCGGAAGGCAGACAACTGCGTCTAGCAATCTGAGGAGTTCGGCGACGTCTTTAGGACGGTCGTTGCGGTCTTTGGCGAGGAGGCGCAGGACGAGGGCGTCGAGGCCTTGCCAGTTGACTAAATCAGGGCGCAGAGTGCTGGGCGGCTGTGGCGGCGTGTTGCGATGCTGTTCGGCCCAGCCTTCGTAGTTCTCCGCCTGGAAGGCGGTTTGGCCGGTGAGCATTTCGTAGAGGAGACCGCCGAGGGCGTAGAGGTCTGTGCGTCCGTCGAGCTGGGCGGCGGCGGTTCCGCGCCACTGCTCGGGGGCGGCATAAGCCATGGTGAGCAGAGTTCCGCCGGTGCGGGTGTACGCGGTGCTGGATTCCTTGGTAGCTACGATACCGAAGTCGGCGATTTTGGGAAGCCAACGGTCGCCGTCGCGCGCCATGAGAATGTTTTCCGGCTTGATGTCGCGGTGGACCATGCCTTTAGAGTGGGCTGCACCGAGGCCTTCGGCGATTTGGCGAGTGATGGAGAGGGCGAGGGAGATGGGCAACGGACCAGTGGTGTTGTGCATCAGGCCGCGCAGGTCGGGGCCGTCAACGAATTCCATGGAGAAGAAGAGCGAGCCGTCTTCGGCGGCTTCAAGATCGCCACAATCGACGACATTGTGGTTGCGAATCTGGCGCAGGGTGCGAACTTCGCGCAGGAAGCGTGCGGTGAAGGCCTGGTCCTGGCTTAATTCGGGAGAGAGGAATTTGAGTGCGCGGGGTTCATCCATGAGCGTGTGCTGGGCGAGATAGACGGCTCCCATTCCGCCCTGACCGAGCTTGCGAATGATGCGATAGCTCTGGTGGATGATCATGCCCGGCTTGAGGTCACGAATCTCGTTGAGCAGTACACCGTGAGTGGGGCAGGTGATGTGGCTGTCGGGATATCCAGTCGAGCATTGCGGGCAGGTTTTCATGCGTTGGCTCTTTTGATTTTTGCGGCGGAACCATTGTGACATCCGGAGAGGGGAAGTGCAATGGCCACCTGCGGTGGGGCCAACTGCCTTCGGCTTGGAGGGCGAGCGATTATAGGTTCCCATCCCAACCGCAATAACAAGTACGCGGCGAGGGTGGTGTGCCCGATTAACTACATAAAGACTATAAAAAACTTTAGTTATAGATATCCCACCTTAACCGATTCGCAAAAAAAACGAATCGGCGAAGGTGGGGCACCCAGTTTCTTGTTACTGCACAGGGAAGTCTACGAACTTGTTAGCGCAGGAGGCTGGGACTGCGCTGAGCGGTTTTCCATGAGACGGGATTGTCTGGATGGTGGAGTCTTCGCCGGCGGGTAGTTGGAGGTTGACGGGGTTGGGGCCGAGTTTGAGGTCGGCGTGGTTGAGGGAGTAGGAGTAGGCGGCTTGATCAGTGAGCTGGACGGCGTTGAGGGTGGCGGCGATGTGGTGCTGCTGGTCGTAGCCGTTGAAGCTGATCTTGCCTCCGCCGGAGACGCGGATGTTGTGCAAAGTGATATCGCGCATGGTGGGCGGGGAGTTGCCCTTGACGGTTCCGGCGGCGGTGTAGCCGGTGTCGAGGGTGATGGGGTTGGGCGAGTTGCGAATGCAGACGTCATCGTAGATCACATCCTGCGTGAGGCCGCCGCGCGAGCCGTTGGACTTGATGCGAATGGCGTTGTCAGGGCCGTCGAGCGAGAGATCGAAGACGCGAATCTGGCTGACGCCGCCATCGGTTTCGCTGCCGATGGACATGCCGTGTCCCCAGTAAAAGTGATTGTGACTGATGGTCATGTTGGTTGCGCCGCCGGGACCGCCCTTGATGGCTACGTTGTCGTCTCCGGCGCGGATGAAGCTGTGGGTGATGGTGACGTTCTTCGTACCGTTGCCTGGATCGACGCCGTCGGTGTTGCGTGCGAGACGCTGGGGCGTGTCGATTTTGAGGCCCCAGACGGTGAATCCGTTGCCGTGATTGTAGGAGACGTGGAAGTTGGGCGAGTTGCGGAGGGTGATGCGATAGAGGGTGAAGTTGTCAGCGTAGTTGGCGATGAGGATGCGCGAGACCTGCTGATGACCGCCGGCGCGAGCCTGCTCGGCGAGGTCCCACGGGGAGTCGGATTTGCCGAGGAGCTTTTCACCGCCGCGACCGTCGATGACGCCGTCACCCATGATGGCTGCGCCGGAGATGTGGTCGGCGTAGATGAGGGGCTTGCATCCGCGGGCGGCTTCGTTGACGAGGCCGCAACTGCCGGGGGATGTGGCGTAGAGTTCTGGATCGCGGGAGGCGAAGAGAGTTGCGCCTTTGTCGACGATGAGGGTTACGCCGGCGCGCAGTTCGAGCGGGCCGGTGAGGAAGGCGTCGGAGGAGGCGTGCGGACGCAGGAGGACGCCTTGGCTTTTGCGGCATTGATCGATGGCGTGCTGGATGCGGGCGGTGTCGAGCTTGGACTCGTCGGACTCGGCGAGGGTGCGGCCGGTGGCGGGAACGAGTTTTGGAATGCTGTGGAGCTGGGCGTCGAGCGTGAAGCAGATGGGCGGCAGCACGGGCTCGGTGACGGTGCGCGTGTCTTGAGCGGCGAGAATGGGCGCGAGGCAGAGCGGGAGGACGGCGAGGATGAGGCGGCGGGACATAGTTTGCTCCTGATAGAGGTCTGACCAGTTCCAGAGTACACGGCGGGTGGAGTGGAGGGCGAGCGGGATTAGTGGTTACTCATGGGCGTGGAGGGAGTGATTGAAAGGGAGGGAAGGGACGATAAAAACGATAAGTGGCCACCTACGGTGGGGCAGACGGCGCTTGCGCGCCATGGAGGTTGAGGATTCCCACCCTAGCCGCAAAAACAAGGACGCGGCGAGGGTGGGGCACCCGATTGTGCACCATGAAGATTTGAGGTATCCCACCCATTCGCAAAGAGCGCGAATGGATGGGGCACCCGAGCTTGCGGGACTGGTTGAGTACTGGCGATTGATTTTAGGAGGGGATTATCGGCGCGCGCATGCGATTGGGAGATTTGCTGATCCGGGCGAATCTTGTGCGAGAGGAGGATGTGGCCGAGGCGCTGAGGCGTCAGGCTGTCAATGGTGGACGGCTGGGCGACAACCTGGTGGCGATGGGAGCCATTGGCCAGCAGATGCTGGATGCCTTTCTAAAACGCATTCCCGTTGAGCCTGCCGATCTTGCGGCCACGGGAATCGACGAAGTCGATCTGCTGAGCCTGATGATGAGGCTGATCTATACGGGCCGGCTGGAGACCTGCCGTCAGTTTGTCGATGCCATCCGGCTGCCCTATCACATTGTGGCCGATCTGGTGATGATGGCCGTTGACCGGAAGCTGCTGCGCACGCTGGGAATGCGCTCCTACAACAGCGACAACCCGATCGACATGAGCTACGTGTTCACCGACGAGGGCAAGCGGTGGACGATCGATTCGCTGGAGCGATTGCGCTATGCGGGACCCGCGCCGGTGACGCTGGAGGAGTTCACCTACCAGGTGAGTGTGCAGAAGCTGACCAACGAACTGGTGGCCTACGAACGCATTCGCGCAGCGCTGGGAGAACTGACCTTTGATGCGAGCATCGTGGAGCAGAGCGGTCCGGCGTTGAACTCGGGCCGGGCGATGCTGCTCTATGGCCCACCGGGGAATGGCAAGACGTCGGTGGCTCATGCTCTGGGCAGCGTCTTCAGCGACGTGATCTACGTGCCCTACGCAATTATTGTGGAGGGACAGATTATCCGCTTCCACGACCCCAGCATTCACGTGGTTGTGAACCCAACGGAGTTGAGCGACGAAAGCGAAATTTCGTTTGTGCGGGCGGAGGAATATGACGCGCGCTGGGTTCCCTGCCGCAGGCCGTTCGTGGTAACCGGCGGGGAACTGACGCTGGAGATGCTCGACCTGCGCTACGACGCGACAGGCCACTTCTACGAGGCTCCGCTGCACCTGAAGGCGCTGGGAGGCTGCTTTGTGATCGACGACTTTGGGCGGCAACTGGTGAGCCCGATCAGCCTGCTGAACCGCTGGATTGTGCCGCTGGAGAGCCGCGTGGATTACCTGAAACTTCATACCGGAAAGAGCTTCAGCATTCCTTTCGAGGAGCTGGTGATCTTTTCTACCAACCTGGAGCCGGAAGATCTGATGGACCCCGCCTTTCTGCGCCGCCTGCCCTACAAGATCGAGGTGGGAGCGCCCAGCATAGAAAATTACCAGCGGATCTTTGAGAAAGAATGCGCGCGGCAGGAATTGACGCTGCCTATGGATGCCTTCAATGCTATCGTGCAGAGACTGAGGAAGGAAAAGGGGACGGAACTGGCGGCATTCCAGCCGAAGTTTATTGTGGATCAGGTGGTGGCGACCTGCCGGTTCATGGGGCAGGCGCCGCATTTCGAGCCGCGGTTCATTGAGTATGCGCTGAATAATCTGCGGGTGCGGCGGAGTGGGGGGTGAGCGCACGAGCTTTCACCGTAATAGGAAACACAATAAAAATCTATAGATAAAACAAAAAGTCCATATACATAGATATCCCACCTTAGGCGCATAGAACACGCCGAAGGTGGGGCACCCTTGGTTTGTGGTATCCCACCCTTTCGCAAAGAACGCGAAAGGATGGGGCACGGAGAGTTTTTGAGGCTTCAGGCTCCGTTCTCCTGGAATTTTCCTTAGAGGGCGGTTTCGCCTCGTTCGTCGTTGCGGATGCGGATGGCTTCGTCGATGCGGCTGATGAAGATTTTGCCGTCTCCGATGCGACCGGTGCGGGCCGTGCTGAGGATGGCCTCGATGGCCTTGTCTTTGCGGTCGTCGTTGACCACCATCTCGATCTTGATTTTGGGCAGCAGATCGACGGTGTATTCATTGCCGCGATAGAATTCGGTATGGCCCTTCTGGCGGCCATGGCCGCGAGCCTCAAGAATAGTCATGCCTTCAATGCCAGCCTCGAGCAGCGCTTCTTTGACCGCGTCCAGCCGGGATGGCTGAAGAATAGCTTCTATCTTGACCATATTCAGATTCCTCGATTGACAGCGTAACAGGCGGGAGGGCTTGTTGGTCCACTCCCGGCAAATCATTTCTTACGAGTTCAGGTCGTAGCCTTCCTCGTCGTGCTGGGAGATATCGAGACCCCTGGATTCGTCTTCCGGCGAAACGCGGAGGCCGACGAGTTTGTCAACGACGAAGAGCAGGACCAGAGTGCCGGCGATGGAGATAATCCAGGCAATGGCGACGCCGGCGGACTGGTTGAGCAACTGGCCCCAGTGGCCGTCCATGGCTCCGGTAGGAATGAGGCTGCCGGTGGCGTTTTTGCCGAAGGCGGCGTTGATGGCGCTGGTGGCAAAGAATCCTGTGAGCAGCGCGCCCAGGGTTCCGCCGGCTCCATGGACACCGAAGGCGTCGAGAGAATCGTCGTAGCCGAAAAATTTCTTGACCATGAAGACCATGAAGAAGCAGACGAGTCCGGCTGCGAGTCCGATGGCCAGAGCCGCGAAGGGCTGAACAAATCCCGAGGCGGGAGTGATGGCGACCAAACCGGCAACCGCGCCGGAGATGGCGCCGAGGGCGGTGGGCTTGCCGTTGTGAATCCATTCAGCGATGGACCATCCAACGGCAGCGGCGGCGGCGGCGAAGTGGGTGTTGATGAAGGCGCTGGTGGCGAGCGAACTGGCGTTGAGAGCGCTGCCGGCGTTGAATCCGAACCAACCCACCCAGAGCAGGCAGGCGCCGATGAAGCTGAGCACCATGGAGTGGGGCTGCATTTTGGTGTGAGGGTAGCCGAGACGTTTGCCGAGGTAGAGGCAGCAGACGAGTGCGGAGACACCCGAGGTGATGTGGACGACGGTGCCGCCGGCAAAGTCGAGCGAGGGAAGAGGGGCGTGGGCGTTGTTGAGACTGAGGAATCCGTCAGCGCCCCAGACCATGTGGGCCATGGGGCAGTAAACAATGAGCGACCAGAGAGAGAGAAGGATTGCCATGGCGCTGAACTTCATGCGTTCCGCAAAGGCACCGGTGATGAGCGCCGGAGTGATGATGGCGAACATGAGCTGGTAGATCATGAAGGTCTGCTCGGGAATGGTGGTGGCGTAGTCGGCGTTGGGGGTGAGGGAGACGCCTCGCAAGAAGAGGTGTTCGAATCCGCCGACGAACCAGTTGCCGTGGCCAAAGGCCAGCGAGTATCCGACGATGGCCCAGAGGATGGTAACCAGACCCATCATGGCAAAGCTCTGCATCATGGTGCCGAGGATGTTCTTTTTACGGACCAGGCCGCCGTAGAAAAGAGCCAGTCCGGGCCCTGTCATCAATAGGACGAGCGCGGCGGAGACGAGCATCCAGGCGTTGTCGCCGGCGGACTGGGCAGCAGCAGCGGCGGCTTTATTAGCATCCACGGCCTGTTGCAGGGCGGCAATCTGGGCTTGTGTGGCCGGAGCCGAGGGAGCTGGGGCCTGGTCAGGGGTTACAGCCAGTGCCATTGCCGGGATTGCCAGCAGAACGGAGAGAAGCAGCAGTCTAATTCCACTACGGGACATAAGGTTTCCACTCTCAGTAGATTTGCGGCGGGCAAAAGCCTTGCGTTGGGCCGAAATTCAAACAGATATTCGGGACCGAGTGAATAGTGATACACCGGCAGCGTGGGTCTGCGTGGTTTCAGGCGCTACCGGTGCAGGAATGTCGTTGAATAATAGTCAGACAAAGCTCAACGTTCGTGTGAATCTTAAAAGAATTATCGAGTCATTTAAATAAGGAATCCATGAAGATTTCCGAAAAAGCGGACAAAGCACCATGACGAAGAGAATTGCGATGGAGTCTTTATTGATTGTGCGCAAATTGGATTCGTACTACAAACCTAAATTCGCCAGCACCTTTAACAATTCCAGCAAACGCCGGTCAGCGGTATAGTAATAGTATGGCGGCGACGGCAGAGCGGGATCGGTATCTATTTGGAGCGTTGGACAGCAGCGCAAATAATCGCGCCAAGGTGATGGAAGCGAACTACGGCTATGAAGTGCCGGAGGGCATCCTGCTGACCTCGCTGGATTTTGCGGTGAACTGGATACGGAAGAACTCCCTGTGGCCGATGACCTTTGGGCTGGCGTGCTGCGCCATCGAGATGATGTCGACAGGGGCCTCACGCTACGATATTGCGCGCTTCGGCGCCGAGGTCTTCCGGCCTTCTCCGAGGCAATCGGACGTGATGATCGTTGCCGGGCGGGTTGCGCAGAAGATGGCCCCGGTGCTGCGCCGTCTCTACGACCAGATGCCGGAGCCGAAATGGGTGATCTCGATGGGGGCCTGCGCCACCTCGGGCGGGGTTTTCAACAACTATGCGGTGGTGCAGGGCGTCAACCAGATCGTTCCTGTGGATGTGTATGTACCTGGGTGCCCGCCGCGGCCTGAGCAACTGATTTATGCACTGACGCTTCTGCAAGAGAAGATTCAGCGCGAGCCGCGCAGCCTGATGAAGACCTTGAATCTGGGGTAAGCAGGCAACAGAGTTGATTACTGGAGGATGTTACCAAGGTAACCTCAGTTACCCTCCACACCTGCGTTTACCAAACTCCTATCTAAATCGATAAGTGTTCCTTTTGGAACAGAGATGCTCTTTTCCAGTGCCCTAACATGTCTTTGGAGTGCTAAGCCCGGTCGGTCCGGGCCGGAATTCGTGCTGGTAAACAGCTTTTCATCTGGTCATTCAGCTTGATTACGGAAGGAGAACGTATGTACACACGTGTTTCAAAGTATCTGAGTCGGGCTATTGTATTGGCATTTGTGGTGTTGATACCGATTACCCTGGCCGCCCAAGTCACAACCAAACCAACTGGGTATGCCGCTGTTAATGATTCCGGATCGAAGTGGGACATCTTTATTGGCTACAGTTTTTTGGCTCCCAATGCGACGGTCGAAGGCTATCTACCAAACGGTAAGGCTGACGGGGCTTCTCAGAACGGGGTTTCTATCATGACCCAGAAGCTGGGCAGCACTGAAAGCATTACCCGCTTCTACAACAGCCATTTTGGGTTGAAGTTAGATTCGGGTCAGCACGATCTCTACAACAGCTCCACGAACGGCACCAGCAATAGCGGCATGTTCACGATACAGGCCGGTGGAATCTACCGCTGGCCGGGATCAAAAGTGACACCGTGGATGCAAATACTTGCGGGCGCAGCCGAGTTGGAAGGCCCAGATCACCAGAATTACACGCCAGGCTGGACGACTACCGCAGGCGGCGGCCTGGACTACGAGCTCAATCGCAATTGGGCCATCCGGATGATCGAGGCCGACTATGAGTTCGTGGACGTTCGTTACGGGATGGCGCACGGTACGCCCTACGGCTGGCAAGCAGGCGGCACGGCTCAGCTTGAAGGCATCCGGTTGGCGGCAGGCGTTGTGTACCACATCGGCTCTTTCGCGCCGCCAGCGCCGGTGACGCTGTCTTGCTCGGCGAGTCCGACTACGATCTATGCCGGCGATCCTGTTACGGTGACGGCGACGGCGGGCGGACTGAATCCCAAGATGAACGTGGTTTATTCCTGGGGCGGAGCCGGTGTGACCGGCAGCGGTCCGACGGCCCCGGTGGCTACAGCAACACTAGCGCCGGGCATCTACACAGTGAAGTGCGGAGTGAAGGAAGGCCCGGCCGGCAAGGAAGGGCTCAAGCCCTGGGAATCGGCCAACTCCTCGGCCAATTTTACGGTGAAGGCCTTTGAGCCGCCGACCATCAATTGCTCGGCCAACCCCGGCACCATCAAGCCGGGCGAGACCAGCACCATTACCGCGTCCGGTATGAGCCCGCAGAACCGCCCGTTGACGTATAGCTACTCGGCTACGGCAGGTACGGTAGAGGGCAACGGCGCCAGCGCGACCTACTCTTCGACCGGAGCGCCTACCGGCGCGACGAACATCACTTGCAATGTAGCCGACGACAAAGGTCTGACGGCAACGGCCAACACCAGCGTGCTCATTATGGCCCCGATTACGGCTCCGGCCGAACCCCCGGAGGTGAAGCAACTGGAGACTCGCCTGGCACTTCACAGTGTATTTTTCCAGACGGATCAGCCCAGGATCGAAAAACCCAATGGCGGCCTGTTGTCCAGCCAAGAGGGAACTCTGACCACCCTGGCATCGGACTTCAAGAAGTACATCGTCTTCAAACCGGATGCCTACTTGACCCTGACCGGACATGCGGATGTCCGCGGCTCAGTCGAGTACAACCAGACGCTCTCCGAACGCCGAGTGGCGCGCACAAAACTGTTCCTGGTTGAACAGGGTGTTCCAGAAGCCAAGATTCAAACGAGCGGCCTTGGCAAGGAGCAAAACCTCACCGCTGCCCAGGTAAAACAGATGGTCGAACAGAATCCTGACCTGAGCGCTGCAGAGCAGGGGAAGATTCTCCACGATCTGGGCGTCATTGTTTGGGCTCAAAACCGTCGTGTAGACGTCACCCTGAGCACGACGGGCCAGCAATCAGTGCGTATGTACCCGTTCAACGCTGCCGATTCCCTGACTCTTATCGACCAAAGGAATCTGACGCAGAAGAAGAAGGCCGCGGGGAGCACGGCTAAGAAGCCCCTTCCGCCCGTGAAAAAGTAGGCTAATCGGCCTTTTCAGGCGGAAAAACCGATCATCCGGCCCCATCATCAGTAACGGCGGGGCCGGAGACGCCAGGTGGAGGGATTAGTTCAGCATCCTTTGAGGTTGGCCGGGAGCCGGCCAACCTCTTCTTTATACGCCATCTTTCTTGTTTTTTTCGCCTCCCAGGGAGGTGGTATTCGGGTATTCAGTCAGATAATATGCCGGATAAAAAACATGTTCTGAAGTGGGCATACCCCGTGGGATTGCTATGGTACTATGATTCCGTATCGAATTTCTGACGTACGTTTGGTTTGTTCGATGTTTGTTTTCAGGATGTTCAGTCGGTTTTAGTCCGGAAATGGCGCGTATAAGCAAACCACTTCATCAACGTTTTCAATCTGAACCTGGAGGAGAAAACCATGTATTCGAGAACTTTGAAGTCTGTTTTTCTGGTTGTGGCTTTGGCGAGTTTGGCCTTTGCGTCCATAGGTTGCCAGAAGGCTCCGCCGATCACCCTATCGGCCGTGGCTAGCCCGCCCGCCGTTTACGCTGGAGATCCGGTTTCAGTGACCGCTACCGCCGGCTCGGTGGATCCCAACAAAAAGACCGTTGTTGTCTATAGCTGGTCAGGAACTGATGTGACGGGCAACGGAGCGACGGCCACAGTGGCCACCACAACGCTTGCGCCTGGCAGCTATACGGTGAAGGCGGAAGTGAAGGAAGGCAAGAAGGGCCAGGAAGGCCTGAAGCCAGGCCAGAAGGCGGAAGCCACGGCCAGCTATACAGTGAAGCAGTTTGAGCCGCCGACCATCAGCTGCTCAGCCAGCCCCAGCACCATCAAGCCGGGTGAGACCAGCAACATTAGCGCTGTCGGTATGAGCCCGCAGAACCGTCCGCTGACCTACGTCTATTCGGCAACAGCTGGGAGCATAAATGGCAGCGGTGCCGCAGCGGTTTTCTCTTCGACCGGCGCACCGACCGGCGTGGTGGGGATCACCTGCACCGTGACCGACGACAAGACCCAGACAGCAATGGCGAACACCAGCGTGACCGTCCTAGCCCCGTATGTGGCGCCGATTCCGCACGTCCAGCAGCTTGGGACGATCGACTTCAGCAAGGACAAGTCGCGTCCGACACGCGCGAACAATGAAGCCAAGGCGGCTCTGGACGGAATCGCTCTGCAACTACAGCAGAATCCGGACGCGAAGCTAGTGGTAGTGGGCGAGGCCGATGCCAAGGAGCAGGCCAAGACCGCGAAGGAAGCACAATTCGCATCGAAGCACAAGCATGCCAAGGTTGTGGATCTGGCCGCCGAGCGCGCCGTCAACGTCAAGGACTATCTGGTAACGGAGAAGGGCATTGACGCCTCCCGCATCAGCGTGACGACAGACACGAAGGACGCGCAAGCGGTGCAGACCTACCTGGTGCCGTCGGGCGCGACCTTTACAAACGATGTAACCGGAACCACGGCGGTTGATGAGACCGCAGTGAAGCCGCATCCGATCAAGGCCATCAAGAAGGCCGTGAAGAAGGTTGTTAAAAAGATGTAACGAGTAAACGGACAAACCCTGGTGGCGACAAGCCTGCTGGCCTGCCGCGATGGGCAACTTATATGTTTTAGCAATCCCTGGAAGGCTGACCGGCTTGCCGATCAGCCTTCTTTGCGTTGAGCGTATGCCGCGTAACGCGGTTGCGAGTCCGGCGGCCTTTCTTTCTGCCTTGTTTGTATACTCTTGATAAGAACCATTTGGAGTTTCTTGATTGCATGAATAGTTTGAGAAATTGCTTTCATTTATTTTTTCCGGTTAGAATTTTAGCGCGCGTCTCATTTCCAGTTTTGTTTTTGATTGCTGTTTCCGGATTGGCGGCGCAGGCGCGGTGGAGCGCGATTGGCCCCATGGGTGGCGATGCGCGCGCTTTTGCGGCAGTCCCGGGCGAGCCTCATCATCTATATCTGGGCACCACCAATAGCTGGATCTACGAGTCTGTGGATGGGGGTAAAAGCTGGCGCCGGCTCTCAAAGCTGGATGCCGCAGACGATCTTGTGGTGGATCACATCATTGTGGACGCGGCGAATCCCGCCGTGGTTTTTGCAGCCGCATGGAAGCTGAACGAGCCCGGCGGCGGGCTGTGGGCAAGCCACGACGGCGGACGGAGCTGGAGTGTGGTTGAGGGGCTGCGTGGGCAGTCGATTCGCGCGTTGGCGCAGGCGCCCTCGGACGCAAAAATATTGATTGCAGGAACCCTGGAAGGAGTCTACCGCAGCGGGGATTCGGGTGCGTCGTGGACTCAGATCAGCCCGTCGGGCAGCCTGGAGATTCATGAGGTGGAGTCCGTGGCAATCGATCCCGCGGACCCGGATGTGATCTACGCCGGAACATGGCACCTGCCCTGGAAGACCACGGACGGCGGTGAGAACTGGCACAACATCAAGAAGGGCATTATTGACGACTCCGATGTGTTTTCCATCATCATCGACCCGGACAAGCCGAAGATTGTTTTTGCCAGCGCGTGCAGTGGAATCTACAAGAGCGAGAACGCGGCTGAGCTATTCAAGAAGATCGAGGGGATTCCCTCGACGGCTCGCAGGACGCGGGTGCTGAAGCAGGACCCGGGCAACCGGGAGGTGGTGTATGCCGGAACCACGGAGGGGCTCTACAAGACGGTGGACGGCGGCAGGCACTTTCAGCGCATGACCGGGCCGGACGTGATCGTGAATGATGTTTTTGTCGATCCGGGGGATTCGAATCATGTGCTGATGGCCACGGACCGCGGTGGCGTGCTGCTGAGCCAGGACGCGGCGGCCAGTTTTGTGGCGGCGAATGAGGGATTCAGCGGGCGCAAGGTGGAGGCGCTGCTGGTAGAGCCACCTGCGGTGGGGCTAACTGCGCCTTCGGCGCAAACACCTGCGGTTAGTACAACAGATCATACGGCGCGGATATTTGCCGGGGTGGTGAACGACAAGAGCTATGGCGGGGTATTTGTTTCCAGCGATGGCGGCGGGCAATGGGAACAGATCGCCGAAGGGCTGGAGGGGCGCGATGTCTTTGTCCTGGCAGAGTCACCGGAGGGAACGATTGTTGCGGGAACCAATCACGGAATCTTCGCGCTGGAGGAGAACAAAGGAGCCGATGATGCGCCGGGATTTCACTGGAGCTCGCGCAGCACGATTCAGAACACGCTGGTGAAAACGGCTACTGAGACGCATCATGGCAAGCGCGTCAACATCGAGAAGCAGGTGAAGGATACACGGCGCGAGATGGATGGCCGCGTGCGCGCACTCGATCTGAATGGCGAGGCGTGGCTGGCCGCGACCCCGGAAGGCGTGTATACCAGCAAGGACAAGGGCGAGAGTTGGCAGGGCGGGCCGGTGATGGGCGCGGGGGATTATCTTTCGGTGGCCGCGCACGGAGAGCAACTGACCGCTGCTCGGAAGGATGGTGTGGTTCTATCCACCGACGGTGGAGAGAGCTGGAGGCCGATTGGCATTCCGGCCATGCTGACGCGGATTCACGCCATTGTTTTTTCGTCGGATGGGACGCTGTGGCTGGGCGCGCGCGAGGGCGTGTACTTTACGCACGATCTGGGCAAGACGTGGATGTGGGTCCATCGCTTTCCGCTAAGCGATGTGGATGCGCTTTACTACGACGCACATATGAACAGGATTCTGGTCAGCTCGCGACTAAGCGACCAGATTTATTCCATCAATCCGAAGACGCTGGAGTGGAAGTGGGCTCAGACGGGGTACAAGATTGCTCTGGTGAGGGCGGCCGGAGGCAGGCTGCTGGCGGCCTCGCTGTACGATGGGGTGGTTGAAGAGCCAGAAACAGGGAACAGGGATTAGGGGTTAGGGAATAGTTTCAGGTAGAGAAAATATTTCTGTATCATTAGAATATGCAGACCGAGAGGGCGGCTTCCCGCCAACCAGCAGCTTTTCGCACCTACGACCCACGGCTTGAGCCGATTGCCGCCAAAGTTCTTGCCGGTGAGCGGTTGGATTTCAACGACGGACTTGTGCTTTATGGCTCGACGGATGTGCTGGCCGTGGGCTGGCTGGCCAATCATGTGCGCGAGCGAATGCACGGGGACGTGACCTACTTCAACGTGAACCGGCACATCAACCCGACGAATGTGTGCGTGGCCAATTGCCGGCTGTGCGCCTTCGGGCGGAAAAAAGGCGACGCGGCAGGCTACACGATGGGGCTGGAAGAGGCTTGGCAGACAGCGGCATCGGGCTACTCGGAGGCGGTGACGGAGTTTCACATCGTCGGAGGACTGCACCCGGACCTGCCCTTTGAATTTTTCCTCGATTTGGTGCGTGGCCTCAAAGAACGCTTTCCCAAGGTACACATAAAGGGCTTCACCATGGTGGAGGTGGCGTATTTGGCGCGGCGGGCAAAGCTGAGCATTGAAGAGACGCTCATCAAGATGCGCGAAGCTGGTGTAGACTCGATGCCGGGCGGCGGCGCGGAGATTTTTGCGGCGCGGATTCGCTCGATTATCTGCGACCACAAGATCGACGGCGAGGAGTGGCTCTCGACGGCGAGGCTGGCACACAAGCTGGGTTTCAATTCGAATGCGACGATGCTGTATGGGCACATTGAAAACGACGAAGACCGCGTGGACCACCTGCTGAAGCTGCGCGCTTTGCAGGACGAGACGGGCGGATTTCAGACGTTTATACCGCTGGCCTTTCATCCGGAGAACACGGCGCTGGACCACCTGCCGGTGACCACGGGGCTTACGGACATTCGCCAGGTGGCAGTGAGCCGTTTACTACTGGACAACTTCCCCCACATCAAGGCATACTGGCAAATGCTTACCGCGAAAATTGCGCAAATTGCGTTGCGTTTTGGGGCAGACGACCTGGATGGCACGGTGGTGGAGGAGAAGATTTACCACGACGCCGGGGCGACCACGCCGCAGGGGATGACGCGCAAGGAACTTTGCCGACTGATTACCGAGGCCGGCCGCATTCCAGTGGAGCGCGACACCCTTTACCATTCAGTTACGCGCACGGAAGACAGTTTTATTGTCGCGGTTTAAGCGGATTAAGATGAATTTGGAAGGGGACGATCTCGATGGATGAATTTATGGCTAGGTACCCATTTGGACCGTGGGCTTTGCTTGGACTCTGCTTCGGATTCCTGTGGGGGATCCTGTGCTCAATCGCGATCCTGTATTCCATTTATCTTTCCGCCTATCGCAAGGCGGTCAAGGATTCACTCAAGCAGGTCAAGCCGCAACGGTACACCGATGTGCTGGATAGAATATTGGCACGGCAAGCAGAAAAGCAGGAAGCCAAGAAGGCAAAAACGGCAGCGAAGGCTGAGGCGCCTCCGCTGTGAAGCGCTAGTCTACAGGAGATTATCAATATCTAAGGCTTCACTATAACGCCGCCCTTCATCACAAAGCTGACGCGCTCGACGGCGGTGATGTCGTTGAGGGGGTTGCCGGGGACGGCGACGATGTCGGCGAAGAAGCCGGGCTTTAGCTGGCCGATCTGTCCCTCCCAGCCGAGGAGTTTTGCGCCGTTGATCATGTCAGCTTGCAGAACGGTTAAAGGCTTCATGCCGTAGCGAACCATCAGCTCCATCTCGACAGCCTGCGCGCCGTGAGGGAAGGGGCCGACGTCTGAGCCCACCGCGAATGGGATTCCTGCGGCGATTTGACGCTTGAACTCGCGAATTTTAACTTCCATAAGGGCCTGCTCGCGGGCGGCGGCGGCTGGCGACGGAGCGTGCTGGGCGAAGTAGTCGAAGATGGCGAAGGTGGGGACGGCGGGAATGTGTTTTTCGCGCATGAGGCGCATGGTTTCGTCGCTGAGCTGAGTGGCGTGGTCGATGGATGCGACACCGGCCTGTGCGGCAAAGAGCGTGCCCGGCTCACCCTGGGCGTGGACGCCGGTGGTGATACCGAGGCGGCGGGCTTCTTCGACGGCGGCGACCAGTTGCGCTTCAGTGTATTGGTATGGCGTGCGCAGATTTCCGTCGATGACTGAGTCGTGGCCGGTTTCGTAGATCTTGACGAAGTCCGAACCTTCTTTGTGCTGCTGGCGGATGACCTCGATGAGTTGATCGGTAGAGTTGGCGTAGTCGGCGTTGGAGAGCACGTGCTGGGCAGGGTTGTAGTGTATGGCGTCCTCGTGGCCGCCGAGGATGCTGATGGCGTTGCCGCTGATGCGCAGGCGCGGGCCAGGGATGAGGCCTGAGTTGATGGCGTCGCGGATGGCAGTGTCGGCGGATCCGGCGCCCTCGGTTCCCATGTCGCGCTCGGCAGTGAAGCCGGCCAGCAGATCGGCTTTGGCGGCTTGGGCGGCAAGCAGGGTGCGCCAGGGAACTGACTCTTCAACGGTTTGCAGGTCTTCAGCGCCGGGGTGCAGGAAGAGATGTACATGAGCGTCAATGAGGCCGGGGAGTAGCGTGGCGTCGCCGAGGTCGATGATCTTGGCTCCCTGCGGATGCTCAACGGATGTGCCGACGGCAAGGATGCGCTCGCCACCGACGAGAATTTCGCCGGGCTGAAGCAGGGTTCCGGTGTCGATTTGCAAAAGGCGGGCGGCATGCAGCACGATGGGCGCGGCGCTGGGCTGCTGGGCGGCGGCGAGAGAGAGGGCCGCAGCGCAGATGGTCAAGGCGAAGTTGCACAAACGAAAATGAGGCATGGATAAAACTATGCCGCATCCGGGCGGAATTGTCGATGGGGGGTTGGCGGGGGGGGAAGAAGGTGACATAAGTCAGGCGAATCGCTTTAAAATGGTGAGACCGATTGGACGGTGAACTTATGCGCCATTTCAAGTTTGCGGCAGGAGTCATTTTTGGGTTATTGATTTTTAGCGGCGCGGTTTTTTCCGGTGCACAGACACCTGCGGCATCTGCCACAACGGTGCTGACGGTGGTGGATGAAGATGGGGCAATCGTCGCAGGCGCGCAGGTGTCGGTTGAGGAGCCGGGCCAGAGCCAGATTCGTTTTGCGACTGACTACGCCGGGCATGGGACTTATTTTCTCAAGGGAACGCAGCCCTACCTGCTGCGCATTGCAAAGCCCGGATATTATGAGACGGTTGCCCCCCAGGCAGATCCGCTGATTCGGGAAATTAGGGTTGTGCTGAATCACGAGCAGATGGTGCAGGAGCAGGTGAGCGTAACAGCATCGGCACCGGGCATCGATACAGAACAGATCTCCGACGAACTCACCATGGATCTGCCGGCGATTATCAATGTGCCTTACCCGACCTCGCGCGATATCCGCAACTTGCTGCCGTTCTATCCCGGAGTGGTTCAGGATGCGACCGGCCAGGTGCATGTGTCCGGGTCGGAGACGTGGTCGACGTTGGACATGTTGGATGGGTTCGACATTCGCTCGCCGATGAGCGGGATTCTTGCCCTGCGGGTGAGCGCCGATGCGGTTCGCTCTATCGTCAAGGAGTCGACACGCTACCCGGTGGAGTATGGCAGAAGCACCGGCGGAGTGGTGGCGTTCTACACAGGAATGGGCGACAATACATTCCGCTTCAACGCCACAAACTTTATTCCCTCGTACAGAAGCAACAATGGAATTCGCTTTGACAAGTTTGTACCGAGGGTCACTTTTTCAGGCCCGCTGATACGCAACCGGGCATGGTTTTTCGACGGGGTGGAGACGGAATACGACAATATCTACATTTCGGAATTGCCCCAGGGGGCCGACAGCAACCATCTGATCCGGGGAAGCAACCTGATCAAGTTTCAGGCGAATTTGACGCCGGCCAACATTTTATCTGGCGGGCTGCTATACAACATTTATCACTCCCCGTATGACGGCATCTCGACGCTGGTTCCGCAGCCAAGTACTACCGACCGCAACACGATAGCCTGGCTGCCATATCTTCGCGATCAACAGAGCTTCCACAAGGGCGCACTGCTTGACATGGGGCTGGGCGTAACGCGCATCAGCGACGGTTACGAGCCGCACGGAAACTCTCCCTTTGAAATCACTCCGGAGATTTCCGAAGGCAGTTACTTTGAGAATGAGACCGGCCACTCGCAGCGCGTGGAGGGGAACGCGGCGCTTTATCTTCCTCAGCAACATTGGGCGGGAAAGCACGACCTGAAGTTTGGCATCGATGTGGACCACATTGGCTATGGCGAGAGCGTTACGAGAGCGGCGGTGGAGTATTTGCGCGAGGATGGAACGTTGCTGCGGAGAAGCACTTTTCCCGCGACCGCGCCGTTCAATCACCATAACGTGGAAGTCGGCGCATACCTGCAGGACAGATGGACGCCGCGCACTGGTCTGCTGGTTGAACCGGGTTTGCGGTTAGATTGGGACGAGATTATTCGCAGCCCGTTGTTTTCCCCGCGCCTGGCCGCGATCTATTCGCCCGCCGCGGCCCATGGCAGGACAAAAATCTCCGCGGGCATCGGCCTCTATTACGAGCACACGCAACTGGAGTACCTGGCGCGAGCACTGGCCGGTATTCGCTACGACACTTATTACGAGGCCGATGGCGTGACTCCGACGGGCGCGCCGGTAGAGACAACCTTTTCCGCCAACTACAGATCGCTGCATGAGGCGCGGGCAGTGAACTGGAGCGCGGGAGTTGACCAGCGGCTACCGGGTTCTGTTTATGTCAAAGTGAATTATCTGCGCAAGCGCGTGACCGATGAATTCACTTATGTAAACCAAAATACGCTGTCTTCACTTTACGGGAATTATGTGCTGACGAATGGCAGGCGGGATAGCGACCATTCGACCGAGATTGAAGCACGGCGCACCTTTGCCGGCGGGTACACGCTCTTTGCCGCTTATACCCGTTCCTCTGCCCATACGAATGCGGACATTGATTATGTGCCGACGCTCTCCATGCTCGGCCCCCAACAGAGCGGACCATTGGGATGGGATACGCCGAATCGGGTTATTTCATGGGGATGGCTACCTATTCCGGTGCCGCAACTCAAGAAGCGCTGGGACTTTGTTTACACCGTTGATTGGCATACGGGTTTCCCGTTTACTGCGGTAGATGACAATTCCCAGGTAGTGGGCGCGGCTGGTTCACAGCGCTTTCCGAATTATGTGGCGTTGAGCCCGGGGCTGGAATGGCGCTTTCACTTTCGCAGATATTACTTTGGGCTGCGCGGAGTGATGGAAAACATGACCAACAGCGCGGACCCCCTGGTGGTGAACAACGTGGTGGATTCGCCACAGTATGGAAATTTCACCGAGTATCTGGGGAGAGTGTTCACGGCGCGGCTGCGGTTGATCAGCACAAAGAAATAGCCGCATTCTCAGGGATGATGTAATGTTCGATGGTGTTCACTCGACAAGTGATTAGACCACATGAATTAGATATCAATCATAGACAAGCGCGGGCGGGGACACCCGCGCTATAGCCGGCCGGGAGGCCGGCGCTACATTCTTAATTACGCGGTCACCGTACTAATACGCTGGAATTCCGGTGAGATGTTGGCCGATGATGAGGGTGTGAATATCGTGGGTGCCCTCGTAGGTGATGACCGATTCCAGGTTCATCATGTGGCGCATGATGGGGTAGTCGTCGCAAATTCCATTCGCCCCCAGGATGTCGCGCGAGATGCGAGCACACTCAAGGGCCATCCAGACATTGTTGCGCTTGGCCATGGAGATGTGATGGTGCTCCGCTTTGCCGGCATCTTTGAGGCGGCCCACCTGGAGCGAAAGCAGTTGCGCCTTGCAGATTTCGTTGGCCATCCAAACCAGCTTTTCCTGGACAATCTGGTGGCTGGCGATGGGCTGGTTGCGGAACTGCTTGCGGAATTTGGCGTACTGCAGGGCGGTGTCGTAGCAGGACATGGCCGCGCCGATGGCTCCCCAACTGATGCCGTAACGCGCCTGGTTGAGGCACATGAAGGCGCTCTTGATGCCGGATGCGCCGGGCATGATGGCGGTGAGGGGCACGTGCACATCCTGCAGCGAGAGGCCGCTGGTGTGGGATGCGCGCAGACTCCACTTGCCGTGAACATCGTAGGAGGTAAAGCCGGGGCGATCTGTTTCCACCAGGAAGCCGCGGACAGTTCCGTTTCCCGAGGGGCCGCCTTCGTCCTCATTTTTGGCAAAGACAATGGCTACGTCGGAGATGGTTCCGGAGGTGATCCAGAGCTTTTCGCCGTTGAGGATGTACTCGTTGCCGACTTTGCGGGCGGTGGTGGTCATGGCTCCGGGATTGGAGCCTGCGCCGGGCTCGGTGAGGCCGAAGCAGCCGAGTTTTTTGCCGCTGGCGAGTTGCGGCAACCAGGTATTCTTCTGGTCTTCAGAGCCGAAGGTGTAGATGGGATACATGACCAGGCCGGATTGCACGCTGACAAAACTGCGCACACCGGAGTCGCCGCGCTCAAGCTCCTGCATGACCAGGCCGTACTCGACATTGTTCATGCCGGCGCAGCCGTAGCCCTCGAGGTTGGCGCCGTAAAAGCCCAGCTCGCCCATGATGGGGACCAGTTCGCTCGGAAAACGCTCGGTGCGGAAGCACTCCTCGATGATGGGAATGAGGTTGTCCTCGACAAAATCGCGCGCGGTTTTGCGGACGAGTAGTTCGTCCTCGCTGAAGCTGGAGTCGAGGTTGATAAGATCAAAGCCCTGAAATTTGAAACCCATGATTAGCCTGCCATTCTGTTGAAATTACTCAAAACAGACGATTTTAGCAGACAGGGAGAAAGTGAGGAAACAGGGACCGCTGCCTTACTCCAGGAACTGGCGGACAAAGGGGTTGTCGCTGCTGACTAGCTCGTGAAGGGAGCCATCGAAGATAAGGCGACCTTCATCGAGCATGAGGAAGGTGGTGTCAAGGTCGGTTTCGCCTTTGGGGAAGGGAACCATGCAGCCATGTTGTGGGTCGAAGCGATTGTTGCACAGCAGGAAGGCATCCTGGATGCGATGGGTGACCATGATCGAAGGCGTGTGGCAGACGTCGCGTTCTTTGACGATCAATTCGATGATGGTGGTGGAGGTGAGGGGGTCGAGGCCGCCTGTGGGCGAGTCGTAGAGTAAAAGCTCAGGTTGGCGGATGAAGGCCCTGGCGATGGCTACGCGGCGGCGCATTCCGCCCGAGAGACTGGAAGGAAACAGGTCGAAGGTCTCCTCCAATTCGACAAAGCGCAGGGCATCGCGGACCCGGAGGTCGATTTCGTCGTCGGGGACACGCTCCTGAATCAGTTGGTAGGCTACGTTGTCGCGGACGGTGAGCGAATCAAAGAGCGCGCCCTCCTGGAAGACCATGCCGGTGCGGGTGCGCAGGGGAAAGAGCTGCTCCTCGGGCATGTGGGAGATCTCTTCGCCGAAGAGCAGGATGCTGCCCTCATCGGGGCGCAGCAGGCCATTAGCGAGCTTGAGTAGGACGCTTTTGCCTACGCCGGCCGGGCCGAGTAGGATGCGAGTCTCTCCGGGGGCAACGGAGAAGCTTATGTCTTCCAGTACGGGCGGGCCTTCGAAGGCGATAGAGACGTTGCGAAAGACCACCACTGGGTTGGTATCCATCGCCGTTTGCTGACCGTGGGGATGGGGGCCGGGCTGGGCAGACAGGCTAGAGTCGCTCATAGGGGTGGAATAAGGGTAAGCAATACCTGGGTGAGGAGGAAGTCGACGAAGATGATGAGCACGGAAGACCAGACGACGGCCTGAATGGTGGAGCGGCCTACGCCCTGTGTTCCGCCCGTGGTTCTCATGCCGTAGAAGCAACCGATGGAACTGAGGATGTAACCGAAGAAGAGCGGCTTGACTAGTCCCTGGATGATGTCGGGATAGTGGAGGTACTCCCAGGCCTTGTCAAGATACTGGGTGCCGTTCTGGTGATTCATGAAGACGGTGACCAGGCCGCCGCCGGCGATGCCGCATGCGTCGGAAACGATGGTGAGAAAGAAGAGCATGCAAATGGTGGCAGCTATGCGTGGGGTGACCAGCTTACGCATGGGGTCCACGCCCAGGGCGCGCATGGCGTCGATCTGCTCGGTGACCACCATGGAGCCGAGTTCGCTGGCCATGGAGCTGGCATTGCGGCCGCTGACCATCACTCCTGTGAGTATCGGGCCGAGCTCACGGATCATGGTGAGCGAGACAAACTCGCCGGTGATGGCAGTGGCGCCGAACTGAGCCAGAGTAGCGGAGGATTGCAGCGCCAGCACACCACCGGTGGAGAGTCCGGTGAGTATTACGATGGACAAAGAGCCGAAGCCGATGATGTCGGACTGAATGAGGAATTCTGGCCAGTAAATAGGCGGGCGATAGAGGTTGGAAAAAGCACGCGCGGCAAACAGGGAGTAGTCCTGCACAGTGAGGACCAGGTTCTTGGCGGTTTTTTCGATGATAGATATAGCCATGGCGCTTGTCTGCCTGAGGGATAAAATGAAGTGCTGCTCTCCTCGACAGAATAGCGCATGGGGGAGGGAAAGGGTTAAGAATGGGGAAAAAATGGGCGGCAAGGGTGATACCCTTACCGCCGCCCGTCCCTGGGTTGTCTTGAAGAAAATGCAATTCGTGCTAAACCTTTACTGCAAGAGCTTGGTCACTTCCTGCTCGACACTGTTAGCTTGTGCTAATGCTGCAATGCCGGTCTGGCTGAGGATCTCGTACTTGGACATGTTGGAGGTCGCGGAGGCATAATCGGTGGCCTGGATGGCGTTTTGCGCGGAGATCACGTTCTCTTGTTGGGTACTCATCACCTGGCTGATGGAGTTGAGCGTATTGATCTGAGCGCCGATGTATCCGTCCATCGCAGCCACTTCGTTAATCGCGACATTGAGGTCGTTTAACGCAACCTGTGAATCAGCCTGGTTCAACAGGTCGGTGCTGCTCAACGACTGGCCCGCGCCATCGGTGTAACTGACAGTTGCAATCCCGCTGGTCCCGGTGGAGTTGGCGACAAACGTTGCCTGGGCCTGGCCGGTGGTTGAGTCGTAGAGCACCGCTGAGGATGAGGAGTTTGATAGCCCGGTGCTATATGGGTTGGCGGCGGTATAACTCAAAGCCGCAGTGGCAGTAGTGTCGGCGATGGATGTGACAGGGGTTCCGATCTGTCCGATGCTGCCCTCAGCGTTTGAGGCCAGTTTCACGCTCCCATAACCGTTGCTGCCGGCTACCCAACTGGCGGTGACGCCGTCGGGGTACGTGCTGCCGCTGGCAGTGGTGCCGTTGATTTGATCGATCATCTGCCGAACTGTCTCGCCAGGAGTCGTGTTGACTGTTTCTGGAGCCGGGGAGCTGGTGCCAATGGTGTAGTTGATGGATCCTGAGACGACATCGTTCTCGTTGGCAAATGAGCCCAGGGTCATGCTTGAGTAGGATCCCTGGTTAGTGTCGGCCAGAGAGCTGGAGTTCACTGTAATAGCGGTTCCTTGCGGAGCAGACGAGGTCAAGGTGATGCCCGTGGTGTTTGCCTGGGCTGTGAGACCGAGAGCCCCAAAGCCCGTGATCGCGGTTGCCAGTTGAGCCATGGTGGCGCTGGCTGCAAGAACTGTGTTGGTGCCGCTGGCCACGCCGGAGCCGATGGAGAAGCTGTGAGTGACGGCGCCGTTGGTGATGGAAATGGCGCCGGTGAGCGTATCGCCGGTATTCAGGCCTCCGCCCTGCACGCCGACCGTGACCGATGAATCGGTACCAGCCACTGCCGTAACGCCAGGTACTGGAACACCGACAGGCATAGCGACCGCGCTGGCCAGTGTGTTGACACCCGCTACGCCCGGTGTGGTGATGGTGGTGCCCGTGGTGCTGGATTGCAGGTAGATGCCGCCGGTTCCAGGATTCCCCGTCAAACCTGGAGCGATTGCGGTGATCCCCAGAGCGACGTCGCCGTTGATCTTATTCACCAGACTGGAGACCGTGTTGGCGCCGGTGTAGTAAGTGTGGGTGGCCGGATTATCCGCGCCGACGCCCATGATGAAGGTATTGATCGTGCCCGCGCCATTCTGGATTTGGATTTGGCCAGTGAGATCGACGCCTACATCATTGCCGTTTGTGCCGATATTCCCGGTGGAGAGTTGCAAGACAGCCGTGCCGAAGGTGCCGAGCGATCCGGCGGTTCCCAGCACAGCTAACGCGGCGCCTGCGTCACTCTGAATGACCTTGCCGGCGTTGGTTAAGTCTGTCAGCGTATGAGTGCCCACCGTGATGGGGTTGACGCCAGCGACATTCGAAGTCAGCACCAGGCCGCCATCGCCCGCGCCGCCGGCGTTGGCATTCCATACAGCATTGACACCGAGACCACTGCTGTTAATTTGCAGCGCTAAATCGGCAAAAGTCTGGCCGGCCGCCGCCGTAAAGGTCGTGGTGCCGAACGTATCTGTCAGTTGAAGGGCGGTTCCAGTGGTAAGAACATCGTCCTGGCCGAGGGCTCCTCCTCCTGTATCGTCCAACACGGTCACAGTAGCCGTGCCGGTGGTGGGTGTACCGCCGTCGGTCGGGTTATAGAGGCCGATCGTGGCATTGGCGTTGGTCAAGGGTATCGCGCCCATGACCGCGGTGAGGTTTTCTGTGTTCAGCGCGTTCTTCGCGGTTACCGTGATGCCTGTGCCGGCCGAATTCACCGTAGCGTTGGCGTCGAGTGCGGCGTTTTGCGCCTGGATCAACTGCGCCAGGCCAGTGAGCGTATTGGCGTATTGGGTGCCGCCGCCGGTATTCTGGGTATAGAACGTCGTACCCGCGTCTGCTCCCGAGCCGACGATGAAGGTCAGAGAGGTAGTGGCGGAGTTTGTGACGGTGATGCTTCCGCCGGCGGAGAGCGCATCTGAGCCCAGGTTGCCTGTTCCCGCCACGCCGAAGGTGACGGCGCCTGGCGTAGGGAGAGTAATGGGGGTTCCCGTTATAGAGGTGGCGGCCAGTTCGTTTAGATTCGGAGCGTCCAAAGCGGTGGAAGGAGTGCTGAAGACCGGAGCCAGTGCGCCAGTGCCCTGATTTGTGGTTACGCTCAGAGCACCTTCTCCGGAGACGGCGGCAAGCGACAGGCTCTGCGTTCCGTCGCCATTGGTAATGACGTTGGCCGTGACCGGCGAGCCTGCAAAAGCGTTGATGGCTTTAGCGACCTCGTCGAGCGTGTTGACGGTTGGCGAAATCTTGACCGTGCCAGCCAGGACGCCGCCCACGTTGACGGTGACGGTCTGGCCCTGAGTGAGGAGTTCGCCAGCAGGAATTCCAATTGGATCGATTGCTCCGTTGGTGCTCACCGAGTTGGGGTCGATGCCGGCTGAAACCATGCCGCCAGTAATTTGAATACCTGTCTGTGTTCCGCCACCGGTTACGTCGGCACCGGCTTGCGTGGTGAAGCTGGCCGTCATGCCCAGGCCGGCGTTGTTGATGGCGCTGATCAAGCCGTTGGCGGTGTTGGCGTAGCTGGTGCCTGTGCCGACGGTAATCGTGGTGCTTGCGGTGTTCCCCGTTCCATTGGCGCCCTTTACCAGGTAATTGACGTCTATAGTGGTGACGCCGTTGGGATTCAGGGTATCGGTAGCCTTCGCATTCAAGGAGCTGGTCGATAGGTTGACGAAGACGCTGTTTGCGCCGCTGCTGTAGGACATCTTGCCGTCGGTGTCGCCCACGCTGGACTCTGAGAGCGTTCGGATATTCAAATCGTCTACCGACGAACCTGAGGCCGAGGAGTCGCCGGTGTAGATGGCCACTTCCGTACCGTTAAACACCTGTTCCTGGTTGTAGGTGGTGGTCTGCCCGATGTTGTTAATTTCGGACATGATCGACTGATACTCCTGATTGGCGGCGCTTTCCTGTGTGGAGTTCAGTGTGCCGTTGGAGGCTTCTGTAGCCAGCGTAATGGCGCGATTAAGCAGATTTGTGACCTGCGAAAGTGCGCCATCGGCAACCTGAAGCAGCCCCACTCCCTCTGTAGCGTTGGTTTCCGACTGGGTCAGGGCAGCCGAGTTGGCGCCCAGGCCATTCACCAGTGAAAGACCCGCGGCGTCATCCGCGCCGGAGTTGATCCTCGAACCTGACGACAACTGCTGCAACACTTTCTGCAAGCTGCTGTTGGTGTTGTTCAGGTTGCTTTCTGCATATATCGCTGAGAGATTGTTCAAAACTCCGAGGGCCATGGAAGGTATCTCCTTTTTGATGCCTTGAATCGCACCATGCCTGGCAGTGCATCTTTCGTCCCGCCAAGCCCTCCGAGATACCCGGAAGGGCGTTCCTGCATCTGCACCCTTCATCGGTCCTTGCGGAAATAACTTTAGTCATAAAGCAAAGAATTGTATTTGCCCCTCTTTGTCGCAGGCTGATTCAGACTGTCCACCTTCCGTCCAATGACTGTTCCAGAACGATTCAAGTGCTGTAGCGTTGCGCTCCATAAATTTGTCCCTATTCGCGACAAGAGCTGGGCGTTTAAGCGTTTTGGCGAGCCCTTTCGCGGTAGATGTTCAACGATTTTTCAGAGCAGCAAACAAAAAACGGCGGCAAGAGGATCGCCTCCTGCCGCCATCGGTATTAACTACAACCGCATTTGCTCTCTGCCTGAAACTTGCGCTACAAAAATCCTTTTGTTATTCGAATTCGTTTTGAGGAGCTGGTGGCGCAGCCGGTTCCGAAGAGGCAGGCGGAGGCGGCAGTGAATGGGGCGCCTGGCGGTTGAACTGGCCACCACCTTGCCGCCAGCCACCCTGTCCCTGTCCGCGACCTTCTCCCTGTCCGCGGCCTTCGTGTCCACGGTTGGCGCGGTAGGCCTGCACCTGCGTCCACTGTTCGGCTGTCAGCTTGCTTCGGATAGCAAGCAGAAATGCCGCATTCGCTTTTTCGAGTTCGGCCCGCGCCTGAGCAACCTTGTCAATCTGGGCCAGAATCTTAGTCTCATTGGGCTGCGAGTCGCTCACCAGCGGTTCCAGCGCCAGTTCAACCTTCTGCAAGCTGGCTCGCAGGTCGATCAGCTTCTCCCGGTGCTGCAGATAAATGTCATCAAACTCCTTGCGCTGCACATCGGTCAGCTTCAGCCGCTCCACAACCTTGGGATTGTTCCACCAGCGTCCATGGGCGCTTTGTGGCCCGAAGGCATTTTCCATGGGAGGCCGATGCCCCCCGAATCCCGGCCCCATTCCACCGCCGGGCCCCTGCGCCAGCATAGTTCCAGCCAGCAAAATTCCCGCAATTGCCACTCCCAGCCGTACCACACCAAATGCCTTCATCGTATTCTCCCTCTTCATCTACTTGGTTTACGCTCTAAATTCCCAATACTGCACCTACGGAGTTTCGTCCTCCACCATCATTTGAGCCAGTGGCTCCATGGCGGCCGGAACTTCCCGTGATATGTCGTTGTCCACCTTGGCCAGCAAATCTTCATCCTCTTGCCTGGCCTGCTGACTCCGCTGCTGAGCAACCAGTTGCTCATGCAGACGCTGCTGCTCGGCCACGCGGGCGGCGGCATTCCTCATTTCCCGCTGATGATGCTGCCAGACCCCAGTCGAAGCGCCGCCAGCCACCAGAACGCAGCCCAGCGCCCAGCCAACCGCCAGCCGCCAGACCTGCCTGGGCGCAACTTGGGCAACCGCTGTCTGCTGACGGCTGAAGGCAGCCTCGCTCCAGGCATGAACGCTCAAGCGGAAGTTCGTAAGCGCCTCGTCCAGCTCGCCCGGCTCCTCCGCAAAGTTGCTAACCTCGTCTACTTTATCCTTGAAAATCACCTTTTTCCTCCCAATTCCGATCGCACCCTTGCCACAGCACGTGAAAGGTGCGCCTTCACCGTGCCCTCACTAAGGCCAGTAGCCCGCGCAATCTCGCTCAACTCAGCCTCTTCCACGTAGCGCAGTAGAAAAACCGTTCGCTGGCGCTCGCTGAGCCTCTCAACTGCCTTGCTCACCTGCCTAACCCGTTCCTTTGCCAGCAACTGCTGCTCCACCGACCGTTCACCGCTGGGCAGCCACTCGCTGGCTTCGTCCAATCCCACTGCGTTGCTCTGCGTATGCCTCCAGAACTGCATCCGGCGGTTGCGCCAGTGGTCCTTCTGCAGGTTGATGGCAATTCGCATCAGCCAGGTCATGGCGCTGGACTCACCGCGAAAACTGGACCAGTTCCGGTGCGCTTTCAGAAAACAGTCCTGGGTCAACGTCTCGGCCAGGTCCACATCGCGCGTGGACGCAAGCAGAAACCGGAAGATCTGCGGACGGTGCCTTGCGACGACAGCCGAAAACTCCTCCGCGGCAATCTCCTTTGCCATGGTCATGGTCATCGGTTCCAATATTGTGCCGGCTGCCATCACATTGGTAGACGCCCGCACCGGCTGCAAGTTTACAGCGTCAACGTCATTTTATAAATAGAAAGGGGGATGGACAGAGCCGTCCCCCTTGCCACCTTAATGGGATGTTACTTATCGGGGAGCGCTCGAACCGGCTGGAGCCGGTGTCTGCTAGTCAGGATCCGCAGCTACCGGCAGTTCCTTGCCGTGTTCGGGATCGTATTGGTGCTTGATCATCCATTCCTTGAAATCCGCCGCCGGAACCTCACTCACCACGCCTTTGTGCTTGCGATAGACGACGCTCTCTTTTACGTCCACCTTGAAATCGCAAGTGCCGCCCATAGCAGTTTGCAGTAGCTCCAGCTCCTTGCCCGGTTTCTTCCAGCGCGCCCGGTAGGTCTCATACCCTATCGAGTTCATCAGGCGGTTGTCGCAGTGATACCTGAAGTCGATGCCATGCGCATCGCTGTTCTCAAAGAGATTTGCCCGGCCCTCCCCGTCCACCGTTTCGAGAGACCGGTCGTAGTAATGCGAGACGCTATTGTGACGGAAGATATGAACCCGTAATGGATAATCGGCGGGATTATGACTGGCAGCCAGCGCTGCCGCTGAAAACAGCGCATAGGCCACAAGGACGCTCAAACTGCACAAAAAAATTCGACGCACCGGACACTCTCCCTGTGAAGCTGAATTATGAGTCCAGATTCTATACCAGTATTCACGCTGATCAATGTGTTTCTCTTCACTATGCTGGGAGAGTCAAAAAAGAAGGCAAGGCGTTCACATCGTCGTTTTTGATTGTTCTGAAGAGAGCGAGAAGAGGGAATGGTTCCAGGAAGTTAAAGGCCAGCGGGGTAAAGTAATGCAAATTGCCTGAAACCAGCCATGTTACAGGTTTCAGTAGGCTAATCCTTTTCTTCATAGGCACTCTGCCATTTATTGTATTCTGAGAGGAGGACGCAATAGGATTGGGTTAGCATTTCCCCAAGCCAAACGTCCCTATCTCGCGTATTCTCAATCGCTTGTCCATCTTTTTTGAGTCTTTCGCATATTTTTCACCCATGGCAACCTACGTGCATTAGAACAATGAGGATGTAAGGTGCTTTCCTAATGGAGACGAGTCTCTTCAACCGCTTGCAGGCGACACTACTGGCCTTGGGCACGGCCGGGCTGGTGCTGCTGGCAGTGTTGAATTTTCTCCAGGAGCGCCACTTCCAGCAACCGGACGACGGCGTCTGGTGGCGCGAGGCAGCCGATGGCCGCGGTCTTGTGGCCGACAAGGTGCTGCCCGACAGTCCCGGTCTGCGCGCTGGAATACGGGCGGGAGACCGGCTGACGGGAGTCAATATCCTGCCTGTTGGACCGGTGGGATCTAGGCTGCGCGCGGGCATCCGGCCTCAGGAGCCGCTGGCGGGCGTGAAGGTACTGCCTGAGGACGCCAACCAGCAGCCCAGCAACGAACCGCTCCCTTTGGCCACCGATGTCAAGTTCGATCCTGTTGTAAGGTCGGCGGATCTGGAGCGTGCCCTCTATCGCACTGGCAGCTACTTCCAGATTTACTACCGCATCAGCCGCGATGAAATTTCGCCGGGCAGGCCGGCGGAGTTGATCGTCGAGGTGATTCCGGAGCCGGCAGACCGGAGTCTGGCGCAGGGGCTGCGGTTGATTGGCCTGGTCTATCTTGCCATCGGCATTTACGTGCTGTTTCGTCGTTGGACGGCTCCACGCGCTACCCACTTCTACCTTTTCTGCCTGGTATCGTTCGCCCTATACGCGCTCAAGTACACCGGCGCGATGGACGCCACGGGCCACTGGAGCAAGCTGGACCAGTGCGTTTTCTGGTTCAATGTGATGGCGGAATCCCTGCAGCCGGCTCTGTTTCTGCATTTCGCCCTCAGTTTTCCTGAAGAGCGGCTGAAGAAGCTCAGCCGCCGCTGGCTTTTGCCGCTGATCTATTTGCCCGGCGCGGTATTGTTTGGCCTGTGGCTCTATGCGATCAACTTCTGGCAGGCCACGGAACTGCTCAAACACCGCCTGGACCAGACCGGCACCGCCTACGACGCCGTTTTCTATGTGTTCGCAGCCACTCTGTTTCTGCTCAGTTACAGGCGAGCCAATACGCCGCTCTTGCGCCAGCAATTGAAGTGGCTCACCCGCGGCGCGCTGCTGGCGGTCGTTCCTTTCACGCTGTTTTACGCCATTCCCTTTCTCTGCGACTGGCAGCCGTACAGTTGGCTCACCAATCTGGCGGGCCTCTCCATCATCTTTTTGCCGCTGACCTTCAGTTGGGCAATCGTGCGCTACCGGCTGATGGACACCGACCTGATCTTCAAGCGCGGCGTGGCATACACGCTGGCCACGGGCCTGATTCTGGGAGCCTACTTCGGGGTGATTGCGGCAGCAGCCGGGTTGGCCCACTACCGGCTGCCCGAGTCTGTTCGTGACACGGGCGAAGGCATTGCCATTGTGCTGGCGCTGGCCCTCTTTGAACCACTCAAGCGCAGGATTCAAGGTTGGGTCGATAAGGTCTTCGACCGCCATCGCTACGACTACCGCAAGGCGCTGGTGGAGTTCGGCCGGGGCTTGAGTTCGGAGACCGATCTCCATGCCCTGCTGGAATCAATTGTCGAGCGGTTGCCGAATACCTTGCTGGTGGCACGCGTGGCTATATTTATGGCTTCAAAGAATGAGGATCCTGGCGGTCTGCGGCTGGCTGCCTGCCACGGACTACCCGCTGAGGCCCTGGCTGCGCAGCAGAGCATGGACTTTGGCTTTTTGAATTTTGACCATGCCACGGACCATACGCACATATTTCTGGAAAACGCGCAGCAGGCCATGCATTTGCCTGACAGCCAGCAACGCACCGCAGCTCTGCTGGATCTGAACTACTATCTTCCATGCCGTGTGGCCGCGGGCCAGATGCAGGCCAGTGAAGCCAGTCCAAATGGACCTGACCCCACGCGCACTATCGCCGTCATCGGCCTGGGACGCACCATCGGCGGCGACTTTCTCTCCAGTGAGGATGTGGAGCTGCTCGAATCGCTGGCCAGCTACATCGGCATCGCACTGCAGAACGCCAGCCTTTATGCGCGGCTGGAAGTAAAAATCGGTGAATTCGAACGGCTCAAGGAATTCAACGAAAACATTGTCGAATCGATCAACGTGGGCATCCTGGCCCTGGATCTGGACGACCGCATCGAAAGCTGGAATGCGCAGATGGAGGCCATGTACGCGCTTAGCCGCGCGGAGGCCATCGGCCAGGAACTGAGTGCCGTCTTCCCTGTGGAGTTCATCGAGGCGCTGGAAGGTTTCCGCAATGAGCAGGGCGTGCATCACCTCTACAAGTTTCCGCTGACTACCCGCGCCGGCGAGCAGCGTACCGCCAACATCGCCATCGCGCCGTTGTTGTCGCGAGATTTTGTTTCGGTGGGCCGCATCATCCTGGTGGACGACATCACCGAGCGAGTTTCGCTGGAAACCCAACTATCGCAGGCTGACAAGCTCAGCTCCATCGGATTGCTTGCCGCCGGCGTAGCCCATGAGATCAACACGCCGCTGGCCGTCATCTCGTCCTATGCGCAGATGCTCTCAAAGCAACTGAAAGGCGACGCCCGCCTGGGTCCGGTGCTCGACAAGATTACCCAGCAGAGCTTCCGCGCCGCCGAGATTGCCAACGGCCTGCTGAATTTCTCTCGCACCTCGACCACCGAATTTCGCGACACCAACCTGAACCAGGTCATCCGCGACACGCTCTCGCTGCTCGATCACCAGTTCAAGACCGCGCAGATTATTATCGATCTGGAGTTGGCCGAGGAACTGCCCTCCATCCACGGCAACGCCGGCAAGCTGCAGCAGGTTTTTCTTAACTTGCTTTTGAACGCCAAGGAAGCGATGCCCGGCGGCGGCCGCCTGCGCGTGGCCACGCTGCTCAACCGTCGCGACAACTTCGTCGCCGCAACGGTGAACGACTCCGGCTCAGGCATCGCCCCAGAACATCTGAAGCGCATCTACGATCCCTTTTTCACTACCAAAAACGTGCCCCGGTCCGGCGACCGTCGCGGCACCGGGCTGGGACTTTCCGTCTCCTACGGTATCATCCAGGAACACGCCGGCAAGATACATGTCGAAAGCGCCGTCGGCGCCGGTACAACTTTCCATCTTGAATTTCCCCTGTTGAGGAATAGCGTTCATGCCTGAGGTCGAAACAATTTTAAACCCGTCTTCATCCGCCACCGCCGGCGACTCCGGCCTGGTTGACAGTTTGGCCCGCATCCTGGTCATTGACGACGAGGCCGCCATCCGCGAATCGCTCGAAGTGCTGCTCAAGCTCGAGGGGTACACGACAAAAATGGCCGGCGATGGCGAAGATGGGCTGCGGATTATCGATCAGGAAAGCTTCGACCTGGTGCTGCTGGACCTGGCTCTTCCCGGCCAGAGCGGCCTCGAGCTGCTGCCCCAAATCAAAGAGCGCCATCCCGAGCTGCCGATCATCATGATCACCGCCTACGGCACGGTGGACAACGTCGTTGGGGCCATTCGCGCCGGCGCGGAAAATTTCATTCAGAAGCCATGGGACAACGAAAAGCTGCTGGCTGACATCCGCTCCGCTGTTGCCCGCCACAAGGCCGAAGAAGAGAACGTACAGCTCAAGCGCACACTCAAGCAGCGCTACAACTTTTCCAACATCGTAGGCAAGAGCGAGATCATGCTGAAGGTCTTCGACCTGGTGTCGCAGGTGGCGCCCAGCCGGTCAACGATTCTGATTCAGGGCGAGAGCGGCACGGGCAAAGAAATGATCGCCAAGGCCATCCACGCCAACTCGCCGCGCAAAGACAAGCCCTTCGTTCCCATCAACACCGGCGCCATGCCCAGCGAGCTGTTGGAGTCTACACTTTTTGGCCACGTCAAGGGTGCATTCACATCGGCCGTCGCCTCCAAGAAAGGCCTTTTCGAGGTGGCCAATGGCGGCACGCTCTTCATGGATGAGATCGCCACCATGGGCATGGATACGCAGGCCAAGATTCTGCGCGTGCTGCAGGACCGCCGCTTCATGCACCTGGGCGGCATCCAGGAGATCCAGGTGGACGTGCGCATCATCGCCGCCACTAACATCGATCTGCGCAAGGAAGTGCGCGAGGGCCGCTTCCGGGAAGACCTCTTCTACCGCCTTAACGTGATCTGCGTTGACTTGCCACCGCTGCGCGCACGCCGCGAAGATATTCCCCTGCTGGCACAGCACTTTCTCGACTTCTACGCCAACGAGAACGGCCTCTCTCCGCGCAAGCTTTCCGCCGATGCCCTGCGCACCCTGGTCGATTACGAGTGGCCGGGCAACGTGCGCGAACTGGAAAACTCAATTGAACGCAGCGTGGTGCTTTCCTCGGGTCCGGTCATCGGCTCCGATCTGCTGCCCGGCCACATCACCGGCCGCAGCTTTCAGGATGCCCTGCTGGAGCACAATCCCGACGCCTCGCTCTTCAATATCCTGGAAGATATTGAGCGGCGCATCATTATAGAGAAGCTGGAGCGCTGCAACTGGAACCAGACGGATGCCGCCGAACAGTTTCACATTCCGCTCTCGACGCTGAACCAGAAGATCAAACGGCTGAATATCGAGATACGGAAAAAAGGTAGGGAATAGAAGGAAAGGGAACAGACTCGCCTCAGCGAACATAAGGCGCTACAAAACACACTAGCCGAGGTTCGTCGTTCCCAGGTCTCAGAGGCGGAATCTGGGGCACAAGGTGCCCGGCTGACCGCCCCTCCGAAAAGCACCTAATCGCTCTTGATCTCAGTTGCCCGATTGTTCTCGAAAGTCACAGTCCAATGTTTGCCGGCCTGGTCGAAGGTCACCCTGCGGTCGCCCTCCGTGTCGCCGCTGGTCTGCGTCTTTCGACCGATGGACATGCGCGTCTCCAATTCGCTCATCCCCGGTTTGACCTGATGCGCATCGATGGCTGCCCACACATCTTTGGGCCAATGATCGAATATGGTGTGCGGGTCATCGTAGTAGAAGAGCGTATCGCAGAAATAGGCTTCCTCGCCGCTCCCGATCGCGCCGATAGGCGTGGCGTTGAGCGTCGTGTCGCCCGGCAGCGTGAAGACGGCAAAGACTTGCCGGCTGCCGTGACTCATGCCGTCATCCTCGTTGGCGGGAACGGCCTGCTTGACGATCTTCTTTACTTCCAGCTTCTGTGCCGCGGGAATCACTCCCACTCGCTTGGCGAAGACTACATGCCCGCTCGTATAAGGGTAGTAAGGAATGACATACCCATTTTTCATCCACACCGTTGTGTTTTCCAGCTGCAGCGTGTCCTCAAAGTGCGCGGGAAATAGCTTGCGGATCACCGCTACTTTGTCCAAGTCCAGTCTCTGCCCGGTGTTTTTCTGTCCGATTACTCCTGGATTCTGCCGTTGCCTCCATGCGGAAAACAGATAGCCGACGCCAATGGCCAGCGTAATCAAGATCGAGATAAGCATTATCTGCCAGTTCTTCACGCTTCCTCCGGCGGGCTTTGCAGGCCGTTAGATGTCGCAAGTCCGCGTCAGGAAATTCTACAGGGGCACCGCGCCGGCCTCGCCTGCCGCACTCGACGCAGAGTGCTACTAGCGGTCTCCTACCAGGCGCCGCTGGTCAGGTACTCATGGATGGATGCAGCGGCTTTGCGACCGGCGCCCATGGCGAGGATGACTGTGGCGCCTCCGGTGACGATGTCGCCGCCGGCAAAGACGCCGCGCTTGGAGGTGCGCATGGACTTATCATCAGCGACAATGTAATTCCACTTGTTGGTGGCGAGATCGGGCGTGGTGCTCTGGATGAGCGGATTGGCGGTGGTGCCGACGCCGATGATGACCACATTTGCGGGTAACACAAATTCAGAGCCCTTGACCGTCACCGGCTTGCGGCGGCCGCTTTCGTCCGGCTCGGACAGCTCCATTTTTACGCAGCGCGCGCCGGTAAGCCAACCCTTTTCGTCGCCGAGGAACTCGACGGGGTTGGTCAGCAGGCGAAATTCAATTCCCTCTTCGCGGGCGTGCTTGACCTCTTCAGCGCGGGCCGGCATTTCGGCATCGGAACGGCGATAGACCAGCGTGGCTGTTCGCGCGCCCAGCCGCCTTGCGGTGCGCACCGCGTCCATGGCGGTGTTGCCTCCGCCCACCACGATCACGTCGCGATCACGGCAGTCATAGACCGGTTCATCGTACTCCTCAATCTGGTAGGCGCGCATCAGGTTGACGCGGGTGAGAAATTCATTGGCCGAGTAGACGCCGTTGAAGTGCTCGCCGGGAACACCGAGGAAGACGGGAAGTCCCGCGCCGGTGGCCACAAAGACCGCGTCGTAGTGCTCGTCGCTCATCAGCTCGTCGAGGGTGACGCTCTTGCCGACAACCACGTTGGTTTCGAATTCGACGCCCATGCGGCGCAGATTGTCCACCTCGCCCTTCACGATGGATTTGGGCAGGCGAAACTCCGGGATGCCGTAAACCAGTACACCGCCCAGCTCATGCAGGGCCTCAAAGACGCGTACGCGATGGCCCTTCTGGATGAGGTCTCCGGCGGCGCTCAAACCTGCTGGCCCGCTGCCCACGATGGCCACACTCTTGCCGGTGGCGGGAGCGTTGGCGGGCAGGCCCAGCTTGCCGCTGAGGCGCTCGTAATCGGCGATAAACCGCTCCAGGTTGCCGATGGCCACAGGCTGACCCTTCTTGCCCACGATGCATCCGCCCTCGCACTGATTCTCCTGCGGGCAGACGCGGCCGGTAATGGCCGGCAGCGTGTTGTCTTCGCGCAGCTTGGCCGCGGCGGCAAGATAATCGCCCGTGCAAATCAGGGCAATCACTTCCTTAACCTTGACGCCTACCGGGCAATCGACAATGCAGCCCGGCTTGGCACACTCGATGCAGCGCGAAGCTTCAGTCAGCGCGTCGGCCTCGGGCAAGCCCTGGTTGACTTCCTCAAAGTTGCGGCTGCGCACGGCAGGGTTCAGCTCCGGCATGTGACGGCGGATAATTTTCATGCGCTCTTTGAGGGGAAGAACATTCATGGCAGAGCGAGGCAGAGTATTTCTCTCAGGCATAATGGGTCTCCTTCGCGGCCAATTCTTTGCGAAGCTCGGCCACTTGCTCGTCCATGTGTTCCTGAAATTCTTTCAGCGAGGCGCACTCCTTCTCGCGGTACATGGCATTGCGTTGCATGAGAACTTCGAAATTGACTTTGGCTGCGTCGAATTCCGGTCCGTCCACGCAAGCGAACTTGCTTTTGTCGCCCAGCAACACGCGGCAGCCGCCGCACATTCCAGTGCCGTCCACCATGATGGAGTTCAGGCTGACCATGGTCTTGATGCCCAGCGGCGCGGTGATGCGCGCCACGGCCCTCATCATGGGCACCGGGCCGACGGCGAGAACAAAATCGAGCTTGCGGCCGGCGGCGATCAACTCATCGAGCTTCTTTGTCACCAGACCTTGTTCGCCGTAGCTGCCGTCGTCGGTCATCACGTAGGTCTCGCTACTGGACGAGCGAACTTCATCTTCAAAGACCACCATCTCTTTATTGCGCGAGCCTTCAATGAAGACCACATGATTGCCGGCCTTCTTGAGCGCATAGGCGGTGGGCAGCGCCATGGCCGTGCCAACGCTTCCGGCCAGGATGACCGCCGTGCCATACTTTTCGATCTCCGAAGGATGACCGAGGGGACCGACGATGTCCAGAATGGAGTCGCCCGCTTCCAGGCAGTTGAGCAGGGATGTGGTTTTGCCGATGGCCTGTACCACGATGGTGACCGTACCGGCCTGCGGGTCAGAAGCCTTGATGGTGAGCGGAATGCGCTCGCCTTTGTCATGAAGCCGGAGAATGACGAACTGCCCCGGCTGGTGCTTGCGCGCAACGCGCGGCGCCTCAATCACAAACTGCTTGATGTTGAGACCGACGCTGCGGGCTTCCAGAATCTTGTACATAAAAGAAAAGTCTCCGATTCAGCCAGGGTTTTTGGCAATTCTCCTCCGCAAAATGGCTGAAAACCAGAGGCTGGAACGAATCGCGCACCAAGGCACAGGCGAACCCATCGCCTGTCTATAGGTTCATCTAGCATACGCGGGTGGGGATGTGATGCGAGTCACCCCGGGAGGAGAAAATGAAGCGATTCCGACCTAATTGGTCTCTTATCCCGCCTCGCATCAATCTTCCATTTGCAGGTCCTGCTCCACATCGGCCTCCATGGCGGGGAGGATGGCGCGCATTCGCTCGAAATCGGGGTTTCCGTGGAGGGGAATGAGGCGCGGATCTGCCAGCATCTGGAAGAACCAGGGGCAGCGGGCCTCTTCCGCGGCGAGCAGCTCGGCCAGGGCGGCATCCCGGTCTCCCAGGGCGAGATAGGCTGCGGGCGTAAACCCGCGCACCACATAGCGTTCCCGGCTCAGCCATTGCAGCCGCTCCAGGATGACGCGAGCCTCATCCGCGCGGCCGGTGCATGCCAGTGCATACGCATGCACGGCGCCGGCAAGATCAATGTGAGGCGAGCGTTGCGCGAAGCCTTGCGCAAGCTCGATAGCCCGTTCCGACTCTCCGTTGAAGGCAAGAATCACCGCGCCATAAAGACAGGTTCCCTCGCGATCGGGAAACAGAGCGATCATCTTGCGAATTTGCTCCAGGCTTTCAGAGGCCTGCCCATCCAAGTGGAGCGTCCAGGCCAGGCGATTCTGCAGCCAGGGAGAAAAGGGATCGATGCGAATGGCATCACGCAGCAACTCAATGGCCTCAGCAAAGCGATAGCGGCTGACGGCGAACAAGGCGCGCGCGCGGGTGGTCCAGGGATCGTGGGGCAGATGCGCGCTGAAGGAGAAAGCCAGCAGGGCCGCGGGAAGATTGCGGTCGAAATGGAAGTTGACCCACCCCAGCGCGGGTAGCATTGCCTCTGCCCGAAGGGGAAGATCGGGAATCGATTCCGCCATGCGATGCACAAGCTCCGCTGCAGCGTCTGGAGCCATGAAGCCATACAGGGCCTGGGCAACGCACAGGTGCGCCAGATCAACCTTGGCGGAGATCAGCGATGGATCAAGCTCAATGGCTCGCAACAGGCGTTGCATCCCGTCCTGCATCTGGTGGCGATGAAGCGTCTGCCATTCATGGTGTCCGCGCAGGAAAAACTCGTAGGCCTCAGCTTGCCGGGAGACGCGCTCATCGTTGATATCATTGCCGGCGCCGGCGGCGATGTCGAGGCCGGCCACGTTTCGCTCCGGCGATAAAGCCACATCACGTGGGACTCCAACGCCGAGTCGATAGGCCAGCCGCTTCATCAATTCCTGCTCCAGCACGCCTGTCCTGCTTTGCGGCGCAAGTAAATCTTCAACCCAGATTTGCGTGCCGTCCTCGACGCGGATCATCTCCGCCCGCAACCGGTAATGCGAAGAGAACGCGCTCAAGGTTCCAGTCAGGACCAGGTCCGCCTTTAGTTCCATGCCTATCTGCAGGGCAGTGAGCCCGCGCTGAGCCAGGTTGAATACTGAATCCCGGGCCAGCACCGCAACGGCAAAGCAGCCCGCGCGGGAGATGCAGGCTGTGATTTCTTCTGCCAGGGCCGATCCAAGATGTTCCGGAATGGAGTGTCCGGTGGCGAAGGGCATGATGGCCAACCGAACAAGCGTCCCGGCCGGCGCCGCGTCATCGCGCCTGATTGTGGCCGTGAAGCGATAACCGCGCTTGTAGACAGTTTGGATGCATGCATCCGGCTCAAGCCGCGCGCGCAGGCTGGACATGCACTTTGGAACGCTGTCTGCCGTTACGTGCACATCGCCCCATAAAACATTTTTCATCTGCGCAGGCGAGACCACCTGGCCGGCGTGTGCCAAGAGCAGCCGCAGCGCCGCCAGTTCCCTGGGAGGCAGGTGAATCACCACCTCGCCGCGCCACAGTGTGCCATCAGCATCCAGTCGGAAGCCGGCAAAGGAACAGGCCGATGCTCGACCCCGACGGCCAAGAGCTATCTTCGATCCGGTATCTCCACGCCGACGGCCAAGGCTTGCACCCGGTGCGCCAGAATCTCCACTCCTGCGGCCTGAACCTGTCGCCGGGGAGCCCGCATCTCCACTACGGCGACCAGGACTTGTCTCCGGGGCAACAGTATCTCCACGCCTGCGGCCAGGACTCGTCTCCTTGGATCCAGGACCCGGCGCTCTGCGCACAACCGTGTGGGGCTCTTTCGTTGCTGCCATTTCGCTTCCCCCCTATTCCGATCGACACGGCTGCTTATCTCTTGCCCATCGGCAAGAAAACACGCAGCGGCCAAAAGTTGTTGTGGGAATCTACACGGGGGAGACCCGGAGGAGGAAAAAATAAGAGCAGTAGTCCCAGCGAATCTCTGTGCTTCAACGAGCACAGAATATTCTATGACCTCCAGACTATCTGTTTTCAATACGCATAGGGAAGGGCATGACGGAGTTCTTTGTTTTTTTTATTCGCGAAGTAATCAATGATGCGTTACTAAGGGCAGACTTCAGGAAAACTTCAGGTATTCTTCAGATGAATTTGGACTGGCGGTTGGCAAACTAACAAGAGGGAGTTTGCCATGTCCAAAACAGTTTCCTATGCGCAGTGGTCTCTTGAACCTTATTGCATTGGGATGAAGTTGCGTTCGCTGCGCACCCAGAAGCGGCTCACGCTCTCGCGGCTGGCGGCCGAAACAGGTCTTTCCACGGCGTTGTTGTCCAAGCTTGAGACGGACCGCATGGTTCCCACGCTGCCCACGCTGGCTACGATCAGCCGGGTCTACGGGGTGGGGATGAGCTATTTTTTCTCCGAGCCCGCCAAGCACATGCTCTCTATCACGCGGAAGGCTCACCTTGCAGGCAACAGCCGCGGACTGGAGTCTGTGAAGGCGACGCCGCTGAACGCAGTGACGGAGGGGACACGGCTGGTGGCGCGGGTGATCGAGTTTCCCGCCGGTGGAGTCTCCTGTGCCGCGGATTCCTGCCGCGAGGGGAGCGCCCTGGTGTACGTGCTGGAAGGAAAGTTGCAATTGGATGCGGGCGGGATGCAGGAGGTGCTGGAGGCCGGTGATTGCGCCTGCATGGAGAGCGAGATAGCGCTGGCCTGGAGTGCGGCGGGCAAGCATCGCTGCCGGATACTGGCGGTGACGCCGTCCGGGCCGCGCGCGCAAGGCTGAGCGGCCCAGTGATGTAAGCAGATATCGGATTAATGGGTTGTCCCGCTGCTGACGCGCGGGATCAACTGGAACGAATTGAGAAAGCGTGTTGTGTTGACGTACGGGCTGCTAAGCGGTGCAGCGATCAGCGTTTGGTAAAGAGTGGAGCCTACCAGGTAAATGCGCGCGGAAAAGTGCAAGGTGTCGTTCTCAGCCTCAAACTCCCTGCCGGGATAGGAGCCGAACGTGATTGTTTTCCCGCTGAGCAGGTGAGCTTTGACGTTGTCAATGGCTCCCTGTTGGGCGCCATTCAGCACCTGGTCTGGGGTCCTGTCAGAGATTGCCGAGCCGTAATCGCAAACCCCGACGTACAGCGCGGCCTGGCCTTCCTCCACGAGATATGCGCGCAACTCGAAGCTGCCCTTATCGGTGGGAACGTCTTGCTTTGAAAATTGAGGTTCGCCCGGGAACGAGGCGCTGAATCCATCAGCAGGATAGCTGTAGGTCTTCCACGACTGGGCCTGCGCGACGAACGTGGTGGCAAACGAGAGCATAACCACATAAACGGCCATGCGAGATGAGAATGTCCTGCGCAATTTGTCGATCATTCCGAGTCTCCTTAATTTTCAAGAAAAAGCAGATTGGCTGTTGGCTTTGAATCCCGCCGCCGATAGCTTCATGAGTCACCGGGGAGATGGTTTGTGACTCAAATTCCGGCCGCGCTTTTCAGTGCCCCAGAGCAAGTGATTATAGCTCTTTACCGCGTGAGCGCGCTCATCTTTCTCCCGTAACAGATTTATTGAAGTTGGCCCGCATAGGGGCTGGTATGTAGGATGGTTGGGAAAACAAGGAGCTCGTTGCTATGCGACCCAACCTCAACCTGATGAAGGCAACCCTGACCGGCGCTTTAGGCGGATTGCTCTTCGGCTTCGATACCGTTGTGATTTCGGGCGCCATCGATGCGCTGGTGCGGCTCTACACCCTGAGCCCGCAGGGCAAGGGCTGGACAGTGGCCATTGCGCTGATCGGCACGGTCGTAGGGGCTCTGGGCGCGGGCCAGGCAGGGCAGAAGCTGGGCGGGCGCGAGACGCTGCGCATTACCGCGGTTCTCTATGTGGTTTCGGCTATCGGCAGCGCGCTGGCCTGGAACTGGCCGGTGCTGATGATCTTCCGCTTTGTTGGCGGGCTGGGTATTGGCGCATCGTCTGTGCTGGGACCGGTTTACATTGCCGAGCTGGCACCGGCCAAGTGGCGTGGGCGGCTGGTGGGCGCATTTCAATTCAACGTAGTCTTCGGCATTCTGGTTGCCTACACCTCCAACTACTTCATTCGCACGCTGCATCTGGGTGCGGCGGAGTGGCGCTGGCAGGTGGGCGTGGCCGCGCTGCCCGCATTGGGCTTTCTGGCGCTGCTCTTCGGCATTCCGCGCTCGCCGCGCTGGGCAGCGTCGAAAGGGCGCAACGACGAAGCTCTTGCCGTGCTCAAGTTGATGGGCGAACCTGATCCTGAGGCTGAGTTGGCCGATATTCGCGCCGCGCTGGCAGAGGAACACGCCACCGCCCATGAGCCGGTCTTCCGCTGGAAGTATCGCTATCCGCTGTTTCTGGCCATCAGCATCGGCGCCTTCAACCAATTAGCCGGGATCAACTCCATCCTTTACTACCTGAACAGCATCTTCGCGTCGGCGGGCTTCAGCCAGATCTCCGGCGATCAGCAAGCCATCGCCATCGGCTTTACGAATCTGGTCTTCACCATCGTGGGAATGAGCGTAATCGACAAGCTGGGGCGCAAGACGCTGCTGCTCATTGGCGCGGCGGGGACGGCCAGTTGCCTGGCAGCGGTTTCGTGGCTTTTTGCGACGAACTCCCACCCCGGTGCGCTGGTTTGGGTGCTGATTACCTACATCGCGTTCTTCGCGCTCTCGCAAGGTGCGGTCATCTGGGTTTACATCGGCGAGGTCTTTCCTAACGCTGTCCGCTCCAAGGGCCAGGGCGTGGGCAACGCCAGCCACTGGTTTATGAACACCGCAATTCAACTGGCATTTCCCATGGTGGTGGCGCAGATCGGGCGCAGCGCTCCGTTTACCTTCTTCGCTGTGATGACCGTAATCCAGTTCCTGGTGGTGCTGTTCGTCTATCCGGAGACCAAGGGGCAGACGCTGGAAGCGTTGCAGCGCAGGCTGGTGAAGAATTAGGGCGGCTCTACGATTGCTGTACCCGGAAATGGAAATCAATCCGATTTGCAGATAATTACCTTCCACCGGCGCACAATGACAGTTGGAGTTCAGAACAGATAGGAATGATGAACTGTGGCCGAATATCGGAAGAGGTCGATTGGGAAGGTATGTCACCGGTCCAATCTGTCAGGGGTATGACCGGTCCGTACCCAAAAACAGCCCTACCCCCCACCCCCCCTCCCCTGTTTAGGACCTATATCGGTCAACAAATTACAAGTAACTAGCTCTAATTCAATAACTTGCAATTTTGCACTGTTGACTAATCAGTAACTGCAAACCCCCGATTTTGCCCCTTTTTAACCCCAAAAAGGGCCGATTTAACCCCAAAATGCTCTCTTTTTCACGATTTTAAACGGAGGGAGGCGATGGTTTCAACCATCGCAATAAGCCAATCGAATGAAAGTGGGCTTTAGCCCTGGAGTCAACTACGTCACAGTCAATCCGCTGTCCCATTCGCCACGCTCGTGCAACGCTGCAATCTCCTTTCGAGACATCTCCTCTCTTATATCGCAGGCTTGGGGCTAACGATGGTCTGTCACTCTATATAATCTGAAGAAATGCCGGTGCTTGCCGGAGTCCGGCGAACCATCCCAAGCGTGAGGTCAACCATGCAACAGACAGCGGATCCAGCCGCGGAAAAGGGCAGGGAAGCAGCGTGCGCCGCGTCCTCGGAAAGCCTCGTGCCGAAGCCCGAAACCCTGCAGCCCAAAGAAAATTTGCCACTGGCGGCAGCCAGTTCCCCGGAGGCCGAGGCATTCCGGAAGGAGATCCTCCGTGTCGGCCGCAAACTTTGGGAGCGGCAATATGTGGATGGCAACGGCGGCAACATCAGCGTACGGCTGGGCTCGCGCTACGTTCTTTGCACGCCTACCATGCTCAGTAAAGGCGACCTGGAGTTGGCCGACATCTGCCTCTCTGACCTGGATGGCAACATCCTGGCCGGTGACCGCTCCCGGACCAGCGAACTGCTGTTGCATTTGGAGATTTACAAAGGCAACCCGCGAGCCCAGGCCGTGGTGCACTGCCACCCGCCGTATGCGACAGCCTTTGCCGTAACCGGTTCCACGCCGCCGAACGGGCTGATCACCGAGTATGAGTTATTTATTGGTCCGGCAGCGATAGCGCCCTACGAGACCCCCGGCACCAAGGCCTTTGCCGAGACGGTGCTGCCGTATGTTAAGGATCACAACACCATTTTGCTCACCAACCATGGCATCGTTTGCTGGGCAGACACGGTGATGCATGCCGAGTGGCTAGTGGAGATCTTTGAAACCTGTTGCAAAACCTACCTGCTCGCTCAGCAGATCGGCAAACCGCTCACCTTCATTCCAGAAAGCAAGATGCGAGAGATTCTGGCGCTGAAACAGCGATTGGGCTTTCCGGATTCGCGCCTCAATGATGTGGACATACCGGCGGCAGAGGGAATTAGCGCCAAACTGGAGCGCCTGGTGGAACAGGTGCTGGCCCGGTTGGAAGAGCGGTACTGATTTTTCGCGGACTGATCTCTTATTTGCCTATCTCGGCAGCCTCAGGCATGAAGTACCCCCAGCCGTTCTTTGCCGCAGCCACGAGTAACTCCAGAGACGGGTTGACAGGAAAAGCGTTGCGTGCCGCCTGAAGCATCGCCAGATCGTGAATGGAGTTGCCGAAGACCGCATCTGGGTGCGGGAATCCTGCGCGTGCCAGAGCGGCGGCTTTTCCCTCGTCGGTGGGCACATCCAGAATCTCGCTGGTGATGAGCCCATCGGTGACGCGCACCTCGGCGGCCAAAATGCGCTCCTCAGGAATGCCGAGATCGCGCACACCCTCGGCGATCACCCATTTGTTAGTGGAACTGACGGCCCAAATCGCGACGCCGGCCTGTTGGAGCGCGGCCACCAGCGCGGCCATCTCGGCGAAGAAGCGGGGCTGAACGAATTTGCGCACGTAGCGGGCGGCGGCCTCGCGCAGCTCCTGTTCGCGCAGGCCGGCGTAGATCTGCACCATCTCGCCGCACATATCAAATTCGCTCACATTGCCGGCCAGGTAGGCGCGATAGCGGGTATCGACCCAGTCGCAGGTGGAGCGCGAAACCAGGCCCTTCTCCAGTGACCAGGCCATGAAGCCGAAACCGGCGTCACCGCCCCACAGCGTTCCATCGCAATCGAAGACCGCAACTTTGGGGTTGCTCGAAAAAACCAGCCGTTCAAACTCCGGGGCGGTCCATCGGGGTATTTCAATCTGCGTTTGTGTCAAGCGTTCCTCTTGTCATCGAAAAAGTCGTCACATCCTATTTTCATTCAAATTGCGTGTTTTTGCACGTTAAGGTTATGTAAAGCGCCTGGTTGAGCAACAGAATTCCTAGTTTGTGATGTAGGTACAGACTCGCAGGGAGAACCCTCAAGAGCTTGCCGGTTGACTCTCATGGAAATGCCGCCAGATGGTTTCGGCGGTTTTGCGCTGGACAACTGCGGAAAGAGAATCAACGGTGGCTTGCTGCACGTCGCGCAGGCTGCCGAAGTGGGTGAGGAGGCGTTGGCGAGTTTGCGCTCCGACACCGGGAATATTCAGCAGCTCGGAGTCGCGGTCGCGCATGGCGCGGCGCTGGCGGTGGTAGCCGACGGCAAAGCGATGGCTCTCGTCGCGGATGAGCTGGATCAGATGCAGAACCGGCGAATGGCGATCGAGGACCACCGGCTCCTGCTCGTTGCCGTAGAGGTAGATGACCTCTTCGCGCTTGGCGATGGAAGCCAGCGGAGGCATAGCGAGGCCTGCCGCGGCGAAATCGAGAGATTCCAGCGCTTCGGCGGCGGCGTGAAGCTGGCCCAAGCCGCCGTCGACGAGGACCAGCGAGGGCAACGGCTGTTTTTCTTCCTGAAGGCGGCGGTAGCGGCGCGTGACCACCTCGCGCATGGAGGCGAAGTCGTCAACGCCGGCGACGGTTTTGATTTTGAACTTGCGATAGGCTTGCTTGTTCATTTTGCCGTCTTCCCAGACCACAAGAGAGGCTACAGTCTCCGCGCCCTGAATATGGGAGATGTCGAAGCACTCGATGCGGCGAGGAAGTTCAGGGAGCATGAGTGCTTCGGCGAGGGCCTCCTGAATGGCCTTGCGCGAGGGCTCCAGTACGCGGAAGCGCTGAATGTAGGATTGCTTGGCGTTCTGCCCGGCCAGATCAACGAGGGAGCGTTTTTCGCCACGCTGCGGGACGGCGATCTCGATGCGATGGCCGGTGCGCTCGGTGAGCAGAGCTGCGAGGGCTTCGCGGTCGTCAAAGTCGGCCGGGACGAGGACGGAGCGCGGGACGTAACGCTGGTCGATATAAAGCTGCTTGAGCAGGGCGGAGAAGACAGAACCGGCGTGAAAGTGTGCTTCGGAGTCTCCGTTCGCGGTGGCTTCCATCAACTCCGGCACATCTTCCCAGAAGAATTCGCGCCGATCAACGATTTTGCCGGCGCGGACATGGAAGAGGTTGACGGCCAGCGAGCCATCCTCGAAGTGGTAGCCGAAGACGTCGGTGTCGTCGCTCTGCTCGGCGGTGGCGGCGCGCTGCTTTTCCTGAAGCTGGTGGATGGTGGAGAGTTGATCGCGCAACTTTGCGGCGGCCTCGAAATGTTCGGTTTCGGCGGCGGCTGTCATGCGTGCGGTGAGCGTGCGCTCAAGTTCGGCATGGCGGCCTTCCAGCAGCAGGCGCGCGTCGCGCACGGCGCTCGCGTAGATCTGCGGAGTGGTTAGTTCCTGGACGCAGGGGCCCAGGCAGCGATGAATGTAGTACTGGAGGCAGGCGCGCGGATGATAGCGGGAGAGATCGACCTTGCAACTGGGAATGAGAAAGCTGCGATGAATCAGCTCAACCACGCGGTAAGCCAGGCTGCCGGGAAAGTAGGGGCCGAAGTAGGCTGCGCCGTCTTTCAGCAGGCGGCGGGTGACGAAAACTTTAGGAAAGCGGTCGCCCATGGTGAGCTTGACGTAGGGGTAGCTTTTGTCGTCCTTGAGCAGAATGTTGAAGCGCGGCTTACGCTGCTTGATGAGGTTGGTTTCGAGGGCCAGAGCCTCGCTCTCGTTGCCGACCAGAATGTAGTCCAGATCGACGGCCTCGCGCATCAGGGAGCCGGTTTTGGTGTCGGCTTGTGAGGCTTCCAGAAGATACGAGCGAACTCGCGCGCGCAGGTTCTTGGCCTTGCCTACATAAATAACAGTACCCTCGGCGTTTTTGTAGAGGTAAACGCCGGGCTGCGTGGACAGGGTGCGGATTTTCTCGTAGAGGTCCATAAAACAGGGAACAGGGAATAGGGAACAGGAAGTAGGGAATAAAAAACCCAGTTGCGCTGTTCCATCAACAGGCTAGCAGCCAGAAGCTAGTAGCTGAAAGCTGCTTCACATCTTATCTAAGTGCCGAAATCCGCCGGTGCCTACCATCATGGTAAAGAAGATCAGAAAGTTGTAGCAGGCGTGTACCAGGGTGCTTGCGGCCAATGAGCGTGTAACCAGGCGCACTGCGCACAAAATCAGGCTGACTGTGATGAGCAGGAGAAATGGGCCCAGTGAATGGCCTTGCTGATCGGCGTGCATCAGGGCGAAGGGGATAGTGGTGAGGACGGAGGCAATCACCATGGCGAAGATGGACCACCGAGGATGGCCGTTGGCGTCGAGCGAGCGTGCGGGTTTACCGGTGCTCTTTTCTATTGCCCAGTCCCAAGTTGTGGCAAGGGACGGCAGCAGAAATCCGCGGAAGACGATCTCCTCAAAGAAAGGTGCGAACGTGACACCGAAGCCGAACATCAGCCACGCGGCGCCCGGAGAATTGAAGATATCTTCGATAGGGGCGTGCTCCGGCCCGGGCAGCAGCCATTGATCCAGCAGGGCAAGTGTGAAGCATCCCAGGGCGATGGCGGGCAATCTCCAACCCAGTTGGAGAGCTGTTGCGCCGCGCCACTGGATTCCGACAAAAAAGCTCTTGTTCCAAAGCAGTGGAAAGAGAGGGAAACTAAGGGCCAGTGTGACGAGATAGAGAATCGCCTCGCTGCCCAGCAGGTAGTAGGCATTGGTCTTGATTTGATCCTGCGTTGTGACGCCATCCCAATGGAATTGGAAGGCGATCAACATCAGCACCGTCATGCACACAAACCCGAAAAGCAAAAACACCGACAGCAAGCAGAGATGGCCGAGATGCGGAATGCGCGCGGGTGCAATGGTCTCTGGCTGGGACCAGGACTGAAACAGCTTCGATGCTCCTTCCTCGATCTGAGTGCCTTGTGGCTGAGTCTGGCCTCGAATAAAAGATGGGTCTTGCTCCGTATCGTGCGGTGTGTGATTGAAATCGTTCATGGCAGCACCGTCTTCTTTCTGCGGGTTGCGGATTTATCCGGGGCGGTCGTTTTTGCTGTTGTGCGCTTGCGCGCGGCGGGCTCTCTGGTGATTGCCTGTTGGGGTGCTGGAGCAAGTTCGTGGTCAGCCACATTTGTTGCTAATGACTGCGGATAGGATGGGGCGCCTGTTGTGCAGACAGGATCGACAGTAGCGGAATCATCGTCGAGTCCAGCGGGCGCAAGACGGCCACTGCTGGATGTGTAATAGCGTTTGAGGAACTGGCCGGTGTAAGAGCCGGGCGTGGCAGCTATCTTTGCGGGGCGTCCCTGGCCAACAATACGGCCGCCGTCCTCGCCGCCCTCTGGGCCGAGGTCAAGAATCCAGTCGGCGTTGCGGATCACGTCGAGGTTGTGCTCGATGATGATGACGGTGTTGCCCAGGTCGGTAAGACGGTGGAGGACCTCGAGCAGCTTGCGCACGTCGTCGAAGTGCAGTCCGGTGGTGGGCTCGTCGAGCAAATAAAGTGTCTTGCCAGTCTGGCGCTTGCTCAGCTCTCTGGCCAGCTTCATGCGCTGCGCCTCACCGCCGGAGAGCGTGGTCGCGCTCTGGCCCAGATGGACGTAGCCGAGGCCCACGTCAACCAGGGTTTGCAGCTTTTGTCGCACCTGCGGAACGTCGGTGAGCACGGTGAGCGCGTCTTCGATGGTCAGTTCGAGAATGTCGGCGATGGAGTGGCCATGGAATTTTACGGCCAGCGTCTCCTGGTTGTAGCGGCGCCCGTTGCAGATCTCGCACTGCACGTAGACGTCGGGCATGAAGTTCATTTCAATGCGGCGCTGCCCATCGCCTTGGCAGGCTTCGCAGCGGCCACCGCTCACGTTGAAGCTGAAGCGGCCAGGCTTGTAGCCGCGTTCGCGGGCCTCGGGCAGCATGGCGAAGAGGTCGCGGATAGGCGAGAAAACCTGAGTGTATGTGGCCGGGTTAGAGCGCGGCGTGCGGCCAATGGGGGACTGGTCGATGCGGATAACCTTGTCAATCTGCTCGGCGCCGGTGATGGTGTCGTGCGCGCCGGGTTCCTCGCGCGAGCCGTAGATGCTTTTTGCCAGCGAGCGGTACAAAATATCGTTAATCAACGTGCTCTTGCCCGAGCCGCTGACGCCAGTGACCAGGGTCATCACGCCCAGCGGGATGCGGATGGTCACGTCCTGCAAATTATGCTCTCTCGCGCCAGTGACGGTGAGCCATTTGCCGGCAAGGGGCCGCGGACGGGCGCGTTGCAACATTCCGGAGGCGCCGGAGAGATAGCGCCCGGTGAGCGACTCCGGGCAGGCCATGATCTCCGCCGGCGTACCCTGGGCAACGACCTGGCCGCCCAGACGGCCTGCGCCGGGACCAAGGTCAAGAACATAATCGGCGTGGCGGATGGTCTCTTCGTCATGCTCCACGACCAGCACGGTGTTGCCCAGGTCGCGCAGTTTTTCCAAGGCCTGAATCAGCCGGTTGTTATCGCGCTGATGAAGACCGATGGAAGGCTCGTCGAGCACGTAGAGTACGCCGCGCAGCCGTGAGCCGATCTGCGTGGCCAGCCTGATGCGCTGCCCTTCGCCGCCGCTGAGGGTGGCCGCATTGCGGTCCAGCGAGAGATAAGTGAGGCCCACGGCGCAGAGAAACTCTAGCCGCTCGGCGATCTCGTGGCGGATGCGCTCGGCAATTAGAGACTGGCGCTCCGTGAAGCTCAGATTAATGGCCGCCGACAGAGCGCGATTGAGCGGCAAGGCGGTGAAGTCGGCGATAGAGAGGCCGCCGATTTTGACCGCCAGCGACTCCGGGCGCAGACGCTTGCCGCGGCAGACGGGGCAGGGCGTGGCGGACATGAAGCTCATCATCGACTCGCGATAAGAATCGCTACGCGCCTCTTCAACGCTGTCACGCAGGTAGCTCAGAATGCCATGAAAGCCGGTGCGCGGGCCTTCGCCTTTGGGCGGGCCGTAGACCAAAAAGTGCTGCTGGCGCGGGGGCAGTTCCTCGAAGGGCGTTTTCAGATCGATTTTGTAACGGTCGGCGGCCAGATTGATGAGTTTGAGAAGGTATTGCGAGGACGAGCCGGGTCCGAGGCCTCCGTCCAGCAGCGGCTTCGACCAGTCGGTGATGACCTTGGCGGGATCGAGATCATAGAGCGAACCCAGGCCGTGGCACTCCGGACATGCGCCGAAGGTGGAGTTGAAGCTGAAGCTGCGCGGCTCCAGCCGAGGCACATCGAGACCGCAGTCGGGGCAAGCCATGCTAGAGGAGAACAACTGGTCTTGAGGCTTGGAAGGCTTGGAAGGCTCGGATCCACCCGCAACGGTCACCAGCACGAGTCCGTTTGCCAGTTGCAGAGCTTTGGCAACGGCAGTTTCGAGGCGCTTTTCGATTGGAGGCTTGGAGGGCTTGCCGGGAGTAAGCGGGGGCGCGTCGGTAGGCGGGTTCTTGAGCAGAATGCGGTCAACGACCGCTTCGATGGTATGGTTCTTGCGGCGGTCGAGCAACACCGGCTCGGAGAGGTCCATCAGCTCTCCATCCACACGGGCGCGGAAGCCCTGCCGATCAAGCTGGTCGAGTAGTTCCTTGAACTCGCCCTTGCGCCCGCGGACGATGGGTGCCATCACAGTGACGCGCTCGCCACGGCCGAGTTCGAGAATGCGTTGGACAATTTGGTCGGCTGTCTGATGGGCGATGGGCCTTCCGCAGTTGGGGCAGTGGGGCGTGCCAATCGAGGCGTAGAGCAGGCGCAGGTAGTCGTAGATTTCGGTAATGGTGCCCACAGTGGAACGCGGGCTGCGGCTGGTGGTCTTCTGCTCGATGGAGATAGCCGGTGAGAGTCCCTCGATGGAGTCAACGTCGGGGCGCTCAATCTGGTCAAGGAACTGGCGCGCATAGGCCGAGAGCGTCTCCACGTAACGGCGCTGGCCCTCGGCATAGATGGTGTCGAAAGCAAGCGAGCTCTTGCCTGAGCCGGAGAGGCCTGTAACCACCGTGAGCGTGTTGCGCGGGATGCGCACATTGATGTCGCGCAGATTATGCTGACGCGCCCCGCGCACCGAGATGTGAGTGATGGGCATGATTGAAGTTGAATTCCTGCTAGTGGCGCAGAACTAGAGTTTCTTGTGGCTGCCGTCGCAGAGAACCGGATTGGCGCTGTGCTTGCAACCGCAGAAGTATGCGGTCTTGGATTCAGTGGCCTCGAATTTTACGGGCGTGAATCCGGTATCCTTGTGGCTGCCGTCGCAGAAGGGCTGGCCGGCGCTCAGGCCGCAGGCGCACCAGAAATAGCTTTTGCCGGCTTCGACTTCGACGGCATAGGGACTCTTTTGAGCAATGGTTGGTTCTGGCATGAGGAATACTCCTTGATACTTGGTAGAGATATTATCGCCGATTGTGGAGACTAGCTTTGCGGATTGCTGGGCGGTTGTCCCGGCTGGGGTTGTCCCGGCTGTGGTTGCACCGGCTGAGGGTGCTGCTGAAGCATCTGCTGCGGTGTGAGCGGCGGCCTGCCGGGAAAGGCACCGGGTCGAATGGGAGGTTGGGACGGTTGCGGCTGCTCATCCGTGTCGGTGTCTTCGTCCCTGGCTGGGGCGGGACTGACGGCTGCCGTTGCAGTCCCTGCGTGGCGGTGACTAAGCAGGATTTCACGTGGGGTCCCTTGTCCCTGGTCTCCGATCATGAGAACGTTGTAACCGGAACCTTGCAGAAGCTGACTGAGCACATCGCGGGCTGGGCCGGGTCCGAAGGCGCCAAAGACTCGCTGATCGGAGTCGAATCCTTCCACATTTGCTCCGGTGGCTGTGGCCACATCTTGCAGAATTTGCGCAAGGCTGGAGTTGGCGGCGTCGATGCGCAGGCCCTGGCTGTCCCAGGTGACCGATGCTCGGGAGGGTTTTTCGTTGGCAGGCCACTTTGGGAGTTCGGGCTCGGGAGGCTTTGCCGCAGCCGGGGGCGTTGGGGATTGTGCCTGCGCTGCCGCCGGGCGCTTGTGTGGATGAACCGTCTTGTGCGTAGGGGTGGATGATGCAGCGGTTGCCTGCGCCTGCGCTTGCAGCATCTGTGCCCCGCCCAGAGTTGCGGCTAGAACCGCCAGCAGTACAAATACCCGCTTACAAAGGATTCCGAGCGAAACAGGCGAGTTGAGCGGGAGGTCAGTGCGCATGGAAACGATCCTTGGTTCCGGCAGAAGCTTGCCAACAGGGAAGCGCTGGCCGGAGGCGGCATTCCTTTGCCGCTCTACTGTACTAGACTAACAGTGGCCTGCGGACGCTCACACAAGAGATTTCGCGCGCCAGAGAGGGTTCAACCGATGCGCCTCTGTTGGAAGTTTTTTGCCGCGCCGGTGGTATTGTTGGCAGGTTTTGCCGCGCCGGCGCCGATCAGCGCCACAAGTTGCACCACTCAGGCCGCGTTGCTGCCGCAAGACCGCGATGCGCTGACGGCAGCCGGGGGACGGCTGGCGGTGGCCGTGGCCGAGCAGGATTTTGTTGCGCTGAAGGCCGCTCTGCTGCCCTCATTAGCCCAGGACTGGGAGGGAATGCGCGGGGTAATCGAGTCTTCCGCATCGCTGATGAAGGGCGGGCAGATTCAATTACGCAGCCTGTACCTGCTGGACGCCAGCAGCCTGACCGCGCCCGCCGACACGCAGTTTTTCTGCACCAGCGCTAGCGGTTCAATGACCGTGACCCTGACCATGCGAGCGCTACCGCCGGGCCGGTACGCTGTGGTGCTGGCCGATGCGGCCGGAGCGCCCTATGCCGGCCAGTTGGGCTTCATCCTGGTCTGGGACGGCCCCGCTGACGGCTGGAAGCTGGGCGGCTTGACCGTTCGTCCCGGCGCTCTCGACGGGCAGGACGGCGTGTGGTGGTGGACGCACGCTCGTGAGCTGGCTAGAGCCGACCAACCCTGGGCTGCCTGGTACGCATACGAAACCGCGCGTATGCTTCTCCTGCCGGTGGATATTCTATCCACACCCAATCTGGAAAAGCTCGGAAGCGAGCAGACGGCGATCAAAAATTCTCCTCAAGGCGCGTTTCCTTTGACGCTCCCGGATGGCCCGCGCACATGGAAGATTGACGCCGTGAGACTGGACCCTACGTTGTTGCATGTAGACTTGGGCGTGCTCTACGAATCGATCGGAATCACTGACCCGGCGGCACAGCGGACAGAAGCCATTGCTGTGTTGAGCGCATTCCTGAAGGCGCAGCCGGGTCTGCGCGAAAACTTTCATGGGTTATGGGCCTACTCAGTAAAGGACGGCAAGCGGACCCCGGTGCTCGAGCTGCCCATGGCACAGATTCCGTAAAGGAATCCTCTGCACAGCTACCGGCATGGCATGAGCATTAAATTGGTTGAGAGCTGGCATTCAGGCCGCTCTCCGGATAGAAGACAGGAGATAGGTTGAAGATGAAAAGTGCGCGGCTCGATGGCCAGTATATGCTGCTGTTGGGGAGCCTGGTGTTTATCTTGCTGGGCGCTGCCCTAGAGAACGCCTCTCTTGCTCCGTTTATAGATTTCAGAGCGCTTTACTACCCAGCACGATGCCTAATTCAGCATCACGACCCATATAGTGAAAGTGAAGTGTTGCGCATCTATCAGATTGACGAGGCAAATCACCCATCGGACACCGCAAAGATTCGCATGACTGTGACACGGTATATATACCAGCCAACCGCATTTTCATTCACAGTTCCCTTTGCGATGCTGCCATGGGGGCCTGCGCACATTCTTTGGATGATACTCACCGTGGGGAGTCTTATCTTTGCTTCGGTCCTAATGTGGAATCTCGGAGCAAATGACGCGCCGCTTGTTTCCGGCGTCCTGATTGGCTTTCTTCTTGCCAACAGCGAATTGCTCATGATTACAGGCAATGCAGCCGGAATTGCGATCAGCCTGTGTGTGGTGGCTGTCTGGTGTTTTCTTCGGGAGCGCTTTGTGCCGGTTGGCATTCTGTGTTTTGCGATCAGTCTCGCCCTCAAGCCGCACGACACGGGGCTGGTTTGGCTCTACTTCTTATTGGCGGGGGGAGTGTTTCGTAAACGCGCGCTGCAAACCCTCGCAGCGACGGTTGCCCTGAGCCTGCCGACAGTCCTGTGGGTTTGGCGCGTATCGCCGCACTGGATGCAGGAGCTTCACTCCATCATCACGGTGTATGCAGCACACGGCGGTATAAACGACCCTGGCCCTGCTTCAGCGGGCGGCCATGGCCTGGGTGCGCAGCTCGACCTGCAGGCAGTCATCAGCGTCTTCAGAGATGATCCGAGCATCTATAACCCGGTTAGCTATATGGTATGCGCGTTACTCCTGCTCGTATGGGCGATCATCACTCTGCGCTCCCGCTCCTCGCCGGCAAGAACCTGGCTGGCGCTGGCTGCCATCACGCCTATTTCTATGCTGCCTATCTATCATCATCTGTATGACGCCAAACTTCTGTTGCTCACGGTTCCAGCCTGCGCCATGCTCTGGGCCGAGGGTGGCTTGATCGGGCGGTTTGCGCTTTTGTTGAATACTGCGGCGTTAGTGCTGACCGGAGAACTTTCCTGGGGAATACTCCTGGTTATTCTCAGCCATCTACACCTGCCCACGACCGGGCTGCCCGGGCAGATGCTGATCGCCGTGCAGGTCTTTCCCGCTCCGCTCATCCTGCTGGGTTTGGGTATTTTCTATTTGTGGGTTTATGCACGGCGCTGTTCTGCCCCTGTTCTGCCCCAGCCGTTGTAAAGGTATGTTGGAGAGGCCTGAAAATATAGTGGAGTAAGGTGTAAAGTCCTGGAAACGGAGGATAGAAAGTTATGCCAACCATTATCGATCTGCGTTCGGATACGGTTACGCGACCCACTGCCCAGATGCGAGCGGCGATGGCCGCGGCGGAGGTGGGCGACGACGTCTATGGCGAGGACCCCACCGTCAATCTGCTGGAGCGGCGCGCGGCGGAGACATTTGGCCGTGAGGCAGCACTCTTTGTGCCCTCCGGCACCATGGGCAACCAGATCGCCATCCGCTTGCATACCCAGCCGGGCCAGGAGGTGATCGCCGAGTCGAGGGCGCACATTCTGGATTGGGAGATGGCCACGACAGCGGTCTTTTCTGGCTGTCTGGTGCGCGCCGTCGCCGCCGAGCGCGGCATCCTCACCTGGAAGCACATTGAGCCGGCCATCTATGCGCGTGGCGCCTTTCGAGCCTCGACTGGGTTGATCGAGATTGAAAACACCGCCAACCTTGCCGGTGGAAGCTGCACTCCTATTGGCGTTTTGGAGGAGATTTGGGCTGGAGCAAGAGAGCGCAAGCTCCCGGTGCATCTGGATGGAGCGCGCATCTTCAACGCGGCCACAGCGCTGGGCGTTGATGTGAAAGAGTTGTCTAGTGGCTTTGACACGGTGATGTTTTGTTTGTCGAAAGGACTGGGTGCTCCGGTGGGGTCCATGCTGGTGGGCTCGGCGGAGCTGATGGCCCGGGCACGATTATTCAGAAAAGCGTTAGGCGGCGGAATGAGGCAGGCAGGCGTGCTGGCTGCTGCAGGTCTGATTGCGCTGGAGCAGGGTCCGGCGCGGCTGCACGAGGACCACGCCAACGCGCGGTTGCTGGCTGAGTCGCTCGCGAAGATTGAGAGCGTCGCCATTGATCTGGACGCGGTGGAAACCAATATCGTGGTCTTCCGGCTGAAGGGAGTGAGCGCGGCCGATGTGGTGGCGCGGTTGAAGGCGCGCAACATCTGGATGAGCGCCTTCGGGCCGGATGCGATTCGGCTGGTCACTCACCTCGACGTAGACCGCGCAGCCTGCGTTACAGCGGCCAAGGCGCTGGCCGAGGAGATTGAGGCGGCAGCCAAGGCGGCGTAAGCCCGGTGTAACTGTGAACGCGAGATTTCCAGGTCTCAGAATCGAGCCTTGGGGCACCCGTAGAACTGACAACTGTTAGCTGTGAGTTCTCTGCTGCGCCTACGGCTCCAGCAGAATTTTCCCGGTCGTTTTGCGCGCTTCCAGATCCATCTGGGCCTGCGCGGCTTCGGTGAGCGGATACAGGTGCTCGGTGCGTAGCTTGAGTTCACCTTTGACAACCCAGCTCAGTACATCGCCGGCTCTCCATTCCAGTTCCGTCCTCGTGGCCACGTAGTGCCACAGCGTGGGGCGGGTGATGAAGAGCGATCCCTTGCCGCTGAGCTGAATCAAGTCAAACGGCGGCACCGGTCCACTTGACGCGCCAAAAAGGACGAGCAGTCCGCGCGGGCGCAGGCAATTCAAGCTGCCTTCGAATGTGGTTTTGCCTACCGAGTCATAGACCACGTCCACGCCTTTGCCACCAGTCAGACGCTTGACCTCAGCCTCGAAATCTTGTTTGGTGTACAGAATCAAATCTGAGGCGCCTGCCTCGCGTGACAGCTTCGCCTTGGCCGTGGTGGAGACCGTGGTAATCACCCGCACTCCGAGCCGCGAAGCCATCTGCGTCAGCAGTAGCCCCACGCCGCCGGCCCCTGCGTGTACGAGTGCCGTGTCACCGGCCTTGAGCTGATATGTCGAGTGGGAAAGGTAATGTGCCGTCATGCCTTGCAACAGCGCGGCCGCGGCCTGATGCATACTCAGTCCCGCCGGAACCTTGACCAGCGAAACCGCCGGAACCAGAGCGTACTCGGCATAACTGCCCAGCACGCCCACCGAGGCCACCACGTCCCCGGCGGCAAAACCGGTCACGCCCGGACCCAGCTCTTCCACCGTGCCCGATGCCTCGCTGCCCGGCGTCAGCGGCAGCGCCGACTTGTACACACCCTTGCGAAAGTAGATTTCAATGAAGTTGATCCCCACAGCTTCCACGCGGATCAACACCTGCCCCGGTCCCGGCTGGGGAATGGGCAACTCGGCCAGCTTCAGTACCTCTGGCCCGCCTGTCTCGGTAATCTGGATGGCTTTCATCTCAGGTTCAGCATGAACCCTGGGGGCGTGCGAAGGCAAGAGGCGGGGCTTGATGCTTTTCTGATCCCTGTTCCCTATTCCCTGATTCCTGTTTCCTTCGACAGCACCTGCGACTCCTGCGATCCACGCAAGCGCACCATGCTCTCGATGGAATA
>Ga0224558_1000229_pt1 | contig 67377 bp, 47 predicted proteins | sample 714S32024metaG_FD_180682 | JGI IMG/M metagenome (GOLD analysis project Ga0224558, IMG submission 180682) | Peat soil microbial communities from Stordalen Mire, Sweden - 717 S3 20-24 | ecosystem: Environmental > Terrestrial > Soil > Wetlands > Peat | place: Sweden: Norrbotten County, Stordalen... | reverse complement strand
GCGTAGCGGAGTCTACTCTAACGATATGGTCAAATACTCGATTGTCGTTCCCTTTCACAACGAAGAAGAGAATGTGACCATCTTGTACGCGCGCCTGAAGCAGGTGATGGAGCAGGTGGGCGAGAGTTTTGAGATGGTGCTGGTGGATGACGGCTCCAGCGACAGCACCTCAAAGCTGCTGGGCGAGATTGCCGCGGTCGATAGCCGTGTGCTGGTCATCAAGCTGCGCCGCAACTTCGGGCAGACCTCGGCGCTAGCCGCAGGCTTTGACCACGCCACGGGCGAGTTCATCCTGGCCATGGACGGCGATCTGCAGCACGATCCCAGCGAGATTCCCAACTTTCTGGAAAAGCTCGAAGAGGGTTACGACGTGATCTCCGGTTGGCGCAAGGATCGCGTTGACAGTTTTATCATGCGCCGTTTCCCCTCGCGCTGCGCCAACTGGCTGATGGCCAAACTCTCCGGCGTTTGCATCCACGACTTTGGCACTACCTTCAAGGCCTATCGCCGTGAGGTCATCCAGAACATTCCGCTCTACGGCGAGATGCACCGCTTCATTCCCGCGCTTGCCAGTTGGTATGGCGCGTCGATCTGCGAAATACCCATCAGAAATATTCCTCGCGAACACGGCAAGAGCCACTACGGCATCGGGCGCACCTTTGGCGTCTTCTTCGACCTGTTGACCATCCGCTTCCTGCTCAAATACATGAACCGGCCGCTGCGCTTCTTTGGCGGTCTGGGCGTGCTGGGCATCCTGGTAGGCAGTTGCATGGCGGCCATTCTGTTGGGAATGAAGATTCTTGACCCTCATATGGACGTGATGCGCCACCATGGACCGATGTTTGTGATTGGTTCGGTGCTGATTGTATCCGGCATCCAGATGTTGGCCATTGGCCTTCTCGGTGAGTTGGGAGTACGACACTTCTACACCGGCCGGCAACGCACACCGTATTCCATCGAGAGCATGGTGCGCTTGCGTGGATCGCAGGAGTCGCAGGTGCTGTCGAAGGAAACAGGAATCAGGGAATAGGGAACAGGGATCAGAAAAAAGTCAGCCCCGCCTGGCATCGTCCGCGCGGGGCTTGATGTTTTGTCTTTCGTTTGGTGATGAATATAGATAGAATCGGTACAGGAGGCGCCTTGATATGATGTTTCACGTCACGCTGGAACCAGCCGAAGACGGATGGATCGTGGCATAGTGCCCTGCCCTTCCGGGTTGTGTCTCTCAGGGACGAGATGAGAAGGAAGCGCTCGATAACATCCGGGAGGCCATCACAGCCTGGATGTGGGCAGACGCGTGCCCCTCGATCCTAAGAGTCGTCTCATAAAGGCCATTCAGTCTGTGCAAAACGTCTTTCAGGGGATAAAGCGTCGAGTTTTATTGAGCGTTTTTCAGCACGGCTGGACAAGTTGCGGAAAAAGGTTTGTTTCCGAGCGAATCACACGAAAAGCAAACTGCAGGGGCTAAAGCCCAACATTTGTTTTGTAGCGTTGCGGCACGACTGCAGTCATGCCCTGACGCTTCTTGCTCCACGATTTGCATTTCTCCGCAAGCTCTGAAGTCGTGCCCTGATAGAGAACTTTCGGATGCACATTTGTGGTATCCCACCCTAGCCGCAAAAACAAAGACGCGGCGAGGGTGGGGCACCCCAGACCTAACACTAACCATGAAAATGCTGTGAAAACCGCGCCCTTTCAAAATCGGTTTATGAGATTACTTCCAGAATATAGACTTGATTAAAGCGCTCACCGAGGTTGACGATGCCCCTGAATCAGTACTGGGCTTATGGTCTTCGCATCCAGGCGGACATGGATTGTCCCGAGCTTCCTACTGTTTCCGTCGAGACGGGCGATCCCGATGTAACAATTTGTTTGTTGCCTCCATCGGCGAATGCTCTGGAATCCCTGGAGAATGGCTATTATGAAGTTCAGCCAGGGATCTTCCGTCTGGCAGTGCCGGGAGTGGCACTCTACCGCGTTGAGGAAGGGCGTCGCATCTTCATCGCCCCGCTGCCGGATGTTCCGATTGAAAAGTTACGCCTGTTTTTGTTAGGTTCGGCCATGGGCGCGCTTCTTTACCAGCGCGGATTGTTTCCGCTTCACGGAAGCGCGATAGAGACGCCCTGGGGTGCGATGATCTTTGCTGGAGTCCAGGGCGCTGGTAAGTCTACGCTGGCCGCACAGTTTCATCACAAGGGATACCGGCTGCTCTCGGATGATGTCTGCGCCGTAGCAGCCATGCCGGAAGGATTGCAGATTCTTCCTGCCCTGGCCCAGTTCCGGTTATGCGCCGATGCGTACGAACGTCTTGGAACCCCGCCGGGCGTACGCTTCGACGTAGATAAATATGTGGTGCCCATGGGAGAAGGTTACTGTCCTCACCCGGTTTCACTGAGGGCGATTCATATCCTAGTTGACCACGACAGCAGTACTCCACAATTTGAGGTGCTTCGTGGCTTTGACAGGGTACAACGTCTTCTAGAGAATCTGTATCGCCCCCATTACCTGAAGGGTCAAGGCACGCAAAGCGATTTGATGCGCATGGCGGGGCTGATTGCGCAGAAGACTACTATGGTCGCAGTGACCCGGCGACGAGATCCAGAAGCGATCGAGGGATTGGTCGGCTTCCTGGAATCGGCATGGGCGGAACGCTTTGCCGCAAACTCTTCGAAGGAGACGGAATAGATGCGTAGTTTCAAGCCCGAAGATAAGTTATCCCGCGCCCAGGAGATACTCGCTACGGATCTCGACCAGGAAACAATCCTGATGAGTATCGATGCTGGGGCATACTATGGGCTGAAAGGACCTGCCCGAAGCATTTGGGAGAAATTGGAAACCCCCTTGACCTTTTCGGCCCTCGTCGACCTGCTGGTCAAGGAATATCGGATTGAACCTGAGGTCTGCGCCGCGGACTTGAAAGGATTTCTGGCGGAGATGGAACGGGAAGGTCTCCTGCATGTGGAATGATCTGAAACGTGCTGCGCGGCTGCCTGGCAGCCGTAGACGGCTCCTCGAGGAAGCGCTGCTTGCTCTGCTGATTGCACGGGGGGCTATGGCTTTGCTGCCTTTTCGGCGTATTGCCGCCTGGCTGGGAACGCCCGGTACTGAGAGCTCGGCCAAGGCGACGGACGAGGAGATATGCACGGCGCAAGAGGTAAGCTGGGCAGTGGGCGTTGTGGCGCGACGCGTGCCTTGGGATGGGCGTTGCCTTGCCCAGGCGCTGGCTGCCATGGGGATGCTGCGCCGCCGGGGCCTGGAGGGAACCGTATGCTTTGGCGCATCCCAGAGTGAATCAGCTGGATTCGACGCCCATGCGTGGCTACGCTTGGGTTCCTATGTGGTGACCGGCGGGCCAGGACATCAGCGTTTCAAGGCCTTTACGACCTTCGCCCGGAGACGGCCATGAGCGGCATATACGGTATTTATCAATATGATGGTGCTCCGGTGCCCTCCCAATGGCTGGAACGAATGAGAACGGCCATGGCCTTTTATGGCCCCCACGGCGGAGGCTGCAAGGTTGTGGAAGCGGCGGGACTGGGGCATCTGCTTCTGGAGGTCAGCCCGGAAGATGCCTTTGAGAACCAGCCGGTGAAAGGAGAGCGTGGTCTAGTGGTTAGTGCTGCCCGCCTGGACAATCGGGCGGCGCTTCTGGAGACATTCAAGGTCTCCGCATTGCAGGCTTCCCGGCTCTCTGACGGGCATCTGGTAAGTTTGGCCTTCGATCGCTGGGGTGAGGAACTCTGCTCACATCTTCAGGGAGATTGGGCACTGGCTGCCTGGGATGCTCGTGAACACCATCTTTTGTTGGCACGAGATGCCTGCGGAAGTGCCAATCTCTATTACTACGAAGGCAGAGGTTTCATAGCCTTTGCGTCCAGTCTCAAGGCTCTGCTGGCGCTTCCCGGCGTGGTCAAGGAACCGGATCGGCTCCGCCTTGCGCAGGTGCTGGTTTCCTGGCAACACAATGCGGAACTGACTGCCTACAAGGGCTTCCGGCGGCTGGTGTGGGCTCATGCTATGACCGTCGGCTCCGATGGCCTGACCCGTATCTGGCGCCATTGGTCATCAGAAGGCCGCGATCTGCTCACCTATAGCCGGGATGAGGAGTACGCAGAAGCTTTTCTGGAACATTACATACGGGCGGTTCAGAGTTGCCTGCGGACCCAAAAACCAGTGGCCGCGACGCTCTCCGGTGGCCGGGATTCCGGCTCCGTGGTAGCCATGGCGGCTCCGCTTCTTGCCAGTCAGGGCCGCGGATTAACGGCCTACACTTCCGTGCCCTGCCTGCCTGCGGACGGAGCCGGAGAGCGGAGAGTGGGCAATGAATGGGACCTGGCGCACTCCACGGCCGTGATGGCAGGCGCCAATGTTCAGCATGTCCCTATCGATGCCAAGGACTATGGTGTCATTCAAGGCATCGAACAGGTTCTCGACGCCCATGATGGTCCAAGTCATGCGGCAAGCAACCACTACTGGATTCAGGCTCTCACGGAAGCCGCTGTCCGAGACGGGGCAGGGGCGATACTGACCGGGCAGATGGGCAATGCCACGGTCTCCTGGACAGGGAACGGATCGGCGCTCCTGGCGCTTCTTCAGGGATACCCGGCTACGGCTTTACGGTTGTTTCTTCATGCGGAGCCGAATCCCTGGCTCACCCTGAAGCGGCAGGTATTGAAGCCATTGTTGACGCCTGGGCTGCGAGCTTTTCGACGCTTCAAAACTCCCCGCAGCAGGCCTTGGCAGGTCTATTCCGCGCTTAATATTCACCTGGCTTCGGAGTTGAATTTAGATGGCCGGATGCGGGCGGAAGGATATGATCCAACGTTTACCTTTTCTCCCCTGGAAGACCATCGCCTCCGTTTCTTCTGGCCAGCGTGGAGCATCGGGTTCGGTATATGGCCGGAGATGGCGGCCAGGCATTCTATTTCCATCGTGGATCCGACTTTCAATCAATCCATGGTGGAGTTCCTTTTGCGGGTTCCCGACGACCAGTTTCGCCATAAGGGCCAAGGCAGCTGGCTGTTTCGGCGGGCCTTCCGAAATCGCCTTCCCGCGCAGGTGCTGAACGGAGAACGGAAAGGGCTACAGGCCGCGGATGTGGGCTATAGAATCCTGCGGGAACTGCCTGCATTCCGGGCATCACTTGACTCTCTGGATTCGCTACCCGAGGCCCAGGATATCCTCGACATGCCGCTCCTCCACCGCTGCCTTGAGGACCTGGTCGCAAAGGTCGATCCCGAAACCACCATGAGGGCGGGAGTGATCCTTCTTCGTGGGCTGGGAGTGGGACTCTTCCTTCGCCGCCTGGCGGATTCCCGTACGTGAGGTTTTCCCGATCTATGTTGCTCAGCCAGATCAATCAATTCTTTCGCCAGTTGCCCGCGGGCCGTCGCGCGCTGGCCCTGGTCTGGGGCGCAGCGCGGGGATGGACCGTGGCCTGGGGCATCCTGCTGGTGGGCCAGGGGCTGATTCCCGCCGGTCAGGTGCTACTGCTCAGATCTCTGGTAAACCGGTTCGTGGCCTCGCACGGGTGGGTAACCATCGCGCCTCCAGCACTGGGAATCGCCGGTCTATGGATTGCCGCGCAACTTTTATCCAGCGCCATCGCCTGGGTTCGGGCGGTGCAGGCGGAACGGGTCCAGGACGAGGTCCATCGCCTGATCCACGTGCAGGCCCTTCGCCTGGACCTGGCTTTCTATGACCATCCTGAATCGTACGATCAGTTACACCGGGCTCGGGTTGACGCCATTTCCCAGCCTCTGGCCCTGCTGGAGAGCCTCGGTTCGCTGGTCCAGAACGGGTTGGGCTTTCTGGTGCTGGCCGGAATCCTCTGGACCTATGCCGGATGGTTGCCTCTGCTGCTGGTTTGCACCGCAATTCCCGGCCTGCTGCTGGTGGCTCGTCAAATTCTGAAGGAACACCACTGGCAACTGGAGCATACCAGCCAGGAGCGGCGAATTCGGTACCTGGATTGGTTAATCACGGAGCGGAGCGCCGCCGCCGAGTTGCGCCTCTTCGATCTGGGAACCTACCACCGCAAGGCCTTCGAGAGCTTGCGGGAGAGCCTCCGGGAAGGGCGGTTGCGCCTGGTGCGCCAGGGAGCCGTAACCGAGTTGGGAGCCGGGGTCCTGGCCTGGGGCGGCAGCCTGGCGGGCCTGGGCTGGATGTTGCACCGGACTCTCGCCGGAAAGGCCGGGCTGGGGGACCTCCTGCTCTGCTTCCAGGCCTTCCAGCAATGCCAGATCCTGCTTCGGTCCCTCCTGGAAGGCGCGGGCAAAATTTACCGCAGCCTGCTCTTCGTGGATAATCTCGATGAGTACCTGCGGCTGGGGCCGGCCATTTTACCCGGCCCGTCTGGCGAGCAGGGGCTGCCCGTGAAGGATTCGATTCGTTTCGAGGGCGTCAGCTTCACCTACCCGGGGGGATTCCACCGGGCCCTGGACGGTTTCGATCTCGAGATACCGACAGGGAAGGTGGTAGCCTTGGTGGGCCACAACGGGGCAGGCAAAAGCACCCTCATCAAGCTGCTGTGCCGCTTCTACGACCCCGATGAGGGACGCATTCTCCTGGATGGGGTAGACCTGCGCGCGCTGAATCATCTCGCTCTGCGGCGCCGGATCGCTGTCCTCTTCCAGGACCCGGTTCACTATCATGCTTCGGTGCGGGAGAATATTGCCTATGGGGATCTGGATGGACTTTCCGACCAGGAGCGGGTGTGGGAGGCCGCACGCGACGCGGGCGCGCTGGAGCCAATTGAGCGCCTCCCGGATGGCTTTGAAGCGCTACTGGGCAAGTGGTTTGGAGGTGCAGAACTGAGCGGGGGCGAATGGCAGCGAATTGCCCTGGCCCGTGCGTTTTTCCGGCGGGCCTCACTGATAATCCTGGACGAACCCACCAGCTCCATGGATTCCTGGGCGGAACAGGATTGGCTGGGCCGTTTCCGCACTCTCACCGAAGGAAAAACGGCGCTCATGATCACACACCGCTTCACCACGGCCATGCACGCCGACATCATTCATGTTCTGGACAAAGGGCGGGTGGTGGAATCGGGAACCCATGCGGAACTTGTGGCCTTGGGCGGAGCCTATGCCACCTCCTGGATTGCTCAGATGCGGGAGATCAGCCATGCCTGAAGCTTCGTGGCTGCAAAGCGCCACTCCCACCTTCCGCCTGATGATCGCCACCTCCTGGCTGGCCCCGGCCGGCTGGCAGGAAAAGCAGGAGCAGGCCATCCGTGAAGCCATCCAAGCCATCACTGCCGGTGAGGACTGGACGGAGTATCTCCGCCTGGTTGACCGTCACCGCACTCCGGCCCTGAGTTGGGCAGCCCTCAAACGTGTACCTGGATTGCAGGTTCCGGAGCCGGCAAAGCAGGAATTGCAAAAGCGCAGCGATGCTTGCCGGATGCAAGCTGTCAGGAACTCCTTGATGTTGGCGGGGGTGCTGAAGGGCTTCAATCGCGCTGGAATCCCGGTAATGACATTGAAAGGGCCAATCCTTTCTTCCGATCTATACGGAGACGTAGGCCTCCGCCACTCCCATGACCTGGATTTGATGGTCAAGCCGGAGGACCTAGCCAGGGCGCAAGCCTGCCTGGAAAGCATAGACTGGCGTCAGGTTGCAACCTGGTTCCCTTTGAGTCCACGTCAATGGGAAAACCTACTGCGAAACGAGTGCGAACTTCATTTCGTACACCCCCATGGGGGCTGCCTTCTGGAACTCCACTGGCGTGCCTGGTGGGAACTTCGGGACCAAACTACTGACAGATGGGCCGGGAGCATTCCCTCTGTCTGGCAAGGGTGCTCCTACCAGGCCATGAACCCTATCGACCAGGTGCTCTATCTCTGCAGCCATGGGGGCGAACATGGATGGTTTCGTGCGAAATGGCTGGGGGATATGGCGCGCATCCACGCCGAGGGACGAGTGGATTGGCAGGCCGCACTTGACCAAGCTACGAGGACAGGTCAGGAAAGAGCTTTGCTGGCATGCCTGCGCCTCTTGCAAGATGTGTACGGGCTTCCCGTGCCGGATCTTACGGAAAATCTATGGAAGAATCTGCCTTTGTTTCTGATCGCTCGCCCCCTTCACGACCTCAAGATTTCTGAAGATCCTGCGGCGTTTGGCGCTCTGGCTATGGCCTGGGAGCACTTTCGCCTGATTCGCTACGAGAGGCTGGCTGTGCCCCAAAAAACATGGCGGAACCTTTTGGCGGAGTTAGCATATCGTCGTGAGGATTTCCAGGTGCTTCGCCTGCCGGATCGATTCTACTGGGCCTATACACCCCTGCGTCCCTTTCTTTGGGTTTGGCGCCGCGTGTTGCGTCGTGGGCCAGCGAGCGGATAAGGCAAAACGGCAAGCAATCCGCTGGATGACCTGTAGCTTCACAGTGTAAGAAAACCGATAACCTACAGCGCAGTACATTTATCTTCCCTGGTACCCCCCACCGCGGGGGAGAAAAATCATTTCCCTGGTCCTGAAACAAAATGCAAAAAAGACCTCGAGCGGACGCAACGGGGAGTATATTGGTCCATAGCCGAGAGGCATAATGGAGATCCTGGTTAGGTCGGCTCTTCACATCGACCGTTTTCAATTCTCCTGATCGGTCGAAGAGTGCTTACCTGCCTTATTCGAGTATGTTTGCTGATTTAGTTTGGCTCAAAAACAATATCTCTTCGGTTTGTTCGCTGCTGCTCTTGCCGGAGCCAGTTCATTCCAGGTTCCGCAGGCCGCCAAGCTGCGTTTGTCAGCTTAGGGAATCCGCGCCCCAGGCCAAGCTATCTCTCGCAATTCAATCGCCGTGCATCGTCGCGAGCAGAAATCCCGAGGAATGGATCGCATGAAAAAGCAGAAGTCCGCAATCACCGTGAAGGCCCGCAAAACTGTTCCCGTTTATAAAGACGCCAGACAGTCCTCCGCCAGGCGTGTGAAAGACTTGCTCTCGCGGATGACGCTGGAGGAAAAGGCCGCACAGATGCTGTGCATCTGGCAGAAGAAACCTGAGACGCTGGTGGATGCGGGCGGAAACTTTGATTTCCAGAAGGCGAAGAAGTCCTTTCGCGATGGCCGTGGACTGGGACAGGTCGGTCGGCCGAGCGATGCCGGCGGCGGCAAAGACGCTCGCGGCATGGCCGAGCTAACCAATGCCATCCAGAAGTTTTTCCTCGAAAACAGCCGCCTGGGCATTCCCGTAATTTTCCACGAGGAGTGCCTGCACGGCCATGCGGCTCCGGGTGGAACCAGTTTTCCGCAGCCCATTGCCCTGGGCGCAACATTCAATCCCGAACTTGTGGAATCGCTTTTTACCATGACGGCTCTGGAAGCACGCCTGCGCGGCGCGCATCATGCGCTCACCCCGGTGGTGGATGTGGCGCGCGAGCCCCGCTGGGGCCGCGTGGAGGAGACCTACGGCGAAGATCCTTACCTGATTTCGCGAATGGGTATTGCGGCGGTGCGCGGCTTTCAGGGAGATGGAACCTTCAAGGACAAGCGGCATCTGCTGGCGACGCTGAAACACTTTGTGGGACACGGGCAGCCGGAATCGGGCATGAACTGTGCTCCGGCAAACGTCTCCATGCGGGTGCTGCGCGAGACTTTCCTTTACACCTTCAGAGAAGCACTGCGCGAAGCGGGAGCCGTGACGCTGATGGCGTCGTACAACGAGATCGATGGCGTGCCCTCGCATGCGAACAAGTGGCTGCTGCGGGATCTGCTACGCAAGGAGTGGGGTTTCAAGGGATTTGTTGTGTCGGATTACTTTGCCATCTGGGAGTTGGGTTACCGTCCGGACACGCACGGCCACAACGTCGCCAAGGACAAGAAGGAATCGTGCGTGCTGGCGGTAAATGCGGGCATCAACATTGAACTGCCCGACCCGGATTGCTACCTGCATCTGGTGGAGCTGGTGAAGAAGGGCGTGTTGAAGGAGTCGCAGCTCGACGAGCTGGTTGCGCCGATGCTCTTTTGGAAATTCAAGATGGGATTATTCGACGACCCATACGTTGATCCCGAAGTGGCAGAACGTGTGGCCGGTTGCGACGAGCATCGCGCTCTGGCGCTGACGGCGGCGCATGAAGCGATTACCCTGCTCAAAAACGAAAACAACATTGCGCCTCTCGATCTGAATTCTATTAAGACCATCGCAGTGATCGGGCCCAACGCGAACCGCGGCCTGCTGGGCGGATACAGCGGCGTGCCGAAACACAATGTCACGGTTCTGGACGGTATTCGGGAAAAGGCCGGGAACAAGGTGAAGGTCCTCTTCAGCGAGGGATGCAAGATTACCATCGGCGGCTCATGGAATCAGGATGAGGTGATGCCGAGCGATCCGGAAGAGGACCGCAAACAGATTGCCGAAGCGGTCGAGATGGCGCTGCAGGCCGATGTCATCGTGCTGGCAATCGGCGGAAACGAGCAGACATCGCGCGAGGCCTGGGGGCTGAACCATATGGGTGATCGCACTACTCTGGATCTGATCGGATGCCAGGAAGAGCTGGTGAAAGCGATGCTCGCGCTGGGTAAGCCGGTCATCGTTTTCCTGTTCAACGGCAGGCCGCTCTCGATCAACTATGTCGCCGAGCACGTGCCGGTGATTTACGAATGCTGGTATCTCGGCCAGGAGACCGGACACGCGGTTGCCGACGTGCTGTTCGGCGAAACCAACCCGGGCGGCAAGCTTCCGATTTCAGTGCCTCGTTCTGTGGGCCACCTGCCTGTGTTCTACAACTACAAACCGTCGGCACGCCGCGGATACCTGTTTGATGATGTCTCGCCGCTGTATGCCTTTGGGTATGGGCTGAGCTACACGAGCTTCGCGATCGAGAACCCGAGGCTGAAGAAAATGACGATTCGAACAAAAGACTCGACGCAGGTTCTGGTAGATGTGTCCAACATCGGCGAGCGCGCAGGAGCGGAAGTTGTGCAGCTTTACATTCGCGACCTGGTCAGCTCGGTAACGCGGCCGGTGAAGGAGCTCAAAGGCTTCCGCAAGGTCTGGCTCGAGCCCGGCGAGCGCATTACGGTCAAGCTGGACATTACGCCGGCGCTGCTTTCCTTTTACGATGTGAACATGAAGTATGTTGTGGAGCCTGGAGATTTTGAGATTATGGTCGGCACTTCTTCGCGAGATGCCGATCTGCAAAAGCTGATTCTGCATGTGACAAAGTAGGCGCGGCCGGAAAGCCGGCGAAAGACGAGGCGGCAATGATCGAGAAACTTTCCTTCCGAGAGAAGTCTGGTTATGCCCTTGGCGACATGGCAGCCAATTTTATCTTCCAGGCTATGTTGGCCCTGCAACTTGACTTCTACACCCACACATTTGGCCTCACGGCGGCGCAGGCGGGAACGCTATTTCTCGTCGCCGGCCTGGGTGTGGCTTGCCTCAATCCGGTCATGGGCGTGATCGCCGATCGTACCAACACGAAATGGGGCAAGTTCCGGCCGTGGCTGCTGTGGACTGCGCTGCCCTTCGGCATCATCGGCGTCCTCACCTTCACCACGCCCGGCTTCAGCCCGGCAGGAAAGATCATCTATGCCTGGACCACTTATATCCTGCTCAGAGTGATCTACACCGTCAACAATGTGCCGTATGCATCGCTTACGGCGGTCATGACCTCGGACCCCGACGAGCGGACCAGCATCTCGTCGTACCGCCAGATCGCGGCCAACTCCGCTGGCTTCATTGTCGCCAGCCTCGCCATCCCGATGGTCAGGTTCTTCGGACGCGGCGATGACGCGCTCGGTTATCAGCTCACCATGGGTCTTCTGTCGGTCCTGAGCATCATCTTTTTCGTCATCGCTTTTCTTGCCACCAAGGAGCGCATCCAGCCCGACCCGCAGCAGAAAACCTCGCTCCGGCAGGACCTTTCCGATCTGTTCAAGAACCGTCCCTTTATCGTATTGTTTCTGGTTACGTTGTTTTATTTCACGGCCATTCTGGTGCGCGGCAACGTTATGCTGCCTTATTTCAGATTTGTTGCAGGCAACGTGGGTCTCTACGCCTGGTTCAATGGTTTCGGGCTTGCCTCACTGCTCCTTGGCGTCGCCTGCTCCACCGCCGTGTCTGTCCGCGTGGGCAAGCGCCAGCTCTTTATCGCAAGCCTGTTGTTAGCGGGTGCCTTCAATATGGTGCTGTTGGTCATTCCGCCGAACGCCACCGTGGCGATCATCGCAGCGGAAGTGCTTCGCCAGTTCTCCTTCGGATTATCGGGACCCATTCTGTGGGCGATGATGGGCGACGTCGCCGACTACGGTGAATGGAAGACAGGCCGCCGCGCCAGCGGTACGGTTACGGCTGCCGTTGTGTTCGCCCTCTGGGTAGGCATCGCCCTCGGCGGAGCTATCGCCGGTTGGCTCTTTTCTTTGTACGGCTTCGTCTCTGAGGCTCAGGTGCAGACGGCGCATGCGCAGACGGGTATCCTCTTGACTGCGAGCATCTACGCGGGACTGGCTTTCTTCGCTGCGGCTGCCTGTCTGTTCTTTTATCCCATCACGCGAGAAGTGAACCAACAGATCGCGAACGAGCTAGCCGAGCGGCGCAAAACATTTGCTCCATACACGGTCACATAGACTTGCCATCGATTTGGCAATGTTCAGGAAAGGAAGAATCATGTCAAGGAAAACGAGTACTAAGGCGCGATTGGCAGTGTTGGCGGGAATTATGGCAGTTATGGCGGCTACAGCCCAGGCGCCCACCTCTCTGAAAGAAGCCTACCGGGGCGACTTTGTGATTGGCGCGGCAATCAACAGCGCCCAGATCACGGGCCAGGATCGTAGCGGGGATGCAATCATCGAGACGCAATTCAACACCATCTCGCCGGAAAACGCTCTCAAGTGGGAGAACATCCATCCTCAGCCGGGCGTCTACTCCTTTGATATTCCCGACCAGTACGTGGCCTTCGGGGAGAAGCACCACATGTTCATCGTCGGCCATAATCTGGTGTGGCATAACCAGGTTCCGGCATGGGTTTTTCGCAATGACAAAGGGGAACTTGTCGACCGCGATACCTTGCTGAAGCGGCTGCGCGACCACATAAACACGGTTGTCGGCCGCTACAAAGGCCGCATTCAGAGTTGGGACGTGGTCAATGAAGCACTGAACGAAGACGGTACCCTGCGCCAGTCTATGTGGCTGAAGATCATCGGCGAGGACTATATTGCGAAAGCCTTTCAGTACGCGCACGAAGCTGATCCGCAGGCACAGCTGACTTATAACGACTACTCACTGGAGAATGAGGCCAAGCGCAAAGGTGCACTCGCACTCATCGCCAGGCTGAAGGAACAGGGAATCCCTGTAACATCCGTCGGGCTGCAGGGGCATAACAATCTCACATGGCCCTCAATTGAGGATGAGGACACCACCATCTCCGCCTTCGCAAAGCTTGGAGTCAAAGTGGTGATCTCAGAGTTGGACATCGACGTGCTGCCTCACGCTACGCGGCAGCAAGGCGCCGAGGTCTCCCTGAAAGTTCAACAAGATCCGAAACTGAATCCGTACACCAGCGGATTGCCGCAACCAGTGCAGCAGGAACTCGCGAAACGATATGCCGATTTATTCGGGGTCTATCTGAAGCACCGCGATGTGATCACCCGGGTGACCTTCTGGTGCGTGACGGACGGGGATTCCTGGTTGAACGACTGGCCGGTGAAGGGGCGCACCAGTTATCCGCTGCTTTTCGATCGCGCCGGTCAGCCGAAACCGGCCTTCCAGGCAGTCATTCAAGCAGCGACAAACGGCAAGACAATCAATTAGGTTTCTCTGGCTTCCTTCATCCTGTGCAGCGCCTCTCATGAATTGCTGGATGGCTTCGCGTCCCGCAGCCGGAAGATGATTCCACCAGCAAGCATGAGCAGCATGGACATAAAGAAATATCCTGCGCGTGAATTGCCGGTAAGCGCCTGAAGAAGGCCAACCAGCCATGTGCCGGCGAATCCGCCCAAAGCTCCGCAGCTATTGACGAGGGCCATTACTTCGCCGGCCACGTTTTTAGGCAGCATCTCCGGCACAATCGAGAAGAAGGGTCCATAAGGCGCGAACATGGTGCCGCCGGCGACAATCAAGAATGCATACGCCAGCCAGAAGCTGTACCCAGCAGTCATGGCAGAGATGAACATCGCGACTCCGGCAAGCACCAGAAATGGGCCGATGTAGCGTTTGCGGTTGAGCGTCCGATCGGAAATATATGCGACCACCAGCATGAGAACGATTGCCGGGAAAAAAGGAACGGCTGTGAGTAAGCCGACCATCTCAATTCCGCGCGCCGATCCAGCTCCGACCATGGTGGGAAGCCACAGCACGAAGCCGTAAAGCCCGGCGCTCCAACAGAAATATTGCACGCACAGCAGGAGCACGCCGTGCACGCGCAGTGTCGCTCGAAAGTTCGCCATGGGAGGCAGCTTCGTCTGCTCCGACTCAAGCTCGCTCGTCAGTTGGTCGCAGCAGTCCTTGCTCATCCATAAAGCCTGCCGCGGATGGTCGCGCACCACCAGAGCCCAAATGAATGCCCACAGAATCGCCGGAATTCCTTCCACAACGAAGGTCATTTGCCAACCGACGGCCTTGATCAGAAATCCCGTCACAGCAGACATCCACAGGACTGTAACGGGATTCCCCAGCATGAGAACCGCATTCGCCCGCGATCGCTCCGCGCGCGTAAACCAGTGGGTCAGCAGAATCAAAATCGCCGGAAAGATCGCGCTCTCCGCCACGCCCAGCAGGAACCGGTCCAAAGCCAGCAGCCAGAACTCCCGAATAACGCCCGTCAATGCCGCGAGCGCGCCCCAGCTGATGAGGGAAAAAAAGATCAATCGTGTCGCGCTCTTGCGCCGCGCGTAGGCTGCCCCCGGTATCTGAAAGAGAAAGTAGCCGAAGAAGAAGAGCGATCCTAGAAAAGCAGAGCGGGAGTTGTTGATGTGAAGCGATTCTGCCATCCCGGCTGCCGCGCCGAAGCCGTAATTCGCTCGGTCGAGATAGGCAAGGCTGTAGGTAACGAAGACTGCCGGCATGAGGAAGATCCAGCGGCGGCGCAAATTGCGCCGCAGCTTCGCCGCATCCTGGACCTGTTCATGGGGCACACAAGCGTTATAACATCTCTGAGAGCAAGCGTTCCAATTCAGGGGGCCTCTTTACACTGAACTTGAGAGGATCTTCCTGCGTCGAGAGGAAAACGGATGGTAGAGCCAGACAAGATTCGGAGGATTGAAAAGATCGCATGGGACCTCAGGGCTGACGTCGTGAAGATGATCGGTGTCGGCAAGGCGGGACACCTGGGCGGTTCGTGCTCGCTGGCTGAGATTGTGGCGGCCCTGTATTTCGAGAAAATGCGCTTTGATCCCAAAGCCATTGGGGATCCATGCCGAGACCGCTTTCTCCTCAGCAAGGGGCATTCCGTTCTCATCCAATACGCGGCCCTGGTAGAGCTGGGCGTCATCCCCAGAGAAGAGATGGGAAAGGTGAAAACCCTCGCGGGCAAACTGCAAGGCCATCCCGACATGATGACCCCCGGGATGGAGGCGGTCACGGGCTCTCTCGGTCAAGGACTTTCCATCGGCGTGGGCATGGCGCTCGCTCTGCGGCTCGCGAAAAGCCCTTCGCGTGTATACGTCATCATGGGGGACGGCGAGCTTGCCGAAGGCCAGCTGTGGGAAGCGGCAATGGCTGCCTCGCGCTACGGGTTGGATTCCATTACCGCCATCCTGGATCGAAACCGGATCCAGGCCACAGGCCCGACGAAGGATATCTTCGAAATACCCGACATAGCGGAGAAATGGCGAGCCTTCGGATGGAACGTGTTGAGCATTGACGGTCACGACGTGGGCGCGATCCTCGAAGCACTGGATGAGGCGGCCACGAAAAAAGGGGCTCCCACCTTGATCGTGGCGGAGACGATCAAAGGGAAAGGGGTCTCATTTGCCGAGAATCTCGCCGCATTCCACAACGCTGCCATGACCCAGGAGCAATACGACCAGGCGCTCGCTGAAATCGAAGCGGCCGGGAGGATGCTGCAATGACGTCGCCGAACCTGAGAAGCGCGTATGGGGCCAGCCTTGTTCGGCTGGGGAGAAAGGACAGCCTCGTCGTGGCCTTGGAGGCAGACCTCGGAAAATCCACCCAGTCCATCATGTTCCAGGCGGAGTTTCCGGAGCGGTACTTCCAGATGGGAATCGCGGAACAGAACATGGCCTCCACCGCGGCGGGATTCGCTCTTGCCGGAATGATCCCCTTCATCCATTCCTTTGCCGTGTTCGCAGCCGGGAGGGACTACGATCAGCTCCGCAATTCCATCTGCATTCCGAATCTCCCTGTCCGGATCTGCGGGTCAAGCGCAGGGCTCTCCGACTTTGGTGATGGAAAGACCCACCAAGGCGTGGAGGACGCCGCCCTCATGCGCGCCCTTCCGAACATGACCGTGCTTTGCCCGGCGGATTCCATCGAGGTTGAGAAGATGATGGATTGCATGCTGGATTGGAAGGGGCCGGTGTACATCCGCATTAACAGAAACGATCTGCCATTTGTGTATCCGCCCGATGAGCCTTACTCCATCGGCAAGGTGACCAAGCTGCGGGACGGAAGCCACGCAGCGATATTCGCCTCAGGGATCATGGTCTCCAAAGCTCTTGAAGCCGCGACGGCCCTTGCGTCGGATGGGATCTCGACGAGGGTGCTCGACGTCGGCACTCTCAAGCCATTGGACCGCGACGCGGTGATTCGTTTTGCGAGCGGAGTGGAGGCCATCGTTACAGCCGAGGAACATTCCGTGATCGGCGGGCTCGGTTCTGCCGTGGTGGAGGCACTTCGGAGAGTCACGCACGCGCCCGTGGAGTTTGTGGGCATCCCTGACAGCTTCGGCATGTCGGCGGAGAGCTATGACGTATTACTCGCGCACTTCGGGCTCACCTCGGAGGCTATTTCACAGGCTGTAAAGACGCTTTTGAGAGGGAGGAAGAAATGAAGATCGGTTTCATAGGATTAGGCATCATGGGCAACCCCATGGCGAAAAACCTCCTCAAGGCAGGCCACAAGCTTGTCGTCTATGACATTGTTGCGCCGCATGTGAGTGAGCTGGTCGAAGCCGGCGCGACGACAGGCTCGTCTCCCAAGGACGTGGCCTCGCAGTGTGAGCTCATCATCACCATGCTGCCCAACTCGCCTCACGTGAAGACGGCAGTGTTGGGAAAGAACGGCGTGATCGAAGGGGCGAAGCCGGGAAGCGTGCTCGTCGACATGAGCTCCATAGCACCCCTGGTGAGCCGCGAGGTGGCCGCCGCGCTTGCCAGCAAGGGAATCGAGATGCTCGACGCTCCGGTCTCAGGCGGCGAGCCCAAGGCCATCGATGGGACGCTGGCCATCATGGTTGGCGGCAAGGAAGCCGTCTTTGAAAAAATCAAGGACGTGTTGCTGAAGATGGGCGGCAGCGCCGTCCTGTGCGGAGATATCGGCGCGGGCAACGTGACCAAGCTCGCCAACCAGATCATCGTCGCACTGAATATTGCCGCGATGTCGGAGGCCTTCGTCCTCGCAACCAAGTCAGGTGTGGATCCCGAGCGCGTCTTCAATGCCATCAAGGGAGGTCTGGCGGGAAGCACCGTTCTCAACGCGAAGGGGCCAATGGTCCTCGAGGGAAACTACAAGCCCGGATTCAGAATCGAGCTGCACATCAAGGACCTGCAGAACGCACTCGACACGGCACACGAAACAGGCGTTCCGATCCCGCTCACCAGCCAGGTGATGGAGATGATGCAGGCTCTCAAGGTTGACGGGAAGAAAGCCGAAGACCACGGAGGCCTCATTCAGTTTTATGAGAAGCTCGCCGGCGTCAAGGTCCGCAAGGGAGGCGCAAAGTGAGCGCGATGCGTCTTTCCGACAAGACCGCACTGATCACGGGCGCCGCGGGAGGGATCGGCGAGGAGATCGCCCGAAGATTTCGGGAGGAAGGCGCCTCGGTATTCGTGACCGACACGAACCGCGCGGAGGGGGAAAAGACGGCCGCGTCCATGGGAGCAGTTTTCCTGCCGCTCGACGTCACTTCGGAGGAGAACTGGAAGGCCGCACTTTCCGCTGTGCTCGAAAAGACCAAGCGCCTCGACATCCTCGTGAACAATGCGGGCATCAACATCAGAAAAAACATAGAGGAAATGCCGGCGGAGTCCTTCGACGCCATGATAGCGGTGAACGTCAAGGGACCGTTTCTCGGCATCAAGCACTGCCTCCCGATCATGCGAGCCGCGGGCGGGGGAGTCATCCTCAACATGTCCTCGATATGCGGCCTGGTCGGCCACAAATATACGAATGAGGCCTACACGACGACCAAGGGCGCTTTGACCATGCTCACGAAATCAGTGGCCGTGCGATACGCGAAGGACAATATCCGCTGCAACTCCGTTCACCCCAGCACGGTGGAAACTCCCTTAGTGCAGGCCATGCTCAAGGACCCCGAACGCCGGGCAGAGAGACTCGGCGAAGTGCCGCTCGGAAGGCTTGCCAACGTAGCAGACGTTGCGAACGCGCTAGTCTACCTGGCGAGCGACGAGGCCGCGTTCATCAACGGGGTTGCGTTTCCTGTTGACGGAGGCCTCACGGCGGGGTAGGCGATTTCTACGATCACGTTGATGAGGCGGTCCGAGTCTACTCTGTACAGACGGCAACGGAGATTCCCATCCTGCAAATTTTTGGGCATGCAGATGTGCGATCTTCGCAGTCCATTTGCGATCTTCTGAAATATCCCCTACGGTGCCAGGATGATCTTTTCCATGCCGAGGTGATAGAACGGTGAGATAGCCGAAGAGCGGGCCGGAGGGACGAGCATGCTTGATAAGAGAATCGATTTGTTGATGAGCCTTGCGGTTGCATTCGTTCTGGCAAGCGGGATGGCCGCCCCCGCGCAAACGGCAGATCAGGCCTGGTTACGGCATGGATGGTTTCACGGCCTTCCATCTGTTCCCATGCATGTAAGAGCACTTGGGCAAGAGCCACTGGAAAAAACTGCAGTCAATGAGTTGGTTAAAGGAATAGACAATCTCTACGGTTCATCGCCTTTGATTGGTGGGAACCGCACGGATGCAGCAATTGTGGTCGGAACAGCCGATCAGGTGCGATCGGTTTATCCGGCATTGAACCTTCCCTCTAAACTTTTGCCGGAGGCATTTTGGATCACTGAATCAGATTCGGGCGGAAAACGAATAGTCTTAATCGTTGGCGGCAGTGAAAGGGGCGTACTTTACGGCGCCTTTGCATTGGTTCGAAAACTTGCTACTTCCGACTGGACACAAAAGACAACGATCACCGAAGGTCCCGCGATGCCCATCCGTTGGGTCGATGAGTGGGACAACCCAGACGGCAAAATCGAGCGCGGTTATGCTGGCCGGTCGATTTTCTTTGAAGGCGGCAATGTTCGCGACGATCTGACGCCGGTGAGCGAATACGCGCGTCTGCTGGCCTCGGTGGGCATCAACGGCTGCAACGTGAACAACGTCAATGCTGCACCTCAGCTCATCGACTCAGAGCACCTCAAGCAAGTCGCACGCATTGCTGACGCGATGCGTCCCTGGGGCGTCCACGTTGCGATGAGCGTTGCCCTTGCCAGCCCGCAAAAGATCGGCGGCCTTTCGACCTACGATCCGGCCGACCCGGCGGTTAAAGCCTGGTGGGCGGCCAAGGTCAACGAAATCTACTCACTTATCCCCGACTTCGCCGGCTTCACCGTCAAGGCCGATTCCGAGGGTCAGCCCGGTCCCACCAGCTATGGACGCACTCCCGCCGACGCCGCCAACACCCTGGCTGCGGCGCTTGCTCCCCACGGTGGCGTGGTCCTTTACCGCGCCTTTGTCTATAACCACCATCTCGACTGGCTCGACCCAAAGGCCGACCGTGCACGAGCCGCTTTTGATATCTTCCATCCGCTCGACGGCAAATTCGCACCTAACGTCGTGATCCAGACCAAGGAAGGACCGATTGATTTTCAGGCGCAGGAGCCGGTTTCACCGCTCTTCGCGGGCCTTCGCCAGACCAGCCAGGCGATGGAGATTCAAGTCACGCAGGAGTACACCGGCCAGCAGCGACATACGGTTTATCTCGCCCCCATGTGGAAGTGGGTTCTCGATTTCGACCTGCGCACGGATGGGAGATCCACGCCGGTGAAAGAGATCCTTGCGGGCAAGAGCTTTCACCAACCGCTCGGCGGCATGGTCGCTGTTGCCGGAGTGGGTCACGACGGCTGGCTTGGTTCGCCACTGGCGCTGGCCAACCTCTATGCTTTTGGCCGTCTCGCATGGAATCCCAATCTCACCCCTGAACAGATTGCCGCCGAGTGGACGCGCCAAAGCATCAGCAACGACGACGCCGTGGTTCATACAGTAACAAAAATGCTGATGCAATCCTGGCCGGCCTATGTGAACTACACCGGGCCGCTTGGTATGCAGACGCTCACTGGCATCACCGGCAGCCACTACGGCCCCAACATCGAGTCCAGCGAGAACAATGGCTGGGGCCAGTGGCATCGCGCCGACCACTTGGGAGTAGGCATGGACCGCAGCGTGGAAACCGGCACCGGATATGCGGGGCAGTATCCGCCAGAGGTTGCAAAGCTCTACGAGAATCTCGCCACCACCCCCGACAATCTGCTGCTCTTCTTTCATCATGTGCCCTACACGCACAAGCTGCATTCGGGCCAGACCGTGATCCAATACATCTACGACAGCCACTACGAGGGCGCGGAGCAGGCGGCACAGTTTGTTCGCGACTGGGCGACGCTCGAAGGCCGCATCAACCAGCCCCTCTACGAGCAGGTCCGCGACCGACTCGTCTACCAGGCTGGCCACGCTATTGTGTGGCGCGATGCCATCGTACAGTACTTCCTCAAGCTCAGCGGCATCCCTGATGACAAAGGCCGCGCCGGTCACTATCCCGGACGTATGGAAGCCGAAGACGCGCGACTCACCGGATACAAGATCATTGACGTGACTCCCTGGGAAGACGCATCTGGGGGCCGTGCTGTGAGCTGCGATCCATCAGCGAATCAGCAGAGTTGCTCGGCTGAGTGGAGCTACACTGGCCAGAGCGGCCGTTTTAACATTGCCGTGCAGTACTTCGACCTCCAGGGCGGCATAGCGAAATTCACGCTTCTGCTCAATGGCCAGCCGGCGGACTCCTGGGCCGCAGATGCAGTTCTACCTTCTCGCCGCCTCAACGGCGACAACTCCACTCGCCACACCGTTCGCGGTATCGAACTCGAGCCTGGTGACCTTCTGCGCATGGAAGGAACTCCCGACGGAGACGATCCTGCCGCGTTTGATTACATTGAAATTGCGCCCGCAGCCTCACCCTTGTAAGGCTGGTCAAAGCCAGCCCCACCCTAGTAGAGTTCCAATCGAATACCCGGCCCACAGGCAATGCCGGGAAGACGAACAAAATCCAGGAGGAAATCAACTCATGCTGTATCGCCGCTGGCTTTCTTTTGTCGCTATCGTTTTCGCCCTCTTCGCAATCTGCGCGCCCGCACAGCAGGCCCCATGGATGAACACCAAACTTTCTCCAGCGGAGCGCGCTCACGAGCTGGTTGGCCGCATGACCCTGGATGAAAAGGTCTCCCAGCTTGAAGACTGGGCCACGGCGATTCCCCGCCTAGGCATTCCCGATTACCAGACCTGGAATGAAGCCCTGCACGGCGTGGCTCGTGCGGGGAATGCCACCGTCTTTCCCCAGGCCATCGGCATGGCCGCAACCTGGGATCCCGGCATTGTTCGCGTCATGGGAAATACCATCTCCACCGAGGCCCGCGCAAAGTACAACCAGGCTCAGCGCGAGGGCAATCACCGCATCTTTTATGGGTTGACCTTCTGGTCGCCCAACATCAACATCTTCCGCGATCCTCGCTGGGGCCGCGGCCAGGAAACCTACGGCGAAGACCCGTTCCTCACCGGCAAGATGGGCGTGGCATTTGTTACCGGCGTACAAGGCGACGACCTCAATCACCTGCGCGCCGTAGCCACCAGCAAGCACTTTGCCGTGCACAGCGGGCCTGAGACACTGCGCCACGGTTTCAACATTGACCCCTCGCCGCGCGACCTGGAAGAGACGTACCTGCCCGCCTTCCGCGCCACCGTGATCGAAGGCCACGTACAGTCGGTGATGTGCGCCTACAACTCCATCGACGAGTTTCCCGCCTGCACCAACAAGATGCTGCTCAAGGAGCACCTGCGTGACGCATGGGGCTTCAAAGGCTTCGTCGTCTCCGACTGCGGCGCAATTGTGGACGTGAACCAGGGTCACAAGAAGACCGCGGATATCACCCACTCCGCCGCGCTCGCGCTTCAGGCCGGCACCGACCTCTCCTGCAGCATCTGGACCCCGGGCTTCAACACACTGGCAGATGCGGTTCGTCAAGGCCTGGTCAGCGAAGAGCTTGTAACGCAGGCAGCCGAGCTACTTTACACGGCGCGTTTTCAGCTTGGCCTCTTTGACCCGCAAGGCTCCAATTGGGGCGATCGAGTTACCTACTCCGAGGATGCATCGCCCTTGCATCGTCAAAGTTCGTTGAAGGCAGCCGAAGAGAGCATTGTCCTGCTGAAGAACAATGGTGTTCTTCCGTTGAAAAGTTCTCCGGGCCACATCGCCGTCATCGGACCCACTGCGGATTTACTGCCGTCCATCCTTGGCAACTACGTTGGTACGCCGGTTAATCCGGTCACTCCGCTGGACGGGCTGATGAAGCAATTCAAGAGTTCACCCATTCTTTATGCGCAGGGCTCCACGCTGGCTGTTGGCTTCAATGTGCCTGTCCCCAGGACAGCCTTCGACCTCAGCAAGGGGCTGAAAACCGAATTCTTCGCCACTCCTGACTGGACCGGACGCGCCCTCGTCACCGAGATTCAGCCCAACGTTCAAGCCGATTGGGAGAACGCCCAGCCTGTCCCCCAGCTGGCCACCCACAACTACTCCGTCCGCTGGAGTGGAAAGCTTGCCGTTCCTGCTCCCGGCCACTACGTCTTCACCGTTGAACCGGGCGACAGCTTCCCCTACTCGCCGGTCGAGAACTACCGCTTTGTCCTCGACGGCACCGTGCTCGGCGAAGGCAGCCTGCGCCAGGGGAACGATATTGCGGTGATGGGCAACTTTCAGGTGATTTCTGGTGCCTCGCTAGCTGCTCCGCCGGTCGAGCACTTCCCCAAAATCCCCTCCATCGCGGTCGATTTCATCGATACCAAGCCGCATGATTTCCGTCTGGAGTACTCCCATTCCGGTGACCAGGCCGGCGGAGGCGTCACTCTCATGTGGCAAGCTCCAGCCCAGGCACAACTCGATGATGCAGTGGCTCGTGCCAGGGAGTCCGATGTGGTGATCGCCTTCGTGGGCCTGTCGCCGCAGCTTGAAGGCGAGGAAATGCGCATCAAGCTCGACGGCTTCGACGGAGGTGATCGAACCAGCATCGACCTACCAGCGCCACAGCAAAAACTTCTGGAAGCCGTTGCCGCTACCGGCAAGCCACTCATCGTGGTTTTGCAGAGCGGAAGCGCCGTTGCGCTCAACTGGGCCAACCAACACGCCGATGCCATCTTCGAAGCCTGGTATCCCGGCGTTGCCGGCGGCGAGGCCATCGCACGCACCTTGGCCGGCATGAACAACCCTGCCGGTCGTCTGCCGGTCACCTTTTACGCATCGCTCGACGGACTGCCGGCCTTCACCGACTATGCCCTTCACGACGCAACGGGGACTCGCACTTACCGTTATTTCGCCGGCAAGCCGCTGTGGGGCTTCGGCTACGGCCTCAGCTACTCCACCTTCAAGTACGGCCCTGTTAAGCTCTCCGCCGCGACACTTAAGGCCGGCGACCCCATTACCGCAACCGTCACGGTCACCAACACGGGCGCTGTCTCTGGCGATGAAGTCGTCGAAGCCTACATCAAAACCCCACAACCCGATGGACCTATTCACTCGCTGGTGGGCTTTCAGCGGGTTCACCTCGCAGCGGGAGAAAGCCGTGAAGTCACCATCTCCATCGCCCCCCGCTCGCTGTCGAGCGTAAATGACAAGGGCATCCGTTCCATTCTGCCCGGGAAATACACTCTGAGTCTGGGCGGCGCTCAACCACAGGAGACCACAGCCAAATCAGAGGCCAGTTTCGCCATCTCCGGTTCGCTGGACTTGCCTGAATAGCCGTTGATCTTGCCAAGTAATTTATATTGTTTGCTTGTCGAAGATATTGAACGGAGCTCCTCCTGGGTGGCCTTTACGGTCGCCCAGCGAGCTTGGGGTTGTGTTCATTTATATATTTTCGCAGAAATGCGTTAGGTGTTAGACTAATTTCTCAATCTTGTTGGCCTGTAGATTCAGGCGGAAGCGGCAAAAGAACGTTGCCGGTTCAGAGATTTCATTCATGAGTCGAATTATTACGAAGGGACCAGGAATGCTAACCAATCGAGACTATGATGAAAAATGCTTTTGAAGTTGGGAATCCCGATTGGAATCTGAGCCCACTGACCGGGATGACCAGAAAACACTACATCGAATGCGCCAAGTATGTGCTTGAGCGGGCATTCCGGCACGTGAAGTCGTTTGACTCGCCTATTGTGTTTCCGCAGGTACCGGGCAAGTCGTATCCGCAGCCGAATGCACCGGAATGGCGCCATCGCTCCAACGAGTTCGAAGCACTGGAGAGGACCTACAATTTGGCCGCCCCGCTGATCCACGTGGATCCCGAGGCCAGTATCGGCGGCATTAAGCTGCGCGATTATTACGCCCATCAGTTCTACAATGCGATGACGCCGGGGCATGTGAACAGCCTGCCCATGCCTGAGGACCTGCCGGACGCTACATATCAGTTCACCTGCGAGTTCGGCGGCTTGGCGAAGACGCTGTTGCTGATGCCCGATGTATTGTGGCCGTACCTGACCGAAAATCAGCGGAATGAAATGGCCGTTACCATTTCCAAGTGGGCCCATCACCGGACCACGCAGAACAATTGGCGGGTATTCAATATCTGCGCACTTTCGTTCCTCAAGAAAAACGGGTATGACATCGACGATGATCTGCTGAAAAGCCATCTGCAGTGGGTCGCATCGTACCACGCAGGCAACGGCTGGTATCTGGAGCAGAGCTACAACTACTACACCATCAGCCTCTTCGTTGTTTACGGCACCATCTGGAGTCGTGCCTTCGGGCGCGAGCACTATCCGGAAATAGCCGCCGTGCTCGAAAATAGTTTCCAGGAACTCTTCAAAACGTATACCAGCTTCTTCGGCCGGAACGGCTATATCAACATGTGGGCCAGAAGCATCTGTTACCGCCTATGGATTTCGGGCGGCTTCCCGGTGTCGTTCCTGCTTGCCTCGGAACCGCCGATCGACCCAGGTTGGGCGAGGCGGCTCTGTTCCGGATCGATACTGCAATTCACGGGCCGGGAAGACTTTTACGAGAACGACATTCCCAGCCTCGGCTTTTACCCCCACCGGGAATTTGCGATTCAAAGCTACAGTTGTTCGGCCAGCCCATTCATCATGTTCCTGCCGTTCATCAGCCTTGCGCTGCCGGAAGATTCTCCGTTCTGGACCGCGAAAGAAAACGACGGAATGTGGACAGGCTTAGGAAAGCGCTCAAAACGGACCGTGCTCGAACGGCCGGGCATCGTTCTGGTCAATCACGGCAGCAGCGGCGCTTCCGAGATCATTTCCGGTAAGGTGTACGATGACGATCATAACTACTCCAAGCTGGTGTTCAACACCCATTTCCCTTGGGAAGACCACAATCCGAACGGCGGCACATCACAGGAGTATAGTTTCCAGAGCCTGGATCCTCGTGACCTGAGGGGCGTGGACATCAATTTCTACCTCACGGGACGCGCGGTCGATAACGCCGCATCGAAGAGCGCCGCCTACGTAACTTCGCAAAGCATTCTCTTCAATGGCGTCCGCGACGGCGTGCTCTACCGCCAATTGATCATGCGGAAACCGCCGAACAATGGAGTTGGTTACATCATCGACCTCGCGGAAATCACGGTTCCTGGAGGCGTCATTCGCGTCGACCGCTGCCGGCTGGCCTTCGAGCATGAACTCATACTCGGCCATTTCGGCCTGCCGCATTTTGGTGGGAAGAAGGCCGCGTTGCACACTTTCGAGGACAAGATGAAGAAGGGGATCACGGCCTCGATTCCGGGCAGATCGGTGGCGATAATAACGTACAACGGCTGGGACACAATTCAGAGTCAGGTTCACCGCGGCTTCAATGCGGAAACGGAGGACAGCACCGTGCTGTTCGTCCATCGCAAGCGCACCGCCAAGAACCCGGCGATAGAATTGATGATTACAGCGATGCTGCACAAGACCGATGACACCCCATGGACACCGAAAGAATTGGATCCGGTGAAGGCGATCCGGATCATGGAGGTGACGCCTTCTGGTTCCGTCTTCGGTGCGGAGATCACGCTGGCAGATAACACGACGCACCATGTTGACTTTAAGAATATCGACGGACTTAAGAACTGCTGATACAGTAGTGGGAAGATTCGGGAGTTGTATCTTGGAATGCTCCCAAACAGCGAATGCAGCGGACTCGCTTATAGAATGAAAGCGAAGCCGGAATAACAAGGAGAAACGGTGATTACTCGAAGAGATTTGTTGGTTGCGTTGATCGCTGTCGCATGCACAGCCGCGGCCTTCGCCCTTGTTGGCCAGGCGCCGGTAATGGGGTCCGCCGTCTTCGATTGGAATTCGATTCCCGCCAAGCCGACAGAGGTCGGCTCGGTGCGCTCGTTCTTCAAGGCGCGCACAGCCACGCTGGACGAACTGGAGATGCATGTAACGACGCTGGAAGCTGGCAAAACCTCGCATCCCCCACACCGGCATCCGAATGAGGAACTGATCATCGTGATGCAGGGCACCGTGGAAACCCTGTCGAATGGCGAGTGGAAGCGGGTTGGTCCAGGTTCGGTGATCTTCAACGCCTCCAACCAACTGCACGGGTTGAGAAACGTGGGCACTGGCGAGGCCGTCTATCATGTCATCAATTGGAAATCTGCAGCAACGCCGGAAGCGCAACAACACTAGGCCGGCATGGCGACGCAAGGGAGGATTAGAGTTTATGCAAATCGAGACAATTGGACGTCGTAACTTTCTGAAGACAGTTGGAGCAGCGGGTATGTTTTCTACTTTGCCGGAGGCAGCGTTTGGGATGTACTCTGGCAGCGGGCATATTGCGCATGAAGTCGCGGCGCCTGGAGCCGATGAGGATGCGCAGCCGAAACACTCCATCAAGTTTGCCGTGATCGGCCTCGACCATGCTCACATCATGGGCATGACGGCAGCCGTGATTCGCGGCGGCGGGGAGTTAGTCGCTTTCTATTCGACGCTACCCAAGGCGGTTGCCAACTTTCAGAAAACCTATCCCCAGGCGCGTTTAGTAAAGAGCGAGGACGAAATACTCAATGATCCATCGATCCAGCTTGTAGCCAGCGCATCGATTCCTAATTTGCGCGCTTCGCTCGGCGTTCGCGTCATGAAGCACGGCAAGGACTTTCTCAGCGACAAGCCGGCCATAACAACATTGCAACAACTGGCCGAAGTGCGCAAAGTTTCTGCCGCGACCGGAAGAATGTTTGCCATTATGTACTCCGAGCGGCTGGAAGTGCGCGCCGCCGTGCAGGCCGGTTATCTGGTCAAGGCCGGGGCAATCGGCAAGGTAGTGCAGACGATCAATATTGCGCCCCACCAGGTGAATGCCCCCAGCCGTCCCGATTGGTTCTGGGACCCGGTGCAGTTCGGCGGCATTCTGTGCGACATCGGATCGCATCAGGCAGACCAGTTTGTCTATTACACAGGCTCGACGACGGCATCCGTAGTAGCCTCGCAAATTGCGAATGTGAATCATCCCGAGCATCCCGAGTTTCAGGACTTCGGCGACATGATGCTCCAGGGTAACGGTGGCGTGGGATATGTGCGGGTGGATTGGTTTACTCCGGATGGCCTGGGCACGTGGGGCGATGGGCGGTTGTTTATCCTGGGAACCGAGGGTTATATTGAACTGCGCAAGTATATCGATATCGCCGGCCGGCCAGGAGGCAACCATCTGTTTATCGTGGATAAAAAGCAGACTCGCTACATGGATTGCAGCAACGTGGTGCTGCCCTTCGGGCCGCAGTTTGTCGCCGATATTGTGAACCGCACCCATACGGCACAAGATCAGCAGCAGGCGCTCTTGACTGCTGAACTGGTGGTGAATGCGCAGAAAAACGCACGGCGTCTCAACTTCACGGTGTAGGCCGCAGAAGCTGATGATTGCCGCAAAGGAGGCTATTTCATGAGAGTAGTGGGAAAGAGTACGGATTGGCCGCGCAGGTCGTTTCTGAAGATGTCGGCGGGCGCGGTTGCGGCAGCAAGCTTTCCCGCGATTGTGCCGGCCAGCGTGATGGGACAGAAGTCTCCCAGCAACCGCATTAACATTGGAGCGATCGGCGTGGGCCGCATCTCCCGCAGCCACGATCTGCCAGGAATCTGGAAGTACGACCAGGCGCGCGTCATGGCCGTGTGCGATCTTGACTCCAAGCGTATGGAAGAGGGCAAGGTACTGGTCAACGGCTATTATGCCGAGAAGACCGGCAAGGCATACGATGGCGTAACCGGCTACCATGACTACCGCGAGCTGCTGGCCAACAAAGACATTGATGCGGTAGTGATCAGCACCCCTGACCACCAGCACGCGATTCTGGCGGTGGATGCTGTGCATGCCGGCAAGGACGTGTACCTGCAGAAGCCGGCATCGCTGACCATAGCCGAGGGACGTGCCATGAGCAATGCGGTGATGGCATCAGGGCAGATTTTGCAGATTGGGTCGCAACAACGCTCATGGAAACAGTTTTACCGGGCTTGCGAACTGGTGCGTAATGGCCGTATTGGGACAGTCAAGCATGTGGAGATAGGCTTGCCGGGCGACCCCAGCGGGCCGGAAGCGCCGCCCATGCCGATACCTCCCAACCTCAATTACGACGCATGGCTGGGGTCTACGCCCGAGGTCTACTACACCGAGATACGCGTGCATCCACAGCAGGGCTACGGACGCCCCGGCTGGCTGCGTTGCGAGCAGTTTGGAGCCGGAATGATTACCGGCTGGGGCGCGCACCATGTGGACACCGCGCACTGGGGCATGAATACGGAATATACGGGACCGATAGAGGTGTGGGGCACGGCGGAGTTTCCTAAACACGGTTTATGGAATGTGCATGGCAACTTCCTTACACATGGCCTCTATGCCAACGGCGTCATTATGGATATCAGCGGGGATTTTCCCAATGGCATCAAGTTCTACGGGAGCGAGGGATGGATCTTTGTGACCCGCGATGTCGAGGTTACCCCATCTGATCCAAGCGGCAAGCAGGAAATGTTGCAACCGCTGATGGCGAGTGACCCAAAGATTCTGGACAGCGTGATTGCGCCCGAGGAGGTTCATCTCTATCAAAGCGATGACCAGCATGGCAACTGGCTGGAATGCATCCGCAGCCGGAAGGTTCCCACCGCGCCCGCCGAGATAGGACATCGCGCGTGCTCAACTTGCCTGTTGCATCATATTGCGATGAAGACGGGGCGCAGATTGCACTGGAACCCGGTGAGAGAGCGTTTCCACAACGATGATGAGGCGAACAGCATGCTGTCGCGTCCGCAGCGTTTTCCGTTCATGATGAGCCTGTAATTCTAAGCGAAAAAGGCGAGTGGTTAAGCAACCTGCTATTCTGAAAACTGGAATTTGTTAAGGGATGAGTAAGCTGGCACGAATGGATTCAACGTCAAGGGCGGCACCTACAACTCGTGGTATCAAGCGCATCGACTTGGCCTATGTCCAGCTGGCGACCAGTGAAAGCGCGCGGGATATCAATCGTGATGTGGTTCTGGAGATCATCCGTTCCCAGCAGCCGGTATCCCGTGCGGACCTGGCGCGTGCCTCCGGTTTGCAACCCAGCACAGTCTCCGCGATTGTCGAGCAGCTGATCGCCGAAAAATGGGTAAAGGAAGGCGCCGTTGAACGTCGGCCTCGCGGCAGACATCCTACGCTGCTTGCGCTCAACGACGGGTTGGTGATTCTGACAGCCGATATACGGCCGAAGCAGGCTATTGTCGCGCTTCTCGATCTGAACGGACGATTTCTTGCGCGTGAGGTTGTGCCTCTTGTCTCGGACCCCGCGAGCACAATCAGCAAAATCATCATCTGCATGAAGGCCATGCGCGCCAGCCACCCCAATCGCTCCTTTGAGGGAATCGGCATCAGTATGCCGGGCCGTGTTGATTCGGAGTCGCAGCGTCTTATTCTTGCTCCCAACCTGAAGTGGGGCAGCTACGACATCAAGAGCGATATTGAAAAGGAAATGCGGCTTCAGGTTGAGCTGACAAACGCCGCCAATGCAGCACTGCTTGCGGAACTTTGGTCGGGCAAGCTCGACGGCATCCACAATGCCGTATTAATTACGGTTTCGGAGGGGGTTGGCGGGGCCATTCTAGCTAACGGCCAGATTGTCACCAGCCGCAGTGGCCTGGCTGGCGAGTTTGGCCACAGTCCGATTGACCCGACCGGACCCCAGTGCGGCTGCGGACAGCACGGATGCTGGGAGGTCTTTGCGTCTTCAAATGCAGCACTTCGATACTACGCGGAGATCCGCCCTGAAAATGCATCCGTCAGTATTCATGAACTGCTCCACCTAGCCGAAGAAGAAGATCCTGCTGCGATAGCAGCCCTGACTCGTCAGGCCACCTATCTGGGCCGAGGCCTGCGGCTGGTTACCGCCGCGCTTTCCCCGGAAGTGATTCTGATTGCAGGCGACATTACTACGTCGTGGGCTCGCTTCGGCCCTACAGTTCAAGCCGAGTTGGAAGCTACCATGTTGGCTGGGAGTGCGCCGCAGTTGGGAATAACCAACGACGGAGAATTCGCCAGGCTGCGCGGAGCAGCGGCGGTTGTCCTGCAGCGGCATTCAGGATATCAGCGTTCAGGGGCAAGAAAAACCCGATCCAGGACTCCACATCCAACAAGCTCTTAACGTTACAGGCAGCAATTTATTTTGAACTTAAAGAATAGACGCCGACATTTCCATTGCACGGAACTTTACCGAAGCGCACACGCGTAAAGTGTGTACGATCAAGCAGATCGGTTTGGCGTGATACTCTGACGGCAATGATAATCAACAATAGGTGGCACATTAAAAGCACTGCGGAGGCGATCGATTTGCCATATTGTTTGACAGTAACTTAAAATCGTGAGCTTAGAATCGAGAGTTGCGCGAGGTAAAGATAGGCCATGACCGATCAGCAATGGAAGACGCTCGTCGCTGTCGTTCGCGGAGAAGAGATCCGTCCTCTCCCGACAGCTTTCATCATCGATAGTCCTTGGCTCCCGAATTGGGCAGGGCACACGATTCTGGATTACTTCACCAACGAACGCATTTTTCTGGACGACAATCTCAAGGCCATTCACACATTCCCGGAAGCGCTTTTTCTGCCAGGGTTCTGGTCCGAATACGGGATGTGCACAGAACCCTCGGCCTTCGGATCGGTCTCCATCTGGGGAGAGAACGAATTCCCCTTCGCCAGGAAAGTTCTGCATTCGCCATCCGAGGTCGAGCGTCTGGAAAGGCCCGATCCGCGCAAACACGGCTTGCTCCCCTTTGTGATCAAGCGACTCAAACACCTGCAGCCGGAGATCGAAAAGGCCGGCCACAAAATCCGCTTCGCGGTAGCCCGCGGCCCACTCAATATCGCCTCGTTTCTGATGGGCGCGCCGGAGTTTATGGAGGCGCTGAAGACGGATCCGGAGCTGATGCATCATATGCTTGCTATGATCACGGACTTTTTGGTGGATTGGATCGCGGTTCAGCGCGAAGCATTCCCGTCGATTGACGGTATTTTTTTGCTCGACGATATCGTGGGATTTGTGAGTCGCCGCGATTTCGAGACGTTCGGCTTGCCTTATTTGCAGCGCGCCTTTAATGCGGACGTGAGCGTGAAGTTCTTCCACAACGATGCGCCGTCAAAGGCGAGTGCGCCTCTGCTGGAGACTGTGGGAATCAATTTGCTAAATTTCGGCATGCAGTACAAGCTGGCGGAGATGAAGGCATGGACGAACAACCAGATTGCCCTGATGGGGAACATTCCTCCGCGCGATGTGTTGGCCGAAGGAACGCCGGATGACGTGAAGCGCTCGGTCAGGGAGATGCTGAATGCTCTCGATGACCGGTCACGCTTGATCGTTTCCTGCGGGGGAGGAATGCCTCCTCATGCGCCCACGGAGAACATCCAGGCATTAATCTCGACGGTGGCCGAGGAAACGGGATAGGCCGCGGTCGAAAGAAATGGAGGATTCAGGTGCCTCCGGTAGTTTCAAAATTCCAAAAATCATAGCCATGACAGCCTTATCCACGGCACCGAAAACGATGTCAGAGCCTCTCTCCCGCCCTGGATAAAATTTGGAACCCTAACAAAACATGGATGATACGCCACTAATACGGGCCTTCATTTTATCCTGATGGGTCGTCCTGCTGTTTGGCAAGTTTCCCTCGTTCACAATTGACAAACCCAGAGATATTAATCATTTTTTTTCTTGACAATTCTGCACTTGCGCTCCTATAGTTCGAGACGCCAATTAATCCGTAATGGCAGGGCACCCAATTTTACCCGGGCTGTTTTCCGGCCAATACGATCTCCAGATTATATGGAATCAAAGGGTTACGGCGGATTCAAAGGACAACTCCCGCAGGAATCTTCGCGGAGTTTGGCAGAAACTAAGTCAATTCACAGTTTTCCGGAGGAAATCATGTCAGGAAGGCCAGATATGAATCATCGATTCAATGCAGGTGCTATTCGAGCACTGCTGATGGCGGTTGCGCTTCTCACGATGTGTTTCGTGAGCCACACCGCAAATGCACAGATTCTCTACGGGTCAATCACCGGATCGGTCTCGGATATGACCGGCGCAGTAATTCCCGGAGTGGCTGTAACGTTAACCGATCAAGGCACGGGCGCAGTTCGCAGCACCACCGCCAACAGCTCGGGCACCTACTTGATTCTCGATGTGCTGCCAGGCGCATATACCGTATCCGTTCCGGCCAAGGGGAACTTTGCCGGAACCTCGGTAAAGGACATCGTGGTTGAAGTTAACCGCCAGGTGCGTGTCGACATTTCGCTGCATCCGGCGTCGGTTTCAACCCAGATCACGGTGACCGAGGCTCCGCCGCTGCTGCAAACCGAAACGGCGGAAGTCAACAGCGAAATCAGCCAGACACAGCTCAGCCAAATGCCCGAGACCTCCTCTCAGGGGCGCAGCTATCAGGCACTTTATACGCTTATACCCGGCGCGGCGTCGGTAAAAGAGCAAAACTCAACCGCTTCCAATCCAGCGCGCGCCATGTCGATGAATGTGAACGGCATGAGCATGAACGGCAACACCACGCGTATCGACGGCGCGGTGAACTACTACGGGTGGTTGGAATACCTGATCGCCTACGTGCCGCCGGTGGACTCGATTGAAAACGTCAGCATTTCCACCAACGACTTCACCGCCGAGCAGGGGCAGGCGGGCGGCGCATCGATCAAGATCACCACCAAGAGCGGCGGGCACGACTTCCATGGCAGCGCATGGGAATATTACCAGAGTGCCGGACTGAACGCCCGGTCGTACCTTGCGACGGTAACCGCGAACACGAGCGCCATCGATCCGAACGGAGCGGTTCTCCATAACGTGTTCAACGAATACGGCTTCAACATCGGCGGCCCGGTCTATCTTCCCAAACTCGTGACCGGCAAGAAGAAGCTCTTCTTCTTCGACAACTGGGAGCGCACTACGCGGCACCAGTTGATCGGCAATGGTGTAACACTGACGGTTCCGGATACCAACATGATCAACGGCAACTTCTCTGAGGTGGCCGTTGGCTCCAGCGTCACCAGCCCCACCACCATCTACGATCCACAGCCTACGGCCGCCTGGGTCAGTGCGTTCACTGGGACAGCCGCCTGCCCCACCCTCACTTACACCGCAGGCTATCTCAACTATGCGTGCAGGCCGAGCTTCACGTCGGAATATGGCGAGACGGGAAATAATGTCAACACCATTCCCGCGGCGCGCCAAATGAACCCTCAGGCTACGACGATGATTGCCCTTTTGGCCCCAATCGCGCAAACGATCACAGCGACCACGTCCATGCTGAACAACAGCATGGCCAACAACTATACGGGCTCCGCCCCCTTTATCTATGCCCGCACCACCAACGACGCGAAGATCACCTACATTCCGAATGACAGCACGCAGATCTTCGGCAAATACAGCACCGAGCCGTTCCAGGTACTCGATCCGCAGGAACTGGGCGCGGCGGGCGGCGGCACCTTCGATGGCGGCCAGCCGGGCGCGGGACACGGCCACATCCAGAATGTCGGCATGGGCGTAAGCCACGTGATCACCCCGAAGTTAGTGGTCGATGCCGACTTCGGCTACACCAGACAGTGGTCTGGAGCAGAGTCGGTAATCGATCTGTCACTGGGCAACTACGGTCTGAACACGTTACACATTCCGGGAACGAACAGCCCCGCGAATGATCCAGATTATTTCGGCCAGCCGCCGATGGTCTTTAACGGAACCTTCAGCACCATCGGCAACTCCAATTTCGCCAATCCTTTCGAATTCCGCGACAATCAATTCACCGGCGACGTGAACCTGAGCTATGTCAGGGGCAAGCACCAATTCAAGACCGGCTTCACCTACTACCACTTTGACCTGAACCACTTCCAGCCCACCACCGGCGGCGGCGCTTCGAACGTACACGGCGGTTTCGTGTTCGCTGGCGGCATGACCTGCGGCGGCTCTTCGTGCGGCAGTAACGCGTACAACGACCTAGCCGACTACCTGCTAGGCTTGCCCAATAACAGTGGTTCGGGTACCTATGGTAGCTTTGCCATTCAAAAGGCACAGCAAGTTTACGATCCCAACGCGTTGCGCTGGACGGAGCTTGGCGCGTACGTGCAGGATCAGTGGACTATCACTCCCAAACTGACCGTCACCTATGGCGTGCGCTTCGAGCGCTATCCGTCGGCGTACCGCGACCACACCGGCATCTCTGAGGTGTATGTGAACCGGCCTCAGTCATCCAACGTCGAGGTCGGCGGTGTTATGGGCAACCCCAAGAGCGCCGGCGTGGATATGGGGTGGGGATTCTTCGCGCCCCGCGTCGGCTTCGCGTATCGCCTCAACGATAAAACTGTAATTCGCACAGGCGCCGGCATGACCGTCGATCCGGATAACGTGCGTGAGCTGCGCGACGAGTACCCCTTCGACATTCAGGCGAACTATGGCACGTCCAACGGATTTGGAACCATCGCCATCGATCCGGCAACCGGTAGCGCGATGCCCCTCACGTATGGCATCCCCGTTCCAGCCGTACCCAACTACGCCTCAGGCTATGTGGCGCTGCCAGTAAGCCAAGGCACCAACGCTTTGTGGCCGAATTTCCGCCGCGGCTACATCGAAACCTGGAACCTGTTTGTGCAACGGGAAGTGGGCCTCGGATTCGTAGCTAACGTCGGCTATGTCGGCGATCTGTTCGTCCGCCAGCAGACCAACGTCAGTCCGTATAATGCGGCGCCGCTGCCCAGCGCAAGTACGCCTTGCATGGCCAACGCGCAATGGAACACCACCCTTACGGGTTTGACAGGCGCCTGTACAGGTAGTGGACAACCCGGGACCAACATCAACCAAGTCATCAACTGGAGTAACGCCGCAGCCACTGGCAACTGGACCAATGCCGGCCTCTACAACACCGGCGGCATTACCATGAACGGGCCGTTGTTCAGCGCGAATTACAACGGCTTGCAGACGCAAGTAACCCGCAATACCGGCAAGAACGCTTCACTGGGACTGGTCTACACCTGGTCACACGCCTTCAACTACGCAGACAACGGCGCCGGGACGGGATCGTCAGGCCCGGCGTTCGCCTATCCCGGTTATTACAAAATGAACCGGGCGCAAGCCAATCAGGACCAGAAGCACAACTTGCAGATCTGGGGCATCTACAAGCCGCCCTTCGGCTACGGCCAGAAGTGGGCCAACACGGGCGTGTTGTCGGAGATCCTTGGCGGATGGCAGATAACCGGCCAGTACAGCTACTTCGGCGGCTTGCCGTTCTCCGTCACCGCCAACAGCAATACGCTCAATGCGCCGGGCAGCACGCTCTATGCCCAACTGGTTGCGCCGTATCAAACCTTGAAAGGGCACGAAAGAATAGCGGGCGATACCGGGGTATCCGGCGGAAAACCCTGGTTCAATCAGGCCTCGTTTGCCAATCCGGTGGAGCCGGCGTTCAGCACAGCCAATACCTCCATCGCCTCGCCGGTTTTCGCCAACACCCACCGCAACGAGTTCCGCGGACCTGGCACGGGAGTCGTCAACATGAGTATGTATAAGGGCTTCCGCGTATACCGTACGAGCGAATTCAAGTTCGGCGCGGAAGTATTTAACCTCTTCAATCATCCGTATCTGAACCTGAACAACCCGAACGCCACCGTTCCCACGACAGCGAATGTTAACGCGGGTAACTACGGTACATTCGGCAGGATCACCGCGTTCGGAGCGCCGTACTCCCAGACTGGAGGGGCACGTTCGATGCAGTTCAGCGGAAAGTTCGTCTTCTAGTTTGTTGATTCTGCTTGTTTAGCTTCCACCCGCGCCGGAGCATAAGAAAGTCTCCGGCGCGGGTTTTCTTTTGTTCTAGTTATCGATGCCTTGAAGATGAAGAACAAACGCAACCTGATCGCGAGAATCAGGATCGGCTCAATGAGAGGTTGCCGCCGCGGCAGATCACAACGCGGCGCGCCGGGCATCCACTAGAGCTCGAATGAACTCCGGCGTGGAACCGCAGCAGCCGCCTAGAAATGCGGCGCCCGCTTCGCACAGAACCCCGTAGTGCGAAGCAAAAAACTCTGCCGATGTGCCGTAGCGAATGGCTGCTCCCTCCATGGTGGGAAGGCCCGCGTTCGGCTTGATCCAGATGGGCAGATCGCAGGCCGCGCGCAGCCGCCGGCAAATGGGCACAACCTGCTCCACGCCAACGCCGCAGTTTGCGCCCACAGCGTCTGCCCCCGCCTCCACCATTGCCTTGGCCACGGCCTCCGGCGTCGCGCCCATCATGGTGCGGTCCTTATTCTTACCTGAGTCGAATGCGAAGGAAACGATAACCGGCAGCCCCGTGCGCCGCGCCGCTTCCACTGCCAGTCGCGCCTCCTCGATGTCGCTCATCGTCTCCACCAGCAGTGCATCCGCGCCTGCTGCGGCGAGCGATCGAGCCTGCGCTGCAAAGGCTGCGGCAACCTGCTCGCTGTCGATCTCACCCGACAGAAGCATTTTGCCCGTAGGCCCGATAGAGGCAAAGACCAGCGCTTCGCCTGCCGCTTGGCGAGAAAGTGCTACACCGGTGCGATTGATTGCGTCCAAATCGTCTTCAGGGCAGCCGTGCATCGCGATAGCGTTAGCGCGAAAGGTGTTGGTGAGGATGGCCTGGCTGCCCGCTTCAACATAGGCGCGCGCCACCGCCTCTACGTGCTCAGGATGGGTCAGGTTCCAGGTGTCAGGCATCGTGCCGGCAGGTAGGCCGCGCGCCTGTAATTCCGTTCCCCATGCCCCATCGGTAATCAGCAGGCCGTTCGTTAACCACACACTAAGACGGTTCATGCCATCCCCCTTTTTCGCGCAGGCGGCGCGGCTTTCATGCTTTCCTCGGCCGCAGTCGCACTAATTTACGCAGATCAGTCATACGAATCTTCCGTGCAAAAGTAGAAAACATCCCGCATAGCAGAAATCTTCTCCATGCGACTCTGCGCCAGTATACCGCCGGTTGCCGTGATTGCGTCGCTATTGTCGTCACCATAATCGATGCGGCGAATTCAACAAAGCGAGATAGAGAACTGTTGGGTTGCTCAGAAACGACCTAAACTAATTTGAATGATGAAGACTCATACCGGAAAGTTGATGCAGGCGGCGAACTCATCCTGGAAGCCTGGGTCGGCGGCGAGGCTCACGTGTTCGATGTTGGGCAGGGCGGGCTCGCCATCGGATAGAAGTAAAATCTTGGCTCCGTGCAACGCGGTATTGCCACTGGCGTGGATGCGTTCAATAGGCGATTCAATGAGCCCAATGCAAATTGCACTTTCGGCCTGCACATAGTTGCCGAAGGCGCCGGCAAGATAGATACTTTTGAGACTTCCGACACTTGCGCCCAGGCGCTTCAGCAGTAACCGGAATCCAGAGGCGATGGCAGCCTTCGCCAGTTGCAGTTCGCGAATATCGGCCTGATAAAGGACAACCGGGGCCTGTACCGGAAACAGCTTTGTGCGATTGGCGATGCGCCCGGACGACAGAATCGCCCCGCTCTCCAGGCCCGCGGCCACCGCATCCACGAGGCCACTGCCACAGATGCCCCGGGCTTCAACGTCTCCTATTATGGTAGCGTGCATCTTGCCATGAGAGAGCGAGACGCGCGAGATGGCGCCAGTGGACGCGCGCATTCCCATGCGGATGGAACCAGCTTCAAAGGCCGGTCCCGCCGCCGTGGAGGCACAGACAATTCCGTCAAGGTTGCCAATGGCAATCTCGCCGTTTGTACCCAGGTCCACCAAGGCAAGCAAATCCTCGCCGCGCGCGATGCCAGCGGCAAGAATTCCGGCAAGAATGTCCGATCCCACAAAGCCGCCGATGCAGCGCTCAAAGCGAATGCCGCAATCCGGAGGCAGCGGCCAGTCCAGCTCTTGCGGCCGGAAGGACTGCGCTCCCAGATGGGGTGAATTAAACGGCGCGCGCGAAAGCGGCTCAACATCGAGTCCGCAAAACAGGTGGTGCATCACCGTGTTGCCGACCAGGACTACCTCGACAATCTCTTTATCGCGGCTGCCGGCCAGCTTTGTGATCATTTGCCGTAGAGCCATGCGCACGACCGTAGTCAGATCGGCACCCAGCAAAACTGCGCGAATCCTGCTCATCACATCCGACCCGAACGATGCCTGTGGATTGAGAGCAGTTTCGACACCGAGCACGTTGCCCGTAGCCAAATCAATCATCTGCGCGGCAATGGTGGTTGTGCCCAGATCGATGGCTATCCCCAGGCCTGACTTGCTCGCGCCGGAAACGCTGGAGTTGTCCGTAAGAATATCCATGCGCCATTGGCCGCACTCGAGCACCAGCGGCGTATTCGCATGTGCCTGGCAGGCAAGACGCCACCCATCGCCAAGTTCACTTGCGGAGAAGACTGAACGGTCGGGTTCTGTAATCGAGAGCGATCCTTCGACTACGCGGACGCGGCAAGCGCCGCACAGTGCAGTTCCGCCGCAAGGAAACTCAACGCCTAGCTCCGGCAGTGTCAAAGCGAGTGAGGCGCCGCGCGGAACTTCCACCGCTGCCGACAGTGGCTCCAGTTGAACCCGTACCTTATCGCTGCTCATATCGCTTCCACGATGAATTCGCCCAGCGAGCCGGGCACAGTCGCGCCGGGAGGCACAACAAGAAACTCCGCTGCATCCCACTCTCCATTGACAAGGCGTTCCAGCAGCGCGAGTGAACCCTGAACTTCTTCAAAGCGCCACCCTGCCTTCTCTGCTTCGGCGCGAGCTTGGCTGCGAAAGGCATCCTCGGATTCAACTCCGGTGGAGATATAGGTCAGCCCGGTGTAGTTGCGGCGAAACGCCTGGAATTGTTCGAAGAGATAGTTTCCGTTCTCCTCTCCATACTGGGCGATAAGTTCCTCGCGGCTGCGCCGCTCGCCGATCCTGTTCTTTGCGGAGGCATAAGCCGGCTGGAGAACCTGCTCCGGCGCGGAAAACTCGACCCAGCCGGGAGAGCGGAAGTAAACGCCGGGATGGGTGTCGAAATATGCCTGATAACGATGGCGGTCGCCCATCAATATGCCGATGCAGTCGTGCGTGCGAGGCAGGACGAGCTGCGTTATGCCTGCGCGCAGGCCTTCGGTCCCCCTGCCGCAGAGCGCATATCCCAAAAGGATGGCGTCATATCCGTCCCCGTCTGCCGCATCGATCCGCTCCTGCAAATGCGGGCGCATCGACGCGCCCAGATCGTGCAGGCCCATAGGCAATATCTCCATTTCAACCGAGTGCATTGACCGGGAGATCGCGCTTTTCATTTCTCGCGTGAGAACCTGACAAAAGATCGCCTTCAAGCGCATGGCTCACCCCGATAAGATCTCCGATGTCATGTACCGCACAATAACCCAAAACAGCCTGAACTCACTCCAGGCCATGCTCGCTTAATTGTAGAGGCTTCCATACTGAGCTACCAAATTGCGCATCAGCTTCATTTCGTCCATAGGAATAGCGCTCGGTTCAGCGTCGATTCGCGTAAGCCACGTAGGTACGCTCACTGACTCCGTAGCTATTTCAAATGCTCTCTGGCGCAATGCCTGGAGATCACGAAACTCTCATGAAATAAGCCCTAAAACGAATTTCTAGATACTATATACTATAAACAGAAAATCGCGCCGAGTGCATGAATCTCTTTCCTAAAGCTGGTCTCAGTATGGACGAGTCGAAAGCCGAATCAACGGAAGTCGCACAATTCGGCAGGTACGAGTTCTCGCTCTATGACGCAAACACGTTTAGCGTCACTTGGGAACTCGTTCCCGGACGAGGAGCCTTCGAGAAGGCGCAGCAGGACACGATCGACGCTGCGACTAAAGCTGCCGCCAGCGGCCGGATTCACGCGCTAGCCATCACAGACAATCCCGGCGGCAACCCCGCGATCTCGGCCGAGATGCTTGGCGCCGAAATCCGCCGCCTCGGCATTGAGCCGCTCGTTCACCTGACCTGTAAAGACAAAAATCGCAACCAGTTGGAAAGTTTGCTCTATGGATTGGAGCGGGCGGACGTTCGCAATCTGCTAGTAATGAGCGGCGATTACCCCAAGGCCGGGTATGGTGGCGTCCCCAAGCCAGTCTTCGATCTGGACCCGATCACTCTGCTTGGTCTTATCTCCGAACTCAATAAGGGAAGAGAGGTCCCGAAGCCGGGATGCAAGACGCTCAAGACGACGAGATTCTTCGCCGGAGTGGCGGCAAGCCCCTTCAAAGCGATGGAAGCAGAGCAGATGGGGCAATACTACAAACTGAGGAAGAAGCTTACTGCGGGTGCGAGGTTCGTAGTTTCACAGTTGGGCTTTGACGCGCGCAAGATTCACGAATTGCTCCAGGTCGTGAAACTGCTTGGTTTTGGGGATATACCGGTTGTAGGCAATGTCTACCTGCTTCCTCTGGGCGCGGCAAAGCTGATGAATGGTAACGGTTTGCCTGGCTGTGTGGTTCCTGACAAACTGCTGAGGAACGTGCAGGTAGAAGCAGCAGGCCCAGATAAGGGAAGAGCGAAACGCCTAGAGCGCGCCGCAAAGCAGTATGCCATCCTCAAGGGAATGGGATATGCCGGTGCGCACATCAGCGGACACAGCATGACTTTTTCTGATCTGCTGGAAGTGATTGAGCATGGCGAAGAGCTATCGCAGCGCTGGCCGGATTTCGTTCATGAATTTGACTATCCCATGGAAAATGGTTGGTATTTCTTCGAACGCGACGAAAAAACCGGGTTGAACACGATGACGCCGGTCTCGCGAGAAGCGAGTTCTTCCGCCGGTATAGGTTATTCCGCATTCCGAATGCTTCATCACCTCGCTTTCACCAAGGAAGGCGCGCTCTTTAAGCCGATGCGCGAGTTAGCCAAGTTCGTGGACGGGTCCGCATTCGAGAGCGCATATACAAAATGTGAACAGATAATCAAAGGTTTGACGAACGATTGCCGGCACTGCGGCGATTGCGCCATGCTGGATCTGGCCTATCTGTGCCCCATGAGCCAGTGCGCCAAGAATCAGCGCAATGGTCCGTGCGGCGGAAGCTACGAGGGCTGGTGCGAAGCATATCCCAACCAGCGCAAATGCATATACGTACTCGCCTACGAGAGACTCAAGGCGCACGGCGCAGATCAATCGCTTGGGGAGGACCTGGTCCCGCCGGTGAACTACGCACTGAACGAGACCTCTTCCTGGATCAACTTTTACCTCGGCCGCGATCATTCAGCGTCGAAACTCAAGATCGAAACGGTTGCCCCAAAGAAGAACTCGAAGTAGTGGCGCGAAGCAAGAAAGGACTCATCGATGCTGATTATCGGGGAAAAGATCAACGGCACTCGCAAGCTGGTCAATAAGGCCGTGCTGGAGCGCGACGCCGACCATATTCGCCATCTTGCCGTTTCGCAGGTTGAAGCAGGCGCCGATGTACTGGACATCAACGCCGGCACTCTACCCGAACGTGAGCCGGATGACATCGTTTGGCTGATCAATACGGTGCAGGAAGTTGTGGACAAGCCGCTTTGCCTCGACAGCCCTAACTCTGAGGCGCTGCTTGCGGGTATCTCCGCCACCAGGCAAGTGCCCATCATTAATTCCATCAGCATGGAAGAGCAACGAATATGCGAAGTTCTGCCTATCGTCGCCAGGCATGGATGCCGCGTTTTAGCTCTGGCGCTGGATGGAAGCACCATTCAGCAGAGCTGTGAGGGTCGCATGGCAGTCGTTCGCCGTCTTTTCGAAGAGACCAGAAAAGCCGGCGTGAAGGACGAGGACGTATTCATGGACGCGCTGGTCATGTCGGTGGCTACAGAGAGCGACGCATGTCTGACGACCCTGGCGACTATGCGTGCGATTCGAGCCGAATATCCCAAGGCTCATCTTACCGGCGGCCTGAGCAACGTCTCCTTCGGGTTGCCCGCGCGCACGCTTCTCAACCGCGCGTTCCTTACTTTAGCGATAGAAGCAGGACTCGACTCCGCGATCGTGGACCCGACCGATCGCGGATTGATGGAAACCTTGTATGCAACCAATGCAGTACTTGGACTCGATCTCTATTGCGCGCAGTACAACCGTGCGTTCCGCGCGGGCAAGATCGGGCCCAAGCTGGAAGACAGAAAGAACGATAAGAAGAAGCCGGGCGCTGCCGCTGCCGCATCCTTTAGCCGATAGTAGAGAGCGATATTCGAAGCGCGTCCGGGCAGGCTGTAGACAGTACGGCTGCGATGTGCATCAAGGCCGTACCGGTTGGAACGACGTTGCAGTCAACGAGTTGCTTTAGCTGGACGCCGCCGCGAGGCCTAGACCCCCAGCAGGGTTTTAACCAGGCCTACAGCGCCGCTGGCATTCTCGCTATAGCCATCCGCGCCGATCTCTTTGGCATACTGCAGGGTGACTGGAGCGCCGCCAATGAGCACTTTCACCTCCGTGCGTAGCCCCGCAGTCTTCAATGCGTCGATAGTTGTCTTCATGGCCGGCATGGTCACCGTCAGCAAGGCCGACAGACAGACGATCTGAGGCTTTTGTTTCTCAACCGCAGCCACAAACTTCTCCGGTGAAACATCGGTGCCCAGATCGATCACTTCGAATCCACCGCCTTCTAGCATGGAGCCCACAATATTTTTGCCGATATCGTGCAAGTCACCCTTGACCGTACCGATCACCACTCGCGTGGACAACTTTTCGCCGGAGGCTATCATCAGCGGGCGAAGCAGTTCCAGAGCGCTCCTCATGGCGCGTCCCGCCAGCAGCAGTTCGGGGACGTAGTATTCTTCGGCCTCAAACAATCGGCCCACTTCGTCCATAGCTGGCACCATGGACTCGGAAATCAGCTGCAACGGTGCGGCGCCAGCCGCTAGCGCGGCCTGCGTAGCGGTGTGCGCTTTCTTCACATCGCCGTTGAGAATTGCATCGTAGAGGTCGTTCGATTGCGCCATATTTCTTCACCTCTAATCGTCATTCAAGCCGAAAGCTGGCATCCCGCCTGCGCCTGTCACCCACAAAAAACGAAGGCGATCGCACGGATCGTCGAACTCAGCGTTCGCTAGTTTGCATAGCCTTTTTCCTTCCGATATGCGGAACTGGTCGTCTTACTGAAAGCATCGAAAATGCCCTATAAAGTGGTACTTTCTTTCAGCTCTAAAAACACCCTAATTGTACTACTTTTCAGCAGTTTACGAAGACTTTGCTTACTGTACTTCAAAATAACTTCATCCAGGATGGGCCGCGCAGCACGATCCTCAGTCCGCGACTTTCGATATAGACTACGGGCCTGTTATGGTAAAAGTAAGGGCTTGGCTCAGCTTGCGCACAACTGTTCTGCCGGGCGTGACGATTCACGAAGGAGCTGTATTGGCTGCTCATTCCGTGGCGACCAAAGACATTCCGCCATTTTCCATCGCCGCTGGTATACCTGCCCATGTGATTGGGAAGCGAAATGCCGCCTCACCTATGAATTGACCGGCATCCCGAATATGCACTTGATATGAGGTCGCCGCAATCTTGAGGTTAATGAATGGATAAGAAGCCGTCGTTATCGGTGGTGGTGCCTTGTTACAACGAGCAGGAGTCGATACAGGCCTGCCATGCCCGGCTGTCCGAGTGCCTCGGTGGCAGGAATATTCTTTTCGAGATAGTTTATGTGAACGACGGTTCCAGTGATCGGACAATGGAGATTCTCCGTCAGATTCGCGCCTCCGATCCGCGTGTCCAGGTGGTGAGCCTTTCCAGGAATTTTGGCCATCAGGTGGCTGTTTCCGCCGGTATTACTTACGCGACCGGCAGTGCGGTGGCTTTAATGGATGCCGACCTTCAGGATCCGCCCGAGGTGCTTATGGAGATGGTGCGGGTTCTTGAATCCGGCTACGATGTGGTTTACGGAGTGCGGCGCGCGCGCGCGGGTGAGGGCTTCCTCAAATTGCTGACTGCGAAACTGTTTTACCGGACTCTCAACCTGCTCTCCGACATTGAGATTCCCATTGACACAGGTGATTTCAGGGTCATGAGCCGCAAGGCCGTCGCCGCCCTGCTCCAGATGCCTGAGCGCCATCGGCTGCTGCGCGGGATGAGTAGCTGGATTGGCTTCCGGCAATACCCGTTCTCCTACGATCGCGCGGCGCGGTTTGCTGGAGAGACGAAATATCATTTCAGGAAGATGGTCAGGCTGGCATTCGATGGAATACTATCCTTTTCAACCGTGCCTCTGAGGCTCGTGAGCTTGATGGGAATTGCTTCGGCTTCTCTTGCGCTTCTCGGCATTTGTTATGCACTGTGCGTGCGGCTGTTCACGTCATTTTGGGTATCCGGCTGGACATCGCTCTTCATTGGCATGTTATTCCTGGGCGGATTACAAATGCTAAGCTTGGGAATCGTCGGGGAGTATATTGGGCGCATCTATACAGAAGCGAAGGGTCGCCCGCTGTTCCTGGTACAGGAAGTCTTGCCCTCTCAATTCGCACACGTGGCAACCTCAGAAGACCCAACCGCCGATGCATAGACCGCAGCCTGCCAATATCTTGCGTATATTGCTGAGAACCGCTATCAGCGCTGGCTTTATCTTGTTTCTTGTAACCAAGCTGAATCTTTCTCAAGTCTGGAGTCTGTCTGCGGCGCCGGATAGCCGTCCTCTTCCAGAACCCGGTTCACTAGCATGCTTCGGTGCGGGAGAATATTGCCTATGGGGATCTGGATGGACTTTCCGACCAGGAGCGGGTGTGGGAGGCCGCACGCGACGCGGGCGCGCCGGAACCAATTGAGCGCCTGCCGGATGGCTTTGAAGCGCTGCTGGGCAAGTGGTTTGGAGGCGCGGAACTGAGCGGGGGCGATTTACATATCGCCGTGAAGATTTCAGGGTGATCCGCCTACCAGATCGTTTCTACTGGGCCTATACACCTCTTCGTCCCTTATTTTGGGTTTGGCGCCGCGTGTTGCGTCGCAGGCCAGCGAGAGGCTAAGGCAAGACGGCAAGCAATCCATTGCCTGTATCGTGCTTTATTTGCATAAACTTACGCGAACTACGCGAACGCCCGTTTGAAAATGAGGAAAATCGATTTTCGGCGAAATTCCCAAGGATGTAAGCTCTTGAAGAATCTTGGCTTATTCGCCAAGCCTCCGTGCTTTATAGGTCTAAGCCAAGTATTTTCTATTGTTTATGGCTTCCCGTAATACATTTCTGTAAACGATAAATGGGGCAGGCTTAAATCAAGCCTGCCCCATTTTCAGATCAAATCTACAATGAAGACATTAGGCCATCAATTTACGCTTGATCAAGCCAGCCAACCCAGCCAGTCCGGTGCCCAGCAGCAAGAAGCTGGTCGGCTCCGGCACTGGGGAGTAGCCCATGTCCGCTCCGAAATATTGAGTAGAAGAGTTGGATGTAGGATCGTAGCCCGCGAAATTTCCCAGGTTCTCGTTTTCCCCCGTAATGGTAATGGGCGCACTAATGTTAAACCCATTAACAAGAGTGGTATAGGTGAGGTCGTCGATGGTGCCGGAGACGCCCACGAGCTCGTACGTGTCGCCTGCAAATAATTCAACTGGCGTGATTGCGTTGTATAAAAAGTTACCCGACAAGGTCGACGCGCTGGTGATGAATGTTGTAGCCAGCCAGGAACTGGGCGCAGGATTGGTCACTTGGTACAGGGAAACAGAGTGGGAATCTGTCATCAATGACGGCTGCGACAGACCATCACCATTTACTGGGTCGTAGTATCCCAGATAGTCTACGATGATGTTCTGGGTAGGCGTGAAAAGTACACCAAGAGCATAGCTATTACCGCTGGTGCCTTGGTTGATGACTGATGTGAATTCCCACGCGGCCTGAACAGAATCAGCCTTAGCCGCAATGGGAAACAACAATAGGCCTACGAGAATAAACAGACCTAAAAATTTTTTACTCATTTTCCTATCCCCCTGACGCACATTACAAATTCCAGATCGAATTCAATGGGCTTGATGGCTCGATTAGACCCGTCTAATCCGCCAGAATCGCTACAGACCCACTTGCAACAAAATGGCTAGCTGCCGCCATTGCCATCGAGGGTAAACTTGACACCCGTCGCGGTGATCTGCTCAATATCGACCTTCTTCAGTTCAGGCGCAGACCATTCATTCCTGGGCTCTTGGATGTTAACGACAACCTTGTCCATATAGATCTCCTCCTAAGGAGTCAATTACCCTCCCTACCGATTAGGAAAATCATATAACAGCATCTGCCATAAATGCAAAACATTTTAATTAATCTGTGGAAATCCGTCTTTGTACCCTGATGAACGTATTAACGTCTCATTAGTGAATGTAAGTAGGCACTTACTTCCATATCCTTCTTTCAGTTCGACTCCCGCGTGAAAAATGCATCAACCCACAACCTGGTCGATGGTCTGGATGTCGACTAATCCGCGGCACCCGTAAAGCATTGGCAGCACCTGTTTCGCGGGATATGTGCGCCGGAGCTTGGCGACCTTTTCCGTGCCGTAGCGGTAGGCGGGCAGATACATGCGGCCCAGCAGCGGATGCCGCCCCCAGGCGCCTGACAGCTTGTCGGCGCGCTCTTCGGTGACCAGGAAATCACGCCGCAGTGTGGCGGCCACCTCCGGCTGTGGCTTGCCTTCGCCCCAGGTCAGATACGACGACTGGTTCTTGGCATCGTCCTGCAACAGGGCCAGCAGCACGCCAATCTGCGTGTCTTCGTCAGGCAACTGCTCAATCTCCGTAACCCCATGCGCAATCAGAATCGCGTTGTTGGCGATGCCCTCGAAGAGTGTGGCCGCGCGCGTGTTCATGGTCAGAATGGTCGCCTCAAAGCCCGCCTTTCCGCGCACGTACAAGTCCTGTAGATAAGCGAATGTGGTCACGTGCCCTGGCACCACCTCGTGGCTGATAAGCTGTTCAAACTCCGGATACGAAATCTGCAGCGAAGCATTGATCTCATAGCTGGCTTCGTATTGCGGCGAATCGTCCTCGTTGCGCGCCCGCCCAATATAGTTCATTGACCCGGAGAACCAGGCGTCCTTGATCGGCTGGAAGTCGATGTTGGCCCGCGGCACACGCCCGAGCTCCGGGGGAAGATGCGGCAGCAGATGCTTGGCGCTCAGGTTGTCGTAGTGGGCGATCACCGCCGCGCTCAGCGCGCGCACTGAGGCCATGGGCACCACGCGATCCCGCCGCCATGCATCAACGACCTCCAGCAAACTGCCCCCCTTTGCCGAACTGTACCCAGCGTGGTCCAGCAGCTCCGTCACCCGTTCGCGCTTCTTCTGCGGCTGAGAAGCTTCCGGTTTCCCGCCCGTCGCCGCATACACGCAGCGCGCGTAAGGCACCGCATCGCCCTTGCCGGCCACTTCCATGGCCAGCTCCCACATCACATCCAGGCAATCCGCCATTCCCACCAGATAGGCCTGGCGTAGCGCCTCCATCTTGGCAGCTTCCTGACGCACTCCGGCAATGGCCTCGGGCAGGTCGATTGCACGCAGGTACTCCTCCACGGCCTCCCGATTCTTCTTGGAGACGCCGCCGGCCGCGCGCAGCTTCGCCGCCGCCGGATGCGTGTACGCAACGGGCAGCGGAAAATCGGAAAACCATGAATCGGCGATGAAGCGCCCCGTGCCTGAGGGGTTCATCACGTCCCCGCCCCAGAGCGTGTCGATTCCTAAAACCGCATCAGCAATATACTTGTCCGCTTGATTCATCGCCTACACCTTTTCCTTTTTCACGGAATAATACCAGACGTACAAACAGAGGCCGGCAAACAGCAGCACGGAAACAGATTGCGAGACGGGGTCGTTCCAGTAGAACGGCGTGGTAATCATATCCTCGTGATACCAGGGGAACAGATGCAGGGACGCGCCGAAGACGCCTCCAAGCGCGCCGCCCGCCATCAGCCCCGAGGCCAGAATAACGCCGCGTTCGCGAATCCTGCCGCCCGGTTCGCCGCCAACCTTCTCCGAACGCTTGTTGATGAAATGCGATAAAATTCCGCCGGCCAGCACCGGCGAGGTCAGCTCCAGCGGCAGGTAAATTCCCAGCGCAAAGACCATGGAAGACTTGCCCAGCATCTCCAGAACCAGCGTAATAATAGCTCCGATGCCAAACAACATGTAGGCCACCGGCTGGTTGTTCATGAATCCCACCACCAGGGCCTTCATGATGGAAGCCTGGGGCGCGGCCAGAATCTGCCGCGTGTCTCCCGGCGCCGCCTCGCCAAACTGATAAACGTGAGCCAGCAGGATGATGGTCAACCCGGCGGTGATGGCCGCGGCAATCACGCCGATGAACTTAACCTTCTCCTGCGCCGAAGGCGTCGAGCCCAGCCAGTAACCGGCCTTCAAGTCGGTAATGAACTGTCCCGAGACGCACAGCGCAGTGCACACCATGCCCGCAATGGCCATCACGAAAAACATTCCTGTGGTTCCGGAGAGGCCAAAGCTCAACAGCACCACCGCGGAAATGATGATAGTCAGCATGGTCATGCCAGAGGCCGGATTGTTGGCCGTGGTGGCGATGGCGTTGGCAGCCACCGAGGTAAAGAAAAACGAGAACAGCAGCGTCAACACCAATCCCAAACCCAGCACCGTCCAGGAGACTTGCAGGCGGCCGAAGAAGATAGCCACCGCGAGCGAGCTGACAACCACGCCGAGAAGAATCGAAATGATAGAAATATCGCGGTCCGTGCGCTCCGGGGCAGCTGCCTCGCCGTGACGGAAGGTGCGTAGCGCGATGCCGAACGATCCCGCCACCACACGCAGCGATTTCAGAATGCCGATGATGCCCGCCGTAGCGATGGCTCCCACGCCGATGAAGCGCACGTAATTGCGCACAATCTGTGCTGCGGTCATCTGGGCAATGGGAATGGTGCCCGGGTAGACAGCGGTGTTAATGTGGCTGCCGAAGTACCAGATCACTGGAACCAGAACGAAGCTGGTCAGAATGCTTCCGGCGCAAAAAACCATAGCGCTGCGTATGCCCATCACGTAGCCCAGGCCCATGATGAAGCTGATGGCGTCAAATTTGAAGACCATGCGGCCGCGCTCGGCAAGCGAACGAATGACCGGCACGAACTGCAGGTCGACATGCTCTTTCCATACTTGAAAAGTGGAGACAAAAAAGTCGTAAACGCCGGCAATAGCGGTCGCCTGAAGAAGCAGTCTGGCTTGCGAGCCGCCCTTTTCTCCGGTCACCAGCACCTCGGTGATCGCGGTCGCCTCGGGGAAGGGCAACTGGCCGTGCATCTCCCGCACAAAATAGCGGCGCAGCGGAATCAGGAAGAGTACGCCCAGGCAGCCGCCTGCGAGGCAGATGAAGATGGTCTGCACCGGGTGCGGATCGAGGTGGAGGGTGTAGAGCGCCGGAATCGTGAAGATGGCGCCAGCCACCACGCTGCCCGATGCCGCGCCGATGCCGGTGATGATCACATTTTCCAGCAGCGAGGTGCGGCGCTTGTAAACGCGCGCCAACCCGATGGCCAATATCGAAATCGGAATGGCGGCTTCCATCCCTTGCCCCACCTTAAGCCCGGAGTAAGCCGAGGCGACGGAGAAGATCACGCAAAGCAAAACGCCCCAAACGACCGCGCGAAACGTGAGTTCCGGCTCTTTGGCCGCAGCGGGAATAATGGGCTGGTAAGATTCGCCGGCTTTCAGCGGCACGTAGGCATTTGCTGGAAGTGAGTTGGTTTCGTTCTCAGTCATCGATCAATAATCCCCTGTCGGCGGCGCTTTCGGGTCCGGTTCTTCAGGCCCCTTCGCGGATGCCCATTTCAAACCGGTCTCTGGGCGCATTTCAACCCGGAATACACCATACACTCTACCGATGCACAGAAGTCAAATCAGGCAGGAATAGGAGATTGAACAGAGCAATCGCAGAAAGGTTGTAGGGGGAATCGGCGTTGTTCCTCCCGGAGGGAGGGAATGATAATAGCCCAGGGCCGGGGTCCCCGGCGCGCGGTCTTTGCGCGCTGGGGTGGCAGGGTAAAACTCTGGGTCAGCGTCATCGCACGATTCAGCGTCCCATAGGGCCGCTGCGATACACAGTCTGGTTTGCAGATAATTACCTCACTTTGGCGCACAATGGAAATGTGAACATGAGTGTGGGCAAGTCCCCGGTCCAATCTGTCAGGTATCTGCCCGGTTTATACCCCCTGGAAGAGGTACCCCCTCCCCCCCTACGATATTTATTTTGGCCCTGTTTCCTTGCAGATTAATACATCAATCTATGCATCATCGCTTCTTCTCATTACAGGGATAATGCAGAAGAATAGATTACTGCTCAACAAGATACGGGGCTATCGATCAGCAGGCAGAACCCGCCTGTCATCATTTCCGCGTATCAGAATGTGAGATTTGTGATTTTGCTATGGAAAACCCTTTGCAGAGAATTATGAAGCTGCACAAGAGCTTTCAGAAGTTTCTTAGCTCTTGCGTCCGCTTGCTGTAGTCTTGGCCACGGTGCCCGTCTTGCGCATCGGCACCATCGCCCCGGCGCCGGGCGCGGCCTGCTGAAAGCGTGTCAGCATCTCGGTGCGCACGTACTCCACAAAGCTCTGCATCTGCCGGTTCATCTCTTCCATGCGCTCGCGCATTTGCAGAATGATGGCCATGCCGGCAATATTCACGCCCAGGTCGCGCGCCAGATTCAGGATGAACTCCAGCCGCTCCAGGTCCTCGTCGGTGTAGAGCCGCGTGTTGCCCTCAGTGCGCGATGGAAGCAGCAAACCCTCACGCTCATAGAGGCGCAGCGTCTGCGGATGAATCTCGTACATCTCGGCCACTGCCGAAATCATGTACGCGCCCTTCGACTTGCGTTTTGCGGCCATAGGATTTCTCGATCTAAGCGGCTGGCGGAATATCCTTGATTTTTGCCGAATCCAGCCCGAGCAAATCACAAACAGACTGACGGGTATCAGGGTTGCCGAAATAGTGGAACATCCCCTTAATCCGACCCGATTTTTCTAAATCCAGCCAGATGTAGAGATCAACCTTCTCTTTTTCGAGGCGAATTCGTCCTTCCGAAAACTTTTCACAAGTACGGTCGAAGTGTCCCCTCAACGGGTCCTCAAAACCGGTTAGAGTACGGATCAAATCCTTATAGCCTGCACTAGTGTCATGATTCACTATGAATAGAAAATTCAATAATCTATGTTCGGAGTTAACACTCGCGAACTGTTTGAACGCAGTGTGAATGGCATTGCTGATCCGATTGAAAACCGGGTCATTCCGCAGTCCACCAACCAGTTCGCCTGGCTTCGCATTCTTGAGCTGATCCTCAAGCCATGAATCTCTTTGGAAAGACTTGACCTCAGAAAGAGCAATTTCCGCACCATCCCGCATAAGGATAAAATCGGGAGTTTTCGCATCGTGCATTTCATTTTTAGCAAACGACTTCGCATCAAACCCCTTGCTCTTCCAATAGCCGAGTGCAAACGCTTCATCGGTGGATAGTTTTGAGAACCGGTACGCATGGACTCCACGCAGTCCCCGGCTGAAGTCATATTCAGGCCTCATCTCATCGTCGTTCACCAACGATTCCCGCTTAGCGTTCTGTCTCATATTGGAACCTCTCAGAGGGTGTGGCTTTTCTTGCGCTGATAATCCGAATTTTCTCCTTACGCTCAGTGTGTACTACTAGCAATACCTTGTCGAGCAAAGATCGACCGATGGTAATCGAACGAAGCTCGTCCTCTGAGTGGGCTTCATCTGGAATGGTAATGGCAAAGGGGTCTTCGAAGACCGTCTTTGCTTCTTGGAAATCCACTCCGTGAATGAGAATATTGCGCTCTGCCTTGGAATCATCCCACTCAAACAGATCAGTTTGCACACAGGCCCCTAACTATCTACAGCTTATCAAACAGCGCCGCGCGCGGGTCCTGGTTGTTCAGCTTGGCCAGCTCGCGCATAATCTCTCGGCTGCGCTCGTCGCTGAGTGTGGGCACCTGCACCTCGACGGTCACAATCTGGTCGCCGCGTTGCTCGGAGCGCTGCGAGCTCTCCACGCCGCGTTCCCTCATGCGCAGCTTTTGCCCGCTCTGCGTGCCGGGCGGAATCTTCAATTGCGCTCGGCCGTCAATGGTAGGCACGTCCACCTTGGCTCCCAGCGAGGCTTCAGGCACGGTTACCGGAACCGTCAGATTGATGTCGTCGCCCACGCGGGTGAAGACAGGGTGCGTGCCGGTGCGGACAATGAGGTAGAGATCGCCGGGAGCGCCGCCGTTCACTCCGGCGTTGCCCTTGCCCTGCAAGCGAATGCGTTGCCCGTCGCGCGTGCCCGCCTTGATGCGAAACTCGATCGGCTCGCTGCGGCTCACCACGCCCTCACCGTGGCAGGTGGAGCAGGCATTGGAGATGTGGCCCGTGCCGTTGCATTTGGGGCAGGGAATGTTGAACTTCATTCGCCCGCCCATCTGCGTCACCTGGCCGGTGCCGTTGCACTCCGGACACGGTATGGGACCGCCGGCCGAGCTCTGGCCGTGGCAGGTGGGGCAAACCTCCTGGCGGTGCACCTCGAGCCGCGCCTGCCCGCCGCGAATGGCAGTCCAGAAGTCTACCGTAGCCTGATATTCCAGATCCGTCCCCGGCTGCGGACCGCGCGCCCTCTGCGGCTGCTGCGCCCCGCTGAAAATGCCGGAAAAGATGTCCTTGAAACTCCCCCACGAAGCCGCGTCGGCCACCGAACCCCCGCCCGCATGCTGGCCCCGGTGCTGTCCCGGTCCCCCTTGGAAGCCGGTGAAGTCGAAGCCGCCGAAGTCCACCGGGCCGCCGTGTCCCGCGCTCTGCCGCGCATAAGCTTCGGCCTGCGCCGGGTCGATCTGGTCGGAGTAGAAGCCCAGCTGGTCGTAAACCTTGCGCTTCTTCTCGTCGCTCAGCACGTCGTTGGCCTCGGAGATCTCCTTGAACTTCTCTTCGGCCCTCTTGTCGTTAGGGTTCACGTCCGGGTGATACCGCCGTGCAGCTTTGCGAAAGGCCTTGCGAATCTCCTCCGCCGTCGCCGTCTTCTTCACGCCGAGCGTGCCGTAATAATCCTTGTTCTGGGTCGTGGCCATAGTCTGATAGGACTCGTTTCCTTGTTACCTAATAAAAAACTGTCATCCTGAGCGAAGGTCGCTATAGCGACCGAAGTCGAAGGACCTGCATTTGTTCTTCGCTCATCAAGCTACAATCTCCGTGCCCCATTCTTTAGCCTTACCGTGGTCCCCGGCGACAGGTCTTCGTCGCTGGGGTGGTCGGGCGAAAGAGTGGAAAATCACAAATCTGTTCTACAACTCAATCAAGCAACCACTCTCTGTTCCGCAACTGCTGCGTTGGCGTGCGTTGCGCGCGGTCGAATCCCCTCGTGAATTGCACTTTCTTCCGCGTCCACGGCACACTCCAGATCGTAATCCATCTGCAAGCGCATCCAGAACTCAGCACTCATATTGAAGTAGCGCGCCAGCCGAAGCGCCGTATCTGCCGTAATCCCTCGCCGCTCCCGCACTATCTCCGAGATGCGTGTCACCGGCACGCGCAACTCCATCGCCAGAGCATTCGACGACAGCCCCAGCGGCTTCATGAATTCCTCGCGCAATATCTCGCCGGGATGCAAGGGAGCCATCCGCGCGCCATCTTCCATTCCCTCAGCCTCATGTCCCGGCTTGGTGGTAGTCAACAATTTGGACCTCGTAGGCATCCCCATCCCTCCACTCAAAGCAAATCCTCCATTGATCGTTGATGCGCAGGCTCCACAGCCCTTCCCGATCGCCCTTCAGCTTCTCCAGCCGATTGCCCGGCGGTTCAAACAACTCTTCTACCCGCGAGACACTGTGAATCTGCCGCAACTTGCGGAATGCCACCCGCTCAAACGCCGCATACTGCCGGCTATGACGTCGGTTGAACACTTGCCCGGTCTCATTGTCGGCAAACGAGCGAATCATGCTTAACGTTTATCGTAACACGGAAAGCAGTCGATTATTTACCACATTTTCGCTTCCCAAATAACCCAATTTTGCGCAAAAAACCTTCACTTCGAGGTAGAGACTAATTTGCGCGTTTTTCATTCGTTTTTACTAGCGAAAACGTGCGCTTGCGCATGCACCATCATCTTCATTCACGGGTTGGGCAGTTCTGATGAAATTGCTTCCCTGCAAGCCTCCGGCCTAAAGTTGCCATAGATTCCTCGGCAAAGGCTCAGATACAGGCGTGTTTATTGAGAAGTGTTCAGAATCCGGCAAATCTCAGGAATTTGTTGCTACGGCGTCTTCAGCCTTCTTCTCTGAAGCCTTGACCGCCAGCCTGCCGGCGCCGGCTTTGGGGATGGCGTCCAAATCCGTCTTTCCCTCGGCCAACTGCATGAGGAACTCCTGGGCAGAGAAGGGTTTAACGTCCTTAAGCAGCTTGTTGGCTCTCAAGTAGCTTCCGTCCTGTTGCTGCAGTCGGGCTTTGAGGGTGTCGGCCAGATAGGCGGGCAGAATCTCGTCGTGAATGCGGGCCTGAGCCACCGGGTCGCGCACGGGGAAGACCACCTCGCAGCGCTCGAAGAGGTTGCGCGGCATCCAGTCGGCCGAGCCAAGGTATATTTCATCGTCGCCGCCGTTGGCGAAGTGAAAGATGCGCGAGTGCTCCAGAAAGCGGCCCACGATGGAGCGGACACGGATTCTGTCCGACATTCCCTTCACTCCGGGGCGCAGGATACTGAGTCCGCGAACGATCAGGTCGATCTCGACGCCCGCCTGCGAAGCCGCATAAAGTGCCTCGATAATCGAGGGCTCGAGCAACGCATTCATCTTTGCGACGATGTGAGCGGGCCGCCCGGCCTGCGCGTGCTCCTGTTCGCGGCGGATGAGCCCCAGGAAGCTTTCGGCCATGGTCAGAGGCGCCACCAGTAGCGGACGGTAATCGTCAATCTCGGCGTGGGCGGTGAGGTAGTTGAAGACCATGTGGACCCGCTCGGTGAACTGCGGATCGCTGGTCAACAGGCTCAGGTCGGTGTAGAAGCGGGCAGTATCGGGGTTGTAGTTGCCCGTGCCCAGATGACAGTAGCGGCGGGTTACGCCGTCCTCGTCGCGGCGGACGAGCATGGCCAGCTTGCAATGGGTTTTGAGGCCGACGACGCCATGAAAAACCTGGACGCCGGCATCCTCCATGCTGCGCGCCCAACGAATGTTCGAGGCTTCATCAAAACGGGCCATCAGCTCAACGACCAGGGTGGTCTCCTTATTGGCGGAGGCCTCAGTGAGCGCCTGGAACATAGGCGAGTCGTCGCTGGTGCGATAGAGGGTCTGTTTCATGCTGACCACGGCCGGGTCCTCGGCGCCCTGCTGAATGAAATCCACTACAAGGTCGTAGGAGTCGTAGGGGTGGTGGAGCAGGATGTCGTGGCGGCGCAACTCGTCGAAGATGTTGCCGGAGGTGCGGCTCAGGATGAAGGGTTTTGGCGTAAAGGGCGGAAACTTGAGATTAGGACGTTGCACGTCGCAATAGAAGAAAATCAGCCGCGAAAGGTTCACCGGGCCGTCGCAGCGGAAGACCTGATCCTGATCCAGCTCAAAGTTAACCCTCAGCCGCTCGACGATCTCCTCGTGGGCACCGGTTTCGATTTCCAGGCGGACTGCGTCGCCCTTGCGGCGGTTGTGGAGCTCTACGCGGATCGTTTCTAGTAACGAGCGGGCCTCCTCCTCTTCGAAGTAGAGGTTGGAGTTTCGGGTGACGCGAAAGGCGGCGCGGGAGAGCACCTCGTAGCCGCGATACATTCCGGCCAGGTTCTGCGCGATCAGGTCATGGAGCAGTAGGTAATCGTATGCTCCCTCGGCCGAGGGCAGGCGGACGAAACGAGGCAGGGCGCGGGGCACTGTAACGACTCCTAAAACTTGAGGGCCGGAGCTTTTGCGTTTGCGCCTGAGCAGCAACGCCAGGCAGAGAGCCTTGTTGAGCACGCGCGGAAAAGGATGGGCGGGGTCAATACTGATGGGGGTCAGCAGTGGGTCAACTTCGCGCTGAAAGTGGCTCTGGGCAAAGGCCTTAGCCTCTTCGTCCAACTCACTCCACTCCAGCAGGCGGACGCCCTGCTGACGCAACTCATGCAGCAGGTGATGGTTCCAGCAGCGGTACTGCGCGTCCACAAAGCTGTGAATCTCGGCAGTCAGCACGGCGAGGGATTCGTCGGGGCGCAGGCCGTCATAGCCCGGTTCGCGGTAGCCGTCTTCAATGCGCTGCATGAGGCCAGCCTGGCGAACTTCAACGTACTCGTCGAGGTTGGAGCCGGTAATGGCGAGGAACTTGACCCGCTCCAGCAGCGGGTTGGAGGGGTCTTCGGCCTCTTCGAGCACACGCCGGTTGAACTGCATCCAGGAGTGGTCCCGGCCGTTGAAGAACTTCTGTTTTGGGGAGCTTCGCGCCATCTAATCCGTTCCGTACCTTGTAGTTGGAAGTCTACAGCTTTTTGGATGCAAAGAACAGAGCACGATGAAATGCGAGTATTATCACGCGAACATAAAACCTTTGCGTATAAGTAGAAGGTTTTTGCGTAAATTGGGGTTATTCGGGAAGCGGGAAAGATAGTTTTCAGTTCTCAGTTCTCAGTTGTCAGTTCTCAGTTCTCAGTTGTCAGGGGACAAAGGTCAGGGAACAGGGGTTAATCAATAGAGATATTGCTGGAAGCTGGCAAACATATCGCGAATATCCGGAGCCGGCCCAAGGTTGAGAACGGCATCTGAGGGCGAGTCATATCTGAGTTGTAGAAGCGGCCAGAGTTTGTCCTCATTCAATTCCTCATAGCCCTCGGAGACATACTGGGAGAGTACGAAATCCAGAAAGGCCCGCTGCTTCTCCCCGAAGGTGGACTGGATGGAGGGGCGGGCGTAGTCGGCGCGTTCCTGGCGGGTGAGACGCGGCAACGCAAAGGCGATATAAGCCAGAACGTCGTATAGGTCCGATTGCTCGGCTTCCAGTGCGCGCTGAATCTCGGCCAGTTGCGCACGGTCGAAGCCTTTATCCTCAAGATTGCGAAGCAGCTTGCGGCGCGTGTCGGGCTTGCTCCAGAGGTCGCGCAACTCGTCTTCGTCCTTGAAGAACTCCGGCAAAGCGCCGTAGATCAATTCGAGGAATTGGGCGGCAGACATCATCCTGCCATCCGTACTCCAGAAGCTGGTAGCCGTCATGTGCTGAATCTGGCGGGCCTTGCCGTCGGCCAGACGAATCACAAGCCTCTGATGCGGCTCTCCCGGTTCCGGCTCCGGCCTTGGCTCTGGCGGTTCGGGTCGCGGTCCCGGCTCCGGCCTGGGTTCGGGTTCTATCGGCTCCCCGTCCCATTCGGGATCGTTGAAGTTCTTATGCGCCCCGACGAAGTCGTAGATAGTGAAAAAGTCCTTGCCGTCGTAGAGGCGCGTACCGCGCCCGATGATCTGCTTGAACTCGATCATCGAATTGATGGGGCGCAACAGGACGATGTTCCGGATGTTCTTCGCATCCACACCCGTCGATAGCTTCTGCGATGTTGTGAGGATGGTGGGGATGGTTCGCTCGTTGTCCTGAAAGTCGCGCAGGAATTGGTCGCCCATCGCGCCGTCATTGGCCGTAACACGGCAGCAATAGAACGGGTCCTTGTTCGTGGCCTTCTGATTGATCAGGTCGCGGATGGCGGCAGCGTGGGCCTGGGTTGCGCAAAAGACCAGAGCCTTCTCGCGCTGATCGATGCGGCGCATCAAAATCTCAACGCGCTTCTCTTCGCGCTCCTTGATCTCGATGATACGGTTGAAATCCTCTTCGACATAGCGGCGGTTCTCTTCCACTTCGCCTTCGACGATGTAATCGTCCGGCGTATAGACGTACTCGTCCAGCGTCGTCGCGATCTGGACCACCTTGAACGGAGTCAGGAAGCCGTCGTTGATGCCTTCCTTGAGCGAGTAGATGTAGACCGGCTCGCGGAAGTATTCGTAGGTGTCCACGTTGTCGCGTCGTTTGGGCGTTGCGGTGAGGCCGAGCTGGACTGCCGGGGCGAAGTAGTCGAGAATGGCGCGCCACGTGGATTCGTCATTGGCTCCGCCGCGATGACACTCGTCGATGATGACCAGATCGAAGAAGTCGGGCGGGTACTGGCCAAAGTAGGGCGCTGGCTTCCCTTCCGCATTAGTTCCGGTCATGAAGGTCTGGAAGATGGTGAAGAAGATGCTGGCGTTGGTGGGGACTTTGCCCGCCCTACGAATCGAATCGGGGGCAATGCGGATGCGGGCGTCTTCCGCGAAGGCTGAGAAGGCGTTGTAAGCCTGGTCGGCGAGAATATTGCGGTCAGCCAGGAAGAGGATGCGCGGGCGGCGGGTGGGTTGGCGGGAGAGGTTCCAACGGGCGTGGAAGAGCTTCCAGGCAATCTGGAAGGCGATGGCGGTTTTGCCGGTTCCGGTGGCCAGGGTGAGCAAGATGCGCGGGCGGTTATCGGCGACGGCCTCTAGGACGCGCTGAATGGCGATGTCCTGGTAGTAGCGGACCTCCCATGAGCCGCCGCGGTCTTCAAAGGGAACCTGGGCAAAGCGGTCACGCCATGCGTTGGTCTCGGCAAAGGTCAGAGACCAGAGTTCTTCGGGGGTGGGAAAGCGATCTACAAGACCTTCCGCAGGGGCTAAAGCCCGACGTTCATTTTGCGGCGTTTGCGGCACGACTGAAGTCGTGCCCTGACACAGTGCGGAAACGGAATCAGGATTATTCGCAGCCGGTGCGGTGCGCGTTGTCCCCAGGTCCATACGGTAGATTTTGTGGCCGTTGGTGGAATAGGCAAAGCGGACGGCCATCTTGGCGGCGTAGGTCTTGGCCTGGGCCACGCCTTCGGCCTCTGATAGCTCTTCGCGCTTGGCCTCGATTACGGCCAATTTGTGGTTGCGGTAGATGAGTACGTAGTCAGCGGTATCGGGCTCGCCGCGGCGTCCCGCGCCCAGCAGGCGGCCTTTGGTAATTTTGTGTTCGCGGCTGATGCGCGAGCCTTCGACCACGCCCCAACCCGCAGCCTTCAGGGCGGGGTCGATCAGTTCGGCGCGGGTTTCGGACTCGTTGCGCATGATAGCCAACAGTTTACAGCTTGCCGGTGAAGGCTTGGTGGAGGAGGGATTGTTTTAGGTCGTCGAGCGCGACGAGTTTACGCTGGTAGCCAGCTTCGAGACGGCCTGATTCTTCGCAAAGTGTATTGAGGGTTTGAACAATCTGCTTTTGTTCGCCGAGGGGCGGCCTGGGGATCGAATAGGACTTGATATCGCCCAAGTTGATATGCGGATGTGCAGTTCCCGCCGCCGCGTGTACGGCTTGCTCACGACCTGATGAGGAATTAAGCATATAGAGAAGGAAAGCTGCGTCAATTTCAGACGAAGGGCGGAAAAGGCACATTCCTTGCGATAAGCAGACGCGAGGCGCTTTCGGAAGAAGCGCTGCCCATCCATAACTAAGCTCCCTTGAATACACGATGTCACCTTCTCTGGGTTCATGTCGTTTGGACTGTATCTCGTATTCCTGCTCAGAGACTCGTGCTGCGGTGCTCAGATTAAGTCTTCCATTGACAACGTCTCGCGGACGAAGGGCTGGAATGCCTTCCACCTGGTATTTGGGAGTACGATGCGCGCTATCCACAAAAAGTGAACACAACGAGACGAGAGGCCGCTTCTCACAGCGCTCAAGGCGTCGAGCGATGACAGTTCGCAGGTGAGTTTCCAACAGGCTGCGACTGTGTTGCAGGTTCTTTTCGGCATTGGCTTTGGCTGTGGCGAATCCTTCGAAGGCTTCATCGAGGATGGCGACGATGCGCTCCTGATCCTTCGGAGGCGGGACTGGGATTCTGACTGTCTTCACAAGGCCGATATTCAAATTTCTGACAGTGCTTCCCGCAGCGAGCGAATCAAATTGCCTGAATATAAGGTCCGATCCTAAAACATGGAAGAGGTAATCTTGGTTGATTCTTGGCTCTTTGGGCCTGAGCAGTAACCATCCGTCGTGAATGCACCCGGTCGTCTTCATGATATAAGGGCGGCCAAAACTCATGGAATTGGAAAGGATAAAATCCCCATCGACAACTAATCTGGACCTTTTCGCTCCTTCCGGTCTGATCTTTTCCTGAGTTTCGTATATGTACTTTGCTACACCCTTGGTGTCGCCGATCTTGATCCAGTTGATGCCGTCGGGATCATCGGTCAGATAGCTGTCAATTGGGCGCGGAGAACCGCCACGTTCAATCTCACAGATATCCGAAAGACTCCTTGTCTGCCAGCCCGTCTTCACAGCAACCCCCGAATGCCTTGCAAAATCTTGGCACTTTCGGCGTCGAGCGCGGCGATCTCGTCGAGTATCTCCTGCGGCGAGCGATGGACGGCAGCCTCGTTGCCGTTGGGATTCTTTACCGAGAGATCGAACGTGTTTTTGTCGATGCTGGCCACCTTTACCGACCAGGACTGAGGCGAGTCGGCAAAGGTCTTCTGCTGCTTAACGAAGTCGGCCAAGTCGTCGTCATTGAGGGGGTTGGTCTTGCCCAGATTGCGGCCGGGGTTGAGTTGGTAGTACCAGACCATGCGCGTCGGCGAGCCTTTGACGAAGAACAACACAACCGTCTTGACGCCCGCGCCCTGGAAGACGCCGCCGGGGCAATCGAGGACGGTGTGCAAGTTGCAGGATTCGAGGAGCAGCTTGCGCAGAGAGACGCTGGCGTTGTCGGTATTGGAGAGGAAGGTGTTTTTGATGACGATGCCCGCGCGCCCGCCAGCCCGGAGCTTGCGAATGAAGTGCTGGAGGAAGAGGAAGGCCGTCTCCGAGGTTTTGATGGGAAAGTTCTGCTGAACCTCGGGGCGCTCGCTGCCGCCGAAGGGAGGATTGGCGAGGATGACTTCGTGACGGCCGCGCTCCTGAATGTCGTTGAGGTTCTGCTCCAGGGTGTTGACGTGGAGGATGCTGGGAGCATCGACGCCGTGGAGGATCATGTTCATGAGGCCGATGGCAAAAGGGAAGGACTTCTTTTCCTGGCCGAAGAAGGTGCTGGTCTGGAGCTTCTTGCGGCTGGCGACGGTGTTGGCCTCCTGATTGAGGCGGGTGAAGGATTCGCAGAGAAAGCCCGCCGAACCGAGAGCGCCGTCGTAGATGGTTTCACCGATGCGCGGCTGGACGACGGCGAGCATGGCGCGGATGAGCGGACGCGGGGTGTAATACTCGCCGCCATTGCGTCCGGCGTTGCCCATCTTGCGGATTTTGGCCTCGTATAGCTCAGAGAGTTCGTGCTTTTCGGTCTGCGAATTGAAGCGCAAGGTGTCGATCAGCTCGATGACCTCGCGTAGGTTGTAGCCGGATTTGAGCTTGTTTTTGAGTTCGCCGAAGATTTCGCCGATCTTGTATTCGATGGTGTTGGGACTGTCGGCGCGCTGCTTGAATCCGCGGAGATAGGGGAGCAGCTTTTGGTCAACAAATTCGCAGAGGTCGTCGCCGATGAGGGCCTGATTGTGGTTGAGCGTTCCGGCGGCGGTAAGCGGCATGGCCCAGTTGCGCCAGCGGAAGCGCTTTTCCAGCAGATAGGTGTGGGGCTGGTTGTGGAGTTCGGCGATCTGGGCGCGGTCCTCTTCGAGGGCGTCAAGGTACTTGAGGAAGAGAAGCCAGGAGGTCTGCTCGATGTAGTCGAGTTCGGTGGAGCAGCCATCGTCCTGGCGGAGAATGGTGTCGATGCGCTTGAATGCCTGTTCGAACATAGGGATGGTGGCCTTGTCGCTCAACACCTAGCATAGTGGAAGCGGGCGGGGTTGGGGATAGAGCAGGTTGAATCGCGACTTCGTCGCGTGGATTGATTTCTAAAAACGGGTGGATGGGGTGATTGTCAGGGTTAAAACCCTGACCTACCAGCCCGTACCCTTCACGCTGGAGACGGTTCCTTTCAAAGCCTGGAGTTAATCGCGACTTCGTCGCGTGGATTGATTTCTAAAAACTTATGGATGGGGTAATGGCGCGGATGAATCCGCGCCCTGATACAAAGCGCGAAACGAAAATGAAAAAGCAGGTCCCCATTCGGCTACGCTCAGGGCAGGCTTTCGGCTACGCTCAGGATGACAAGCATAAAAGCAAACGCAGGTCCTTCGACTTCGCTCAGGATGACAAGCATAAAAGCAAAAGCAGGTCCCCATTCGGCTACGCTCAGGGCAGGCTTTCGGCTACGCTCAGGATGACAAGCATAAAAGCAAAAGCAGGTCCCCATTCGGCTACGTTCAGGGCAGGCTTTCGGCTACGCTCAGGATGACAAGCGTACAAACAAAAGCAAACGCAGGTCCTTCGACTTCGCTCAGGATGACAGCGAGAGTTTGCGCGCGACTTCGTCGCGTGGATTGATTTTCTAAAAATGGGTGAGGTGGGATTGTGGCACGGTTAAAACCGTGCCCTTTCAAAGCCTGGAGTTAATCGCGACTTCGTCGCGTGGATTGATTTCTAAAAACTTATGGATGGGGTAATGGCGCGGATAAATAGCTTGCGAAGAAAAGCCTGTTTTCAGGTAAAAAGCCCGAAAAGCATACCGCAGGGGCTAAAGCCCTGCTATGTTATGAGTCATTTACGGCACGACTGAAGTCATGCCCTGACGCTTCTTGCTCCACCCTTTGCATTTTTCGCAAGCTGTAAAGTCGTGCTTTTCTATTCCCTAATCCCTATTCCCTGACCCCTGATCTCTGACCCCTATTTTAGTTTGCAGATAATTTCCCTTCTTCGGCGCACAATTGAAGAATGAACAAGAACCAAAGCCACGGGCCGTTGCTGACAACGGACACCCCATGTCAGGGTTAAAACCCTGACCTACCAGTCCACACATCCATTTCACAGGTGAAGCCATGAAGAATGCGGAAGTAGCAACCAAGATGAGCCGAGAGGCCAAGTGGGCCGTACTCGGCAGAGCCATAGCAGACTGCAGCAGGATGGGCGAGAATCCGGCTGCGCTGATTCACGAAGCTGCGGCTCTGAGGCGAATGGAGCAGGAGCGGACAGACAAGGCAATCCGCTTCGCCGGTCTGGCGCGGCAGGTAGGCGATGCAGCCCGCAACGGCGCAGAGATGGCGCCGCTGCTGGTGCTGCTGCGCGATCTGCGGAGGGCTGAGATCGGCTGAGCTTGGCTGATACACAGCACGAAGAGCAGAAGCAGGTCCCCATTCCCCACCCCAGCGACGAAGACCTGTCCCTTCACCCCAGCGAGCAAAGATCGCTCGTTGGGGACCCCGAGTCGCCGGGGACCCCGGTTTGCTCAGGGCAGGCTTTCGACAAGCTCAGGATGACAAGTCATTGGAAATGAGGGAGATGGGATGCGGATGACGGAATGGGAAGAGCGGTCGCGGGAGCTGGTCGAGGCGGGGATGGCCTTTCGGGTGGTGTTGGAGAAGGCAGGCAAGGTGGAGGTGTGGCTGCGTAGGGTGCGGCGCGCTGTGGGGATTACGGTGGCTGAGATGGCGAGACGCATGGGGGTGGGTGTGAGCGAGGTATACCGGATGGAGTACGCGGAGAGTCGGGGAGGGATTACACTGCGGAAGCTGCGGCGGGCTGCAGCGGCTTTGGGGTGCGATCTGGTGTACGGGCTGGCTCCGAAGGAAGAGACTCTGGCGGCGATAGCGGCGGATACGGCAGAAGCGCGGGAGCAGAAGCGCACGGAAGCGCGGGAGCGGAAGCTTGAAAAGGCCAGGGAGCGGCGGCGGGAGGTGGCGCGGAAGAAGTGGGCGGCGCAAGAGCAGGTACGTCTGGAGGAGGAGTGGCGGGAGTATTGGAGACAGTGCCGGATGAGGAGGACGGAGGGTGCGAGGAAGTTGATTCACAAGCCGCGGCCACAGGTAAAGTTCTGGAAGCAGCAGTTACGGAAGGCTCTGGTGCGGGTGATGCGGAAGCAGGGGACACGGGTCAGGTGAGGAAGGACAGGGAATAGGGAACAGGGAATAGGGACTAGGGACTAGGGAATAGGGACTAGGGAATAGGGAGTAGGGAGTAGGGCGGGGCTGGCGCGATCACGTTCTGGCCCGGCTGCTCCCAAAGAACCGCACGAAAGCTGTAAAGAAAGGTTGATGGAGCGGTCATTGAACGCATTGGGCTGTTGGCGCCAGTTGACTTGCCTAGCAACCTTGTTCCGCGAGGTTCAGCACCCTCCAGCACCAAGAACCTGAACCTTGGAAACGCAGGTTTTTGCGTGAAACCTCCGTCCGTCAAACGAGGTTAATGTGTTCGAGAAAGATGGTAGACTCGTGCATTATGGCGGATGAGCAAGAAGTTGCGTTTGATGAGAGCGCGGTGGGGGAGCCGGAGATCGAACCGGACGAAAGCTCGGAGCAGGAATCCGAGAAAGAGCCTGACGAGAGCACTGAATGGGAAGGCGAGTATGGCGAAGCGGGCTGCCCGATCTGGATGGGCGAATACCACGGAGATGTAAGATGTGGGCGCAAACTCCACGTTGCGCCAGACGGGGTTGACGAGAAGCCCGTATGCCTAATGCACTCGAAGGATCCACACAAGCAGTCGGGACCGCTCTTCGATGCGTTCTGCTTGGAGTTTGAGAGGGTTTTGGGAGACGCAGGGGAGTATTTGGCTCGCTTTCAACGCTTCGTATTTCCTCAACTTGATCTCGCAGGGAGGTACATCGATGCGATCTGCCTGTTTGTTGAAGCGACCTTCATGCAGGACGCAGACTTCAAGAAAGCGACCTTCACACAGTACGCAGATTTCGCAGGTACGATCTTCAAGCAGGATGCAAATTTCTCCGATACTACCTTTACGCAGAACGCAGACTTCGCAGGCGCGATCTTCACTCACGACGCAGACTTCATCAATGCGACCTTCACGCAGGATGTAAGCTTCGCTGGCACGACCTTCAAACAGCCTGGGAGGCTCCATGGAGCGAACTTCGCACAGAACGCAGAGTTCACCTATGCGAACTTCGAGATGGACGCCTGGCTCCTAGGTGCGACGTTCACGCAGAACGCAGACTTCGGCTTTGCGACCTTCACGCAGCGCGCAAATTTCTCCAATGCGATCTTCACGCAAAACGTGGACTTCCTCGGAGCGACCTTCAGGAAGAGCGCAGTTTTCAGTGATGCGACCTTCACACAGGCAGCATGTTTTACGGACGCAAAATTTCTCGGAACTGCCGATTGGGGAGGCAGCCGGTTTCTCGATCAAGCGAAATTTCGGAGTACGGAGTTTAATCCTCAGATTGAAGGAGAGCCCAGCGCCGTGTTTGCGCTGGCAAACTTCTACAAGCCCGGCGAGATCGTCTTCGACGACGTCGATCTGAGCCGCGCTCTTTTCCACAATAGCGATATGAGTCAGGTCCGGTTCACTTCATCCGTGCGATGGGGAACACGGGGAAACAATCGCGGCCTCGCAGTCTTCGATGAGACGATTCCTGTCGAACAATACTACGCAGATGGATTGAAGAGGGGCGGTCAGCGCGACTATCTGGCAGTAGCGCAGATCTATCAGCAGTTGAAGAAGAACTACGATTCACGTCTGGACTACTGGACGGCCAATGAGTTTCATTTTGGCGAGATGGAGATGAAGCGGCTGGCTGGGCCGACGGATGGGCCCTTTCTGTGGCTTCGGCAGTGGTTTCATTGCAAAGTGAGTTTGGTTGCTTTATACAGACACGCGAGCGACTACGGGAACAGTTACGGGAAGCCGATGCTGTGGCTGCTTGGAATCTTGGTCTTGTTTGCGGCTTTGTTGCCTCTTCCCGGAGTTGGATTGAAGCGGCAAGGGGCCAGGCAGGCGGAGACCTACGCCTCGGTGTGGCGAACCGGGGATGGATGGACGCCGAATCTGTGGGCGGAGGCGCGTCTGGCGGGCAAGAGCGCGATCACTTCCGTGGATGCGGCTACCTTTCAGAAAAGCGCCGAGTACGCGCCTGCCTATCCGTGCGGGCGAGTTCTGGCGATCTTCGAGACTCTGCTGACTTCAACGCTGTTTGCGCTGTTTCTGCTTGCGATCCGGCGGCAGTTCAGGCGGTAGGGTTATGGATGTTTTCCCAATAGGGATGTCGGGCTGAGCATCGTAAAGGTCAGTTGATGCAAAATCGCCTTCCCGCTCAGGGAGGGGTGCGGGAGGGGTAGGGAGCGAGGCTTCGGTAAAAAATCCGGCAAAAACAGCGGGGGTTTGGCTCCTAGCGTGGGGAGTTAGAAGTTTATTGAAGAACAACCGCAGGTCCTTCGACTCACCACCCCCAGGCTGAAGAGTGCGCCTGGGGCCCCGTTCGCTCAGGATGACAAGCGTTGTTTTGTGCATCGCGCAGGATGACAAGCAATTTTTGTGATGCGTACTTCTGACTCATGACGCTGGAGCATTTTTTCTATTTGTGTAGAGTGCGGCGTGGACCGGGAGGTCCACGCGACAGCCAGCCTGGAGGCCAGCGCTACATTCTGCCACCCGGCCCAGGCCTAAAGGCCGTTCATTGATTGCACTGCTATCAGGGGGTTGAAACCCCCTGCTCCCTCCGTCAAAGGCCCGGGCCTTCTATGAGACGGCTGGTGCTGTCAAGGTTTTTGTCTTTGCATTTGTTTTTTCCTTAGTGGCGCTTTTGTTTTTGCTTTTGCTTCTGCCTTTTCTCGTGAGTTGCATTCATCT